>JAABUN010007668.1_pt1 | contig 11469 bp, 10 predicted proteins | sample 5559311 | NCBI WGS metagenome assembly JAABUN01 (sample SAMN10711877, study PRJNA513370) | rock metagenome | isolation source: Antarctica rocks | place: Antarctica: Victoria Land, Siegfried Peak sud | reverse complement strand
TGGAAGCGGAGATCCAGGAACTGCTTGCCGAGGTGACCGAGTGAGCGCTGTGACAAAGTTAAAGCGGGTTGCCTCCCTCACCGCCGGCGGTACGCCAACCGTCGACCAACCGCTTTTCTGGGCCGAAACCGGCGGAATCCCGTGGGTGTCCATCGGTGACATGTCTGACGGTCGCCCGGTCGAGAAAACTGCCCGCCAAGTGTCTACTGTAGGTGTGCAGTCGAAGCGCCTTCCGAAGGGGCGGACCTGGCACTCTCCTGTTCGCAATGTACGCGAGCGTCGGAGCCGTAGGAGAACTCGCCGTCGAGGCTACCTGGAACCAAGCGTTGCTTGGCATTCAGCCTCGAACGGGACTCGCAGACCGTCGCTTTCTTCGGTACTGGTTGGAGTATCTTCGCCCGACTCTTTCAGCGATATCGCGAAGCAACACCCAAGACAATTTGAATGCGGAACAAGTTGGTGACTTTCCATTCCCGGTAAGAACATCTGTTGAGCAGCAGGAAATCGCCGACTACCTCGACACTGAAACCGTCCGCATTGACGCCCTCATCACCAAGAAGCGCCGCATGATCGAACTCATCAAGCAGCGCCGGGCGGTCGCGATTGAGGACCGAATCCGAGCGCTCGTGGCAAAAGAGGGGGCTACGCCCCTGAAGCACGCTGTTCGTGACGTGACCGTCGGGATAGTGGTCGCCCCGGCAAACTGGTACGTCGAGCGCGGGGTACCGGCTGTACGTGGCATCAACGTCAGCCCCGGTCGAATTGACATAAAAGACTGCATTTTCCTCAGCGACGAGGGTCACCGGATCAACCGAAAATCGACGATCCGAACCGGCGACGTGCTAGTCGTACGCACAGGCCAGGCCGGAGCTGCGGCGGTCGTTCCACCCGAGTTGGACGGCGCCAACTGCATTGATGTTCTGCTCATCCGGCCGTCGATCTCAATGTCGGCGCATTTCATTGAGTACGTCATCAACTCCGACTGGACCGTCAAATACATTGCTCAGCATTCTGTTGGCACGATCCAGGCCCACTTTAACGTCGGAGCATTGAGAGAACTGCCCGTGCCGGTACCTCCGATCGCGTCCCAACATAGGCTCGTTGAAGCGCTGGACGCTGCGTGTGGGCGAGCCGACAAAACTCTCCTGGCCCTCACGAGTCAGATCGCGCTCCTCGTCGAGCGCCGTCAGGCTCTCATCACCGCCGCCGTAACCGGTGAACTCGACAGCCCCGGAGCAGCCTGATGGCCGGTCCCACCGAAGCCGGGTTCGAGGACGCCATCTGCGCCTCCCTCATCAACTCCGGCGGCTACCTCGCCCCGGTCAAGGTCGGTCTCATCCACGACGCCCCCCAGGACCTCGACCTTGTGACCGGCATCGACACGACCGAACTCTTCACCTTCATCGGGGCGACGCAAAGCCAGGAGTGGGACAAGGTCCGACGGTCGCACTCCTCACCCGAGGAGGCGCAACGGGGGTTCCTATCCCGCCTGACCAAGGAGCTGGACAAGCGCGGCACGGTCGACGTGCTCCGGCACGGCCTGACCTACGCCGGGCACGAGAAGGCTGAGTTCCGGCTCGTCTACTTCCGCCCGGCGTCGGGGCTCAACCCGGAGCTGGAGGAGCGCTACCGGGCCAACCGGTTGACGGTGATGCGCCAGGTGCCGTACCAGCCGAGCTCGACCAAGACCCTCGACCTGGCGTTGTTCGTCAACGGGATTCCGGTAGCCACGGCCGAACTGAAGACCCCGCTGTCGGGACAGACGTACGCAGACGCGATCAAGCAGTACCGGACGAGCCGCGATCCGAAGGCGCCACTGCTCCGCCGAGCGGTGGTGCACTTCGCCGTCGACACCGAGCAGGTGTTCATGACCACCCGACTGGCCGGCGCCAAGACCGCGTTCCTGCCGTTCAACCGCGGGGACAACCAAGGCGCAGGCAACCCGGCCCGAAACGGCTACCGCACCGGCTACCTGTGGGAGGAGGTCTGGCAGCGCGACGCCTGGCTCGATCTGCTGGCCCGGTTCGTGCACACTGACCCGAAATCCGGGGTCACCATCTTTCCCCGGTTTCACCAGTGGGATGCCGTCCTCCGACTCGTGGCCGACGCCCGGTGTCACGGAGCCGGGCAGTCCTATCTGGTGCAGCACTCGGCCGGGTCGGGGAAGTCCAACACGATCGCCTGGCTGGCCCACCGGCTGTCGTCGCTGCACGCGGGTGACGACGGTGTCCGCAACCAGAAGGTGTTCGACAAGGTGGTGGTGATCACCGACCGGGTGGTCCTCGACCGCCAGCTGCAGGAGACGATCTACCAGTTCGAGCACGCCCACGGGGTGGTGGAGAAGATCGACCAGGATTCCGCCCAGCTGGCGGCCGCCCTGACCGGTGAACGGGCGCGGATCATCATCACCACCCTGCAGAAGTTTCCGTTTGTGATGCGCCACGTGGACGAGCTGAAGAACAGCACCTACGCGGTCATCGTCGACGAGGCCCACTCGTCTCAGACCGGTGATGCGGCCAAGGAGATGAAGAAGGTCCTCGGCTCAGCCGGCCCTTCGACAGGCTCAGGAAGCGGTTTTAGCGGCCCTTCGACAGGCTCAGGGGACGGAATCGAGACCGAGCTGCCGGACCCGATGGAGGATGCGCTGGCCGCCGAGGTCGCGGCCCGGGGCCGGCAGCCGAATCTGTCGTTCTTTGCGTTCACGGCCACCCCGAAGGGCCGGACGCTGGAGCTGTTCGGGGTCAAGAACCCGGCCACGAACCGATACGAGCCGTTCCACCTGTACTCGATGCGCCAGGCCGTCCAGGAGGGGTTCATCCTCGACGTGCTGGCCAACTACGTCACGTACGACACCTACTTCAAGATCGACAAGGCGATCACCGACGACCCCGAGCTCGACTCCGTGCGGGCTCGTTCGGCGATCGCCCGGTTCGTCTCGCTGCACGAATCGAACCTGGCCCAGCGAGCCGAGGTGATCATCGAGCACTTCCGCCAGCACGTGCGTTCGCGCATCGGCGGTCAGGCGAAGGCCATGGTCGTGACCGCCTCGCGGCTGCACGCCCTGCACTACAAGCGGGCGCTCGACCTCTACTGCCACGATCACGGCATCGGCGGTGTTCAGAGTCTGGTCGCCTTCTCGGGGTCGCTCAACGTTGACGGCAAGGACCTGACCGAGGCGAACATCAACGGCTTCCCGGACTCCCAGACTCCGGTCCAGTTCGACACCGACGACTGGCAGATCCTGGTGGTCGCCGAGAAGTATCAGACCGGGTTCGACCAGCCGAAGCTCTACGCCATGTACGTCGACAAGACCCTCACCGGTCTCGCCGCCGTCCAGACGCTGTCGCGCCTCAACCGGATCGCTGACGGCAAGACCGGTACCTTCGTGCTGGACTTCCGCAACAGCGTCACCGACATCCAGGAAGCCTTCGAACCTTGGTATGCGCGCACCGTCGCACCACCCACCGATCCGCACCTGCTCTACGACACCCACGCCGAGCTCGGCCCGTTCGGCGTCGTCGTGCACGAAGAAGTCGAGTCGGTGGTGGCGCTGCTGCTCACCGATCCCGACAAGAACCACGAGCGGATCAACGCCGGGCTGCAACCGGCCGTGGATCGTTTCGGAGCCTTCGACGAGGCACAACAGGACGCCTTCCGCGATGTCATCACCCGGTTCGTCCGGATCTACAGCTTCCTCTCCCAGGTCGTGTCGTTCACCGACGTCAAGCTCGAACGCGACTACCTGTTCTGCCGGGCGCTGTCCCGGTTGATCAAGCGAGAACCCGGCAGCGGGTTCGATCTCGGCGACGCTGTCGAGCTCACCCATCTGGCTATGGAGAAGACCTTCGAGGGGGACGGGTCGCTCGACGTCGACGGCGGCGAGGTGATCACCATCTACGGCGGCACCGGTCGGCGGCAGGATCCCGACGAGATCCCCCTATCGCAGATCATTGCGACGATTAATGAGCGTTTCGGCACCAACATCACCGAAACCGACCGGCTCTTCACCGACCAGGTGGCCGACGACCTGGTCGCTAACCCCCAGATCCAGGTTCAAGCCGCGGCCAACGACGAGACGTCGTTCGGGGTCGGATTCGACCGGAACTGGATGAAGGCACTCACCGGGCGGCTCACCGCCAACGAGGATTTCGGCTACGAGCTGCTGGACAACCCGAACCTCCGGGCTGCGTTGCTGGAGGAGTACCGGCCCGATATCTACCGGCGGGCTCGGGTCGCCCGGCAACGGACCTGCCCGATCATCGAGCTGATCGGCCCCGACCGGGAGGACCGGTTCCTCGAGTACAAATCCACGATGCGTTGGGATGTCAGGCGGGGTGAGAAGGCCAGCTATCTGGAGGACGCCGTGGTCAAGACCATCGCCGGGTTCGCCAACTCCCCGTACGGCGGCACCCTGCTCGTCGGCGTCACCGATGACGGAGCAATACGCGGCCTGGAGGACGACTACGCCACCTTCTCCAAACGAGGGGAACGAGGCGACCACGACCTCTGGGGTCAGCACCTGAGGAACCTGCTGGAGCGGCTGGGCAGGTACGCCGCCACACTGGTCGACTGGGACTTCTTCCGCCTCGAGTCCCGCGACATCGTCCGGGTCGGTGTCGAGCCGTCCGATCACCCCGTATTCGACACCAAAGGCGACCGCCAAGTCTTCTGGTTGCGGTCTCCGGTGAGCACCGACGCCGTGACCGACGAGCACGAACGTGATCAGATCATCGCCAGGCGTTGGCGATAAGAGCGCGGCTTCACTGCGCCTCGGGAGACCGCGTCTTCCGTCCATATTTTCGGCGCAGTTCGCCGATCCGGTCACGGAGCTCGTTCTTCTTGACCTTGCTGAGGTTCAGCGGCGGGTCTAGCCGTCGCAGGATTTCGCTTTCCATCTTGTCCATTGCGTCTGCGTCCTCGACGGGGATCGTGACGACGCGCAGGTGCTCGTGCATCCATGAAGTCAGCCGGTCCTCGTCGATCTCCGGTTCTTGACGGGCGTTCGCCAGGATCGAGCCAAGGCTAGGTCTGAACGTCGAAAACTCGTGCCGTCCGCCGAGATGCATACGTCCGATCCGCTTCGCGAGCGTATTGGTCGACTTTTGGCCGCTGCGCGATCGAGTGGCGCCGGCGAGGCCAACGTAGATCAGCTCCGGCGCAACTGGTTGGCCCAATCCGATTTGCAGGTCCGCAGCGCCCCCGCTGTCGACCCACCAGCTGTACAGCCCCGGTGACCTCAGCTGGCTGCGGTCGTCTGCGAGGAACTCAGCCGGTGTCTGGGCGATGGCGCGGTCACGCAGCTGGGTGATTAGCTCGGCAACGTCGGGCGGCTTCATCCGAGTCTGCCTGGTGAGTGGCTCGAGATCGACTGAACGAGGACACGACTAACCCATTCGCGGCCACAGCCCAGTGGCGTCTTCGACAGCCCCTGGTGGCACGGGGCCAGGACGCTCTCCGATCTGACCAAGCCGTCTTCAGCGGACAGGATCAACGCCGGCAGTCCAGGTCGCTCCGCGTTGTGGCGCGGCTTCTCGGGGTCGGCCACCAGGCTGATTGGAGGTTCCACGCGCACGTCAGGACTGCTCCAACCCCATGTGCGTCCGATCACGGACAGACGCCGGTGGATCGCGGAGCGGAAACATTCGGCACCCCGTCAGTCTTGCGTAGTTGCCTACTTATCGTGCCGGGCGAGCCAGATCCGTATAGCCTGCTCAGTCCCCATCTCGAGAGAGCCCCCTCGATTTCGACACCTCCCGGGGAGACCCATCACAGCGCCAGGCCTGATCGTTGGCCAATGCCGATTGGGCAGACCGTGGAGTCCTGATACAGCGTTTTCGAACTGATGTGACGGTGAATCTCGGGTGTTGCACGGCGGTTGATCCTGATGGGCGCGGCCCAGGTTGCCGCGTCCGGCCCGACGGACGTTCCCATTGGTGCGACCTTCACGCACCGGGTCAAGGTTGCGATGAACACGATGTCGAAAGGCCCGGTCCGATCAGCCATCAGGAACCACCCTCAGCAGGCGCTGTCTCCTCGAGATAAACCAACCCGTTGCCATCCGGGTCGGAGAAGGAGAACATCGGCGGCGCCCCCTCCATGTGCAGCACGTCCTCGTTGTGCAAGGTGACGCCGGCCGCGCGCAGCAGAGCATGAGCGGCTTCGGCGTCACTCGTACCCATCCGCTCGGCGATCGGCAGGGGACTGTCCTTCGGCAGCAGGACCAGACCGACCTTGGAGCCGGGCGGCACCACCTCGACCAGACGTGCGCCCGGCCAAACCTCGACATCGATGCGGAGCCCACAGCCCAACACCTCGGTGTAGAACGCCAGCGCGCGATCCTGGTCAGCAACGGTGAGTGTCACGCTCTTGACCTCTGTTGTCATCGTCATGCAGGTCAGACTCGAGCCTCACTGAAAACTCATCGTGTCCACCCGAGGACAGTCCCCCAGTCGCCGATCGTCTAGCGGCGCTCAGTCGAGCAGGTCGCGTACGACCCCGTCGGCGAGCAGTCGTCCGGTCAGGGTCAGCACGAGCCGGTCCCGGGAGGGCTCGACCAGGCCCCGGGCGACCAGCTCGGGGACCCGCCGCTGCTCGGTCGCGGTCAGCACGGCGACGTCGAGACCATCGGCCAGTCGGAGCTCCAGCAGCACCCGCTCCACCCGCCGGTCCTCGGGCGCCAGCCGCTCGCGCGCGAAGGCCGGGGAGACGCCCGCGTCGATCCGACCGGCGTACGCGGCGGGGTGCTTGACGTTCCACCAGCGGACCCCGCCGACGTGGCTGTGCGCCCCCGGACCGACCCCCCACCAGCTGTGCCCACGCCAGTAGGCGAGGTTGTGCCGGCACTGGTGGTCACGGCCGCGCGCCCAGTTGCTGACCTCGTACGCGGTGTAGCCCGCCGCGTGGAGCTTCTGCTCGGCCAGCAGGTACTTGTCGGCCAGGTCGTCGTCGTCGGTCATCGGCAGCTCACCGCGGCGGACCCGGCCGGCCAGCCGGGTGCCGTCCTCCACGATCAGCGCGTACGCACTCAGGTGGTCCGGTCCGGCGGCGATGGCGGCGTCCAGGCTGGTCTCCCAGTCCGCCAGAGACTCCCCCGGGGTGCCGTAGATCAGGTCCAGGCTGGTGCTGCTGAACCCAGCGGCCTGCGCCTCGGCAACCGCCTGCTGCGGCCGCCCCGGGGAGTGCACCCGGTCGAGGGTGGCGAGCACGTGCGGGACGGCGGACTGCATCCCGAAGGAGATCCGGTTGAACCCCAGCTTCCGCAGCCGGCGCAGCCCAGCGGCGTCGATCGACTCCGGGTTGGACTCGGTGGTGATCTCTGCGTCGCCGGCCAGACCGAAACGATCATGGACCGCCGCGACCATCCGACCAAGATCATCCGGGGGCAGCAACGTGGGGGTGCCGCCGCCGACGAAGATCGTGGACACCGGCGGGGCCTGGTCGCCCAGCACCCGGGCGGCCAGGTCCAGCTCGGCGATCGCGGTGTCGGCGTACCCCAGCCGGCCGGCGCCGGGTTGCGGGCCGAGCTCGCTCGCGGTGTAGGTGTTGAAGTCGCAGTAGCCGCATCGGGTGGTGCAGAACGGCACGTGCAGGTAGATGCTCAGCGGTTGTCCGGCCACCTCGGCCCGGGCGGTCTCGGGCAGTGCGCCGTCGGGTGGGGCGGGTTCGCCCTCGGGCAGCGTGGACGGCACTCGCACCAGATTAGCCGCCCCGGCCCACCCGACGACGCCAGGAGACGACCCCGACGACGACCAGCGCCAGGCCGTACGCCGCCGTCTGCGCGTAGGTCTCGCGGTCGAACACGAAGGCCACGTACATCGCCGGCCAGACCGCGAGCCACTCCCAACGACCGGCCATCAGGACGAGCACGACGAACGGGAGGGCGTACCAGGCGTAGATCAGGAACGAGCAGCCAGACGAACAGAGCGAACCGTCGTAGGCCGTCGTAGCCCTCCTGCCGGAGGTAACCGGGCAGGAAGCCGAGCACCAGGGGGGCCCCGACGGCGAGCACATGAGGCAGGTAGCCGGCCAGCAGCAGCCCGACGCCGGTGATCGAGGTGCGCCACCGGCCGCGGCGGACGAAGACCGGAACCAGCAGCAGCGGCACCAGCTTGATCCCCGCGGCCAGGCCGATGAACAACCCGGCCCACCAGGGCCGGTGTCGCACCGCCGCCCAGCCGAGACCGAAGACGCACAGCGCGGCCAGGGCGTCGAGATGGGCGCCGTTGGCCGCCTCGATCATCACCGCCGGGCAGGCGCCGTAGGCCAGCGCCCAGCCCCGTCGGTCGCCGAGGAACCGGGCCAGCAGACCGGTCGTCAGACAGCAGCGTGTCCCGGAGGAACTGCACCGCCTGGTCGAGGGGGACGTAGCGGTAGGGGTCGATCCCCGCGAGCTGGAGGCTTCCGTCCCGGACGTAGCGGTAGGCGTCGTCGCTCGTGTACGGGGCCGCGAACAGACCGGGCAGCTGGACCGCGACCGTGACGGTGAGGATCAGCCAGACCGGGGCCGGACGGCGTCGCGACGCAGCACGACCGCCAGTGCGACGAAGACCAGGCCCGCGACCAGGAGGTGGCGGCCGAAGTAGTGGAACCGGTTCAGCGAGACGAACATGGCGGGCGTTCACCACGACCAGGGCGACCGCGCGGACCAGCATCCGGCGGCTGACGCCGGCGATCACGGCGGCGGGACCGCGGAGCGCAACGCGACGAAGGCCCGGTCCCCCGCCACCCACTCCTCCTGCAGGCTCAGATCCAGCCCGACGGCCGTCCGCGCCAGCGTCGCCGCACCGACACGGGCCCAGGGCATTGGCGGTGACACCGACCGGCTCGTCCGCAGCACCACCTGGTGGACCTCGTCCCGGTCGCGGACAGGGTCGACCTCGCAGATGATCAGCCCACCCGGACCCACCAGCTCGCAGCAACGGCGGAGCAGCCGCGCGACGTCGCCCCCGATCCCGACGTTGCCGTCCATCACCAGCGCCGTCCCCCACCGTCCCTCGGCGGGCATCGGCTCGTGCAACATCCGCCGCAGGGCCGGACCGCCCCGTGCCAGGCTCGCCTCCACCGCAGCCGCGGACATGTCGACCCCGAGGGCCGCGCGGCCCGACCGAGCCAGGGCCTGGATCATCCGGCCCGGTCCGCAGCCGAGGTCGATGATCGGCGGTTGACAGCGCGCGACGACCAGCAGGTCGACCGGGTCCGCGTCCGCCGACCAGCGTTCGACCTCCATCGGCAGGGACCGCTCGTCCGCACGGTCGAGGACCGTGCTGCTCAGCACCCGTCGCTGGCCGCGGTAGGCCTGGTCGAACAGCTGGTCGCAGCGCAGCTGCGCCTTGTCGCCGACCAGCCGGGCGTGCAGCCGGGAAAACCCCAGCTCGGGGTGCCGCCCGGCCACCGCGTCGGCGTCGGCCGGCTCGTCCACGTCGCGCAGCGGCGGCAGCATCAGCACCGACAGCCCCAGGTCGAACAACCGGGCCAGCTGGGCGGACCCCGTCCGGGCGGTGGACATCGCGATGTCGTCGAACACCCCCGCCGGGTGCCCGGCCCGCAGACCGATGGCCCAGAAGCCGCCGTCGTCGCTGAGCCCGAGGACGGCGTCCATCCCGCCCCAGTCCGCGCTGAGCACCGCACCGCTGACCTGCGGGGTGTCCATCCCGATCAGCAGCACCCGTTGCGAGGCCGCGTCGGTGGCCCAGGCGTCGGCGAAGGCCGCAGCCAACCGGTCGTTCAGGCTGCCGGCCGGCTGCGCACTGACCTCGAACTCGGCCCGCCAATCCACCGGGTCGCCCTGCCAGGCCAGCAGCCTGCGGGTCGCGGTGCTGAGGCGTACGGCGGCCATCGTGTCGAGCAGCGAGGCGGCCGCGAGCCGGGCGGCCTCCGCCGGGGTGAACCGCGCCTGCAACCGGGTCTTGACCTGCCCGGGTCGGGGCTCCTTGGCCAGCACGATGACGGTGTCGGCGCCCCGGGCCGCCGCGACCGCGCTCACCGGCGCAGCACCGCCGTCATGTCCTGCACGGCCTGCCAGACCCCTAGCGGTGTCCCGGTCACCTTCGACCGACCGCGACGGGGGAGGTAGTCGACGCTGACCCCCACGATCCGCCAGCCCCGGTCGGCCGCCCGTACGACGGTCTCCACCGGATAGCCCGAACGCCGGTCCTGCAGGTCGAGGTCGAGCAGCGGCTGCCGTCGGGCGGCCCGCATCGGCCCCAGGTCGCGCAGCCGGACCCCAGTACGGCGCCGGAGCCTGCGTGCCACCTCGGCGTTGGCCAGCCGCAGCGGGAGCGGGAAGGCGCCGGCGCCGACCGGGTGCCGGGCGCCCACGACGAGGTCGGCGTCACCGTTGCGCACCGGGTCCACGACCCGGTGCAGCTGGGCCGGGTCGAGGGAGGCGTCGCAGTCCATCACGGCCACCAGCGGGGCGGTCGCGGCGAGGAGCCCGGCGTGGCACGCGGCGCCGTAGCCCCGCCATTCCGCCCGGACCACCAACGCCCCGAGGTCCGCAGCGATCCGGGCCGAGCCGTCGGTCGAGCCGTTGTCGACCACGATGGCCCGGTGCCCGGCGGGCATCCGCCCCAGCACCCAGCCCAGAGCGGCGGCCTCGTCCAGGCAGGGCAGCACGACGTCCACTGAGTGCCCGTCCGCCGCTGTCACGTCTCGAACCTAGGGCGGCCAGCCAACCCGGACCCGGCGGCGGCGGTTTCGGTTGGCTTACGTCCGACCGGTCCGCCCGCCGAGCCGGCGCTGCCACCCGAAGGAGTCCCTAGGCTGGGGCGATGATGGCTGCGCGCGTGCTGGTCGTCGAGGACGACCCGACCATGGCGGAGGTGCTCCTCGCCTACCTGGGGCGGGCGGGCTACCAGGTCGCGTGGAGCGCCGACGGCGTCGAGGCCGCGCATGTCTGGGCGGAGCTGGGCCCCGACGTGGTGATCCTGGACCTGATGCTGCCGGGGATCACCGGCCTGGAGCTGCTGCGCCGCCGGCGCCGCGCCGGTGACCACGCCGCGGTGATCGTGCTGTCCGCCCGGGGCGAGGAGGAGGACCGTGTGGTCGGGTTCGAGACCGGGGCCGACGACTACGTGGTGAAACCGTTCTCGCCGCGCGAGATGGTGCTGCGGGTGGAGGCGCTGCTGCGGCGGGCCGAACGGTTGGCCGGCACCCCGCTCCTGACGTCCGCCGCCTCACTCGGCCCGCTGACCGTGGACTACGCCGCCCGGGAGACCCGGGTCGGGGACCGAACCCTGGCCCTGACGACCCGGGAGTTCGACCTGCTGGCCTTCCTGGTGGTGCACGCCGGGCAGACCTTCAGCAAGGAGGAGCTGCTGCGCCGGGTGTGGGGCTGGGACTTCGGCGACACCTCCACGGTGACCGTGCACGTGCGTCGGCTCCGGGAGAAGATCGAGCAGGACCCGTCAGACCCGCGCCTGGTGCTGACGTCAGGTCGGTCCGGCTACCGGGTGGCCCGCAGCGACGAGC
>JAABUN010007667.1_pt1 | contig 11470 bp, 8 predicted proteins | sample 5559311 | NCBI WGS metagenome assembly JAABUN01 (sample SAMN10711877, study PRJNA513370) | rock metagenome | isolation source: Antarctica rocks | place: Antarctica: Victoria Land, Siegfried Peak sud | reverse complement strand
ACTACCGGGACGTGGTCGTCGGCGTCGACGGGTTGTTCGACCACGTCCTGACGCCGCGGACGCAGATCGGGTTCAACTACGAGCGGCGGGTGGCCGGCCCGTTCGGCAACACCGACGGCAAGGACACGGCCCAGCGGGCGGTCGTCTACGGCCGGCACATTCTGCAACTGGGTAGCAGCCTGTACCTCCCGCCGGTCAACTATGTCGACGTGTTCTCCAGCTACCAGGACAACTTCCTGCCGTTCGCCCGGTTCCACTCGCCCGGCGCGGTCCGGCCCGAGTGGACGGCCCTGGCCGGGGTCCACTACCGGCTGAATCTATTGACCCCCTACTGGGACCCGGAGCGCGGCATCTGGGTCGACGTAACGTATGCCGGCGGCGGAGCGCGGGTCGGCGACCGGACCGGGACGCACCAGGCCCGTGGCGAACTGGCGACGACGCAGAAGTTACCGGACGGCCTGGGGTACTTCTCGGACGTGCGGGTGGCCGGCCGGGTCGTCGGGGCGGCGGCGTTCCCGGACCGCGGCCAGTTCTTCGCCCTCGGCGGGAGTACGTTGTTCCGCGGGTTCGATCTGGCGGAGCGGCAGGGGAGTTCCCTGTGGGTGGCCAACGCCGAGGCCCGGCTGCCGCTAGCCCGGGATGTTCACTGGGACGTGGTCGACCACCTGGCGGGTGCCCGGAATATCTACCTGGCGGCGTTTTACGACGTGGGGAACGTGTACGCGGCCGGCCGGTCGGTCGGCGGGACGGCCCACGCCATCGGCGGAGGGCTGCGGGCGGACTTGGCCTTGTTCAGCTTCATCGAGCGGGCGACGGTGCGGCTCGACATCGGCAAGACGCTGAACGCGGCAACGCCCGTGCAGGTGTGGTTCGGGGTGCAGCAGCCGTTTTAGGGTGATCGTCGGAGCCGCGCCCGTCATGAAGCGGCCGCCCGCCGAGCGAGGGATCAGGGAAGCCCACCGTCGGCAGTCGCGGGCCGGACGCTCCCCGGTGAATTACGTTGTGGCCTTTCTCGGCAAGCGGCCGCTTCCTGACGGGCGCGGCTCTGAAAGATTGTGTCACCCCGGCAGCCCCCGCCCGCGCGTCTCCGGGGCCACCACGATCAACCCCAGGCCGACGAGATACACCCCCGCCACCAGCGAGCAGGCCCGGGCATAATCCCCCTCGAAATAGCCGAGCAGCGCCCCGGTTTGCAGCGTCCCCACCGCGGCGATGACCCGGCCGACGTTGAACGCGAACCCCTGGCCGGTCGCCCGCAGCGCCGTCGGGAACAGTTCGGGGAGGTACAGCGGCAGCCAGCCGTAGAACGCCGCGCACGCCGCCCCGACCAGGCCGGCCGACACCAGGAACGCCGTATCGAACTGATCGTTGGCCCGGAAGAACGTGACCAGCATCGTCAGGGCCACGACGCACAGCCCGGCGTACACCGGCCGCCGGCCGAACCGCACCGCGAGCAGTGCCCCGGCGACACTTCCGACCGCCGCCCCGATGCTCGACGCGATCTGCGTTAGCGGCCGGGCGTCCGGGTTCTGCTTGCCGGTCAACTCGTCGACCCAGACGTACATCCACATAAACCCGGCCCAGGTGGCGATCAACGGGACGCTACTCAGCCCCGCCCCGAGGAGCATCTTGCGGACCGTGTCGCGGCTCTCGGCCGGTGTTGCTCCAGTCGCTCGCAACAGCCGGCGGGCCGGAGTCAGGTAGCAGACGGTGACGACCACCAGGCCTGCGGCGGTGGCGATGATCCGCACCGGCATGACGACTTCGTTCGCCCACAGGAAGACGATCCCGACGGCCGCCGCCGCCCCACCCAGGACGGCGAGCAGGTCCGCCGCCGGAGATTCGCCCCGGCCGCGGGTGAGAAGCCACCGCGGCGACTCCGGCACGAACAGCCGCACCAGCAGGGTCAGCCCGGCCGGCAAAGCACCGACGAGCATCAACAATCGCCAGTTGCCCGACGCGGTCAATTTCGCCGCGAGGTCGGTCGGGACGCCGACGGCCGTGAGCCATCCGGGCAGGTCGCCGGCGACGCGGTTCAGGGCGAAGGCGATGCTCCCCACCAGCGCGTAGCCGAGGTTCCCGGCCGCCCCGATCGCCGCCGCCAGCCAGCCGCGCGAGGCGTCCGGCCACAGTTCCATGACGAGGGCCACGCCGAGCGCCCACTCGCCGCCCATGCCGAGCGCCCCGACGAACCGCAGCCCGGCAAGTGCTTCCGGGGTCGGACTGAACGCCGACAGGCCGCTACAGCCGGCGTAAATGAGGACGCTCAGGGTCAGCGCCCGGACCCGGCCGACGCGGTCGCCGAGCCAGCCGAACAGTACCCCTCCGGTCGCCGCCCCGACCAGGAACAACGCGGTGATAACCCCGAACCAGCGGTCGATGTCGCCGGCCTGGACCGGCCCGAGCAACTCGGTGAGGGCCGGCCGGGCGACCTGCGGGAACAGGCCCATTTCGAGGCCGTCGAACAGCCACCCCAACAGCGCGGCGGCCAGGGCGAGCCACCGGCCGGCGGCGGACACAGGGCGGGAGGGCAGCAAGGGGTAGCTTCCAGGCGGGGGTCCGGGTGCCGCCTACCCTACGGGACGCCCCCGGCTGTGGCGAGGGAGTTACGGCAGAGCTTCTTGACAGCACGGGCAGACCGCGGCACTGGCCGGGACGCGGTTCTCACAGTGCGGGCAGGCAATCGTGGTGCCGTGCTTGCCCGGTTTTGGTTTGCGATGGGCCGCGTCGTAGTTGCCGGACAGAGCCTCCGCGATATGTTCGACCGCCGCCTCGTCCTTCGACACCAGCGGCACCCGTTCCCGGTACTCGGCTTCCGTGAAGAACACGTTGCCGCGCTTGTGGCCGACGAGGGCGGGCCGGGCAGCCGTCAGCACCAGTCTCGCCGCGTCCGGTGCGTCGGCGGCTCGCAGCGACTTCCGAACGGCGACGGCGAACAGCACCACACACACGGCGGCCGCAACGCCGCACAGTGCCGTGACGGCCACCCCGGCCGGGATGACGATGACGCCGAGCGACGCCGCGACGAACCCGCCGCCCCAGCCGAGAAGCCCCGGCCGGTACGCCCGGTGGCGGACGCGGCCCGCACACTCCAGGCAGACGTACAGGTCGAGCGGCTGGAACTTCTTGTAGGCCGCCGGCCCCGGCTGCCCGCTGGCCGTTTCGGGCAGGTCGCCGCCCCAGAACTGGAATTGTGTGCCGGCGGATATGCCGCGGCAGAAGTGGCAGTGCGTGTCGGCCGCCGCCCACGCCCGCCGGGCCATCATCTCGCGCGTCGCCATGACTCGAACCCCTTCTGACGGTGGTGCCAGACGCACGCCGACTGGTCTGCCTTGCGACAGTCCGAGAGGGTCCGGGCCAGAAGGCCCGGTCGCCGGCGTGCATATCAAAAATGAGAGCGATAGACAGAATAGCTCAATGTGCGGATTGGGGCAAGTGCGAGAATGATGAGAGAATCAGTCGGCGACGGCGAGCAAGTCTTCAGCTTCTAGGTCGGCGGCGAGCCACGTTGCTGAGTAGGCGTGTCGATCCGGTCCCCAAGCGCAGAAGAAATGTGTCTGGAACGGGCCGGGTCTCGGAGGAACCACAAGGATGTAACCGTCGTAGCGTGCCAGAGTCTGTTGTCCCTGATTAGGCATGGCGACGGTCACCAAGGTCGTGCCGTTCGACCAAGTGGCACCGTTGAGCGTATCGCCCAACGAACACTCGTAGGACCACGCTGATCGGCGTGGCGACCAAAGGCATGCGACCTGGGTATCGGCGTCGGCACGGGTGAGTACCCGGGCCACGGCCGCTGCCGCCCCGGACACGGCCATCCCTGCCGGTAGCGTGACGGCCAGCCGCGGGTTCAGCAGCACCTCGACGCCGTTCGCCCACTGCCAGACGGTGTACGGCCCGGTCCGCCAGGCGGCCGTCAGGTCGACCGGCTCGCCGAACTCGGAGACGACAAACACCATCCGCCCGAGCGGCGTGTCGAACCCAGGCCCGTCGCCCGGGTCGATCTCGATGGCCCCGGTCGGGCTGAATAGCATTGGCGGCACGCTCGTTAGTCCCCGCCGAGCAGCCGGCCGAGGCCGCCCAGCATACTCCCCTCGCCGACCGCCCGGCCGCCCGACCCGGGGGCACTTGAGATGATCCGGTCGGCCAGCCGCGAGAACGGCATCGTCTGCATCCAGATGTCGCCGGGGCCTTCCAGGGTCGCCAGGAACAGCCCCTCGCCGCCGAAGAACATCGACTTCAGGTTGCCCGCCCGCTCGATGTCGTAGGTCACGTCCGGCGTCATCGCCACCAGGCACCCCGTATCGAGCCGCAGCTTTTCGTAGGCTTTCAGCTTGCGGTGAATGATCGTCCCGCCCGAGTGGATGAACACCATGCCGTCGCCGGTGAGCCGTTGGAGGATGAACCCCTCGCCGCCGAACAGGCCGACGCCGAGCTTCTTGCGGAAGGCGATGCCGATCTCGGTGCCGAAGGCGGCGCACAGGAACGCCCCCTTCTCGCACAACACTTCGCCGCCGAACTGGTCGAGGTCCCAGGCCAGGATTTTGCCGGGGTACGGGGCGGCGAACCCGACCTTGGCCTTCTTGCGCCCCTCGTTGGAAAAGTGGGTCATGAACAGTGATTCGCCCGTCAGCGCCCGCTTGCCGACGGCCTTCAATTTCCCGAACATCCCCTGGTCCGGCTGCGACCCATCGCCCATCTTGGTGGCGAACTCGATCCCCTCCTCCATGTAGTTCATCGCCCCGGCCTCGGCGATGACCGTCTCCCCGGGGTCGAGTTCGACCTCGACGAGTTGGATGTCGTCGCCGATGATCTTGTAGTCGATTTCGTGCGCGCGCATCGGTCGCCTCGGTGGGGTGGGGCGGTCAAACGGCCGGCCGGTGTGATTGTCCAGACTCGCGGCCGGCGAACAAGGCGGAGACCGGGATTTCCACTCCCCGGTTGCGGCCGCCCGGCCGCCGGCCTACCATCGGTCGGGTGAACGCCCATTCGCCCGCCCCGCGAGGCCATTTGATGCGCTCGGTCTGGCTCCTGCTGGGATTCGTCGCCGCGACACCGCCCGCCCCGGCCGCCGACCTGGCGCTCTTGTTCCCGGCCGGGACGCTCATATACGCCGAGGCGCGCGACCCCAAGGCCGTCGGGGTGATGCTCGCCGGCCTGGTGAAGGGGACACCGTGGGCCGACCCGACCGCCCGCGCCCATGACTGGCACGACAAGGGTACCCAGCCGCACCAGGTGGTCGGAATCCGCGGGATGGCGGCGTTCGTGGCCGCCGTTACCGGCCCGGAGCTGGCCGCCGAACTCGGCCGGCTCGGCGGGGCGGCCGTCGCCATCACCGGCGTCACCCCGGCCGGCGAACCGACCGTCGCGGCCGTCGTCCAGTTCGGCGATTGCCAGCCGGCCGCCCTCGCCGCGAGGATGTTCGTCACCGCCGACCCAGACCTACGGCGGGTCGGGACGGTCGAAGGCGTACCGATCTACCAGCACCACCGGGCCGGGTATTCCGACGGTCCCCAACCAATCCCCCGGCCGGCCCCCCCGCCGGCGGCGGCCGAGAACGAGCCAACTTACGCCCTGTCGCCGCGGTTGTTCGTCGTCGGATCTGGCCGGGCGGCGGTGGCGGATATCCTTGCCCGCGCCGCCGGCAAGTCGGCCGATTCGCTGCTGACGAGTCCGCCGTTCGCCGCCCAGTCCGGCCCGCGTGGCCGGCCGGGAGTGTACCTGTTCACCCGGCCGGCCGCGATCCTGGCGGCCGTCGAAGCCCCGCGCAAGGGGAAGCTCGACCCCGTATTGGGCGGGCTGGCGGCCGTCGCCCGGTTCGTCGTCGGCGTCCCCGACATGCCGACGTTGACCGCGACGTTGGCCGTCACCCCGGCGGGCATCGAACTTGTCGGCGAGGCGGCGCTGACCCCCGGCAAGCCGAACCCGGTCGCGGGGCTATTGACCGGCCCGCCGACGCGGACGACGTTACCGCCGAAGCTGCCCGTCCCGGCGACATGGGCGGTCGGCCTGGCCCTGCCGGCCGGGGGCGACCGGGTCACGGCCGTCGGGGCGTTCGCCGATGCACTGGCCAAGGCCAACGGCACCCTCGGCCCGCCGCCGTCGGCCCGCGATTGGGGCTGGCTCGCCGACGTGCCGGGCCTGTCCGCGGCCGGGGTTCCTGCCCAGCCGCTTCCGCTCGTCGTGCTGCACGCCAATGGGTCGGCCGGGGGGCGGCTGGCGAATGCACTCCTGCAGTTCGCGGCGGAGTGGACCGGGACCGACCGGCCGGCGGGGACGGAACTCGTCGGCGGGGTGAAGGTGACGACGTTCGCCCGGCCGGGGACGCCACCACTCCGGGTGGCGTTCGGGCCGGCCGGCGGGGCGATGGGGTCCGACCCGGCCGGCGTTGCCGCGGCGGTCAAGGCTCCGGCCGGCCCGCCGTGGGACACGAGCCTGTTGCCCGACGCCCCGCTGCGGGCGCAGGTCGATTGGAAACTGGCCTACGAACAGCTCCACTGGCAACAGGTCGACGCGCTGATGAACGCACGCCGTCCGGGCCGCCGGGTTCCGGTGCCCTCCGTGACGCGGGGTCCGGTGCCGCCGAAGTCCGTCGACCCATATGCGGTGGTCCTGGCGGCCGTCAAGCCGGCGGCGGCCGCCGCTGAACGCTCGCCGGCCGGACTGCGCTTCGCCGTCCGCCAGCCGTTCGCCCCGGCCGACGTGGCCGCCCTGCTCGACGCCTTTATGACGGTCACTACCGCCCCGGCCGCACAGCCGTAGCGTGGGTGGGTCCGGGAAGCGGTTGCTCCTCGACTGCTGGCCGGCTACGATATCCGCCATGCGAACGTTCCGCCGACTTCTGTGCCTTCGCCGACCGCTCCGGGCTTCCGGGGCCGGGGCGGGCGGGCGTGGGCGGTAGGCCCGAGTTCGACCCACCCGCGGCGGCCCCGGACTCCTGGCGAGTCCGGGGCCGTCCGCGTTTCCACAGTCCCACTGCCGGCCCCGCGAGGACGAGATGACCCCGACCGTTGACCCGAACCGGGTGATCGTGTTCGACACCACCCTGCGCGACGGGGAGCAAAGCCCCGGCTGCAGCATGAACCTGGCGGAAAAGCTCGAGATCGCCCACGCCCTGTCGGACCTCGGCGTCGACGTGATCGAGGCCGGGTTCCCGATCGCCTCGGCCGGCGACTTCGACGCCGTCCGGGCCATCGCTCGGGAGGTCCGCGGGCCGGTCATCTGTGCCCTCGCCCGGTGTAACGCCGCCGACATCGACCGGGCGGCGGCGGCAGTCAAGGATGCCGCCCGGCCCCGGCTGCACGTATTCATCTCCAGTTCGGACATCCACATCGAACACCAGTTGAAGTCCGACCGGGCGTCGGTCCTGGCCCGGGCGCGGGAGATGGTCGCCTACGCCAAGGCGCACTGCGCCGATGTCGAGTTCACCCCGATGGACACGACCCGGTCCGACCGGCGGTACGTGTTCGAGGTGCTGGCCGCGGTCATCGAGGCCGGGGCGACGACGCTGAACATCGCCGACACGGTCGGGTACACCACCCCGGCGGAGTACGCCGACCTGATTGCGGGGGTCAGAACCCAGGTGAAGGGGGCGGCCAAGGTCGTCATCTCGACCCACACCCACGATGATTTGGGTCTCGCGGTGACGAACGCCCTGGCCGGCGTGGCGGCGGGCGCGCGGCAAGTGGAATGCACGATCAACGGCATCGGCGAGCGGGCCGGGAACGCCGCCCTCGAAGAAGTCGTGATGGCGCTCAAGGTGCGTCAAGACTACTACGGATTTACGACGGGGATCGTCACCCGGCTGCTGTCATCCACGTCGCGGAAGCTGTCCCACGTCACCGGGGTGGCCATACCGCGGAACAAGGCCGTCGTCGGGGCGAATGCGTTCGCCCACGAGTCGGGCATCCACCAGGACGGGATGCTCAAGAACCGCACGACCTACGAGATCATGCGGCCGGAGGACGTGGGCATGGCCCGCACCGAACTCGTTCTGGGCAAGCACTCCGGCCGGCACGCCCTGCGGCAGCGGGTGGCCGAACTCGGCTACCACCTGACCGACGACCAGTTGAATGCGGCGTTCGACGCCTTCAAGGCCCTGGCCGACCGCAAAAAAGAAGTGTACGACGCGGACATCGAAGCCCTCGCCGAGGCCCAGTTGCACGCCGTGACGGCCAAGAAGTACACGCTGCAGGCCTTCACCTGTAACGCCGGCACCGGGACGCTGCCGAGCGCGGCCGTGTGCCTGTGGCAGAGCAACGGCCAAATCCTCAAGGACGCGGCGACGGGGGACGGGCCGGTCGACGCGGTGTTCAAGGCCCTCGACCGGATCAGCGGGGTGGCGGTCAAGCTCATCGACTACCGGGTCCGGGCGGTGACGGTCGGGACGGACGCGCAGGGCGAGGCCCACGTCGAGGCCGAACACCACGGCCGGCGGCTGCACGCCCGGGCGGTGTCGACCGACATCGTCGAGGCGAGCGCGCTGGCGTACCTCGACATCATCAACCGGATGGTGGCCCGGGAAGCCCGGCCGCGGCTCACGCCGTATGACGCGGTGCCGACTGAAGAGATGCCGGGCGGGGAGTGACGGGCGGGGACCGGACTCCGAACGGTGCCGGTCGAACCGTTGCAACATTTTTCTGTTCCCGGGATTGCCCCGCCGCACCGGGCGCGATAGCGTGTCGTCAATTGTCATCCGGGGGTCTCCCGTGCCGACCAACCTCGTCCGTCTCGCCGCCCGTCTGCTGTCCCGTATCGTCCGTTCGTCGGGCCACCGGCACAGAGCAGTTCCCTCGTTAATGACGTTGGAGGACCGCGTCACGCCGACCGGCACCCCGGCGTGGGCGATCGGGGCGGCCCCGGGGGCCGAGCCGCGGGTGTGGGTGTACGACTCCGACGGGCAAGCGGTCCGGGACTTCCTGGCCTACGAACCGACGTTCACCGGCGGGGTGCGGACCTCGCTGGCCGACCTGAACGCCGATGGCGTGCCGGATATCGTGACCGGGGCGGGGCCGGGGGCGGGCCGCGCGTGCGAACGTTCGACGGGGCCTCCGGGGCCGAGTTGGCCAACTTCTTCGCCTACGACGCGGGCTTCACCGGCGGCGTGTGGGTTTCCGCCGGGCCGGTGTCGGCGATGGCCAACGGCATTGCCACCGGGGCCGACGCGAGCGGCGGGCCGGACGTGCGCGTGTTCAGCGCCGCCGGGGTCAACGTCCGCGGGTTCTTCGCCTACGACCCGGCGTCGACCGGGGGCGTGCGGGTCGCGCTCGGGCGGACGGCGGCGGGCGCAAGCGTTTACGCCGCGACCGGGGCGGGGGTGGTCCCGGTCGTCACCGGGTTCGATGTCGCCACCGGCGGCAAGACGTTCGCTGTGTCAGCGGGGTCGGCGGCCGATACCGGGGGCGTGTTCGTGGCCGGCGGCGATCTGCGGCCGGGCGGGGTCGAGGAGGTAGTCGCGGTGGCCGGGCCGGCGGGGCAACCGGCGGCGGTCCGGGTGCTGTCGGGGGTGGACGGCTCAATCCTGAACCAGGGGACACTGCCGCAGCCGGCGGGCACGGTCGGGGTGGTCCGGTGGAACGGCAGCCGCGCCGTCGTCGTGGCGGACGGCGGCGGGGCGTCCGCCTACGGGTTCCCCTCGGTCGGCGACGGGCCGTCCTACCTGGGCACCAACCCCGGCGGCGGGACGGCGGGCGGGGACGGGGTCGGCGGGGGCGGGGTGCGGACGCAGTCGGAGGGTTCCGAGTACATCGAGCGGCTGGACAATCAGATATGGTGGGCCGCGCAGGACCCCGGCGCGTACGCGCGGGTGACCTCGGTCGTCTCGGAGGCCGAGGTCGACGGCAAGGCGGCGTTCAAGTGGTGGTACGAGGTGGACAACGCGAGCGTGGACTGGGTCAACCCGGACTACAACCCGGACGCCGAACCGTCGGGCCTGGCCGGGGTGAGCATTATCGGAATCTACCACCAGTCCACGCCGCTCGGCTCGCCGCAGAACGATTGGGGCTGGGACAACCACCCGGGTTCGTTCTCGAACGGTGGCTTCGGGGACGGGGCGCACTGGCTGAGTCCTAGTCTGGGGGACGACGGCGACTTCGTGTACGTCGGCGATGTCGCGCACTTCTGGTACTTCACCGAGCCGATCCCAATCGTCACCGGGAGCGGCGAGTTCTTCTCGGGGCAACTGGCCGGCGGGGGCGGGGGGCCGGCGCTGGTGCCGGGGAAACCGCCCGGGCTGACGGTCACGTACCCGGCGGACATGGTTCTCATTAACGCCAATAACGACAATTGGAAGCCGCCTGCAGCTGGCAGTCTGAACCCCGATGCCGGCCGCTGGAAGTCGAATGAGCAGAAGTACATCCCGGCTAGGCGCGACTTCGACGCGACGAACCTATGGCAGGACGACGAGCAACTGAGTACCATCACGGTGAGCGTTACGGGCGGGTACGCCGGTACCGTTCGCGTCGTCGCGGAGGATGGCCCGGGCGGACGAGTGAAGTTCTGGCAGGACAAGAGGAAGAATGCCCCGTTCGTCGGGCAGTCCGTCCCGGCCGACACCGACCCGAACATCGTCACCCTGTACGTCGAGGGGACGCGGCCCCTGCGGCGAACCCCTTATACCCGTCCGAACCGCAGCCCGTATTACAGCCTGGGGTTTCCTGGACTGCTGCCTACGACAGCCCTTTGCTGCCAGCACCACCCGCCGCGGGCGGGCCGTACACGACTTACGATGTCAAGTACAGCTTAATCATGCACCTTGTGGCCCGCTTCAATGACGAGTCGATTTACGCCTTGGGTGACGTGAACTGGGCGGTTAACTTCTATGCGACCCGGGCCAACCCGCAGAGCTTGTGGCCGGACACGCTTGGGGCGGGGACCGCCGTGACGGCCGGCGCGACCGTGATAACTAACCGTGATCCTCGGAAGCTGTCGTGGCCGTCCACTAATACGACAACCGACTGGCATTAGTTCTATCGGAGGCGCTTTCGATGATCGTTGCCTACTGTGCCGCCGTGGCCGCCCTGTGCGGCACGCCGGCGTTCCAATTTCGCTACGAGTTTGTACCCCGGCAGGGATTTTACGTCTCCATCGACCGCGGCGATTGGCTGCTGGCCGGCCGGCTGGACCCGGATGGGAAATTCGTCGAGGTACTGCGATACTTCAAAACGAGTCTCATAAGCATGCCCGTGTACGGACCTTGCATTAACCCCGAGCGTCTGGTTGGCAAGAAGGTGTTCGAGTATCAGTCAGGCACACTGGTGCCCGGTACCTTCGGTCCGGATCGGGTGTTCGTACCGGAAGTAGGTGGGAAGGCCGTCCCATTCGCCGAGTATCGGTACTCTGCTAACGCTCGGTGGTGTCCGTTCTCTCTTGCACGCCCTGACCGATGCGAGGTAAGGAATTGCGTCGCACGGTTGCGATTTTCACGCCCTGGTGGGATCGGTCATGGACGACCTGAGCCGGTTCTGTTGCCTCA
>JAABUN010007666.1_pt1 | contig 11470 bp, 9 predicted proteins | sample 5559311 | NCBI WGS metagenome assembly JAABUN01 (sample SAMN10711877, study PRJNA513370) | rock metagenome | isolation source: Antarctica rocks | place: Antarctica: Victoria Land, Siegfried Peak sud | reverse complement strand
AAGATCCACGACACCCAGATGAAGACACTCGAGACCAACGGCACGCTCACCCGCCACGACTGGCACGGCGAATGGAACTACACCCTCCACCCCACAAATGCGCGTGTTGATAACTGACGGGCCCTAACTGGCCCCCAACCAGGGGCGGAACGGGTACTTACTGCAGCAAGTGCCTGTTGGCGGCTACCAACGGGCGTGGACGTGCTCGCTGACCTGGTCGTCGTAGATGCCGCGCAGCGCCTCGAGGGTGTCGGCGGCCAGCGGCTCACCCGACCCCGCCGCGGCGTTGGCCCGGGCCTGGTCGGGGGTGCGCGCACCGGGGATGACGGCACTGACGCCCGGCTGGTCGACGATCCAGCGCAGGGCCAGCTCGGCCGTGCTGATCCCGGCCGGCGCCAGTGCGGCCACGTCTCGAGCGGCCGCCAGCCCCACGTCGTACGGCACGCCCGAGAAGGTCTCGCCGACGTCGAACGCCTCACCCGAGCGGTTGTAGGTGCGGTGGTCGTCCGCGGCGAAGGTCGTCGACTCATCGTACTTGCCGGTGAGTAGCCCGCTCGCGAGCGGCACTCGCGCGATGATGCCGACACCGGCCTCGAGAGCAGCGGGCAGCACCTGCTCGAGAGGCTTGCGGCGAAACACGTTCAGGATGATCTGCACGGTCGCGACGTTCGGGCGCGCAATCGCCGTGAGCGCCTCGGCGCAGGTCTCGACCGACACCCCGTAGGCCGCCATCCGGCCCTCGACGACCATCTGGTCCAGGACGTCGAACACCGTCTCGTCGCTGTAGACCGACGTCGGCGGGCAGTGCAGCTGCACCAGGTCGAGGATGTCGACACCCAGGTTGGTGCGGCTGCGGTCGGTCCAGGCGCGGAACGCCTCGGCGGTGTAGCCGCTCGCCTCGTGCGGGTCAGCACGCCGACCCATCTTGGTCGCGACCGTGATGCCGTCTCGCCCCTTCAGGAAGCGCCCGATCAGCTGCTCGCTGCGGCCGTCGCCGTACACGTCGGCGGTGTCGAAGAACGTGACGCCCGCGTCGGCGGCCGCGGCGAGGGTGTCCAGGGCGTCCTGCTCACTGACCGCACCCCAGTCGGCGCCCAGCTGCCAACAGCCCAACCCGATGACCCCGACCGAGCGACCCGTTCGTCCCAGCTGTCTGGTCTGCATGGGCCAAACCTAGTGCGACCCCTCAGATCAGGCTGAGCTGACGCGGCTCGGACGTCGGCCCCGCACCGACCCGCGGCGGGGCGATGCTCCCGTCGGGGAACGCCCCCTCGGCAGCGGCCTGGCGCAGGGCCCCACCCGACCTTCGCCCCAGCCCGTGCCGGTCGAGCAGCGGGCCTACGCGGGCGGCCAGCCAGCCGCGGTAGTCGGCGCCGACGTACGCCCCGCGGCGGTACAGCTGGCGGTAGCGCGGCACCAGGTCGGGGCGTTCGCGGCCGAGCCACGAGAGGAACCACTCGCGGGCTCCAGGACGCAGGTGCAGGGGCAGCACCATGACACCGGTGGCACCGGCGCCGGCCAGCGCACCCAGCGCCCGGTCGAGGTGGTCGACCGAGTCGGTCAGCGAGGGCAGCACCGGGGCGAGGAACACCCCGCACGGCAACCCGGCGTCGCGCACCGCGCGGATCAGGTCGAGCCGGGCGCGCACCGACGGAGTGCCCGGTTCGAGGCTGCGCTGTAGGGCGTCGTCGTGCACCGCCAGCGAGACACCGATACCCACGGGCACCTCACGGGCCGCCGCCGTGAGCACCGCCAGGTCGCGACGTAGGACGGTGCCCTTGGTCAGCACCGAGAACGGCGTGCCCGCCCCAGCCAGTGCCGAGATCACCCCCGGCATCAGACGGTAGCGGCCCTCGGCCCGCTGGTAGGGGTCGGTGTTGGTGCCCAGCGCGACGTGCTGGCGTCGCCAGCTGGGCTTGGCGAGCTCTCGCCGCAGCACCTCGACGGCATTGGTCTTGACGACCACCTCACGGTCGAAGTCGGCACCGGCGTCCAGGTCGAGGTAGGTGTGGGTATTGCGGGCGAAGCAGTAGACACAGGCGTGCGAGCAGCCGCGGAAGGTGTTGATCGTCCAGCCGAAGGGCATGTTCGACGACGAGGGCACGGCGTTCAGCAGGCTCTTGGCCAGCACCTCGTGGAACGTGATCCCGGCGAACTCGGGTGTCGTCACCGTCCGCACCAGTCCCGGGATGCTCCCCGCCGACTGCAGCCCGGGCAGTGCGGACTCGGCCCTTGCGTCGACTGCCTGCCCCGACCATCTCATCGCGCTAGTCGAACACATGTTCGATCTCGACGTCAAGACAGTACGGTGGCCTCAGCCGGGTGGGGCGCCGGCCACCCGAGCGAGGTGGTCCACCAGCCGGTCGAGCGGGACGGCGACCTGCTCGCCCGTCGCCAGCTCCTTCACCTGCGCCTCGCCTGCCTGCAGGTCGCGCTCGCCCAGGACGACGGCGAACCGGGCACCCGAGCGATCCGCAGCCTTCATCGCCCCCTTCATCCCCCGGTTGCCGTAGGCCAGGTCGCACCGCAGACCTGACCGGCGGGCCGCACCCAGCAACCGGACCAGGGCGGCCTTGGCCGCACCGCCCAGGGGGACGCCGAAGACGTCGACCCGCGTGGGCGGGGCCAGGTCGATGCCCTCGGCCTCGCAGGCGAGCAGGCTGCGGTCGACCCCGAGGCCGTAGCCGACACCGGGTGCGGCCGGCCCGCCGAGCAGCTCGACCAGCCCGTTGTACCGCCCCCCGCCACCGAACGAGGACTGGGCACCCAGGCGTGAGTGGACGAACTCGAACGTCGTGCGGGTGTAGTAGTCCAGGCCGCGCACCAGTCGCTTGTCGAGGGTGTAGGCCACCCCGAGGCCGGCCAGCATGGCCTGGACGTCGGCGAAGTGCTCCGCGCACACCGCGCACAGGTGGTCCGGCGGCAGCGGGGCGCCGCCCAGCTGTGCCTGCACCTCGGCTCGCTTGTCGTCCAGCACCCGCAACGGGTTGACTCGTGCCCGAGCCCGGGTCGCGTCGTCCAGGTCGAGCCCGTCCAGGTAGCTCACCAGCAACGCCCGGTACGCCGGACGGCAGTCCTCGCAGCCCAGCGAGGTCAGGTGCAGCTCGTAGTCGCGCAGCCCCAGGGCGCGCACCCCGTCGTCCGCGACGCTGATCACCTCGGCGTCCAGCGCGGGATCGTCCACGCCGACGGCCTCGATACCGACCTGCACGTGCTGGCGGTAGCGCCCGGACTGGGGTTGCTCGTAGCGGAAGTTGGGTCCGGTGTACCAGAGCTTGACCGGTAGCTGCCCGGACAGCAGGTTGTGCTCGACGACGGCGCGGATCACCCCGGCCGTGCCCTCGGGGCGCAGGGTGAGCGAGCGCCCGCCCTTGTCCTGGAAGGTGTACATCTCCTTGCTCACCACGTCGGTGCTCTCGCCCACGCCGCGACGGAACAGGGCGGTGTCCTCGAACATGGGGGTGGCGGCGTATCCGTAGCCGGCCCGTCGAGCGGCGTCTGCGTAGGTGTCGACCACGGCGGCAAACGCCTCCGACCGCGGCGGCAGCAGGTCGTAGGTGCCCTTCGGTGCGCTCAGTCGAGGCACGGGCCGGTCTGGGGTCTGGGTCATCAGGGTCCTCGTCGCTCGAGTGGCCGGGTCAGGACGCCTGCAGCTCCCGCAGGAACGGGTTGCGGGCGCGCTCGCGGCCGATGGTGGTCCGGGGTCCATGGCCCGGCAGCACCACGGTGTCGTCGCCGCGCCCCAGCACCTGCTCGCTCAGGGTGCGCAGCATCGCGCCGTGGTCACCGCCCGGCAGGTCGGTGCGCCCGATGCTGCCCTCGAACAGGACGTCGCCGCTGAGCAGCGTGCGGGTGGCCTCCTCGCGCGTGCCGTCGGGCACGCCGGCCAGCTCGAACATCACCGACCCCTCGGTATGGCCCGGGGCGTGCAGGACGTCGAGCTCGAGCCCGGCTATCCGCAACGTCGCGCCATCGGTCAGCTCGAGGACGTCGTCCGGCTCGACCCAGCTGGCTGCCCGGCCGAACTGCTGCTCGAGCATCGAGACGACCTGCGGAGAGACCTGGGTCAGCGGGTCACGCAGCCGGTAGCGGTCGTCGGGGTGGATGTAGGCGGCGACGCCGTGGGCACCACAGACCGGGGTGACCGAGTAGGTGTGGTCGAGGTGGCCGTGGGTGAGCAGCACCGCAGCCGGCTCGAGTCGGTGCCGCCGCAGCACCTCCGCCAGCGAGTCGACGACCTCGATGCCGGGGTCGATGACGACGCACTCCTGCCCGGCCGCCGGCGCGACGACATAGCAGTTGGTGCCGAAGACCGCGCTCGGGAAGCCGAAAACCTGCACCCGAGGACCTTACCCGCGCCCGTGACCGACTCGTGACCCCATCAGCAGCCCCATCAGCCCGGCCGCGCCGGCCGGCTCTCTAGACTGGCGTGCCGACCAGCCGATGACGAGTGAAGGAGCACGGGCGTGCCCAACGACCGCGACCGCGCCCGTGCACGCCGGCGCCACGTCAAGCGCCAGGCGTCCACGGCGGCGCGAGCTTCACGCCGTCGCCGTAACCAGGCGATCATCGGCACGGTCGTCACCGTCCTGTTCGTCGTGGGCGGGGTGCTGGCCCTGTCCCGGATGGTGAGCGACCCGGTCGCGGGCGCCGGGTCGACGCCGGTGTCCAGTTCGGCCGCGAACCCGTGCGCCGCACCGGCGCCCAGCCCGTCCGCAGCCGCCCGCTCCTTCGCCAAGGCCCCGCCCACGTCCCTCGCCGAGGGCAAGGTGTGGGACGCCACGGTGACCACGACGTGCGGCACGATCGGGCTCGAGCTCTACGGAGACAGGGCACCTCAGACGGTGTCGTCCTTCATTTTCTTGTCTCGCAACGGGTTCTATGCCAACTCGCCCTGCCACCGACTCACCTCGAGCGAGTCGCTCAAGGTGCTGCAGTGCGGCGACCCGACCGGTCTGGGCACCGGCGGGCCCGGCTACACCTACGGCGTCGAGAACGCCCCGGCGGGTGGCGCCTATCCCACGGGCACGCTCGCGATGGCGCGTGGCGACTCGGTCAAGAGCAACGGCAGCCAGTTCTTCATCACCTACGGCGACAGCACGCTGCCCACCGACGGGGGTGGCTACTCGGTCTTCGGCAAGGTGACCAAGGGCTTGGACGTCCTCGCCGAGGTCGCAGCCGGCGGCATCACCAACGGCCAGTCGGACGGCGCCCCCGCCCGAGCCATCAGCATCGAGAGCATCACGGTGACCCCACGATGAGTGACGACCAGCCGACCGAGCCCACGGCCACGACCCAGGACCCCGCGCAGCCGCCCACGCCCCGTCCGGTGCCACGGCCCAGCCCGGCGATGATCCCCCGCCGGCCGCCCGCGGCGCCCGCCGTCCCGGCGTCGCCGACGGCGAGCCCGCAGGCGCTGCGATTCGGCCGGGTCGACGACGACGGCACCGTCTACGTCCGGACAGCGGAGGGCGAGCGCGCGGTCGGCTCCTTCCCCGGCGCCGGCCCCGACGAGGCACTGGTGTACTTCGCCCACAAGTACGACGAGATCGTCGGCCAGGTCGAGCTGTTCGAGCAACGGCTCACCGGCGTCGACGTCTCGATCAGCGAGATCGACTCGGGCCTGGCCAAGCTGCGCACGGCCACCAGCGCCCCGGACGCCGTCGGTGACCTGGACGCGCTGAGCGCCCGGGTGCAGGCCCTGGCTCCCGTCGCCGCGGCCCGCAAGGCCGAGGCCGAGGCGGCTCGGGCGCAGGCCCGCGACGAGGCGCGGTCCCGCCGCACCGCACTGGTCGAGGAGGCCGAGCAGATCGCCGGCACCGACGTCGAGAAGGTGCAGTGGCGCGCTTCGGGTCAGCGGATGAAGGACATCTTCGAGCAGTGGCGCGAAGACCAGAAGACCGACGTGCGCCTGGACCGCACGTCGCAGGACGAGCTGTGGAAGCGCTTCACCCATGCCCGCTCGACGTTCGACCGGCAACGCCGCCAGCACTTCGCCGCACTCGGCCAGACACAGGGCGAGGCCAAGACCGCCAAGGAGAAGCTGGTCGCCGAGGCCGAGGCCCTGCAGACCTCGACCGACTGGTCGCCCACGGCGACGGCGTTCAAGCGGCTGATGGACCGCTGGCGTGACTCTGGCCGCGCGGCCCGCAAAGACGACGACGACCTGTGGGCCAGGTTCAGGGCCGCCCAGGACGCCTTCTTCGCCGCCCGGCATGCCGAGACGGCCGAGCAGGACAAGGAGTTCGAGGCCAACCTGGAGGTCAAGCTCGACCTGATCGGGCAGGCTGAGGCCCTCGTGCCAGTGACCGACCTGACCGCCGCCAAGGACGCGTTGCGGGGTATCCAGGACCGGTACGAGGCAGCGGGGAAGGTGCCACGCGCCGACGTGGAGCGGGTCGAGCGGCGGATGCGAGCCGTCGAGCAGGCGGTGCGCGCCGTCGAGGACGCGCGCTGGACGAACCGTAACCCCGAGGGTGAGGCCCGCGCGCGCAGCGCCGTCGAGCAGCTCGAGGCCACCATCGCCGACCTGAGTGCCCGCCGCGACAAGGCGCTCGCCGCGGGCGACGCCCGCCGGGCGGCCGAGGCGGCGGACGGCATCGCTGCCCGCCAGGGGTGGCTCGAGCAGGCCCGTGCCGCGCTGCGCGACTTCGGCGGCTGAGCGGGCTCAGCTGGTGGGCGTCGCGATCTTGCCGCCGGTGACTCGGTAGACGTCGAACACCCCGTCGATCCGGCGGACGGCGGACAGCACGTGCCCCAGGTGGGCCGGGTCGCCCATCTCGAAGGTGAACTTGGACAGCGCCACCCGGTCGCGGGTGGTCTGGACGCTGGCCGACAGGATGTTGACGTGGGCATCGGACAGCACCCGGGTGACGTCGGACAGCAGCCGCGCGCGGTCGAGCGCCTCGACCTGGATCTGCACCAGGAACACGGTCGCTGCCGACGGGGCCCACTCGACCTCGACGATCCGCTCGGGCTGGGCGAGCAACCCCTGCACGTTGGAGCAGTCACCGCGGTGCACCGACACGCCGCTGCCGCGGGTGACGAACCCGATGATCGGGTCGCCGGGCACCGGGGTGCAGCACTTGGCCAGCTTGACCAGCAGGTCGTCGACGCCCTTGACCACGACACCGGGATCGCCGGTGCGCGGACGCCGGCTGACCCGAGTGGGCGTGGTTGCCTCGGCGGCGTCCTCGCTGGCGCCCTCCTCGCCACCCAGGGAGTGCACCAGCCGGGCCACGATGCTCTGCGCCGAGACGTGGCCCTCGCCCACCGCCGCGTACAGGGCACTCACGTCGGGGTAGCGCAGCTCGCCGGCCATCGCGAGCAGCAGGTCGTGCGACATGAGCCGCTGCAACGGGAGATGCTGCTTGCGCATCACCTTGGCGATCTCGTCCTTGCCGTGCTCGACGGCCTCCTCGCGGCGTTCCTTGCTGAACCACTGGCGGATCTTATTGCGCGCCCGCGGGCTCTTGACGAACGTGAGCCAGTCGCGGCTCGGCGCGGCCGAGCTGGCCTTGCTGGTGAGCACCTCCACGACGTCACCGTTCTCCAGGGTGCTCTCCAGCGGGACGAGCCGGCCGTTGACCCGACCCCCGATGCACCGGTGGCCGACCTCGGTGTGCACCGCGTAGGCGAAGTCCACCGGCGTGGAGCCCGCAGGCAGCGCCACCACGTCACCCTTGGGGGTGAAGACGTAGACCTCCTGCGCGTTGATCTCGAATCGCAGCGAGTCCAGGAACTCACCGGGATCGGCGGTCTCGCGCTGCCAGTCCAGCAGCTGGCGGATCCAGGCCATGTCGTTGACCGGCCCGGTGTCACCCGAACGCGACTCCTCGGCGCCCGGGTCCTCCTTGTACTTCCAGTGCGCGGCGACGCCGAACTCAGCGCGGCGGTGCATCGTGAAGGTACGGATCTGGATCTCGACCGGCTTGCCACCTGGCCCGATCACCGCCGTGTGCAGGGACTGGTAGAGGTTGAACTTGGGCATCGCGATGTAGTCCTTGAACCGGCCGGGCACCGGGTTCCACCGCGCGTGCAGCGAGCCAAGGGCGGCGTAGCAGTCGCGCACCGACTCGACCAGCACCCGGACGCCCACCAGGTCGTAGATCTCCTCGAAGTCTCGACCGCGGACGATCATCTTCTGGTAGATCGAGTAGTAGTGCTTGGGGCGGCCGGTAACCGTGGCCTTGATCTTGGCCGTGCGCAGGTCCGCGACGACCTGGTCGCGGACCGTCGCCAGGTACTCCTCACGAGCCGGCGCACGCTCGGCCACCAGCCGGACGATCTCGTCGTAGACCTTGGGGTACAAGGTGGCGAACGAGAGGTCCTCGAGCTCCCACTTGATCGTGTTCATGCCCAGGCGGTGGGCCAGGGGCGCGTAGATCTCGAGGGTCTCGCGGGCCTTGCGCTGCGCCGAGGCCTGCGAGACATAGCGCCAGGTGCGGGCGTTGTGCAGCCGGTCGGCGAGCTTGATCACGAGCACCCGGATGTCGCGGGCCATCGCGACGACCATCTTGCGGACCGTCTCGGCCTGGGCGGCGTCGCCGTACTGCACCTTGTCGAGCTTGGTGACGCCGTCGACCAGCGCTGCCAGCTCGGTGCCGAAGTCGGCGGTCAGCGCCGCCATCGTGTACGGGGTGTCCTCGACTGTGTCGTGCAGCAGGGCCGCGGCCAGGGTCACCTCGGTCATGCCCAGCTCGGCCAGGATCGTCGCGACCGCCAGGGGGTGGGTGATGTAGGGGTCGCCGCTCTTGCGCAGCTGGCCCTCGTGCGCCCGCTCGGCCACCTCGTAGGCCCGCTCGAGCAGGCCGGCATCGACCTTGTCGTGCGTCTGGCGCAGGGTGCGCAGCAGGGGTTCGAGCACCGGGTTGGTGCCGGGTCGCTGGGCGCCGAGGCGCGCGAAACGGGCGCGCACCCGGTGGCTGGTGGGGATCGGCCCGGTCTGCTCGAGGTCGTCCGGGCTCGCGGCTGCGGGTGTCGTCACGATCCGTGTCGGGTCTGCCATGGCACCTCCCACGCCGGTCGGGGCCAGAGGGTTCGAGCCGGCCCCGCGAGACACCAGTCTACGGACCGGCCGCGAGCAGCGGACTCACACGGTCACGATGCTGTGGACCGCCCGGCCCACCAGGCGCGCGCGGCCGGCGAGGAACCCGAGCTCCATCAGCACCGCGAACTCCACCACGAGGGCCCCGGCGCGCTCGACCAGGTCGCAGGCGGCGTTCGCGGTGCCGCCCGTCGCGAGCACGTCGTCGACGACCACGACGCGCGCCTGCGGTGCAAAGGCATCGACCTGCACCTCCAGCTGCGCCGACCCGTACTCGAGGTCGTAGGCAGCTGTGTGCAGGTCGCCCGGCAGTTTGCCGGCCTTGCGCACCGGCACGAAGGCGATGCCGAGCCGGACAGCGAGCGGCGCCGCCAGCACGAAACCGCGGGCCTCGACCCCGGCGACGGCGTCGACCCGGCCGGCGTACCGTTCGGCGAGCGCCGCGACCAGCTCGGCGAACAGCGGCCCGTCGGCCAGCAACGGGTTGATGTCCTTGAACAGCACCCCGGGCCGGGGGTAGTCGGGAACGTCCCGGATGCGGCCCAGCACCCGCTCGGTCAGGGTCTGCGTCACCGGCGCTTGTTCCGCGGGGCGCCTCGACGGGGCTGGTTGCGCGGCCCCGCCGGACGACGGGCGGCGGGCGGGCGGGCGGGCGCGTCGTCAGCGACGACCGGGTCGCGCTCGAGCAGGGCGGTGCTGCCGGTCCTACCGGACTCTGCACGCGGCGACGTGGGTGCGGCGCTGGGCCGCGCGCGCACCCGCTTGGCCAGCGCCTTCATCTCGGGCTCGCGCTCGCGCAGGTCGGCGAGCAGTGGCGTCGCGATGAAGACCGACGAGTAGGTGCCGGCGGCGACGCCGACGAACAGGGCAAGCGAGAGGTCCTTGAGGGTGCCTGCGCCCAGCAGCAGGGCACCGATGAACAGGATCGACCCGATCGGCAGCAGCGCGACGACCGAGGTGTTGATCGAGCGCACCAGCGTCTGGTTCAGCGCCAGGTTCGCCGCCTGCGAGTAGGTCTGCTTGGTCTGCGCGGTGACGTGAGCGGTGTTCTCCCGGACCTTGTCGAACACCACCACCGTGTCGTACAGCGAGTAACCCAGGATCGTCAGGAACCCGATGACCGACGCGGGAGTGACCTCGAACCCCAGCAGCGCATAGATACCGACCGTGATGAGCAGGTCGTGCAGCAGGGCCACGATCGCTGCCACGGCCATCGTCCAGGTGCGGAAGTAGGCGGCGATGACGATGGCCACCAGCACCAGGAACACCAGCAGGCCGGTGAGCGCCTTGGTGGAGACCGACTGCCCCCATGAGGGGCCGATGAACGAGGCGGTGACGTTGTCGACCGGCACCCCGTACGCGGTGGCCAGGTTGGCGCGCACCTGCTCGGTCTGGGTGTCGCTGAGCTTGTCGGTCTGCACCCGCACCGAGTCGCTACCCACCTTGGCCACCTTGGGCACGGCGCTGCTGACGACGTCGGTGACCGCCTTGGCGCCCGTCACGTCCGAGGTGGTCTTCGCCGCGCTCACCCGAAACTCCGAACCGCCGGTGAACTCCAGACCCAGCGTCAGGCCGCGGGTGAGCAGCGCACCGACCGCGACGAGCAGGATGATCCCCGAGACCGCGTACCACCGGCGCTGCTTGGCGACGATGTCGAGTGATCTCTCACCGGTGTAGAGCTGGTTGCCGAGCGTCGCGAAACGACTCATCAGGCCTCCCTAGGAGTCGACCGGACGGTGGCTGCCGCCCGGCGTCCGGCGATGGTGCCGAGGTTGGCCTTGACGCCGAGCTTGACGGTCGATCCCAGGTGCTCGGGGTCCAGACCCGACAGGCGGTGTCCGCCACCGAAGAACCGGGTGCGCGCCAGCAACGTGAGCATCGGGTGGGTGAACAGGAACACGACCACCACGTCGATGATCGTCGTGAGCCCCAACGTGTACGCGAACCCGCGGACGTTACCGGCCGCCAACACGTAGAGCACGACCGCCGCCAGCAGGTTGATCGCGTCGGCCGCCAGGATCGTGCGCTTGGCCCGCTTCCAGCCGGTCTCGACGGCTGCCCGCAGGCTGCGCCCCTCACGCACCTCGTCGCGCACCCGCTCGAAGTAGACGATGAACGAGTCGGCGGTGATGCCGATCGAGACGATCAGACCGGTGATACCCGCGAGGCTGAGCCGAAAACCCTGGCTCTGCCCCAACAGCACGACCAGGCCGTAGGTGAGCGCGCCCGCGATGAGCAGTGAGGCGATGCTCACCATGGCCAGCCCGCGGTACTGCAGGATCGAGTAGAGCACGACGAGCACGAGGCCGATCAGGCCGGCGAGCAGGCCGCGCTGCAGCTGCTCGGATCCCAGCAGCGGGCTGATCGTGTCCTCGGTCTGGGTGGTGAACGAGATCGGCAGCGCACCGTACTTGAGCTGGTTCG
>JAABUN010007665.1_pt1 | contig 11470 bp, 9 predicted proteins | sample 5559311 | NCBI WGS metagenome assembly JAABUN01 (sample SAMN10711877, study PRJNA513370) | rock metagenome | isolation source: Antarctica rocks | place: Antarctica: Victoria Land, Siegfried Peak sud | reverse complement strand
TGCGGAGGACCGAGGAGAGCGTTCCTCGGCAGACCAGGAGCACCTGATCTGCGATGGTGAGCAGCGGCGTCGGGTAGGACCCCTGGGTGAGCCGGCCGGCGTCGACGATCACGGTGTAACCCGCCGCGGACATGGTCTGGAAGGCCTCACCGATCGGCCCCCACCAGCTCTGCAGCGCGGGTGCCTGCGCCGGCTCGGTTAGCCCGATCAGCACCAACCGTTCGACGTCGGCGGCGGGGTCGAGGGTCACGGCCTGGTCGAAGATCGCGCCGCTGAGCGCATCTGGGTCCTCGGTGAGCGCGAGGTTGACGATGTTGCGGGGCTGCGGGTCGATGCTGCCGCGGTACCACCCGGGGACGATGGACGTACCAGCGGGATCAGCCTCAACCAAGAGGGTCGGACCCGCCCAGGACAGGGCCAGACCCAATGCGGTGGTGGAGGCTCCGGGTGCCCCCGCGCCGGTGGTGATGACGACGACCGACACGACTCAGCGCTCCTGGGAGTCGATGACGAGGGCGATCCGCCCCTGGGCGGCGAGGATCTGCAGACCGCTGGCGTCGCTGGTGTCGACGTCGACGTCGATCCGGGTGCCGGTGCCGTCCTCGGCGGGCGCTGCAGCGATCACTGTGCCGGCCGCGGTGCTGGTGGCTGGCTGCGGCAGCCCGGAGGTTTGTTGTTGTTGCTGGGTGGCGGGTAGAGGGATGAGTCGAACCGCGGCTCCGGCGGTGATCCCGGTGGCGGGGGCGGTGCCGTCCTTGGCGAAGACCCCGACGATGCTGTGGAGCTTGGCAGGCACCAAAGCATCGGTGATCGAGCTGGCGGGGACGACGCTGCCTGCTGGCAGGTCGGTGGCTGCTCGTCGTCCGATGACGGTCTCGGCCTGGCTCACGGGAACGGTGTGCAGGGCTGGGTCGTGGCCAACCTGAACGGTGACCAGGTCGGCCCGTTGGATGATTTCGCCACGGCTGATGGTGTTCCGGACACCGATCACCGGGACGGTGGCCGAGGCTGAGCTGAACGCCGCCCAGCCGCCCACTCCGCACAAGGCCAGGAACGCTACGGCCAGGGCCACCAACGCCGGCTGGCGGCGGTTGCGGGTCGCGGTGGTGGCGGGAGTGGGCATCGCAGCTTCGCGGGGCTTGGGGTCGGGCTTCGCGGCGTCGCGCTTCTTCGTGCGGGTGGCGGGCGTCATGTCATCCGTTCGGGGGACCCGGAGCCAAGATTCGATCACGCATCGCTCTCTCCGGTCAGGTGCAGAGCGCAGGCTGTGGATAACAGGTCGTTGCGGGACCGGCAGCCGGGGAACTGCTCCCACAGCGACTGCACCACGTCGAGATCGCGACGGGCGATGTGCAGGTTGAGGTTCGCGCTGCGCGTCTCACCGGTGCGGCTCCGGGGCTTGTAGTCGGTGGAGAACAGCTGACTGGTCGCCCCGGCCCTGGCCGCGAAGACCTGTTCCAGGCGGTCGAGGGTGTTCTCGACGCAGAGCAGTGTGAGTTGGCCGTAGGACAAGGACGTGCGCTGCGCCTCCTCCTTCATCCGTTCCCGGACCGTCTGGGTGGTGTAAAGCATGATGCTGGCCCGGCCCCCGCTCGAGGTGGCCGACCGAGGGTTCCCCTCCCCCGCCGATGTCGCCGTCAATGTCACGCTGGCCGTACCGTCAGCCGGTTCTCGCGGCGCTGCGGTCGGCTCTTCCGGCGGCGGTGCCGGCGCCTGCTTGGGTGCCCGCTTGGGGGCGGCCTTCGCGGTCGCCGCGTTAGGCGTACGCGGCCGCGTCTTGGGAGTGGACGGTTCGGCGGCGGTGTCTCTCCGAGGGCCGGCTGCCTCGACCGGGGCAAGGCGGTCCGGTCCGCCTCCCGCTTCCTCCGTGGCTTCGTCGGCACTCGCCGTGGCGCCGGAGGTCTCCGGCGGGTCTGCTGTGGCGGTCTTACGGAGCTTGAACAGCTGGCCGAGGTCGTTGGTCATCGGGTCTCGCCTTCGGCGGCGGTGATGCGCTCGACGATCTCCTGGGTGACCCGCAGGTAGTCCTCCGCCAGGCCGGTGGAGTTGGTGGTCCACCCTCTTCGCGGTTGGGTAGCCGGGTCGGGTCCGCGCAGAGCCTTCCACCAGGGGGTGCTCTCGCGGACCTCGCTCTCGAGCTTCTCGAGCTCGTGGAGCAGGACGCCGCGGGCGCGGGCGTTGACGGCGGGGGCCTCCGCATGGCGGATGAAGTGGGTAAACAACGGGGCGTCGCCACCGAAGAGCTCCTGGATCGCCGAGCGGGCCGTCGCCCGTGCAACCTTGGCCTGGGTGCTGGAGCCGGTGAGCAGGACGCCGAGCAGCTGGATGCTGGGGTTGTGCCGACTGGCGTCGACGAACGCGTTCGCGGTACCGCGCATGGACTTGATCGAGCCGGCGTCGCTGGCGGTGGGGATGACCAGCCAGCGGGCTGCCCCGAGCGCGGCGTCGACGAGGACCTTGTTGCCGGGCGGACAGTCGATCAGCACGAGGTCGTAGTTGCCGGCGTGCGCGGCGAGGAGCGGATGGAGCAGGCCGTAGGTGAGGCCCTCGTACTCCTGCTGCCCCCTACCGATAGTGCCGTAGACATGGCGTACGACGCCTTCCAAGGCGGGACCGTCGGCGATGACGTCGAGGTTGGGTCGGACGTCGCGGATGATCGAGGCCTCCGCGCCTCCCGAGATCAGCGTCTCGGCGAGGGACCGGCCGTGATCTGACCTCTCGATGTAGCCCAGGTCGGTCGCCAGGTTCTCCTCCTGGGTGTCCAAGGCCACGATCAGCACGCGGAACCCGCCGGAAGCGAGCTGGCCACCCGTGTTGGCGACCAGAGACGTCTTCTTGACCCCGCCCTTGTTGTTGGCGACGGCCAGCACTCGGCCGTTCCAGCGGACGGCCGCTGGAACGGCGTCCACGGCTACTTCTGACATCGGGGCCTCCGTAATGGTGAAAGACGGCAGTGCCTAGAACCGTACGGTGACATCAGGCAAACGTGTCGCATTTACGCGACTGCTGTGGACAGAACCTCATAGCCATAGTGCACTAGCAGTTCTCTAGCAATCGTGCATTGCTACTGAAATGCCTCGCTGGGGCTTGCCATCTACTAGGTCAGTAGTTGTCATACAGGATCCTAACAAATCAGAGGTACTAGAGAGTTGTGTGTCTGGTGCATTACTAGTGCGCGTCTAGTGTCAAACTAGGATTGTGCACCACGCGGCCAGGGCGCTTAGGCGGCCAGCTCTGCGGCGTTGGCGCGGAGGCGAGCCTTGAGGCGGGAGCACCGCTTCCGCAGCGCCTCGGAACTGAGACCCAGGCTATTGGCGATGGCCGTAGACGTCTCCCCGCTGCAGGCGACGCGCCAGAGCAGTGCTGCGTCGGCCGGGGCGAGGATCTGTGCGTCCCGGGCAGTTCGGAGCACGTCGGCCAGCTCGTCGCTGCCGGAGCCGGGCGCTCCGCCGAGCCGGGAGCTGGGGGCGGCAGCTGCCGTCGGGCCAGTAAGTCGCTCGACGAGTTCGCATGGGACGTCGTTGCCCAACACGACCCGGACTGCCTTGAGGGTGTCGAGGGCCAGGTTCCCGGCAACAGAGTGCGGCCGGCGGGGGATCGGGTAGCTGAAGATCAGCTCACGCATCGCTGCGACGGCCTCTGCCAGCACGCTGTCGAACCCGCGGCCGCGACGGACGGAGTCGGCGATGCGAATGAGCTTGGGCAGCATGGCCTGGATGATGGCTCTGGCTGCGATGTAGTCGCCTGACTGGCTGCACCTGAGTAGGAAGAGCAAGGCGGAGTCGGGGTGCCACGACACCGCGACCAGCACGTCGTCGAGGTTGTCGACCGTTCTCAGCGGCGCGGGGCCAGATCGCCGGAGCAGGTCGAGGGTCGCCTCGACGCTCGGCAGCAGCTCGAGCCCGGCGTTGAGCCGGTCCCACTCGGCGTTCAGGTCACGGATGTAGGGGTCGGAGCGTCGCCACGTGGGGCGACGCCGCAGGCCGGGCGGCTGGACGAAGGTTGGCGTGCACGGGACCGCAGTCACGGGGGGTCTCCTGTCAAGAGATTCAGTGACCCGAACCTGACGATGCGACCTTGCCCAGCACCTTGACGAGGACCTGACCGGCGAAACCGGCAAGGTTGCCGCGATGTGCGAACCTCGGCTAGACAGTGTTTCCCCTAGTCAAAGCCTCAAAAAGAAACTTGCGGCCGGGATGTCACAAACCGCGGTCATCGCCGGCCTACGGGTCATGGAGGGGGCAAAGGCCCCCTGGTGACGACGGAAGGCCTCCCTGATGGGACTGCTCCACCGCCAGCGGCGACGTGCTGACATCGCCGAGGACCCCGAAGACCTGATCGAGAGCGTCGACAGCGGGACTGAACCGACTGATCGGCCGACGCTGGCTGCGCCCCAGCAGGCTCGGCAGCGGTCAGGGGGTCCGCGGGCTCTGCTGGGCCGCGGTCGGGGCCAGGAGCGCAACAGGGTTGCCTGGCATCAGGGCACGGCGCTGGCCACGCGCGCCGTTCATGTAGCCCTGGTGGCCGCGCTGGCCTCCGGCCCAGTCGCGCTCGCCGTGGCGGCGCTGGGAACGCCCGGGGGGACCGGTGTGCCTACGTCAGCAATCAGCGACAGCCCCGGCGCCAGCACCCTGCAGGCGAGCAGAGCGGCCGCGGCGGGGGAGCGGGTCGTCCTGACCTGGCTGACCGGGACCCGGACCGATGAGCAAGCCCTCCAAGCCCAGCTGATGACACCTCTCCCACCGACGTTCGCGCTGCCAGACACCAGACCCGCCACCCCGAACCAGGTGTGGGTCGAGAGCGCCGAGGAGGTCGTTCCCGGCCGCTGGCAGGTCGTCGTCGGGGCTCGAGGCGGCGCCGCCGGCGCTGAGTCATTCTTCGCGGTGCCCGTCGTCGTTGACAACGTCGGAGCAGCAGCGCTCACCTTGCCCGCCCGGACGAACCCGCCGACCGCCCCGGACGCCCGGATCGTCCCGGCCCAGGGCTTGACTTCGGTGACCACAGAGGACCCCGTCTACCAGACCGTCGCCGGATACCTGGCCGCCTACTTGACGGCAGGGGGCGAGCTCGACCGGTGGGTCGCCCCTGGGGTCAGCGTCGAGCCCGTCCAGCCGCGGCCCTGCCGCACCGTGAAGCTCGACGACGTCCGCGCCAGCGTCGATGAGGTGCCTGCACCTGACCGGAACGGCATGCAGCTGGCCGTGATCGCGACGGCCACCTGCCGTGCGGCCGCCGGCACCCCGACGGTGTCGCAGTACCCGCTGGTCCTGCAGGTGCGCGACGGCCGGTGGGAAGTGGCGGCCGGCAACCCCGGCCTCGTCACCTCGCCGGACTCGACCGCCTCAACGACGACGCCTGCACCGCCGGCAGGCCCAACTACTTCCTCCTCGGAACAGCCGAGATGAGGAACAGGCCCAACTACTCCCAGAAGGAGAACTGACCCATGGAGATTCTGCACAGCGCCGCGATGGTGCCCATGATTACCGCCGCCGAATGGCTCAAGCTGCAGGTCAAGGACGCCCGCACCGTGGTCATCGCCGTCGTCTCGCTGATCGTGCTCATCGGCATGGTGGCCCGGATGGTGAAGGCCAGCTTCAGCCTGTCGTCGATCATCAGCGCCGCGGTGGTGGGAGCCCTGGCCGGTTGGCTCGTGCTCGGCGGCGGCATCGACACCTTGTCGAACCTGTTCAACGAGCAGTCCAAGCTGGGCTCCTGACCTGATGAGCGCATGGCACTGGTACACCAAGGCGCGGCGGATCCCGACCCTCATCGGCAAGGACGCCGCCGGCCGCCGCATCCCTGGCGGGCCCTACACGGCGCTGCAGGCGATCGCCGCGCTGGTCACGCCGGCGGTCACCTGGTCCACCCGTGCGCTCTGGGCCGGCCAGCTGACCGGGCTCGCCACCCTGATCGCCGTGCTCGCCGTGTCGTTCGGGGTGGTCAAGCTGCTCGGAAAGGTGGACTTCGCCTCCCGCAACCCGCTGCTGCTGACCAGCTCGTTCGTCCGGCAGACGCTGACTCCACCCGGCGGGAGCCTGGCCGGGACGGCTCTCCGGCCGCTCAAGACCCGTCGGATCAGGTCGAGCGTCGTCGTCGGGCAGCTGACTCAACCGGCGCTCGTGACCGCGACGACGACGGCTCCGGCGGTGCCCGCCGCGACCGGGCGGCAGCCGGCCGCGGTCCCAGCGCCCGCCCGGGGGAGCGTCGGCACCGTACCGGCCGGCGGTGCTCGGGGGAGTGGGGCCCGTGCTGCCGATGGTGCGGACTCAAGGTCGCCGGGGCGGCTCGTCGCAGCGGGCAACGGCCTGGAGCCTCGGTCAGCCGCCAGCGCGCCGCGGCGCTCCGGACTGGAGGCGTTCTTGTCCTCGACCACCCAGGAGGAAGCGGCATGAGAATGCCCGCCACCCACTTCGCCGGCAACCTGATGTGGACCCGCCAAGGCACGGTCTACGCCAGCTGGTCACTGACGCCGCTGCCCGCCGGTAAGTCCGACGAGGACCTGCAGCTGGTGGCCCAGGCCCACACGGCCCTGTACCGGGCGCTCGCCGGCCGGGAGGTGATGATCAAGGGCTCGCTGGTCTGGACTGACCCGGTCGCGGTGATCGCCCGGATGATCGACGGCATCGACCTGCACCAACACCAGAGCTGGGCCGAGGAGTGCGAGCAGACCATCGACAAGCTGGCCGAGCTGCCGCTGGGAGCGCGGCGGTGGACGTTGACCCTTCCCCTTGGTGCCGGCAACTGGCGGCAGAAAGCGAGAACCATCGGACGGGCTGCGACCACCGACCTGTGCGACCAGCTGCAGATTCCTACGCTCCCACCGCCTGATGGGGAGGTCGACTACTACCGCCAGGTGGCCGCCGACATCGCCGACGGCTGGCCCTCGGTGTTCGGCCACCGTCCGCTCACCGTGGCCGAGCAGGTCTGGGGTCTCCGCTACACCCAGAGCCGCGGCGCGGAGGAGCTTGCCGACCCGTTCGACAGCCCAGATCTCGCCGAGGACCTGTGGACGATGAAGGGCCGGGCCGCGGCCGGTGAGCCGGTGCTCGACCCGGGGGGGCTCACCGATCTGGAGAACCCGCGAGTTCAGGCGGTGACGGCGGCCATCCGCCGTCGCTGGCTCAAGGTCATCTCCGACACCGGTGCCGTCTCCTACCAGGCGGGGCTGGTCCTCGCCGACGTGCCCGCCGGTGGGATGACCAGCCCGGGTGGGGAGTTCCTGGGACGTATCGACGAGATCGGCGTCCCGGTCGACGTCGTCATCCGGATGGCGGTCAGGACCCGCAGTGACGGGATGCGTCGGAACCGGCGCGGGTTCACCATGCTCGCCGACCAGGTCGACCAGGTCGAGGGGTCGCAGTCCATGGCCTCGCTATCAGCGGGCATGCAGGAGGCGGCGCGGCTGCTGGTGGAGTACAACCAGCGGCTGTCGATCGACACCAAGGAGGTCGAGGTCGAGCCTGTGGTGCTGCTGTCGGCCGCCGCTGCCAGCGCCGAGGCGGTCGACCAGCTGGTCACCGACTTCCAGCAGGCGCCCGGCAACAAGGACTTCACCTGGGCCCGCCCGGTCGGCGCCGAGTCCGACGTCTTCTGGGCGATGCAGCCGGGTGGCCGGCTCAGCCCCCGGCTGCGGGACTACCGACACATCACCACCGGCGCCGACTTCGCGGCCGCCGCGCCCATGATGACGGCCCGGCTAGGGGCGGCCAAGGGCAGCCTGCTCGGCGTCAACACCACCTCGCCGCTGCTCTCGACCGTCCACATCGACTCCATCGGCGAGTCCGAACGCAACTTCAGCCCCTCCACCGCCTGGGTCGCCGAGCTGGGTGGCGGCAAGTCGTATTCCATGAAGGTGGTGTGCGGCGACGAGGTCGACCGCGGCACCGTCGGGTTCGCCATCGACGGGTCCGCCACCCGCGAGTGGGCGACCTTCGCGCAGTCCCTCAACGCCTCCGTCGAGATCGCCGACGTCGAGAACCCCGCCGTCTCCCTCGACCCGCTGCGGGTGCTGCCGCTGCACCGCGCCGGCCCGGTGATGCAGTCCTTCCTGGTCAAACTGTGTGACTTCTCGGCGACCAGCCGTGAGGGAACGACGCTGGCCAAGGTGCTCAAGCCCAGCTACCTCAGCAAGCACAAGATCAGCTCCAGCTCCCAGCTGCTCGCCCACCTGCGAGAGGGCAGCGGGTTCGAGCTGGCCAGCCAGATCGCTGACCGGATCGCGGTATTTGCCGACCCCGACACCGCCGGCTCGCTGGCCGACGTCGTCTTCGACGAGACCCTGCCCCCGCTCCGCCTGACCGCCCAGATGATCGTGGTCGGCACCCATGGGGTCAAGCTCCCCACCGAAGGGGAGCTCACCAGCGCCCACCGCTACAGCCGGCTCGGCGTCGACAAGCTGTTCGGTCAGGCGTTCTTCCTGCTCATCGCCAAGTACGCCTACGAGGTCTGCTTCCGCGACGCCTCCCAACCGGCCATGTTCATCGTCGACGAGACGTGGCGGGTGACGCTGTCCGAGGAGGGATCGGCGATCGTGCTGGAGTTCCTGCGCGACGGGCGCAAGGTCAAAGCCAGCATCTACCTCGGGTCCCACGACCCCACGGTCGACTTCGGCAACGAGACGATCAGCGCCCTCATCGGCACCAAGATCGTCCTCCGGCACCGCAGCAAGTCGCTGGCCCACAAAGCCGTCCGGTGGCTCGGCTTCGACCCCGACGAGCGACCCGACCTGGTCGAGACCGTTCAGTCCCTGTCCCCGCAGAACGCCGACGGCGTCGTGCCGCCCCAACGAGCCGGCGAAGGGATCATGGTCGACTCGATGGGCCAGTTCGGCTACCTCAAGATCCTCCCGCCCGCCCGACCCTCCCGCGCCGAAGCGGTCAAGTCCACCCCACCCTCCCGGCTGGCGTCATGACCCGCACCTCCCAAGCGCCGGCTACCCCCCGCTCACGCCTGGGCACCCGGAACCCCGTCCAGCCGAGGCGGCGGTCCAAGGTGGTCGCTTGGGCCACCAGCCGGAAGCCGTTCCCGCAGCGCCACGCCGTGGTCGCCGTTCTCGCGATCTGGTCCCTTCTTCTGCTGGCGGCAGTGACCACCCTGACGGCGGCAGCGGCACCCAAGGGCGGAGGCGGCCTCGGAGCGTTCGCCATCTTCGACATGACCGACAACCGCGGCATCCGCGTCAGCCAGTACGAGCTGTCGATCGACACCGGCCAGATCATCAACCCGCTCAAGATCTGGCTGGCTCAGCGGCTCCTCACCGGCTGGGACATCTACCGGTACTCCATCGGCCTGATGGCCTACATCGTCGACTGGACCATCTCCATGTCCTGGCTCAGCGTCATCACCACCCCTCTGGAAGAAGCCGCCACCCAGATCCGCAACCACGTCATCGGCCCGTCCGGCGTCGCCGGCCTGATGTTGCTGCTCTCGGCCGCCGTCGGCGGCGTTCGGATGGTGTTCGGCCGAGTCGGCGCCGGCCTGTGGGACATCGTCTCCGCACTCGCCGTGGCCAGTGCGGTGTCACTGCTCCTGGTTTCCCCAGTCAGCGCCGTCACCGGTGCCCCCCTCACCAAGGTCCGCAACACCGGAGTCGCCATCGCCGCCATGATCGACAACGGGGGAGTGCTCGCCGCCACCGACATCAACGCCTCCGACGCCCAAGCCAAGCTCAACGCCGGCCCGGTGCTCATCGACTCCCTCGTGCGTCCTGCCCACGGCCTGGTCAACTACGGCGTCAACTTCACCGCCGACCAGAAGTGCACCCCGACCTACGACCAGGCACTCAAGGCGGGACCCTACTGGGACCCCGAGGCAGCCAAGCAGCGCGAAGCGGTCGCAGGCTGCGACAAGACCCTCGGCAAGTACGCCGACAACGCCATCTACACCGCCTCCCTGGGCATGGGTGTCTTCCTCGTCACCGGCTTCCTGGTCGGCGGGCTCATCTTGGTGGCCTCGGCGCTGCTGTTCATCGCGGTCATGATGCTTGCCTGGAACCTGCTGAAGCTCGTCGTCACCGGGGTGATCGGCATCGGCCCGGGCGACACCCGCGGACCGCTGATCCGCAACGCCTGCCAGGCCGCGGCCAGCCTCGTCTACGTCGGTGTCTCGGTCATCGTGCTGGCCGTCATCCTCGTGCTGATCAAGAAGTCGTTCAGCGCCGCCGACACCGCCCCCATGGTGCGTTTCCTGCTGGCCGACGTCGTGATCATCGCGGGTCTCGTCGTGGTCGTGCAGACCTGGCTGGCGCACCGCCGAGGGGCCGACTCCTGGGCCCAGAAGCTGATGACGCGGATGAAGCAGACCGCCCCCAAGCCCACCATCGGCGCCAAAGTGGGCAGCTGGCTCAAGGCCCCCGCCGGCGGCGAAGCGGGCAAGTACGGCGACTTCACCGGCGCCGGCCCCGCCGGGGGCTGGGGAGGGTCCTCGAGCCGCGGCATGGGCGTCGGACGGATGCTGCGCCCGATCACCCACAGCAACGCCTTCCAGCTGGCCAAGTTCGCCGGGGTCGCGGCAGCCACCGGGGGAGCGGGTGCCGTCACCGGCACCGTCAAGGGAGCCCAGCTTGTCGCCCGGGGCGCGCGGACTGCCCACGACGTCCACCGCACCTACAGTGCCGTCAAAGCCGGCGCCCGCCACGCCACCGCCGGCCCCAGGGCCGACGGTGGCATCGACCACACCATCCGAGCCCGCTCTTGGCTGCACAGCCAGACCGCCACCGCAGCCTCAAGTACAGCGGCCGCCGCAGCGCTGCACCTCGGACGCAACGACCGCACCGCCGCCGAGCCCGGCCCGGCCACCGGGGCACCCGCCCACCACCGCAGCGAATCGTCGAGCCGGGGCCGGCAGCGGATCCAGGTTGAGGAGCAGCTGCGCCGACTCCACCGCCCCGCCAACACCGCAGGCCGCCCCACCCCAAGCCCAGCCGACTCCCCCGGAACGCCAGTCAACACCGCAGCCCGGCACCTCGCCACGCACGGCCCGAGGTCCAGCACCGGCGACTCCCAGCCGCCCGCAGGCCGGCCGCAGCAACACACCGCCGCCGCCCGCGAGCAGGGCAGCGGCAGGCCCGGTCAACAGCCCTCACGAACACATGAAGCTGATCGAGTCCCCCGGCAACCAGCGGCGCGCGCCGGCGGGATACCCGTGACCGTAGAAGCCGCCTCGACAGCAGCTGACCGCATCAGCACGTTGGTTCATCCTCGACCGAGCACCCGGCCGCCGCGGGCTGAGGGCATGCAGCGATGACCACCACCGCAAAGTCGGGCAGCCCAGCGCTCGACGGAGGGGCTTGTGCCGCCGCCCCTCCCAGCTCCCGCCTGAGGAAGCTCGTCCCCTCGCCAGCGACCGCTCGTCTCCTCAGCGACCGCCCGGCCGGGAGGACCTGTTGAAGGCACGGTGGATGCTGCTTCCCGCCGCTCTCGCAGTGATCATCCTCGTACTCGCCCAGTCGTGCGGCCTGTCAGGACTCATC
>JAABUN010007664.1_pt1 | contig 11472 bp, 10 predicted proteins | sample 5559311 | NCBI WGS metagenome assembly JAABUN01 (sample SAMN10711877, study PRJNA513370) | rock metagenome | isolation source: Antarctica rocks | place: Antarctica: Victoria Land, Siegfried Peak sud | reverse complement strand
ACGGGCTGCGGAGCCGGCCGAGCTCGCCAAGCTCGCCCTATTCCTTGCCTCCACCGACGCGGACTATGTCACCGGCGCGTCCTACGTCATGGACGGTGGCCTGATGATCAACCTGGGTCAGGGCGCCTGACCCCAGCGGTTCATCACTTCAGACAGTGGTTTTTACCATGGCGAAGTTGACCTTCTCCGCGTCAGGGTCCGGGCCTGGTCGCCGGCGGAGTCGCACTATTGCCATGACTGTTTCGGAGCTGCTGAGGCGCTCACCTGCTACCCGTCTTGAAGCGGCGGCGGGACCGGTCCGCATCGCCGGCCAGCCGGCGACCGCGCTGGCCTACAACGGAGGCCTGCCCAGACGGATCCTGAGGCTGCAACCCCGTGACAGACTCCAGGTGGAACTTGTCAACCGGCTGACCAACTCCCCTAACCTCCGCGTTCACGGCCTGCACGTCTGCCCGCAAGGCAACGGCGACAACCCGTTCGTCACGGTCGACCCGGGCGCCTCCTTCAGCTACGACCACCAGATGGCGGCGCTGATTCGCGGATTATATCTTCCGTGCCCGGAGGCGTAGCGCGTTGGTGAGGACGCTGACGGAGGAGAGGGCCATGGCGGCGGCGGCGATCATCGGGGAGAGCAGGAGCCCAAAGGCAGGGTAGAGGACGCCGGCGGCGATGGGGATGCCGGCGGCGTTGTAGATGAAGGCGAACACGAGGTTCTGCCGGATGTTCGACATCGTGGCCTGGGAGAGTCTTCGCGCTCGGACGACTCCGGTCAGGTCGCCTTTGAGCAGGGTGACTCCGGCGCTTTCGATGGCGACGTCAGTGCCGGTGCCCATGGCGATACCGACGTCGGCGACGGCCAGGGCGGGGGCGTCGTTGACGCCGTCGCCGGCCATGGCGACGACGCGACCTTCCCGGCGGAGGCGGTTGACGACGTCACTCTTGTGGTCGGGCAGCACCTCGGCTTCGACGCGGTCGATGCCGAGGCGGCGGGCGACGGCTTCAGCGGTAAGCCGGTTGTCGCCGGTGAGCATGACGATCTCGATGCCCTCTTCCCGGAGCGCTTGCAGGGCGGCGGGTGTGGTGTCCTTGACCGGGTCTTGAATCGCGACAATGCCCGCGGCCTGGTTGTCGACGCCGACCAAGACGGCGGTGGCGCCGTCGGCTCGAAGCCGGTCAGCCTCAGCCGTGAGATGGCTGGGGTCCAGCCCCTGGCTGGACAGGAAGTCGGCGCTGCCGATGAGCACGCGACGGTCGTCGACGGTGCCGACGACGCCCTTGCCGACGGGGGCGTCGAAGTCGGTCACGTCAGGGATCGTCAGTCCGGCTTCGGTGACCGCGGTGACGATCGCGTGGCCGAGCGGGTGCTCGGAGGCCTGCTCGACACCGGCCGCAAGCCGCAGCAGCTCGTGCTGCTCGAAACCAGATGAGGTGACGACCTGGGTGACGGTGGGACGTCCTTGGGTGAGGGTGCCGGTCTTGTCGACGACAAGGGTGTTCACCTTCTCCATCCGTTCGAGTGCTTCAGCGTTCTTGATCAGGACGCCGAGTTGAGCGCCCCGGCCGACGCCGACCATGATCGAGACGGGGGTAGCGAGACCCAACGCGCAGGGGCAGGCAATGATCAGGACGCTGACGGCGACGACGAGGGCGTGCGCCAGTCGCGGGTCCGGTCCCAGAGCGGCCCAGATCGCGAAGGCAACGACCGCCGCCACGATGACGGCGGGCACGAACCAGGCCGCGACCCGGTCCGCTAGTCGCTGGATGGGGGCCCGGGACCGCTGCGCCTCAGCGACCATCTGCACGATCCGGGCGAGCATCGTGTCACGGCCTACCTTGTCGGCGCGGATGACCAGGGACCCGGTCTGGTTGATGGTGCCGCCGACGGCGGTGTCACCGACGGTCTTGGTCGTCGGCATCGACTCGCCGGTGACCAGGGACTCGTCGACCGATGAGCGGCCGTCCTCAACGGTCCCGTCGACGGGAACCGTTTCGCCGGGACGGACCCGCAGCCGGTCACCGACCTGCACCTGGTCGAGGGTGACCTCTTCTTCGGCCCCGTCCGGGTTGAGGCGGTGAGCGGTCTTGGGGGTCAGGTCGAGTAGTGCCCGGATGGCGCCGGAGGTCTGCTCGCGGGCGCGTAGTTCCAGCACCTGTCCGAGCAGAACCAGGACGGTGATGATAGCCGCCGCCTCGAAGTAGACGGCGACGGCGCCGTCCATCCGGAACGAGTCGGGGAAGATGCCCGGAGCGACGGTCGCGACGACGCTGAACAGCCAGGCGACCCCGGTGCCCATCGCGATCAGGGTGAACATGTTGAGCTTGAGGGTCCGGACTGAGGTCCAGCCGCGCTCGAAGAAGGGCTTGCCGGCCCACAGGACGACCGGTGTCGCTAAGGCGAGTTGGACCCAGTTCGAGACCGTTGCGGGAACCAGGTCGTGAAGCGCCGGGATCAGATCTCGGCCCATGCCCAGGAGGAGGACGGGGATGCTCAGCGCGAGTGCCACCCAGAACCGACGTTTCATGTCCGCCAGCTCCGGGCTGGCCCCCGTGGCGGCGGTGATGGTGACCGGTTCGAGGGCCATCCCGCAGATCGGGCATGGCCCGGGGCCGGGTCGCCGGATCTCCGGGTGCATCGGGCACGTCCACTCCTCGACCTCAGCCGCGGGAGGGCTCGCCACTGCCGGGTGGTCGTGATCCTGGCCGTGAACGGCGTGCGGATCCAGGTAGGTCTGAGGGTTGGCCTCGAACTTCGCCTGGCAGTGCCCGGAGCAGAAGTAGTAGGTCTGAGCGTCGTGCTCGGAGTGGTATTCGCTGGTGGCCGGGTCCACGTTCATGCCGCAGACCGGGTCCTTCACGGCCGGAGGAGCCTGCGATGTCGGCTGTTCGGTGTGACTGCTCATAGCTGAACTATACCCCCTAGGGGTATTGGGTCAAGGGTGAGGACAACGTAGGCCCGCATCAGCCTGGGGGGCCAGCCCGGGTGCGGCCCGCGCGGAGCCCCACCCTTTCGCCGCCTCGCCGAGTTACAGGTTGGCGAGGAGCTTCGTCATGGTGGTGATCTCCTGCTGCTGGCTGGTGACGATGGTGTTGGCCAGAGCGACAGCGTCGGCGTTCTTGCCGTCCTTGATCTCGGCTTGGGCCATGGTGATGGCGCCTTGGTGGTGTTTGGTCATCATCTCCAGGTATATCTTCTCCGCGGCGGCTCCGTCGGCCTGGTCGAACGTCTTCATCCCGGCGTCGGTGGCCATCCCGTCGTCCGTACCTCCGTGGTTCATCCCGCCCATGCCGCTTGCCATGTCCTGACCCCAGGCTTTCAGCCAGCCCTGCATGGTGGTGATCTCGGGCTGCTGGGCAGCTTTGATCTCTTTCGCCAACGCGGTGGTCTCGGTACTGATCCCGGTCTTCTTCAACAGGGTGTCGCTCATCGCCACGGCCTGCTGGTGGTGCGGCATCATCATCTGCACGAACATCACGTCGGCAGTGTTGAATTGAACTGTCCGGCCGTGCTCGCACTTGGGCTGGACGACGCCATCGGGGACGGCATCTGCGACATCTGCGGTGAGGCAGAGCTGCTGGGGTTCATGCCGCCCATGCCGCCGGCGTCGTTGCTGCCGCACCCGGCCAGACCCAGGGTGGCCCCAGGGCGAGCGCGGTCAGGGTGGCTGTCAGGACATGCTTCTTCATCATTGGTGGTCTCTTCTCGTGGGCAACGTGCGTGGGGATCTCCCGTACGGGGTCCGAACCGGTGACGGCTCGGCCGCAGGGCATAGCCAGAGCTTGGGTCGGTAGAAAAGCGTCGACTCTTCGGGTTGGATCAGGTGCGAAGCACAGAGAGCTCGGCCAGCGACAGTGCCGGCACCCATCGCCCCAGCAAGGTCGCAACGGTGGCCGCTCGCCACAGCATCCGGGGCGGAAGGTGCCGCACCCGCGGTGGCGCCAGCCACCAGCTGAGGACCAGCAGCGTCAGTGCCAGCAAGCAGGCGCCGAGCGCCATGCTGTGACCGCCACAGCCCGGACAGTCGTCACCGAGGGAACTACCCGAGCTGTTGGCGGGCTGAGTCCCGGCCGTGGTCTCGTCCATGCTGAGCGCCAGATCCCCCTCCCGGCCGGCGACCCCGGAGCCTAGGCAGGCGGCCCAGCTCGTGACGCTGGGCGCCCCGCTCACCGCGGCTCTGGACCAAGCAAGGCGCGGCTGGTAGGCATGCCGGCATGGCTGTCAGAGACGACGCACCTCCACCCACCGCTCCAGGCTCCGCCGCGGACGCCTTCCCGACCAGGATCCTGCCCCGCCCGGAGGTACGGGACCTGCCAGCCGCCCCCGTGGCCTACCGGAAGCTGATCGGTCCCGGGATCGTGGCTGCTGGGGTAGGGCTCGCCTCCGGTGAGTTCATCCTGTTCCCCTACATCGCCTCCCAGGTGGGGCTGGTGTTCGTCTGGGCGGCGATGGTGGGTCTGCTCACCCAGTACTTCATCAACCTGGAGATCGAGCGCTACACCCTAGCCACCGGCGAGACAGCGCTCACCGGCTTCAGCCGTTTCTGGCGGCACTGGGGCCTGGTGTTCGCGATCCTGGCCTACTTCGCCAACCTCTGGCCGGGCTGGGCCACGAGCAGCGCAACTCTCGCGTCCTACGTCTTCGGGGGGACGCCGCGCTACATCGCCATCGGCATGCTCGTGGTGATCGGGCTCATCCTGACCCTGGCGCCGGTGGTCTACGTGGCTCTGGAACGGGCCCAGATGCTGAAGGTGGGCGCGGTCGTCCTGCTGTTCGTGGTCGGCTCGATCATCGCCGTCGGCGCCAGCGCCTGGTCCGACGTTCCGCAGGTGGTGACCCGGGCGCGGGTCCCCGTCGCGGAGCTGGGGTTCGCGACCCTGCTCGGCGCGCTCGCCTTCGCCGGCGCCGGCGGCGGCCAGAACCTGGTGCAGGCCAACTGGATCCGGGACAAGGGATTCGGGATGGGGTCCTACGTGCCCCGCCTGGTCAGCCCGATCACCGGGCAGCCGGAAGCCAAGCCGTCGACCGGCTACATCTTCGAGCCGACGCAGGCGAACATGTCGCGCTGGCGGGGCTGGTGGAAGTTCGCCAACCTCGAGCAGATCTTCACCTTCGTGCTGATCACGTTCCTCACCATCTTGTTCACCTCCCTGCTGGCCTACTCGACCGTTTTCGGCCGCGAGGGCCTGGCCAACAACATCGGCTTCATCAAGACCGAGGGTGAGGTGCTGGGCGAGCGGGTCGGGTCGTGGTTCAAGTACTTCTTCTGGATCATCGGCTCGTTCTCGCTGTTCGCGGCAGCCCTCGGGATCGTCGACTACACCAGCCGGTTGGCGGCCGACGTGTTGAAGACCAGCTACCTCCGCAAGGCCAACGAGTCGAAGATGTACGCGGCGCTGGTCTGGGGCCTCGTCGGTGTCGGGATCATCGTGCTGCTCCTCGGCTTCGACCAGCCGATCGTGCTGCTGGTCATCGCGGCGGTGGTCGGCGGCTTCATGATGTTCATCTACTCGGGCCTGCTGATCCTCATCAACCGGAAGATCCTGCCCGAGCCCATCCGGGTGCGGGGGGTCCGGCTCGCGATGCTCGTCTTCGCAGTCCTGCTGTTCGGCACCCTCTCGGCGCTGACCTTCAACGACCAGCTCGCCAAGCTCTTCGGCTGATCCTGGCCCTTTCGTGTCCACTACCGGACATGTCTTCAACCGGACACCCAATCGGTGTTATTGACGGGTCCGGCAGGCAGTAAATTGATCCACGTAAGGGTGGGGGGATGAACCCCCGAGCTTCCTCCCGCCCTTCACCCCAATCCTCCGTAGACCTGGAGGGCCCGTCTGTGGCCCCCGCCGGCGGCTCCCGATCATCGCCCAGCTCGGCGTGACTCGCTATATCTGGGACGCTCAGGCGGAAGCGGATCCGTCCAGCGATGCATCGACGGCGGCCTCGACGTGCAGGCGGGTGGTCGGGAAGATCGGAACTGAGCTGTCCGCCGCTGAGACCAGCAGCTCGATCTCTGTACAGCCGAGCACGACGCCCTCGGCGCCCGCTAGGACCAGGCGCGTGATGACGTCGCGATAGATCTGACGTGACTCCTCGCGCAGCACACCCAGGCACAGCTCGTCGTAGATGATGCGGTGCACCTCTGCTCGATCGTCCGCAGGCGGCACCAACACCGTGAAGCCGTGGCTGGCCAGTCGGTCCCGGTAGAAGTCCTGCTCCATGGTGAAGGCGGTCCCCAGCAGCCCGACCGTGCTCAGCCCCGCCTCCTTGACCGCCATCGCGGTGGCGTCGGCGAGGTGCAGCAGTGGGATGTCGACCGCGGCCTGAACCTGATCGGCGACCTTGTGCATCGTGTTGGTGCAGATCAGCAGGAGCTCGGCGCCTCCGGCTTCCAACCGCCTGGCGGCTTCGGCGAGCAGCTGACCGGCTTCGTCCCACCGGCCGCCGGCCTGTAGTTCCTCGATCTCGGCGAAGTCCACCGAGGCGAGCAACACTCGTGCTGAGTGCAGCCCACCCAGCCGCTCTCGTACGAGCTCGTTGGCAAGCCGGTAGTACTGCGCACTGGACTCCCAGCTCATCCCGCCCAGCATCCCGATCACCCGTGGGCCCTTCGTCATCACGACCCCATCGTGCCAGGGGGGCGGGGCTGCGGTCCCCATGGTGCAGCCAGACCAGCAGGCGACCGGTCAGCAGGTTGTCTGGCCGGTGCCGATAGTCCTGACTGCAACCGGGGAAACTGCTCGCCATGAGCGCGCCATGACGCAGGGCCCCGCCTGGGCCGACAAGGCCACCGCCCGCCTGCACCCCGGACGCTACCGCCGCCGGTGAGACCGGTCCGCGCCGGCGCTCAGGACCGGTGGGGCGGCAGGGCTGGACGTCACGGACGGTATCTTCGCCCCCAACAAGCGCCAGAGGCGCCACGACCACGAGGAGTTCCCGGTGCCTGACCAGATCCCGGCCCAGTTCCAGGTCCTCGACGAGCGGTTCGCGGGCGTCGGCGGTGACCGCTTCGTCCAGCGGGTCTTCGACGGCGGCCGTTGGCTGGAGGGCCCGGCCTACGCCCCGGCCGGCCGGTTCCTGCTGTTCAGCGACATCCCCAACGACAGGGTGCTGCGCTACGACGAGGTCAGCGGCCGAACGGACGTCTTCGCGACGCCGGCCGACTTCCCCAACGGCCGCACGCTGGACCCGCAGGGCCGTTTCGTGAGCTGCGAGCACGGCGCCCGCCGGGTCACCCGGCTGGAGCACGACGGCTCGGTGACCGTGCTGGCCGACCGCTGGCAGGGGAGGCGGCTGAACAGCCCGAACGACGTGGTTGTCCGCTCCGACGGCTCGGTGTGGTTCACCGACCCCGACTACGGCATCCAGTCCGACTACGAGGGCCACCGGGGGACGTCGGAGATCGGCGCGCGGCACGTCTTCCGGCTGGACCCCGGGACCGGTGCCCTCGACGTCGTCGCCGACGACTTCGTCCAACCCAACGGGCTGGCCTTCTCCGCCGACGAGCAGCGGCTGTTCGTCGTCGACAGCGACCGGCACACGATCCGGGTCTTCGACGTCGAGGGAGCCGCCCTGCATGGGGGCGAGGTGTTCGCCGCCGACGACCTCGGCTACGACGGCGTCCGCTTCGACGACGAGGGCCGGCTGTGGGGCGCGGCGCAGGACGGGGTGCACTGCTACCACCCGGACGGCACCCTGCTGGGCAAGCTGCTGCTGCCCGAGATCGTCGCCAACCTCGAGTTCGGCGGCCCGCAGCGCAACCACCTCTACCTCACCGCGACGACGTCGCTGTACACCCTGCGGGTCAACGTGCGGGGCGCACGGCCTCGACGCTGAGGCCGGGAGGGGCCGGCACCGGCTCGACACGACGGCGGCCGGCCACCAGCCCGCCCACCAGCAGCGCGAGCCCGAGCAGCGCCGTCGTCGAGGCCATCAGGTGACGATCCCACGTCCACTCCAGCTCGACATCCGCGCCGTGGGGCAGCCGCAGGAACGGCGAGGCGACGACCCAGCCGACGAACAGCCAGCCCAGTGTGGTGAACCAGGCGGGCAGCGGCTCGAGCGGCTCACCGTCGGCGTCGTGGCCGCGGGCGTGCTGGACCAGGCAGAGCGCCAGCGGGACCACCCAGACGAAGTGGTGCAGCCACGAGACGGGCGACGCCAGCAGGCTGGCCACGCCGCAGAGGGTCACGGCAAGCGCCACGTCCCCCCGCCGGTACCAGTGCTGGCCCGACCAGACGCCCAGCGCGGCGACCAGCGCGGACAACAGCAGACCCAGCGCCGCCGGCCCGCCGCCCAGCCCCAGCACCCGGACGACGTCGGCGAGCACGGACTGGTTCGTGTAGTAGACGATGCTGCCGCCGAGGCCGGTGTCGCCGTGGGCCAGCCGACCCCAGAAATCGGCCGAGGCCCGGGGGGCCACGACGGCGCTGGCGAGCGTCACGACCAGGCCGACCAGCACGGCGGTGACGAAGGCGCGGGTGCGGCGCACCACCAGCAGCTGGACGACGAAGAGCGCGGGTGTCAGCTTCACCGCGGCGGCCAGTGCGGTCAGCGCGCCCTCGGGCAGCAGCCGTCGGCGCCCGACGCGGGGTCCGGGAACCAGGTCCAGCACGACGAGGGCGACGAGGAAGATGCCCAGCTGGCCGAAGGCCAGCGTCTGGGTGACCGGCTCGACGAACCACACAGTGGCCGTGCCCACCAGGCTCAGCACCCAGCCGTGCAGCCCGAAGCGGTGCAGCACGGCGAGCAGCGCCAGCACGCCCGCGACCGTCCAGCAGACCTGCACCAGCATCGTCGGCAGCAGGGCCAGCGGCACGGCCAGCACCGCGGCGAACGGGGGGTAGAGGAACTGCAGCGGGCCCGGCAGCAGGTAGAAGTCGCCGCCCTCCAGCAGCAAGGTCCCGGCCCGCCGGTAGACGTCGAGGTCCACCATCAGCGGGCGCCACGGGACGAACCGACCCCCGCCGAACGTCGTCGCGGCGACGTAGAGCCCGATCAACACCGGCAGCAGGCAGACGCGGACGCCGTGCAACGCCCGCTTCACGGGGCGAGGGCGGACTGGACGGCGGCCGGCGGGCGGGAGCGGCCGACCCAGTCCAGGATCGTCCGGCCGACACCGGAGTCCTCGTTGGCCGGCACCACCCGGTACGCCCCGCCCAGCAGCATCGGATGGGCGTTGGCTACGACGTGCGGCATCCCCGCCCACTCCAGCATGGCGACGTCGTTGGGCATGTCCCCGAACGCGGCGACATCGGCGGCCTCGATCCCCAGCCGGGCACAGCAGCGTTCCAGCATGGACGCCTTGCTGACCCCGGGTCCGCTGACCTCGACCAGCCCGAAGCCCCGGGTGGCCGAGTGGGTGACGGTGAGGGTGTCTCCGACGACTCGGCGGACGTCGTCCAGCAGCCGGTCCGGGTCCAGGGCCTGGCTCTGCACCAGCATCTTGACGAACTGCTCGGTGTGCGCGATCTGCTCTGCCGGGCCGGTGAACAACGCGGGGTCGACGCTGACGTCCACCTGCCAGGTCCGGTAGGCCGGCTCGTGGCCGAAGCGGGTGCCGGACTCGAAGGCGAAGGCCGCGTCGGGCACCGCAGCCCGGATGCCGCGGACGGCAGCGAGTGCGACGTCGGGGTCGACGCAGACCCGGTCCAGCAACCGGCCGGAGCCCAGGTCGTAGAGGACAGCTCCGTTGCTGGCGATCACCGTGGGGTGTGCCCCCGGCAGCTCAGCGATGACGTCGAGCCAGCGCACCGGCCGCCCGGTGGCGAACAGCACGGGGATACCGGCGCCCTGCGCGGCCAGCACCGCCGCGCGGTTCTGCTCGCTGACGGAGCCGTCGGGGGACAAGAAGGTGCCGTCCATGTCGGTGACGACCAACCGGGGCACGCCCGGGGTGCCCGCCCGGTCGGCGCTCACAGCCGCGACCGGGGGGACGGGCTGCCCCCGGCTGAGCCCGACGGGTCGGGGCTCGGCCCGCCGCCACCGGGCTGGCTGGCCGAGGGGTCGGGGGACGGCGAGGCCGAGTCCGTCCCGGACGGCGAGGGTGAACCGGAGCCCGACGGCGAGGGCGAGCCGGACCCCGAGGGCTCCGGGGATCCCGACTGCGGGGACGGTGACCCCGACTGGGGGGACGGTGACCCCGACTGCGGCGGGGGCGACCCCGACTGCGGGGACGGCGAGCTCGAGGCCGGCGGCGGGCTACCCGACTGGCCGGTCGGCGGCGGCGGCTGCTGCGGCGGCTGGTTGCGGAAGATCAGGATCGCGATCAGCACGGCGAGTGCAGCGAGCAGCAGCATCAGCAGCCACGAGACCAGGATCGTCGCCCAACCGGCCCGGTCGTAGCGGCCCGGCCACGGCAGCGGCCAGAGCCGCGCCAGCCCCGGCCGGACGCGGTCGATCCAGTAGTGCTGGTAGTCCGGACCCGAGGCCGTGCCCTGGGGCGCCAAGGTCGCGATCTCGACGTCGTCGAGGATCCGCCGGGCCCCGGCGGCGGCCCCGGGGGAGCCGTCGTAGGTCAGAGCCACCCAGGGTGCGGCCAGCTCGGCGTCCGGCGGGACCGGTCCGTCACGGTCGGGACGGTACTTGCGGGCCAGCCGACCCGTGTCCTGGCCGTGACCGCCCCGGGCGATCACCTCGTCGATGTGCAGCGCGTTGACCACCCCGGCCAGCCGTTCCCGAGCGGCGGCGTCGGCCGTCGCGCCCTCGGACAGCAGCACGACCAGCGCGGGCCGGTCGTCGGCGTCGTGACCGGTGAAGACGACGCCGGCGGGGCTGGCGGCCAGTCGGGCGTCCAACCAGAAGTCCCCGACCCGGGGCGGGTCCTCGCTGCGGACGGGGCTGAGCGGCACGTAGCCGTCGTCGCCGGCGCCGTCGGTGGGCCAGGGGTCGACCGGCGGCTCGGGCGTCGACATCGGTCCCCATCACCTCGCACGGCACAGCCCTTTGCGGGCCGTCGCACCACGGGCCGTGGCGTCGCCTGAGTGTATTCGCCCCGCCGGCGCAGCCACCCGGACCGCGTCGGCGCCAGTCCGGCGGGTCGGTTGGGCCGGTCTGCGAGAATGGCCCGGTCGCCGCCCGAGGCCCCCGACGACCACCGGGCCCGGAACCCTTACAGGAGCAGTGAGTGAGCAGTCCGTCCTACGGCCAGCCCGGGCCGTCGGTGTCCGAGGGCCAGAACGGCCAGAGCCACCAGGCGCCGGCGGCCAACCAGGAGGCGTCCCGGCTGCTCAAGGCCGCGATCGACGGTGTGCAGCGGGTGATCGTCGGCCAGGAGCAGATGGTCGAGCAGCTGATGGTCGGTCTGCTGGCCAAGGGGCACTGCCTGCTCGAGGGCGTACCCGGGGTGGCCAAGACGCTCGCCGTCCGCAGCTTCGCCACCGTGGTCGGCGGTGAGTTCGCGCGCATCCAGTTCACCCCCGACCTGGTGCCCTCCGACATCGTCGGCACCCGGATCTACAAGGCCAGCCAGGAGACGTTCG
>JAABUN010007663.1_pt1 | contig 11472 bp, 9 predicted proteins | sample 5559311 | NCBI WGS metagenome assembly JAABUN01 (sample SAMN10711877, study PRJNA513370) | rock metagenome | isolation source: Antarctica rocks | place: Antarctica: Victoria Land, Siegfried Peak sud | reverse complement strand
CACTCCCGTTGCTGCCCTGGAAGGGGTGCTGCGCCTGGCCGGTGAAGTCATTGGCGTGGCCCATCCGACCAGACATGATGATGCCCCTAGCGTGTGACTGGTGAGTACGCTACCGACATGGAGCGAGTGTGCCCACAGCATATTCGGCGGTGGTCATCCCTGCATCCTTATCCTTCCGCTTGAATGCATTGGACGCTCGTACTATGCGGTTTCGGATTCTCATCGTCGTTACTCCTTCTGGTTGATCCGGGCGCACCGTGCGACCGGGTGGAGCATGTGCCCACGGGGACCACGGTCTTCTGCGTGCCGGGTGGGCACCAGTGGCTGACGCGGATCTGTGGACTCTGTTGAGGCTGGCGCCGGGCTGTGCATAACGGTGACCGGTGTCATCGCCAGCATCTCTTCTCGGTGTTCAGTCACAGATGTGCGTGTCCTGAGCTGAGTTCGCAATGTCGGCTTGTGGCGTAGACGCCGCGGAGGAGACCTGCTTGATCCTGGTTGGAGGGAGCGGGAGGATGTACCGGGAACAGGGTGCGCCGGGCAACCTGCACGGCAAGTGAGGAGTGGCGGTCATGGCTGACTACGAGGTGGTGGAGACGGTCCTGCCCAATGGGGCGGTAATGGCGGTCCAGATCGCCGGTGGTCATGGTGCCCGGGACGTGGCCCTGGGTGACCGACTGCAGTTGGGCGAGGTTCAGGAGGCGATCACCGGGTTGTCACAACTGGTCAAGGACGCGATCAGCAAGGTGGCCCCGGATAAGGCCAGTGTGGAGTTCGGGATGGACCTGAGCGTGGAGGCCGGCAAGTTGACCGCGTTGTTGGTGTCTGGGTCGGCCACGGCCAGTTTCAAAGTCGCCTTGGAATGGGACAACAGTACCCATGCAGATTCCTCTAGTTGATGCCACCGGTGCCCCTGGGTGAGTTGCTGGCGGGGTGCGCGGTTGCCGTGCACGTGGGTGGCACGTTCAAAGGTTCGGGGGTGCTTGTCGCTGGTGGGGAGGTGCTGACCTGCGCGCATGTGGTCGCCAGCGCGGTCCGGGATGGCAAGACGATCACTGTGGCCCACGAAGGCGTGGCGGTCGAGGGCACGGTGCGCCATCACACTGCGGATAGCAGGGCTTCGGGTCAGGGGCCGTACTCGTGGCCGGACCTGGCCTGGTTGGAGGTGCCCGGGTTGGCCGGGCAGCCGTGGGTCGAGCTGGACCGGGTGGCCCCCAGGGAAGATGACGAACTGGTGGGTCGCGGGTTCTCCGACCAGCTCGAGAAGAACGTGCCCAGCCGGCACCCGGCCAGATACCTTATCGAAGGCAGTGTCGACCGGGAGGAGGGGACCAGGTGGCAGCTGAAGGACGCGCAGGTCGCGCCGGGCATGTCCGGGACCGGGCTGGCCAACCCCCGCACCGGGCGGCTGCTGGGGTTGTTGACCCGGTCCCGGGACACCGACACGGACCTGGGCGGGTGGGCCGTGCACGCCCACTCCGCTCTGGAATCCGACCCCGGTTTCGCCGACCTGCTCACCCTCCTCCACGAAGAACAAAGCGAAGGCGCGGTCCCCGGTGGGGGTGCCGACCAGGCCCGGGATGTCGCCGAGCGATGGGTGGTGGCCGCCGGGCTACGGAAGTTGTTGAGCCCACCCTATGAGCCGTTGCCGGCCCGGCACGGCCCGGCCGCGTTGCTAGTGCCCCGGTACGGGGTCATCCCGTTCCACCCCGCGCGGCAACCCGCCCTGGACGACCTCACCGACTGGGCCACCACAGCCCAGGGTCCGTTGGTCCGGTTAGTCACCGGACCCGCCGGGACTGGCAAGACCCGCCTGGCCGCCGAACTGGCACACCAATTGGTTGGGCAGGGCTGGTTGACCGGGTTCCTGCCCACCACCAACGACCCGGCCCACGTGCTGGACCTTCTCACCGGACGCGCCGACCCTGTGTTGCTGGTCGTGGACTACGCCGAAACCCGCACCGACTTGCCCGACATCCTGGCCAACGTCGCCGACCTCGACGAACGCGGCGCCACCATCAAGGTCCTGCTGCTGGCCCGGGCCGCCGGCGAATGGTGGAGCCAGTTGAGCACCCTGGGTGAGCGGCACGACCTGGTCGAGGCCGCGCTGACCGGTGCCCAACCGGCTCCCTTGGAACAGCTCGCCAACCTGGTGGATGACCCCACGCCTGCCTACGTTGACGCGATCACCGCCCTTGCCGGACATCAGGCGCTGGCCGTGCCCGACCGTGAGACCCTTCCCGCGCTAGCCACCACCGGGAACCAGTGGTCCTACCTGCTGGTCCACCTGGCCGCCCTGAACACGGTCGGCACCCCCGACGAGCCGGGCGCGCCCAACCCCACCGGCCAGCCGGTCAGCCCAACACAGGTGCTGACACGCGGCCTGGACCGGGAACTCAAGTACTGGCGGGACACCGCCGACCGTGAACACCTCAACGATGTCCCCACCACAGTCCTGGGCAGGACCATCACCGCGCTCAGCCTGCTCGGCGCCACTCACGAAACCGACGCCGCCACCACCCTGACCCGGGTTCCCGACCTCAGCGACGCCACCGAACAACTACGCCGAGCCCTGGCCCGGTGGGTCCACCACCACTATCCCCCCAGCGACCCATACGGAGGATGGACCAGCGGGCTGCAACCCGACCTACTCGCCGAAACCCACATCGTCCAGGACCTAGCAAACTCCCCGGACCTGGACACCGCCCTACTTACCGGGCTCGACAGCGCCCCGGCTGTGCGCGCGCTAACCGTGCTGACCCGCGCCGCCCGTCACCAACCCGCCGCCACCACGCTCCTTGACCGGGCCCTTCAGACCGATCTGGAACACCTGGCTGTGCCGGCCATGACCTTGACCGCCCAGACCGGACCCGATCTCGCCGACCACCTGAGCAGGGCACTCCACGAGCAAGCAGACGACCTGCCGTGGGCGACGCTGGACCGCCTCCAGGGTGCCCTTCCGGAGCAGACTACGACCCTCGTCGACGTCGCCGTGACGATTACGTCAGCCCTCGTCACACATCACCGGGGCGGCCAAGATCTGGAACCCCTTGCCCGCAGCTTGAACAGCCTCTCCATACGGTTGTCCGCCCAGGGCTGCTCGGAAGACGCCCTGACAGCGACCGCAGAATCCGTCGCCATCTACCGCGACCTGGCCGCCAGCCTCCCTGACACACATTCGCCCAGCCTGGCCGCAGTGTTGAACAACCAGGCCAACCGGTTGTCAGAACTGGGTCGCCATGACGAGGCACTGGTTGCCAGTGAGGAAGCGGTCGTAACCTACCAATATCTCGTCGCCATTGACCACGGCCGCTACGCTTCCGGTCTCGCAAGCGCATTGAACACCAAGGCCAACCAACTGTCCGACGTGGGTCGCCCCGAGGATGCCTTGGTTACCAGCGAGGTAGCGGTCACCACTTACCGGGCCCTGGCCGCCACCCACCCCGAGTTCTATGCCGCCGACCTTGCCATGGCGCTGAACAACCATACGAACCGCTTGTCCGCCCTGGGTCGTCTCAAGGACGCCCTGACTACCATCGACCAAACTGTCAAGGCCTACTACAACCTGGCCAGCGTCCGCCCGGACGCCTACACCGCTGACCTGGCGATGGCGCTGAACAACCAGGCCCAAGTGTTTTCCGCCCTTGGGTACCCGGGAGACGCCCTAATGGCTATCCAAGAAAGCGTCGAGACCTACCGCGCTCTGGCAGATTCTCGTCCCGCAATATGGACCCCTGACCTGGCCATGTCCCTCACCAACCTATCAGTGATCTTGCATGAGTTGAACCGCTCGGCAGATGCGCTTGACGCCAGCCACGAAGCGACCGCTCTATACCGCAAGTTAGCACGGGAACGACCTAGCGCTCACGCTCCGCGTTTGGCTGGTGCGCTGTTCAACATGTCTGACCAGCTTGAGGCAAACGGGCGCACTGATGAAGCGCTGGCCGCGACCGACGAGGCTGTTAACATTCAGCGACAACTGGCTGCGGATCACCCAGGCGCCCAAGCCCCTCAATTGGCGATCTTCCTTACCCATCGATCTCGCCGACTGGGCGCATTGGGCCGGATCGAGGACGCGCTCACTGCCATCAGTGAAGCGATACCGCTCTACCGAAATTTGGCCCACCGGGATCCCAACAAATTTGAGCCCCAACTCGCGTTAGCATTAACGATGAAGTGGTTTCTGCTGAGAAGCCTCGGTAAACACGAGGCAGCCGTCCAGGTAAACCGCGAAGCCGTTCAGCTGTGGCTCCGCCTTCAGAGGAGGTCCCCAGAGCGCTACTCGTCGGAGCTCGACCGGGCGGTAGCCAATTATCAGGCCGACTTGCGAAACACAGGCGTACCCCAGGGTGAGATCGACGGGGCCGTTGCCGATCTACTCGCGACCCAGGAGTGACCGGTGCGCCTAGGTCCCGACGGCTGAGTACGCTACGGACATGGAGCGAGAGTGCCCACGGCGTACTCGGATGTGGTCATTCCTGCATCCGATCCCGCCTGGCTCCACTCTCGCCGCCACCCTGCGATTCGGTGTCTGATTTTCATGGTGCTCCCCCCTTTCCTTCTCCGGGGCGCACCGTGCGCCCCGGAGCGGGTCCATCCGGCACGTGCCATCAGGGTCGGTGAACCGATCCGACCTCACCAGGGGGAGCCGCAGGATCTGTGGACAGGGGAGGCCACCGTGCCGGGCTGTGCACATCACCGACTGACGCACCCGGTCGGGGGGTCTGGTTCGCTACCGGATGTCGGCCGGCCGCTGGGAGCGAGCTGCAGGGTGTCCCGATGTCAATGGCCAGTTGTAGGTCCCCGGTTTTGGCCAGGTGGAAGTCCCCACGCTCTGCGGGGTTGATCACGGGGTCAGGTGCTCACCTCGTTGTCGGGCTCGGGCCTGTCGCATGCGGTAGGACGGGCCGGTGGTGAGCACGGTGGTGGCGTAGTGCAGGAGACGGTCGAGCATGGACACTGCGGGCTGATGGAGGTGCCCGAGGCCGCATTCTGACCTCGGGCACCTCCGCTCTCGGCGACCAAGCCGCCCTGCCGGGTCAGATGGCCGGGGCGAACCGGTGCCAGGCGCGGTGCTGGGCCAAGAGCTCCAACACGTCCTTGGCGACCGCAGCGGGGCGCTTGCCGGTGACCACACCCGGTGCGTCCTCGGGCACACCGACCGCAGCGAGGGCGTCCTGACCGGCACCGACGGCGCCGATCGTCTTGGCGTGCCGCCACAGTTCCCCGAGGGCCTTGGCGACCCGGGGGTCGACTGCCGACCCGCCGCCGGCGCCCGCCTTGGCGTCCAGGGAGGGCATCGCGCCGGGACCGGGGGCCGCCGCGCAGGCCAGGATCACCGCGTCGAGCTCGGTCGAGTTCGACCCGGCATACGTGCGCTGCACCTCGACGCCCTTGCCGATCGTCCCGCCCGAGGGCGCGATAACCAGCGGCACGACGCCCTCGGCGAGCAGGGCGGCGCGCAGCTCCTCGACGTGGCCGGAGTCGCTGGTGGCGTCGGCCACGATGCCGACCTGCCGGCCGGCCACCGGCCAGGTGCCGCCGACCTGCGACAGGGCTGGGCTGGTGTCCTCGCCCGCCGGGGGGATGCTTGGCTCGGGCGGCTGCAGGCCCAGCCCCTTGGCGACCTCGGCGCACAGCCGGGCGTCGACGTTGGCCAGCGCGCGAAGCTGGCGCTCGCGCACGTTCTGCTCCCAGCACCGGCCGAGCTCGAACGTGTAGGCCCCGATGACGTGGTCCTGCTCGACGGCACTCAGCGAGCGGAAGAAGAGCCCCACCTGGCTGAAGTGGTCGTCGAAGTCCGCCGGGACCTCACGCACCTTGCGCCCGCTGGCGACGGGCACCGGGACGTCGAGGAACGCCGCCTGTGGGTCGCCGGCATGGAAGGGGCACCCGCCGTCCAGGGTGTTCGGCCGGTACGGCGCGAGGCCCTGGTGCACAGCGGTCTGGTGCATGCCGTCGCGCAGCATGTCGTTGACGGGGGCGAGCGGGCGGTTGATCGGCAGCTGGCCGAAGTTGGGCCCGCCCAGCCGGGTGATCTGAGTGTCGATGTAGGAGAACAGCCGCACCTGCAGCAGCGGGTCGTTGGTGACGTTGACGCCCGGGACCAGGTTACCGACGTGGAAAGCGACCTGCTCGGTCTCGGCGAAGTAGTTGGATGGGTTCGCGTTGAGTGTCATCGTGCCGATGATCTGCACCGGAGCCAGCTCCTCCGGCACGATCTTGGTGGGGTCAAGCAGGTCGATGCCCTCGAACATCTCCTCCTCGGTGTCCGGGAACACCTGGACGCCGAGGTCCCACTCGGGGCAGGCGCCTGCCTCGATGGAGTCGGCGAGGTCGCGACGGTGGAAGTCCGGGTCCATCCCGGCCGCCATCTGCGCCTCCTCCCACACCAATGAGTGCACGCCCTGTCGCGGCTTCCAGTGGAACTTCACCAGCGTCGTCTGGTCGGCCTCGTTGAGCAGACGGAACGTGTGCACCCCGAAGCCCTCCATGGTCCGGAAGGAACGCGGGATGCCGCGGTCCGACATGTTCCACATTGTGTGCGCCTGAGCCTCGGTGTGTAGCGACACGAAGTCCCAGAACGTGTCGTGGGCGCTCTGGGCCTGGGGGATCTCCCGGTCGGGGTGCGGCTTGGCTGCGTGCACGACGTCGGGGAACTTGATGCCGTCCTGGATGAAGAACACCGGGATGTTGTTGCCGACCAGGTCGAAGGTGCCCTGACCGGTATAGAACTTCACGGCGAACCCGCGGGTGTCGCGCACGGTGTCGGCCGAGCCACGCGAGCCCAGAACGGTCGAGAACCGGGTGAACACCGGGGTCTCGGCACCCTTGCGTAGGAACTCCGCCTTGCAGACGCCCTCGCCCGCGCCGTTGCCGACGAACACACCGTGCGCGCCGGCACCCCGGGCGTGCACCACGCGCTCGGGGATGCGCTCGTGGTCGAAGTGGGTGATCTTCTCGCGAAGGTGATGGTCCTGCAGCAGGATCGGCCCACGCCGGCCGGCCTTGAGGGAGTGGTCCGTGTCACGCAGCCGGGCGCCCTGGGAGGTGGTGAGCCACTCGCCCTGTTGCGCCACGGCCTCGGGCGGCAGGCCGGTGTCCGCACCGGTTGGGGTCACCCGGGCCGGGCCGGCCTGGTCAGGCTTGGGCGGCGGCATCGGCCGGGGCTCGGTCGGCTCCTCCATCGGGGGCGCCTGGTTGGAGGGTGCGCCGGGGATCGGGGAGCTCTTCGGCTTGTTCATGGTCTACCTCACTAGGAACCGGGGTCAGGGCTGTCCTCGAAGGACGCTACGTCGCTCGAGGGACCGGTGCGCGGTGAACAGTCCGGCCAGGCCAGAAGTGACCCGCTCGGAGACACCGGGAACGGGTGACGCCCACGGGCGGGTGGTCCTCAGACAGATCCGCGAGTAGGCGGGTGAATGCGCCGTTGCTCGATTGGCGGGCCCGGATGTGGCCCGTTTTCGGGTTGCGGGCGCGATGGTAGCCCGACTGTCGCGTCGGGTGCGCGGGGTTCCACTCCGGAGTCCTTTCGGCTGGTAGGGACGGCGATGTCCCGGTTAGCCGGGGCGGGGGAGTTGCTGTAGCTGAGGCAAGACGGTGGCCAGGAGCTGTTCACCGGGTGGCAGCCGCAGGTAGGTGGTACCAGCGCTGCGGGTCAGGCGGGCCGGGACGCGGATCAGTTCGCGGCGCAGCCGGGCCAGGGTGCGTCTGCCGCGGCCGTTGCCGTAGTCGATGCCGGTGATCTCCTGCAACCAGGAGGAGATCGCGCAGGCCAGCAGCGCGGCCCACATCCACACGGTGTTGACTCGGTGATCGGCGCTGGGCAGGTGGCGCAGAGCGGCGTCCTTGTTCAGCGCTTCGATGTCGGTGCGGTGCCGGTACCACCACTCGAGTTCGGCGAGCTGCTCGGGGGTGCCGACATCCAGGTTGGTCAGGATGAAGGAGTACCCGTACACGTGCTCCAGGCGCCCTTCCAGGGCCAGGGTGAGCTGGTCACTGGGAATGGCGCGCCGCTTACGGGCTCGCCCGGTGGGGATCCGTGCGACCGGGATGGCCGTGCACCGGGCGATGCACTTGGCTCCCTCGGTGGGCCAGTCCTAGGGTCGGTAGTCGATCACGGCGACCTCGGTGTCCTGCATCCCATTGCCGGCACCCACGCATCCTCAGGCACACCCTGGCCAGCGCGGATGACCGCGGTGTTGCGTTTGACCCCGATCGCGAACGCCATCGTCAAGCTGTTGGATCGGTTCGCCCCACATTGAGTCCCTAAGGGAAGTCAAGCCACTTGAGCCGTCCTAGGGTGGGTCTTGGCGGGCCGGGTTGTTGGAGCGCTTTGCGACTCCTGTGACACCCGGCTCGTCCTGTGCTTGAGGCGTTGGGGGTTGCGGCCGCGGGCGTTCTTCTTCCGGATGGCGGGGTCGACCTGGTGTCGGATCTTGATGATGGCTCTGCCTTCGGCCTCGGTGATCGGGTTGCCTTCGACGTCGCGGATGACGTAGTCCTGCCCGGTGTGCAAACAGGCGGCGAGGCGGGTGAGCAGGGTGGTGGCGACGTGGCAGATCGCGGTGTCGTGGTGGCGGCCGGCGTTCATCAGCCGCACGTAGGTCGAGGCCAGCTGGGGGTCGGCGGCGGGCCATGTCCGCGGCCATCCACAGCGACTGCCGCAGCAGGGGGGCGCCGGCCTTGGTGATCCCGCCGTGGTGCTCGGACTGCCCTGACTGCAACACCTTGGGTACCAGCCCGGAGTAGGAGCGGATGGCGGCCAGGCTGGTGAACCGGTGCGGGTCGCCCAGGCGGGCGGTGATCGCGGCACCCAGGACCGGGCCGACGCCGGGAGCGGTGCGGGCGATCCGCTGTGGGTCCAGGGTGGTGTAGAGGCGTGCGATGCGGGTGTCGAGGGTGCGGATCTGGGCGGTGAGCATCAGGGCCTGCTCGGCCTCGACCGCGAGGTCTTCGCCGAGCTCGGCCAGGTCGATCCCCTCACCGTCCCACAGGTCGACCGCGCCGCGGGCCACGGCGAGGAGGTGGTCGGCCTTGTCGTGGCGCCACTGGCCGTGGGAGTGGCGGATCAGGACCTGCGCCAGCCGGCTCCGGCCCAGGCGCAGCAGGGCCCGGGGGTCGCCGTAGCGGGCCAGCAGGTGCAGGGAGGCGGTGCCGTAGTCGGTGCCCAGCTCCTCATACCAGCCCGGGCCGGCCAGCTCCAGCAGCGCGTCGATCCGGGCGAAGATGGCCGTGCGGCGCTTCATGATCGAGGAGCGTTGCCTGGTCGCCCGCCGCAACGGGTCGCCCGGCCCCTGCCCGACGTGAGCGCGCAACCCCTCGGGGTGCAGCAGCGGCAACCGGGCCAGGACGACGGAGTCGAGCCGGTCGTTCTTGGTGTGCTTGGAGTAGTAGTCGCGCAGGTCCGCCGACTGCGTCGTCGGCACCAGCACGACCTTGGCGCCGCGTCGCTTGAACCAGGCCGCGACCGGTGCCCAGGCGTTGCGGGTGGGCTCCATGACGACCGTCAGCTCGGCCGGGTTGCAGTCCAGGTCATTCCACAGGTCCTGCAGGTCGCCGGCTCTGGTCCAGAACGTGCGGCCGGACCAGACCAGCCGGCCCAGCCTCGTCGGCCAGCGTCGCGACGTGCGGGGTGCGGCAGGCCAGGTCGATCCCGAGGGTCACGCTCATGGTGACCACCCCTCTTTCCTCCTTGAACGGGTGATGGGTTGCTCGAGGGAGGGGGATCGGCTGAGCCCAGACATTCTGCTAAATAGGAGTCTCAGACGAGCTCCGAGTACCTGAACAGGGACACCGCCCCTTCCATCGGGCGTCCCCGCAGACGGCCCGTCAAAAGCAAGAGATCACCAGGTGTCCCAGCCGCTTGGGTCAGACCGCCTACGGGAACACCATCGAACCTAAATGCCGCACCTCGATCGTGCCGATGAGGGTGCGTCACTGCGCCCAGAATGGGCTACGCCCGCGATCCCGGGCATTCGCCGAGGCGCGACCGGATCTGCCTGATATGTAGGTGATCTTCTCGGTCACTGGCGCGGCATCGTTGGTCTCGTCGACCCGCTCGAGGAGGAGCCCTGATGAGTGCTGTGCTGCCGTGCGTGATCCCGCCTGCCGAGCCGGTGTCGAGGACGCCGGGATCGTTGGGTGATCCGTTGCTGGATGCCTACGTGGAGTTCGTGGCGGCACGTTCGCGACCGAACACGGTGTTGGCCACGTGGTTCGACCTGAAAGTCTTCTTCACCGTGGTGGCCAGGCCGGTGGACCAGGTGCGCCCGGTGGACGTGCTCGGCTTCATCACCGCTCAACGTGCTGGGTTGCCGGGCCTGCCGGACCCGCACCTCGTGCCGGCAGCTGCACCGACTGATGGGGCGGGGGTCTCGTTGCGCACGATGCGACGCAGGCTGTCCACGATCACCGGGCTGTACGCCTTCCTGAGGGTGCGAGGGGACGTGGCCGCCAACCCGGTCCCGCACGGGTTGCCGACCCGCCGGGAGAAGTCCCGCCCAACCCAGGGCGTGCCGCTGGTACGCGCGTCCCGGACGCTGCCACGGATCCTGACACCGTCCGAGGTCGACGCCCTCACTGGTGCGTTGCGCACCCACCGCGACCGCGCGCCATGGTCGCCGCGATGCTGCTGGGCGGGCTGCGCCGCTGCGAGGTCCTCGGGCTTTAGGCGGTGCCACCGGCGCGGTACAGCGGCTGTCCCAGATGACCTCCCAGTACACCGACCTGAGCGTGCACGCGGAACTGGTCACACTGACCTCGCAGATCAAGCACGATCGGGCGGTCCTGCTCGACATCATCGTGCGAGTGGGGGTCCGACCGCAGCGTCGCAAACTGGTAGCCGGGCGATTCGCCGAGGCGGTGGGGCGGTTGAAGATGAACGGCCGGGTGTGGTCCCGCTCCCCGTTGACACCATTGGTCGAGATCGAGGCGATCCGAGCCGGGGTGGCCGCAAAGCTCAGTCTTTGGCAGACCCTGGCTGCGCACGCCGTCACCCTCGGCCTGGATGTCAGTGACCTGGCGGATCTACAAGATCGGGCCAGGTCACAGTTGCTGGTGCTCGAGCAGTGCCATGCTGGGCTGGCGCCCGGAGCGTTCGCCGATGGCTCATGACGACCGTGGGCCCCGGTCGGGACGATCCGTCGGGTTGCACCATGTGTTCGCTGCTGCCCTGCGGTAGGCACGACTTTCCCGTGCTGGTGTGGTCAAGTGAGCACGGCTGAGGGTCCGGAGGCGGGGGAGAGCCCAGGTGTGCTCAGGTGGCGATGAGGGGGCGAACCAGCCATGATACGTCCCGGAACCGAGGGTTTCGTGACCTTCAAGACGAGTACGAGACCGACCATGAAGAGAGGGTGCCACCGATGACATCACCTGAGAACCCGACCGACCAAAATGCCCCACGCGAGCCGATGCCCACCCCGATGGGCGGCCCGGTGACGGGTGAGGGAACTACCCCGAGGACCGAGGCAG
>JAABUN010007662.1_pt1 | contig 11475 bp, 18 predicted proteins | sample 5559311 | NCBI WGS metagenome assembly JAABUN01 (sample SAMN10711877, study PRJNA513370) | rock metagenome | isolation source: Antarctica rocks | place: Antarctica: Victoria Land, Siegfried Peak sud | reverse complement strand
ACCAGCTTGCTACGAAGTCGAGGTCTCCGGGTTTGGGTTGAGGTGCTCGCTCAGTTTCTTGCCGATCTCGATGAACGTCTCCATCCCGAGTTGATCGATCGTCTCCGGGGTAAACGGCATCACCTTGTCATCGTCGTCGGTCACGTCCCACGACTTGACGGTCGAAAAGAAGATGTCGGCCATTCGCGCAATGTCGTTGTCGTCCTGCGCTGCTTTCAGCCTGCGCTGATAGCCGAGGTTGCGCTTGTTGGGATAGACGACGATATTGACCGTGCCGGCGTCGCCGAAGTCGAGCGCCACGTCTCGGGTTTCTTCGTTCCGCTGCAACTGGCTGAGTCTCATGGTATCGACGTACCTCTCCGGGCTCTGTGGCCCATGCGCCTTGCGACGCGATACAAACAATTAGCTGTCCACGTAGGTGTCTACGTGAGTGATGCCACCTTGTTGACGAGCACGGCGGTGGCGGCGTTGCCCGAGGTGGGATCAGCCATCAGCGTGAAGTCGAACGGCAACGACACGACCGAGCCGTCGCCGCTGATCTCGCCCGGGGACTGGATACGCGCGCAAAAGTTGATCTGGAGGCTATAGGGGATCGCGCCTTCGATGATCGGCCCGGTGGACACGAACCGGAAGAACTTGAGCGCGCCGTTGTTGAACGTCGAGATCAGACCGATCGCCGTGGCGGCGAACCCGAGCCGGAGCGTCCCGTCGTAGTCCGTGTCCTCGTTCTCGACGACGGAATCGAACGATGGCTTGGCGGAGTTGAGCACGTAATCGGGCGTGTACTTGTCGCCGAAGTTGACCTCGCCTTCGTAGGCCTCTAGCATCTTGGTCGTGCCGAGCGCCGCCCAGGTGTCGTCCGCGTACACATCCCACGACCGGCTCGCGACCGGGACCGACGCAATTTCGGTCACGCCCGTCGTCGGGAACGCAACCCCCGTTACCGGCTTGTACGACTTTGCCGAGGAATCGATCGAGAGATCCCCGCGCGCGATCGTGATGCCGAGCGACTGGAAGAAGAAGTGCGCCATCTGGAGCGCCTGGACGGTGTCGCCCCACATTGCGGTAAACGTCACCAGCGCATCGGAAGCCCTCGGATTGAGCGCGTAGGTGTGCTGGTAGGACGTCGTCGCCGCCGGCGTCGCCGTCACGAGGGCGGATGCCGTCGGTGCACCGAAGCCGCCGGTCAGGAGCCACAGGAATGCGTTGTAGTCCTGGATCGGCTCGACCGAGTGCTCGCCGATCTCGGTCTCGACGGTTTCGGACGTGTTGACCTTGTAGCCCGACGCCTTGAACGGCGTGGTCTCGGTGCTCCATGCCGGCATGGCCCGAAGGCCGAGTACCCGCTTCGTCGCCGCCACCAGCGGGACGCCGGGTGTGGCCTCCCGCTGAAGGACCAGGCCCTGATTGACAATCGCTCGTGCTGGCATAACCGGTGCTCCTTATCCGCTGGTGATGTCGACGTTGTAGATCGTGCCGAGCTGCCGGTAAAAGGTTCCGGCGTCGACGACCGTTGTGGGGAGTAACTCCCCATTGGCGGTGAAGCTGATCTGGTAGTTCACCGCTTCGTACGTGTAGTTCGCGATTCGCCCGTCAAAGTGATTGAGTTGCGCCAGCGCCATCGGCCGGATCGACCCCGTGCTGGTGCCGGCGACCATCACCTTGATCGCGAACCGCAAGCCCTCGTACGCGAGCCCCGTCTGGGCTTCGTAGACGCTGTACTCGGGGTAGAACGCCATCGCCGGCAGCGGCACCGCCTGCGGCAGGATCGGCAGCCCGTGCGCGGCACCGGTGAAGCCTTGCGCCGCCCGGACAATCGCCAGTTGCTCCAGGATGAACCTGGAGACGATCTCCGAGCCGAACATCAGGAAAATCCCAGCGTGCTTAGCTCTTGGACAAATGCCGGAAGTGCCCGGTCGACGGCGGTCTGGGCGAAGGGTGTTGGCGCCATGCGGTAGGTCCCCGTTTCCACGTAGGCCGCGTACTCCTGATTCCACGTCACCGACGTGTCGTCGATCGTCTTGTTTGCCCGCAGTGCCCCGGTATCGACCGGCGTCTCCGTATCGGCGTAGGCCACGACGTTCAGCAGCGCCTTGCGCTGGGCGTCGAGGACGTGCCGCTCGAGGTTGCCGGCGAGTCGTGGGAAGTGATTGAAGGGGACGATGACCTTGATCTCCATCTATCGCTCCTCCAGTTCCACGACGGTGAACAGGTCGGTCAGCCCGCCCCGCTTCACGTCAGTTACTGAAAACGGCCGTCCGTTGATCGTCAGGCGGTCGCTCTCGGCCACGATGCTGGTGATCGGCAGTTCGGCGGTGTAGAGGCTCAGGGGCAGTACCTGACCGGCACTGATGCCCTCGCCGCCCATCCGCTGTGACACGTTCAGCGAACACCGGCCCGACTCGAGGGTGGAGGAAACGATCGTGCTACCCCCGTACCCGTCGGCGGTCGCCACGTCGCGCACCACCTGATAGGTATCGGCGTGGAACGCTCCCGCTAGGAGCGGGCGGGCCTCCGCGAACGCCGCAGCCACGTCATCGGCCACCGAGTAGTCGGTCACAAGATGATCCCGCCCGAGACAGCCGTGCTACTGACCATTCCGATTGAGCCGATACCGCCCCGGCCCGTGCTCGAGCCCGTGACCGACATTGCCCCGGAGGCGTAGCGCGCGGCCAGCGTCATGCAGTGCTGGAACCACTGGTCCCGCGTCAAGGTCTTTCCGGAACCCCCGCCGAGGTCGTATTGCGCCGAGGTGAGTCCAGATTTGATGTTCCATCCCCATGCGGCTGCCCGATTGAGGTCAGCCGAGATGTAGACCACCTCCCCGGCAGCATTGAGGGACGACGCCAGCGAGAACGCGCGTGTCACCTGTGCGGTCGTCAACGTCGGCTCCGTCGTCAACGCCAGCGCGTCCTCGAGCAGCAGCCGCGCGACGGCGGCATTGGTGGGGTCGAAGGCCATGACCTAGGCCTTCGCGTCCGCGTCCGGCACGGTATCGGCAGCAGCCTTGGGAGCCGCCGCTGGCGCGCTGGACCTTGTGGCCTTTGTCGGTGCCTCCCAAGGCGATCCATCCTGGTACGAGACGACCTTGTACGACTCATCACCGAGGACGCTGTTGGCCTTGGCAACGGAGTCGAACCCGAGCTCGGCGCCCTTGGGGTAATCCCCAACGGCCTTCGTGAGTTGCGCGACGATCGGCTTGACCATTAGCTTTTCTGCCCTTCGTGCGTATCGACCCCGCCCTTGACGCCCTTCACGTCCCCGATCTCGGCGACGAACTGGCGCTGGGCGACGACGCGGACGTTTGGCTCGCCCGGCTTGGCGTCGGTCACCGCGACCGTGATGTGCGGCTGGTAGTTGGTCTCGCCCATCCGCTGGCGGTAATCGCCGCGTGTCGGGCCGGGTCCGAGCGCATCCTCGGGTCCGACCGGCTCCGATGGATCGCCGGCCAGCATCGGAACGCCCAGATCGAGCACGTCGTCCCGGGTTGTTACCCCTTCGACACTGTGCTCAAGGCTGTCGTTCTGCTGTTCGCTGGCGATTCCAGCTTCGGGCGACACGTTCTTGTTCTGTACGGCCATGTCTTGCTGCTCCTTGTCTGAATCAGGCGTTGAGGACGCCGGTGAGACGAGCCGCCGCGCGGCCACCGAAGACACCGAGACCGCAGAAGAACTCGATGCGTGTCCGGTAGACCGGCTTCGCGTCGATCTCGCCGAGGTCCTTGACCTGCACGCCGCCGTTCGTCAGGCCGGTAACCGCGCCATCCGCCTCGCCGATGCCGAACTTCACGGCGTAGATGCTGGATGCGGTCAACGCCGTGCCCTGCGTTTCCGTCTGGGGCATGATCAATGTGCCGTCGGCCTTGTTGCCGAGGTCGATCAACTGAACGCCGTTGTAGGTCTGGATCGAGCGACCGAAGGTGTCGGTCGTCTGGTCAAAGATGGTCAGGCGTCGCGCGCTGGATCGCAGCCGGGCGAGGATTGCCGCGTTCGCGTAAAGGGCGTCCGCGCCGGGGACCAGCGACAGTAGTTCGTCCACACGGTCGAAGAAGTTGTGCCGGGCCGCGTCGTCGGCGCCGACCACCGGGAGACCGTTGGCGGCTGCGGCGATCACCTGAGAGCCGGTGAGGCGTTTCTTGATCCCGTCGAAGCTGTTGGCGTCGACAACTACGTCGCCATTGATAAACGCGTCCTGGAATTTGTAGGACGCGGCCTTGACCTTCATCCGGGTCTGGATTGCGCGCTGATCGTTGAGGTTGCCGCGCGTCTGCTGGATGAACGTGTCAACGTCGGCGTCGCCACCGAGGATGACGAGGCTTTCCGTTTTCTGGTTGACCGTGCCGGTGGACTCGGCGTAGGCCGCGTTGACGGCGCGGAACTCCACACCGGGCAGCGTTGCCTCCGCGTTGTAGGCGTAGGCGTTGCCCTGGATTTCCAGGAGCGGCAAGCGGTCGAGGATGACCGATTCCTGCACGAACGTTTCAATAACGCCACGCTGCAGATCGTTCTGCGAGAGAATGGCGGCTTGTGCCAGGGTTAGGGCCATGAGGGTTCATCCTTTGGTTAGATCATGGCCATACCCGGCGCTAACGCCGGTTGGCCGTTCTGCTGTTCTTTTCGTAGGCGTAGGTCAGCCGGTCGAGTCCGGGGCTGATCTCGCGGTCGTTGCTGTCGCGCCTGCCGCCGTCGCCACTGCCGGCGGCGGCCCGGAACAACGACGGCTCGTCCTTCTGTGCCTGCTTGATGAGCGCATCGACGTTGGTCGGATCCCCGTCGTCGTCGAACTCGAGGTCGGCGCGGATCATGGCGTAGACGGCGCGCGTGCTGATGGCGTTGACCTTGCCGGCGGCGTCGGCGACGGCGGATCGCGCGTTGGCGTCCCGGAGCCGGGTCTCCGTGTCGGTGGCCCGTTTCGCGGCGGCGTCGCGCTCACCGGTCAACCGCTCGACATCGCTCTTGTCCCGGCCCTCAAGTTCGGATAGCCGGGTCTGGGCGGACTTGAGGTCTCGTTCGGCTTTCTTGCGAGCGTCGCGCTCTGCCTTGATTGCCGCCTGGCCCTTTTCGCCCAGTTCGTCGTTCTGGTTCTGGTGCTGGTCGTCCTGCTGGCCGTCGCGGTCAGCGGACTGGTCGGTCGTGGTGGTGGTGTCAGTCATCGCGACTGCGCTCCTTGGGCCGGCATCGCGCCGGCGAGGGGGGGTAAACAAAAATGGCCCCACCGCAAGAACCCAATAAGGGTCAAACAGTGGGGCCACGAGGGCCTGTCGCTAAGTTATGTTGCTATCGTACCGCAATACGCTATCAACGTCTACATGTCAAGCGGCTTCCTTGACCACCTCGGTCTTGACAGGAAAGTTCAATCGCGCAAATTCACCCCATTGCAAGAGTGCAGCAACATCATAGGAACGAGCGGCATCCTCCTCATTATCAAACATCCCAAGATGCCGAAACTTGCCACAAGCCGTAATAGTCGCTCTCCACTTCTGTCCACCCTTATGCCAGTTTACTCCCTTGAAACGTGATGAGCTGTTCGGCACTGAGCTTCGGTTAGTCCCATTTTGGCCACGCGTGGCAAATCTTAGATTTGACCGTCGATTATCCAAACCATCTGTATTTATATGATCAATGCTATGAACAGAGTCCAACCCCATGATCAAACGATGCATTTTGATATTCTTGTGTTTACCACCTACCGACTTGCTAGCATATGCATAAATAATTTGTCGATCTTGCAGCACATGGGGATGCCACCGATACTGGCTGACCAGTTCGGCGTCCGCTTCGTCGATATGTGCAAAGAGACTGGGGTATTTGCGGCTGTGGAGAGGAACTCGTATAGTGGGCATTAGCCCTCCTCTGCTGAATCCAGAGCGATGGGTCAGGGGTAACGCAGGTGTTGATAGCATCTGCGTTTCTCCGTTCATTATAGTAGAAACCACTGTTCAGGCTACTTCTTTCACTACTTCAAATTTACAGCGGTGACACTTAACTCTGACGACACTGCCCGGCTTGATCGCGCACAGATACCAGCCGCACTGCGGACAGCGCACGGGCGTCCACGTCGCGGCAAGCGACCGGATCAGCGGATGCTTCGGCGCGTCGGGCGGCGTGGTCATCCGGCCCTCCTCATCGCCTCGCTGCCCGATAGCTCACGGATGCTCGGTCCCCAGACCTTCGATCGCTTGATGCCCACGAAGTCGTTGAGCGTCACGTCGCCCGCCTGGAACGCGTCGTAGCTCGCCTGGCTCGGGAACATGGATCGCCGCGTCTTTTCGGTTTGACCGCTCAACCATTCCTCCCCCGTCTCCGGCATGAACGTCGAGCCGATCGCCACCGGGGTATCGATGCATCGGTCATTGACATGCCAGTCAGTGTGTGGGTCTTTCTGAATGTGACCGTCTCGTGCCAGGCAGGCGAGACATGTTCGTATGCTCTTGGTGCAGGAACGACGATAGCCCTGTATCAAGTGACGCATGCGCCCATATTGCTCGTTCAGCGATCCTCTGAAACTGTCCATCATGGTGGTCACAACCAGCGCGTCCAGCCGCGCCGTGGTCGATCCTTTCTTGAGCTCCCGCCGTAGCTGCCGGGCAATCTCACGCGGCCCCGTGCCTTTGATGATGCCCTTCGTCAACGCCTTTTCAATCACGGTCGCGCCGTTGTCGGCGTAGGAGTCGAGAACACCGCGCAAAGGGGACGCGGGATCAAGCGCGCTGACGAAGTTCTCGACCGCGATCGTGTTGACCCGTCCCCCGAACCCCACGTCGATGCCGGCGGTCTCCATGAGTTCCCACGCCTCGGCGGCCCCACCGCTGATGGATGCGATCTGCCCGCGCTGGAGGATGCGAAGTCCGTCATCCGTGAAGCGGGCGAACTCGCGTTCGGCGTCGGCGAGCAGGCGCCGGTAGCGCGTCTCGCGCCGGAGCCAGTCCGGGCTCACGTCCTCACCGGCCGCGCGGGCAGCGCCGATCCGCTGCACCATCAGTTCGAGGTCACCCGTCAGGGCATCGACGGCCCGACCGTAGGCGTCGCGCAACTGGCGGCGGATCGGGCTCTCGCGCTCGTCGATGCCGCGCCGGGCGTTGCGGATGGCGGTGTCGAGGTCAGAGGGCATACGCGCGGCTCACCATGTCGATCTCGTCGTTCGTCAGGGCGATGCGAATCGGGGTAGGCGCCGTTCGCTGGTGTCCAAGCGGTGGGATGTGCTCCCTGATCCGCGCCGCGAGCACCGGGCCGCTCCGGCCGTCCCGCATGACCTCGTTGATGACCATCTCCCACTCGGTGGACCATAACTGAACCTCGCCACCGACGCGCTTGTCGGTTGATCAGTTACGCCAATTGCTGATGTAGGCATCAATCAACCCTCGTCGACCGTGAGAAACCCGACTGCGAACGATGGCGCGCTGTCGCCGGAGGCAATCGTCCGACTCGTGCCCAATGCGCCGCTGTACAGAAGATTGCCAGCCGTTGCCGCGTCGAAGATCCCGAAGTGCGTCACCGTGCCCCAGGCAGCGGTCGGGTTCGGGAACGTCACCACCGCGCTATTGCTGGTCCGCATCAAGTCCGCATTGACGCCCGGAGCCGCCCACGCGGTCGCGGCGCGCCCGACGGCAACACGGGCATAGGCGCCGCCCGTAACCTCGGCGCCGGTCCCGGCGTCGGTCGGGTCGGCGGTATGGAGCGAGACGAAGTTTGATCCGGTCGTCAGGGCCGGGAATGCCACGCCGCGAAGGGTACTGTTGAGAACGGACGTTTCGAGGTAATCGCTTTTACCTGGCATTGTGCTTGCTCCCTGTTAGTCGTTACCGTTCAACTCCAATGTCACGCCGCCTGCCCTTTCTCCTCATCGGCAAAGCCCGCCGGGACCGCGCCGGCGTCGAACGTTCGCATCGCTTCCCGAACCGCCTCTTCCTTGAGCTTCAGAATCTCCTCGATCTGGTCCGGCTCGTAGCCCAGCATCTTGAGGTTGCTCTCGAACGGAATCCCGATCACATCGCGCTGCAACGCCCGATCGAGCTGATCCTCTTCCGACAGCGGCGCCGCGCTCTTCCAGTTCACCCGCAGCGTGCTGGTCTCGACATCCATCCCGCTCAGCCGAACCGCGTACTCCATGACCGATGACCAGACGTTGCCGAACGCCCGCTGTCGGTCCTCCAGCTTGCTCAGGAACGGTCCCTCGGCGATCCGCAGTGCCCGGCCGGACGGGAAGTCGCCCTGCATGGTGAGTTGATGCAAGGGCATGAGTGTTGCTCGGCTGATCCGCTTATCCCAGTTCTCAGCCACCGACTCCCACTGAGAGAGGTTCGCGGCGGTGAACTCGGCAATTGATGGCGTGGGTCCGCCTGGAGCCGTGTTCAAGGTGATAAACCGGTTCATGCCGACAAGCACACGCCGCAGCGATTCCTCCGCCTCGGGGTCGTCGAAGTTGGCGTCAATGATGGCCCGCTGTGGGAACGCAATAAGCTCTTCCGCCGCCATCAGATCCTTGAGCGCTTTGTTGATGGAATCCTGAAGCGACATCATTACCTGAAGTTCGCTCACCCCGTACGCATTCGTTCGGCCATCGTTGGCGAAGTGAAACACCGGCACCGTGTCGATGATGTTGAGCGGCATCGGCCAGGCCTCGCCGTCGATTTCGTATCGCTCGAATGCCAGGGCCGATTGCGGTATGCCGGATGGTGCCTTGTTGCGAGTGACGTATTTCTCGATTCGGCCCGTGAAATAGAGATTCAGTCGCCCATACCCGTCTTCATTGGTCCAGTATTTCGAGGCAAGATCAAGGGCTCCAGGACGGTCATCGCTGTAATGGACCCGGACATTCTGTGCCTCCTGAGTCCATATCAGCACGTCGCCATCCTGGGGATGCAGCTCGACGATGACATAGGCATCGCCCATTCCAAACGTCTCGTCTGAAACGTGCCCCTCGCGCACGTCCATGGTGTTCGCGTCCCAAATGCCTTGGGCATTCTGCGCAACGGCGTTCGGCTCGGAGGCGAACCCGGAGACTTGCAGACGATTCGCGTGGCTTTTGACAATGGCGGAGCAACGATTGTAGGAGAAGTCTGCGAACATTCGGCCGAACGCCGAGCGATAGGGTTCGGAAGCCAACGCCAGAGGCTGAATGCCGGCGATATAGTTCCGGTATCGGTCGTACTCCGCGTTTTGGCCGGACCGGAACGCCGTCACGGCCCACTTTGGCGGGTCACCCGGAAGAGTCATCAAAAGCTCCTGAATCGACCCGGCTGCCCAACGCCCAGCGCCGTGACGGCGTGGACCAGCGCGTCAACCTGATCGTCGTTGTCGTTGCCAACCGGGAAGAGACACATCTGGTCTTCGGCGGACGCGAACTGGCCGACGTGATGGACGCGCCCCTGCTCGTAGAGCGCGACGACCGGCTCGGCCCGGACCACCTTGCCCCGGCTGGCGTGGATCAGCCGGATGCGCGGCGTCATTGCACGATCCCGGCAGGCGTTGAGGATCGTCTGCCGCACCATCTCGCCGCCCTGGTTCGACTCCGCAACGATCTCGTTGGCCTGGAACGTGTCGTACAGCGTCATCGCCTTCATGGCCCAGTCGTTCGGCGAGAGACGATGGCCGCTGACGTGGAGCACGTAATACTCCTTGTCGTATCCCAGGCCGGCTACCGCCAGTCCCGTCTCGTCGCTGTCCTCGCCGTGCGTCGTGGCGGGATCGACGGCAACGCTGACGGTCTTGAGCTCCGGCAGTTTGTCGAGCGTGACCCGGTGGGCATCAATCATGGCGCGCTTCCAGAGCGCGCCCTCGACATCCTCGATCAGTTCGCCCATCAGTTCCTGGCGGCCGAGGGTCGTGCCTTCGTACTTCGTGATGATCTGCTCGAAAAAGGCCGGGGCCAGGTTGGCGCGGTTGTCGTACGTGGAGCCGCGCGTCACGGCAGTCGAATCGGCAACGATCAGGTCACGAACCAGCTTGATCGGACGCGGCGTCGTGGTCGCGATCTGACGCGGATTGAGCCCCAGCCGTAACCCGAACTGGAGTTGATCCCATGAATCCGCGTATCGCCATGTCGCGATTTCGTCCGACCACGCAACATCGTGCTGAGGACCGCGCAACCGACCGGGCTCGTCCGCCGAGTAGGTGAACGCGACAGCGCCGTTGCCGAAGGTGACTTTGCGCAGCGACGGGTTGTACGTCGCCTTGAACGCGGCGCGATCACAAACGGCAAGCAATCCCGATTCGCCCTGCACCATCACATCCCGGACATCGGACGCCGTCGATCCCACAAGCGCAGCCCGTCGTGGCCCATTGGGGCGCTGGAGTTCCTGCCGGAGCCACTCGGCGGCGGTCCGCGTCTTGCCGAAGCCGCGACCCGCCATGATGAGCCACGTTCGCCAGTCACCGTCAGGCGGGAGTTGGTTCGGTCGCGCGGTTCCGTTCGGGCCGGTCCACGGATCGTTTGCGCGTTTCCGATCCAGCGATAGAAGGCCAATACGGATCTGCTCTTTGCTCAGGTTTGGATACTGTGCACTGTTCACGCTTGGCCCGACGCCAGCGCGAGAAGACGTTGCGTCTCGGCGATCACCTCGTCAGGACCAAAGTCGACGCCGTACTCCTGAATGACCTGCTCGGCCATGATCCGGACGTTGACGTTCTGGGTCTTTTCGCCCTTCTCGATCCACTGCCCGAGTTCCTTGGCGGCCTGTTCGTGGAGTGCCCGGATTTCCTTGATGAGTCTGGTATCGACCGCCCAGTTGACGGTCTTCATGCCGCTGTTGTTGACGCTTTCCTGCTTGACCAGTAGACCCGTCGCGGCCTCTGCCGGGGTATTGTCCCCAAACAGGCGTTTCGTGGCCGTCACGGGGCTGTCAGCGTCTCGCAGCTCTTCGGCATGCCGGGCAGCGCGGTCGTGGATGACCTGGAGGGCTTTGTCGTGGAGGGTGTCGAGGGCTTGAAGGCGCTTGTGCTTCTTGGCAATCGCCAGCTTGAGCATTCCGGCCTGGATGCGTCCAACGTTGTCACCAACATGAGCCGCGAAGTCAGGCTGCTTTTTCCATCGTGCCAGCGTCTGACGCGATACACCGACCCCAGCGGCGATGAGCTCGTCGCTCAACTCGTCCTCGGCAAGCAGGACAGCCGCACGTTCCTTTTTTGTCACATTCTGTGATGTTGCAAGGGAAATGTCGATCACCCGCAAGCCCGCCGGCTGCATTGAGGACAGCCTGAGTCGACCATGGGGTAGCGGCAAGATCTACGATACCACCGAGGAGGCCGAAACATCCACCTCATCCTGTTCAATCGACGTTCTCGGCGGCACGGGCGGCATCTATCTCCCGGACCCGCTTGGCCACTTCCACCGATGCGCTCGCGGCACGCGACATCATCAACTCGAGATCTTTTTTCGACCCTCTGGGTTTGGTCGGATGGGCCGCCTTAAACGCAACGTAGGCCAAGTGGCCCGCCTCGGTGTCGTTGAACCCAAGCTCAATCTGCTCGTCATGGT
>JAABUN010007659.1_pt1 | contig 11483 bp, 13 predicted proteins | sample 5559311 | NCBI WGS metagenome assembly JAABUN01 (sample SAMN10711877, study PRJNA513370) | rock metagenome | isolation source: Antarctica rocks | place: Antarctica: Victoria Land, Siegfried Peak sud | reverse complement strand
GGCCGTACGCTTTTGCCTTTAGGCAATTATCACAAAACAGAGATCAGGCAAATGGCGCACGATATGGGCTACCCCGAACTTGCCAAAAAAAGCGAGAGCTACGAAATTTGTTTCGTGCCCGATAATGACTACCGGGGCTTCTTAAAAAGAAAGGTAGAAGGCCTTGAAGAAACAGTAGCCGGGGGAAATTTTATTGATAAAAGTGGAAAAATAATTGGAATACACAAAGGTTATCCTTTTTATACCGTTGGCCAACGCAAAGGGCTGGAAGTGGCTTTGGGCAAACCTGCTTTTGTTACCCAAATAATTCCGGAAACAAATACGGTGGTATTGGGAGATGAGAATGATCTGCGTCAGAACGAGATGCTGGTAAGTAAACTCAACCTGATTAAGTACGACACCATTACTCCCGGTATGGAAGCGGTAACAAAAATTCGGTATAAAGATGCCGGTTGCTTAAGTAATATCTATCCTGAAAGTGGAAATGTACGCGTAAGTTTTTATGAGCATGTAAAAGGAATTGCACCAGGGCAAAGCGCTGTTTTTTATGAAGGAGATGATGTAATTGCAGGCGGAATTATTCAAAGAGCGGTTTAATTTAAAAACTTGCTTTGGCTAATGGCCAAAGTTGAAATAACTTACAGTATCAACATTACATGAATGAAAAGATTTGCAGTTGCCACTTTTGTTGTTACCATGTTTACTTTTTTGTACGGATGTAAAAAGGAAACAGAAACTATCACATCGGCTTCAATAAGTGATTATGCGTCGCTTCGAACCGGTAAAACTTATTTATACCGCTTAGACTCAACTATCATTGCTCCTTTTGGTACTGCATTAATAGTAAAAAGTTACCAGGCTAAAGACTCTGTTGAGTCTGCATTTACAGATAACCTGGGTCGCCAGTCTTTCCGTATTTTCAGATATATAAGAGATACTTTAGCAACACAATCCTGGCGTTTTGCGGCTACCTATGTTGCCACTCCAACAGATCAAACTTTGGAATATATTGATAATAATATGCGCTTTATAAAACTGCATGCTCCCATAAAAGAAGGTTATAAGTGGAAGGCGCATTCTTTTATTGATACCAAATCAGCCAATAGCTCAGTTCGTTACCTTGATGAATGGGAATATGAATACAGAGGTGTAGAACAGCCTTATAGTGTTCTTAATAAATTGTATGATAGCACCATTACTGTTTTTCAACGCGATGAAACTGATCCCGCAGGTCCTTTCAAGCCTACTCAATATCAACAAAGAGATTATGGTATAGAAGTATATGCAAAAGGCATAGGATTAATATATAAAGAATTTCTCCATTGGACATGGAATGTTTCCTCCACAGGAGCAGGTTATGAAGATGCCAGCTATGGCGTTAAGCTTCGCCTCATCAGCCATAACTAAACAATTTACCACAGTACCTTTCAAAAGCAGTGAGTGTGGGTTTTTCAGTAGCTTTGAGCATACAAATTAAAGCTTGATGAAATTAATTATACAACTCCTTTTTATAATCATCTTATCAATTGAAGCAAAAGCTCAATATCCAAAGCTTATTGTCCAACTAAAAGATAAGGGCAACAATACTTTCAGCTTTAATAACACTTCGCAGTTTCTTTCGCCCCGGGCTATCCAACGCCGGACACGCTATAATATTCCTATAGACAGTACCGATCTTCCCGTTACCCAACGTTATATTGATAGTATCCGCCTGGCAGGAAATGTTACTGTTTTAAGCACTTCCAAATGGTTAAACCAGGTGCTTATCCAATCATCCGACCAGAATGCAATCAACAAAATACGGTCCCTGCCTTTTGTAAGGCTTGTACAAAGTATCGGGCTTAGAACAAATAATGATAAGGTAATTGAAAAATTTAAAGAAGATGTTACACCTTTAGAGCGCACTGCACAGACAGACCAGCAACGAATTGCAGCCGATTATTTTAATTATGGAAATAGCTATAACCAGGTACATATACACGAAGGTGAATTTTTACATAACAAAGGATACCGGGGCGAGAATATGCAGATAACAATATTAGATGCAGGATTTCTTCAATATAAAACCATTACTGCTTTTGATAGTATAAGAATGAACGGACAGATTTTAGGGGAACGTGATTTTGTAGCTTTTGATAACAGCGTTAATGAAGACGATAGTCATGGTATGTATTGCCTTAGTACTTTGTCTGCTAACTGGCCGGGAAGAATGGTAGGCACTGCCCCAAAAAGTAAATACTGGTTGGTTAGAACTGAGAATGCAGCAACAGAATACCCGGTTGAAGAACATAATTGGGTGACAGGTGCCGAATTTGCTGACAGCACAGGTTCTGATATGATATCTTCTTCATTAGGCTATTCTGAGTTTGATGATCCTTCTTTCAACCATAGCTATAACGATTTTTATAAGAATACAACTATGGTTAGCAGAGGCGCAACAATAGCTGCAAAAAAAGGAATGATCGTTATGAACAGTGCCGGAAACGAAGGTAATAAAACCTGGAAGTATATTATTTTTCCTGCTGACGCAGATAGTGTTTGTGCTGTAGGTGCGGTAAATGCTTTAGGAGTTATTGCAGGCTTTAGCAGCTATGGCTACCCTGGTAAGGTAAAACCTAATATTGTTTCTGTTGGGCAGGGAACGGTTATAGCAGGATTAAATAACCAGCCTTCAAGCGGAAACGGAACATCGTTTTCAAACCCCAATGTTGCAGGTTTGGTTGCATGCCTGTGGCAAGCCTTTCCAAACTTCAATAACATGAAAATATTGGACGCAGTTTACAGAAGCTCTAACAGGTTTAATGCTCCTGATAACCTTTATGGTTTTGGTATCCCTAACTTTAAAACAGCTTACCAGTTATTAAAGAAAGATCAGAACATTGCATTGTATGGCAATGAATGGTTGTTTGCAACGCCTAATCCTTTTACCACACAAATTGATGTTACTTATATTGGTCAAACAACGGGAGCAGCAAAACTTGAGTTATTAAATTCAGCATCGCAAATAATAGCTTCGCAAAACCTCACTGTTGAAAAAGAAGAAGTTTACAAATACACTTTTAACAATGTAAGTACTCTCCCGGCAGGAAATTACACAGTTAAGTACACTGATAGTTTAACAACAAAATCGGTAACCGTACAAAAAAATTCGTTAGCTAAAGATTGGATGGTTGCATTGCCTAATCCTTTTCAAAATAATCTTTCTGTATATTTTAAAGCACCCGCAACAGGCCAGGCAGATATTAGATTAATAGATGCCAAAGGAAGCATAATAGAAACAATGACTTTACAGGTAAATGAAAATGAAACAAGAAATATCAGCTTCACGAAAGTGAAACAATTAGCACGGGGAGTTTACTTTGTTCAATACATAAGCAAAGGTGTGAAGAGAACTATTAAGCTGGTTAAGCTGTAAGTTGTTATCATTGGGTTTAATTTTTTACTGTTGTGTAATCTCTTACAATTTCAACTAACCTTATGAACCAAACATATACTTATGAGCAGCTCTTTGGCTTTGTTTACCAGGTATTTTTAAAAATGGGTTGCACAGAAGAACATGCCATACTTGCTTCGCGTGTTTTACTGGATGCAGATATGCGGGGAGTGGATAGTCATGGTGTGGCAAGGTTAAGTGGCTATGTACGTTTGTGGCAGGCAGGAAGGATTAATGCTACGCCAAACATCCGGGTTGTGTATGAAACACCTTCAACTGCTGTGGTAGATGGAGACAGGGGTTTGGGATTAGTTGTAGCTCCTTTTGCTATGAAGGTTGCAATTGAAAAAGCTGGCAACGTTGGTACAGGTTGGGTAAGTGTAAAAAACAGTAATCATTTTGGTATTGCCGGTCATCATGCAATGATGGCTTTAGATAATGATATGATTGGCTGGGCAATGACGAATGCAAGCGCTTTGGTAGCGCCAACATTTTCAGTAGAAAGAATGCTTGGCACAAATCCCATAGCTATAGCGGTTCCAGCACATGATGAACCGCCTTTTGTAGCAGACTTTGCTACCACAACTGCTTCGAATGGCAAGCTTGAAATTCTACAGCGAAAAAATGAGGAAGCGCCTTTAGGCTGGGTACAGGATAAAGATGGAAACCCCACAACTAATGCCCAGGCTTTAAAAGAAGGCGGTGCAATGCTTCCCTTGGGTGGAGACAGGGAACATGGAAGCCACAAAGGCTATGCTTTAGGAAGTATAGTTGATATTTTTTCGGCTGTGTTAAGTGGCGCAAGTTATGGACCGTGGGCACCTCCGTTTCCTGCTTATGTTCCTGTTCCTGAAAATATGCCGGGCGAAGGTCTTGGGCATTTTTTAGGAGCGATGAGAGTAGATGCTTTCAGGCCAACGGCAGAGTTTAAGCAACACATGGATAATTGGATAAAAAGGTTTAGGTCGGCTAAACCTGCAGAAGGGCAGGAGAGGGTTTTAGTGCCGGGAGATGTTGAAAGGGAAATGCAGATTGTAAGAAGGAGAGAGGGCATTCCTTTAGTAGATGCTGTTGTAAAGGATATTAGCAAAGTAGGGGAGCAGTTGGAGGTGAATTGGTTAGATAATTATATGGTTCAAGTTTAAAGGCCTTTAACTTTTGACTTAAAAACATCCCCCGATATAGTTTCTCTTTTTATGCCGAACAACTATTTTCAATTCAAGCAATTTAAAATATACCAGGATAAAAGTACAATGAAAGTTTGTACTGATACTTGTTTGTTTGGTGCCTGGGTTGCAGAAAAAATGAAAAATGAAAAAGTAAAAATTAAAAACATATTGGATATTGGAACAGGCACTGGCTTACTAAGCCTTATGCTTGCTCAAAAGCTAAACGCAAAAATTGATGCAGTTGAAATTGATGAACAAGCTGCATTACAGGCTAAAGAAAATTTTGAAGCCTCTGAATGGAACAAACAATTATCTGTTTTCAATACTCCAATCCAGCAATTTAATTCAACAGTTACTTACGATTTAATTATTTCCAACCCGCCTTTTTTTGAAGAATCATTAAGAAGTAGCAACCATCAAAAAAATCTTGCAAAGCATTCCTGCGGTCTATCTTATAACGAACTGGTTGACGTTGTTCGGAAACTTTTAAACCATGAAGGAAGATTTACGATTCTTCTGCCCCATGCTGAGTTTGGAAAATTTGAAATAATAGCCAAAGAAAAACAATTTTACCTCGTACACAGAACAGACATTCAGCAAACACCTTCCCATTGTTTTTTTAGAACAATGGGCATTTTCAAAAAAGAATTTTTTCGGCAAGCTATATATGAAACACTAACAATAAAGGATGAACAGAATTGTTATACTACCTGCTTCACTAAACTATTAGAAACCTATTACTTACACTTATAATCAACATCATTTAACTTTCTCCTAACTTCTGTATTCTATCTTCTAACCACTATCTCTCAAAAACATAATCTTCAAGATACTTAAAAGGCTCTGTCAGTTTTCCGGCTCTAACCATTGTTGCACGCTCAATTACAGGCGAGGTGCCTTTACGAATATCATCTAACACATATTTTATCAATTGCTCGCCAAAATAATTACTTGCATCACGGGGTAATTCGTTCGGGAGGTTGCTGACAGCCATCACATCAACACCACCTTTTTGATATGGATCTATTACCTGCCTGCTAATAGGATCAACACCATAAACAGGATTTTCAATGGTTGCATCACCAAGATTACAAGGTACGCCACCTTCTCTGTCGTCGCTAATGTCTGCAACGGTTACAATTCTAAAATCGGGTTTAAGCATATCCTGCCATGTAAACAAAGGCGGAACATTTTTATCCCAGTAAATGCCATTCATTAAAACATCCGTTTGAGATACATAAGCCCGGAACTTGCACCTGTATTGCTTACTGTTTAAATGAAAATCTTCTCGGTTATAGCTTCCCGTAACTTTATGTTGGTATAAATCATGGCCTTTTAAATGCACATACACAGGGTAGGAGAAGTCTCTTTTCAAAAATTCGGCTGCATCTACTTCAATAACTCCTAACAGGTTCATTATTTCCAAAACTCCACTTGCTACACGGCCGCTTCCGGTTACAGCAACTTTCACATTTGTCAGCTTTAAACCAAAATAAGTTTCTATGAGGTGACGGTAACTTTTACATTCGCCAACTCTGCATAGTTTATATTCGTAAGTTCTTTTACCATAAGCCATCATTCCATTATGAGCGCCAACAATACCCGCAAAAAAACCAAAACCTAAAATGCGCTGACCGTCCTCATGCTCCAGGCATTCAAAATCAATGAGAGTAATTCCTTTTTCTATTATAGCCTGCAACAATTTTTGATTATGAGGCTGTTGCTTTTTAGTATGAGAAAAAAACATGTAACGCTTGCCTGCTATTAATTGCCCTGCCGGAACTTCTTTTATACCTAGCAGCAAATCGCAATCACTTACATCTTCTTTTAATTCAACTCCTGCATTTTTAAATTCAAGGTTGCTAAAGCAGCGCGTGGAGCATGGCTGCACTACCACTTCTACGTCGGTAAAGTTATCGTGGATCCATTTGCAATGTTGCGGTGTTAATGCTACCCGGTTATCGGCAGGTACTTTACCTTCTCTTATTAATCCAATTAAAAACATGCAGTTACATCTTTTACCGAAGATAATTTTTTTTATTATGTAACCATCTATACAGGTTTTAAAAGCAAGTTGCATCACAAGGTTTGCTAAAAACAGTAGTCATTCTTTTTGTTATACTTCATTTGTCAACCTATACCTTTATGGTACTATTTCAATAAATGCTGTAACTGCAATGAATTACTTTGAACTGTTTGAAATGCCTGTTTCGCTACTGCCCAAGCAGCAACAGGTAAAGCAAAAATTTTATGAACTAAGCCGCAAATACCACCCTGATTTTTATACACGCGAAAACGATTACGAACAAGCTGAAGCGCTGGAAAAATCATCGTTAGTTAATAAGGCTTATAAAACTTTTCAAAATAAAGATGCTACTATTAAATATGTATTGCAGCTAAAAGGCATGCTTGAAGAAGATGAAAAATACCAGCTTCCATCTGATTTTTTATTAGAGGTGATGGAGCTAAATGAGCAACTGATGGAAGCTAAAGTGGAAGAGAAAGAAGTGAACCTATCAAGCGTTAAATCTTCGATTGCTGCATTACAGCAAGAAATCTATAAACCCGTTGAGTCGCTAATTCAGAATTATAAGAATGAAACTACATCTGCTGATGAACTTCAGCGTTTAAAAGAATATTATTTCAAGAAAAAATACCTCGACCGGATTTTGGCTACTATTCAATCATAACTTAATATTGCAACCTTAATAAGATGATTGAGTTAATAAGTCATTGAGTCAATAAGTATAACAAGTTCTTCTTCCTTAATGACTTAATGGTCTAATAACTTAATGACTTAGAAAAAGCCCGGGTGGCGGAATTGGTAGACGCAGCAGACTCAAAATCTGCCGTTCGCAAGGATGTGCTGGTTCGATTCCAGTCCCGGGCACTTGGTAAGCCGTGTACTTATTTGATTTACATTGATTTACAAGGGTTTGTTCTTTTGTTAAGGTCTCTTTCTACCGCTTTTTTTCGTTTTCTACCTTCTTTTCTGGCGAATATTCGGCGAACACTATGGCGACTATTTCTTAAATTAGTGGAATGAATATTAATTTATCAACTAAGCTATCGAGGGACAGTAAAAAGCTGTGGTACTATTTAGAATGGGGTAAGGGTATTGGACAACGAAAAGCCACAGGAATTTATACTTGGACAAGGCCGAAAACCCAAGTAGAGAAAAATCACAATAAAGAAGCACAAGCAATTCTGGAAACGAAGCGTTCTCAAATGGTGCTTGACCAACACTCAATAAATTCTTCATATGTTCCTCAGCACAAACTAAAAACGAATTTCTTAGATTACTATTCCGATTATATCAAGCAAAATCGAAAAGCTGGAAATCGACACTTAGAAACAAGCCTTACTGCTTTTAAAGCTTTTATAAAGAAGGATTTTATCTCTCCTATTGACATCACGGAAAATTTATGTGAGCGGTTCCGTGACTATTTGCTAAAGAAGTATAACGGTGAAACACCGGCAAATTATTTTATGCGCTTTAAGCGAGTTTTAAAAGCTGCAAAAAAGGATGGGTATTTTAGAAACAATCCTGCAGAAGACGTGGTAGCTAAGTCAAATAAAAATAAGCAGATTAAAGAAATCCTCACGGAAGAGGACTATATCAAATTAATGAATACACCCTGTACTAATTATGAGGTTAAGAAGGGTTTTGTATTTTCTTTATATACGGGACTTCGATGGGCAGATGTTAAACCTTTAAAGTGGGAAAACATTAAAGAGCATACAATAGTCCTTGAGCAAAGCAAAACAGGTGTACGACTAGAAGTTCCGCTTCATCAAATAGCTTTAAAAATACTGGGGGACAGAAAAGAGGGATTAGCTTTCCATCTGCCAACCCAAGACGGAGCAAATAAAGTTTTAGGCAAATGGGCTAATGACGCAAAGCTTGAAAAACATATCACCTGGCATTGTGCTCGTCACAGTTTCTCCGTTCTTCTGCAACAAAAGGTATTGATCTTGCAACGGTAGCAGGCATGCTAGGACATACGACAACTAAGTACGTTCAGCAAAAACGTCATTTAATAGTTGATACCATGGGGCTGATTATTTGCTTGTCTATACATGCGGCTAATATACACGACAGCAAAGGAGCTAAAGAGGTATTTGAAAAGTTGTATTAGATAAGGCACGACCATGAACTGATGAAAAAAATATTTGCAGATGGCGGCTATCAGGGAGAATTAAAGCAATGGTTAGAGAAGAAACTAAAATTGGATATAGAAATAGTAAAAAGAAATGAAAGTGATAAATGGGAAGGACTGCCTAAACGCTGGATAGTAGAGAGAACTTTCGCGAGGCTTATGAATTTTAGACGATTGGTTATGGATTATGAACGAACAGTGGAATCGGTAGAAAGTTATATCTACATTGCCATGATGATGATAATGGGTAAAAATTTTAATTAACTCAAACAGCTTCTAAGCCTCTTTTTTTATAAATGTATAAGGCCAAAGGGATTGGCAATAAGCTTGAGAATAGTCCTTAATATTATTCTTTTAAACGCCTTTACCTAATTCAATTTATTATCGGAGTTCTGCATGCTTTGAGAGCAGGTTTTTGTTTTCCGTTCAAATTAACGCAGATTAGATAAGGTGCATCAACAGGACAATCTTTAAAATCAATAGGGCTCTCCTCGATCATATACAGCTTGTCTTTGTGCCTTTGGAAAACTGTAACTTTATACCAGTATTTCTTTAAGTAAAATAGCACCAGATTCCCATTGCCTCTTTTGCCCATTTATTTCAAAATCCAACAGCCTCATACCGACCTACAGGCCATGGTTTGCTGCATAGAGAAATAGTATTGGTTCATGTCCTTTTTCTAATGCAACATTCCATGATAGCACATTATTTTTCATATTACTTACTATTTAAAAGATTTTAGTTTTTCACTTAACTCTGTTAAACCTGCTTTCTTCAGACTATCATCAGCAAGGGAAGTCAATTCCTTTAATGTATCATCAGGCAAATTGTCCAAAAGATTTGGAGATTTATTATCCTGTTTAAGTGTTAATCCACGTTCAATTACTCTGTTTAAAAGCAGTACATTTTTACGTGAGATTTTCATATCAATCTTCACTGTTTCATTCATGCCTGGGATACTTAGAATAGTATCATAAACCATGGCTACATCATTTGTGGTAAGCATATCAACACGTATTAAGTTAATGAAATAATTATGGAACAAAAGTATACTCCATGTCTTATACGATCCTTATTAAAATATGATGAGGATAGGTTGGACAGATACCACTTGTTTAACTTCGTAGCCGTTAATCTAAATGTGAAATTGAAAACAAAAATGTGTAGTTATGGAACTCAGAGAACAAAGGCTTTCCATAGAGGAAGCAAGGCAAATAGATATAGTGCAGTACTTATCTGGATTAGGATATGAACCAGCTAAAGTCGGGCACTTTGATTACTGGTATTTGTCCCCCTTTACGAGAAGAAAAAACGCCTTCGTTTAAAGTAAATAGAAAGCTCAATAGGTGGTACGATCACGGCCTTGGCAAAGGGAGCAATCTTGTTGATTTTGGCATCTTATATAACAAGTGCACGATAGGGGAATTTATGCAAAAACTGAGCAGTAATTTTTCTTTTCAAACGCCATTGGTTAATCACTCTCACGAGCATTTAATAGTAATACAGAAAGCAAAATAAATATCATTCAAGAGAAAGAATTTTCTTCTTTTTCGTTGCTACGATACTTACAACAAAGAAGGATACCAATTGACGTAGCGATACAATTTGCAGAGAAATAAAATATGAATTAAACAGCAAGGAATATTTTAGTATCGGGTTTAAAAATAACGCCGGTGGTTATGAATTACGTAACCCTTTTTTCAATGCAAGCAACTCCCCAAAAGACATTACAACGTTTAACAATGGAGCTAGAGGAGCATCAATTTTTGAAGGCTTTTTTGACTTCCTTTCTTTCATTGCCATCCATAAAAATCAGCCTCAAATTCTAAAGGATTTCGTGATTTTAAATTCAGCCTCCTTCTTTGAAAAAGCCCGTCCTTTTATGGAGCAGCACGATACAATCACGCTTTATTTAGACTGGGATAAAACAGGACAAAATTACAGTTTATATGCTTTGTCTTTGAGTAATAAATACAAAGATGAAAGTGGCTTGTACCAGCATTATAAAGACCTCAACGATTGGCTGATAAATTTCGGAAAAGCCCAAAAGAAAAACTTAAGAAATAAGCTTTAAAAAGAAGTCTTCATTCAGGGGCATGAAACAACCACACTTCAAAAGCTCTTACAAATAATTAAATAAATTATAAATGACTAAGCAAAGTTTGAAAGAAATTCTGAAGGTTGTAAGATTGCCTCCTTCCCGCAATCGGCCAGATGTCCGGTTGTATCACAACCGTATCTGGCCGCCCTTTACTCCGAAGTCGTAGGCGGAGATTGTTCAAAGAAAATTCTTTTAGAAAATGTGTAAATGATACAGTGATGAGGGAAAAAAATAGCAATCGTACTAAGTGGTTGCATTTACGTTTAAAGCCAGAAGAATATGCTAAAATCCACAAGCAATTCTCTAATACCACCTGCCGTAAACTAAGTGATTATGCACGTAAAATTTTACTAGATAAGCCTGTTACAGCTACCTATCGCAATCAGTCTTTGGATGACTATATGACAGAGATGATGATGCTTAAAAATGACCTAAACAGTATTGGAAATAACTTCAATCAGGCAGTAAAAAAATTACACACTTTAAGGCAAATAACAGAGTTTAAAAACTGGATTATTACTCATGAATTGGAGAAGCAAATTCTCTTTAATAAGGTCGATCAAATCAAAAATCATATCAGTAAAATTGGAGAAAAATGGTTGCAGTAATTAAGACCGGAC
>JAABUN010007658.1_pt1 | contig 11483 bp, 12 predicted proteins | sample 5559311 | NCBI WGS metagenome assembly JAABUN01 (sample SAMN10711877, study PRJNA513370) | rock metagenome | isolation source: Antarctica rocks | place: Antarctica: Victoria Land, Siegfried Peak sud | reverse complement strand
GCGGCACAGTGGCGGCCGGTCCTCCTCCGGCGGCACCGGCGGGAGCCCGGCCAGGATCGGCGCGAGTTCGCCCTGGAGCCAGGGGTGGAGTACCGTGTTGGGCCCGTTCGTCGCCCCCTTGGCCCGCTGTGTTGGCTCATTATTCGTCCGGACTCGTCCTCGAACCCGACACGCTAGGCTGACCGGCCGCACCGAGTCGACTGGCGTCTGCGAGATGCGACACATCTCGGCGAGTGCTGCGCATGATCGGTGAGGAGCGAGACTGTGACCCGATTATGGGCGTGTCGTCGTCGGCTTGCCCAGGTTGCAGCCGAGCGCAGGCAGGCCATCGTTGCGCGTCTCTGGGCGAGGCCGGTGGCGCTCGCCCACGTCACGGGGACGGGGCGGGACGGGGCGCGGAGTCGGGCGCAGCCGCTCGCCGAGAACGCCCTCCTGCGCCAGCGGCCGCTCGTGCTGCGCCGCACCGTCACGCGCCCGGTCCTGACGCCGGCGGATCGCGCGCTCCTGGTGCTCCTCGCCGGGCGGGTCCGCGCCTGGCGGCAGGCGCTGCTCGTTGTGCGGCCCGACACGCTGCTGCGCTGGCACCGCGCCGGGTGCCGCGCGCTCTGGTGGCGGACGTCGCGCCCCGGACCGGGCCGCCCGCCCCTCGCGGCGGAGGCCGTCGCCCCGATCCGGCAATTGGCGACCGAGAACCCCCTCTGGGGCGCGGAACGCATCCGCGGCGAGCTCGGCAAGCTGGGCAGCCGCGCGGCGAAGCGCACCATCCAAACCTACCTGCCGCGCCCACGCGTCCCGCGACCGCGCGGGCGGACCTGGGCCACCTTCTTGCGCGCCCACGCCGCAGGCATCTGGGCCTGCGACTTCCTGCCGGTCACCGACCTCCTCTTCCGCCCCGTAAGGTGTCAATAACCAGAGAAGCCATCTGAAAACGCATACCGGCCGGGCCGACAACGGGCGACCAGCGCCGTGGGCCTGACCCACGCCGATCGGCGGCGCCGAGCGCGCATGTTGAGCCGGCTTGCGGACCCTTCCGCGCCTGGCCCACCGAGCAGTCCCGCGTGGGCAAGGCCACCAAGACCGACCCGTTGCGTCGCTTCGTCTGCTTCAGGCGGCGAGGTCGTCGTCGTTGATGAGGCCGCCGAGGACCGGCGGGCGCTGAATCTGCACGGGGGCAGCGGGCACGGTCGGGGGAGCGGCGAGGGGCACCGGCGGCACCTGAGCCCGGCCCCGATGCGGTCGTCGGTGGTTGTCGTAGGCCGCGTATTGGGCGAGCACGGCCCGCAGATGCGCCTGACTGACGATGCGGAGGTGATCCAGACACTCCTCCCGCAGGGAGCGGACGGCGCGCTCCGCGATAGCGTTGGCATTCGGCGTCCGGGACGGCGTCTTGACGACGGTGAGGCCCTCGCTGGCGAAGACCATATCGAAGCTGGCCGGGAACTTCGCGTCGCGATCGCGGATGAGGGAGCGCAGGGGCTGGCCGTCGGCGTCCTGCAGCTGCCAGCTGCGCTGGCGTGCCTGCCGGGTGACCCAAGCGGCGGTCGGGTGGGCCGTGCAGCCCGCGAGGTGCAGGCGGCGCGTGCCGAGCTCGATGAAAAAGAGGACATACCGGCGCTGCAGGAAGAGCGTGTCCACGGTGAAGCAGTCGCAAGCGAGCACCTGGTCGCGGTGCTGCGCGAGGAAGGCACGCCACGTGGTGTGTCCGCGGCGCGGCGCGGGTGGCAGGTCGTGCCGGCGCAGGACGCGCTTGATCGTGGCCCGCGAGACGCGGTGGCCGACCTTCGGGAGTTCGCCCTGGATCGTGCCGTAGCCCCAGGCGCGGTTCTCCCGCGCGAGGCGCACGATCAACTCGATGGTGGCGGCCGACGTCGCCGGGCGACCGCGTTTGGGGGCGTTCCCGTAGGTCCACTTCCGTCGCACGATCGCGCGATGCCAGCGGAGGACCGTCGCCGGCTTGACGAGCACCAGCGCACTGGCGAGGTCGCGGCACCGCAGGCCGAGCGCCGCCAGCGTGACCTGCTCCCAGCGCGAGAGGCGCGGCGGGGACGGTGCCTGGCGCAGGGCGATCCGTAACTGGTGCCGGAGCAGCACGATCTCGAGGGCCTGGTCCTGTTTGCTGCGGGCGAGAACCTGGAGGAGGCCGAGGCAGCACGTCGGGACGAGCTGGAATACCAGATAGGGCATCGGCAGGCTCCGTGGGTGGGGCGGTCAACCAGCGCGCGGCGCGCCGCTGCCCAGACTACCACACCACGGTTCTAGCCGGTGCCCGTGCGGGCAAATCGGGCCAGGACGCGCATTTTGACACCGTACGAAACGGCCAGCACAGGGTCATCGGTCGTTGTGGCCCCTCACGTTCCAACCCCTCGCCTTGCGCGATCGGCTTGTCTGCGGCGTCTCGCACCGTCACCGCTAGCGTTACCGGGGCGGCGTGGAGCCAGAGCACATCGGTCGGATCGAGGCGTCCCCGCGCGACCAGCAGGCCATTCGCGACCGCTTCCGGATACCACAGTTCCCTGTCCTGGCCGGTTGGCTCATCCGGGCTGATTTCTTAGCACTCTTGCACCCCGGCTGCCAGGATCTGGCCCCGGATGGAGTAAACGGCCAGGACACCTGGCCTGAGTGGAGTGATTGCCCCACCGGACCCTTTGATGTTATAACCTCTCGTACTTCGGGATGTGCCAGACGAGTTTCGTGAGAAACCGCTCGGGTACGGAACCCGGCCCCTTCCATTCGCGATACGGCGGTTGGGACCCTGTCTCCGCGATGAGTGCTGCCAAGCGAATGCTATCAAGCGACTGGAGAAGAATGCATGATCTCTGAACCTCACGCGGTGTCGGCAGGTGCCGCCACGCCCCGACTCTCGCGCCGCACCCTCCTCAAGCGCGCGGCGGTCCTGGGCCTGTCCGGCTCGGCGTTCGCCGCTTTCCTCGGTGCCTGTGGCACGGTCACGACGCCCACCGAGGTTGCCCCGACCGCGAAAGCGGCGGCAGGCATCGCCGCAACAGCGGCAGTCGGCAGCGGCGCGGCCCCGACCGCCGCTGCGGTCGCCACGCAAGCCGCCGCCGCCGTACCGGGTGGGCTCGTCGCGACCGCGCAGGCCGCCGCCACCAATCCGGCGGGCGCGGTCACGGCGGTCAGCTCCGCCGTCGGTGTCGCCGCCTCACCCGCCGCAGGCGTCCCACCAGCGTTCAGCGGGACATTCGACGGCACGATCCTCTTCGGCGCGGCGGTGTCGCTCACGGGCAGCACCGCCAGCGAGGGCAAGCTGACCCAAGATGGTTATGAGCTTTGGAAAGAGACCTACAATAGCGCGGGCGGCATCATGGTCGCGGGCAAGCGGTACAAGATCGAGACGAAGTATTACGACGACGAGAGCAACGGTCCGAAGAGCGCGACCCTCGCCACCCAGTTGCTTAAGCAGGACAAGATCCAATTCCTCCTCGGCCCGTATGGCACCACCTCGACCCTCCAGGTCAGCACCGTCGCCGAACAGAATAAGATCCCGATGATCGAGGGGAATGGCGCGGCGGAGAGCATCTTCAATCAAGGCTATACCTACACATTTGCGGTCCTCAGCCCGGCGAAGAACTATCTCGCCGGATGCGTGGATCTGGCCCTGTTGCAGAGCCCGAAACCAACCACCTGCGCTATCCTCAGTGCCGATGATGCCTTCTCGGTCGAGGTTGCCAACGCGGCCAAGACCTATGCGGAGAAGCAAGGTTTCCAGGTGGTGTACTACCAGAAATACCCCAATGCCAGCACCGATCTGCGCGCCCTCCTGACCGAGACCAAGAGCAAGAACCCCGACTTTTTCATTAATAGCGGCCACAAGGCCGAGGCCGTGGCGATCATGCAACAGGCGAAAGAATTGGGGTTCAACCCGAAGGGTTATGCGTTCAGCGTCGGCCCTTCGATCCCTGATTTCCAGACGACCCTCAAGGCCGACGCCGAGTACGTCCTCGGCGGCACGCAATGGACGTCGGCGCTGAAATATCAGGGGACCGACCTCTTCAAAACACCCGCCGCGTACAACGACGTCTATAAGGCGCGTTTCGGTTACGAGCCGGCCTATCAGAGCGCCGACGGCACGGCGTGTGGCGTCGCCTTCACGAAGGCGATCGAGACCGCCGGAACCCTCGATCCGCTCAAGGTACGCGACGCGATCGCGAAGCTCGATTTCATGACGTTCTACGGGCAGATCAAGTTCGATGAGCGCGGGATCAATACCTTCAAGCCGATGGCGGTCGAGCAGTGGCAGAAGGGCCAAAAAGTCACCGTGTTCCCGCAGGATGTCGCCAATGGCAAGGCGATCTGGCCGACCCCGGCCTGGGACGGGCGTTAACCGAGACGTCGTTAGCGCTCGGCGGTTGTCAACGGTCGCGCTCTGGCCGAGTTAACGATCGACCGGGGACGAATCCGCCGACGAACGCCGAGCGACCGCCCCCGCGCAGGAGGATGCCACCCAATGCAACATCTGGTCAACGGACTGCTCCAAGGATGCCTCCTAGCCCTGGTGGGGCTCGGCTTCTCGATGGTCTGGGGGATCCTGAATATCATCAATCTGGCCCACGCCGCCTTTATCATGCTCGCGGCGTTCATGACGTATTTCCTGTGGAGCGGGCTCGGGCTCGACCCGTTCCTCAGCCTGCCTTTCACCATGCTGACCCTTTTCGCACTCGGATTCCTCCTGCAACGCTATGTCATCAACCTGGTGTTGCGTGCCAGTCTGCTGACGACATTCCTGCTCACCTTCGGCATCGAGAACCTGGTGATCAATCTGGCTCTGCGTGCTTTCTCCGCCGACACCCGCCAGACCCGCCCCGCCTATGCCAATACGTCCCTCCTCCTGGGCGATGTGCGGCTCCCCTTCACGCAACTGGGCGCGGTGATCGTGGCCTTGCTCCTGACCCTTGGGCTCTATCTCTTCCTTGATCATACCAAGACCGGCAACTCGATCCGCGCCGTCGGTCTCGACCGGGTCGCGGCACAATTGATGGGCATCGACATCCCGCGCACCTACGCCCTCACCTTCGGCATCGGCGCGGCCCTCGCCGCCGCTGCAGGGACGCTCCTCTCGGTTGTCGGTGGCTTCTCGCCGAATAGTTTCGGCAACTATAATGTCCTCGCCTTCAGCGTTGTCGTCCTCGGCGGCCTCGGCTCGATCCCCGGCGCGCTGCTCGGCGGCCTGGCCTTCGGCCTGGTGAATGAATATGCCGGGGTCGGGCTCGCGGCACAGCGTGACGTCGCCGTCTTCGCCATCCTCATCCTCGTGCTCGTCCTGAAACCGACGGGGCTGCTCGGCAGGGAAGGGTATCGCTGATGGATGTCGGTCGCTTCGCGAACCTCCTCATCTTCGCCGCAGGGATCCTGCTCGCCCTCGCCGCCGGGCGAGCGCAATTCGGGCGTCCGCAGCGCCTGTCCGCCATCGCGCTGCTGCTGGTGTTGATGCTCGCCGTCCCGTTCCTGACCAACACCCCCACCTCGATCTTCGACGCCCTGACGGCGATGTGCATCGCCTACGGCTGGAACTTCATCGGCGGATACACCGGGTACGCGTCCTTCGGCAATGTCGCCTACGTCGGCCTCGGTGCCTACATCGCGGCCTCGTTCATGAGTCGCCAGGTCGGCCATCCGCGATGGCCCTGGTTCGTCGCGATGCCGCTCGCGATCGTGATCACCGCCGCAGTGGCCGGGTTGCTCGGCCTCGCCGTCCTGCGCCTGCGCGGCCATTATTTCTCCATCGCCACCCTCGGCATCTCGGTGGCGATGCCACAAATTGTCAACTGGGAGTTCCTCTTCGGGCCGGAAGGGTTCGCGCGCACCGGCATCGCGAAGAATGTCTTCAACGACGGACGCCCGCTCAATTTCCCGCTCATCCAGGACACCACCATCGGCGGCCTGACGATCCCCGGCGACCGCACGATCTATTACCTCGGACTCCTCACGGCGCTCATCGGCCTCGGGGTCACCGCCTGGTTGAGTCGATCCAAGTTCGGCTATAGCCTGGTGGCGATCCGTGAGAACGAGGAGGCGGCGGAGGTCCTCGGGATCAATACCACCTTCCATAAAATACTCGCCTATATGCTCAGCGCGGCGCTCGCCGCGCTTGGCGGGGCGATGCTGGGCTATCGGCTGGTCAACATGACCACCGAGCCGGACGGCATCTTCAGCACCATCAACAATCTGCAGATGATCATCATCTGCCTTATCGGCGGGGCGGGCACGATCTGGGGACCGTGGATCGGGGCCTTCGTCCTCTTCGGCCTCCAGGAGATCCTGCGTACCGCCTCGAGCAGTCAAGGGTTGCTCCAATGGCAAGCGGTGATTTTCTCCTGCCTGATCATCCTCGTCGTCCTATTCCTCCCTCGCGGACTCCTGCATGTTGTCCGCAATCGTGCCCGCGCCGTATCGACCGTCGGCCCGACAACGTGAGCGGCGTGTGTGTCGCTGGGTCGGCCACAGTCGCGGCCCCTGCCCGCGAATGAGACGAGGACGTAGCCGCTGGAGGGTTCAGATGACTGTGGGCACGACCCCCTCAGTTGAGCGAGGTCGCGACGCGAACGTCCCGCCCCTGCTCCAGATACGCGATGCCACCAAGCGGTATGGCGGCGTGATGGCGGTGCAGGGGATCAGCTTCGATATCTATCCCGGCGAGATTCTCGGGCTGATCGGCCCGAACGGCGCAGGCAAGACAACGCTGATCAATCTCATCACCGGCACGGCGAAACCGACGCACGGCACGATCACGTTTGAAGGGCGCTCCATCGTCGGACGGCGCCCCTACGTTCTCGGTCGGGGCGGCATCGCGCGCACGTTCCAGATCGTGCGCCCCTTCGCCAATCTGACGGTACGCGAGAATGTCGCGGTGGGCGCGATGTATGGGGCGGGCGGCGCGCGCCGCTCCACCGCCGAGGCGTTCCGTAAGGCGGACGAGGTGATCGACTTCGTCCACCTCGGTGCTCAGCGCGGCGCGTCGGCGGATAGCCTGCCCGTCGCCTGGCGGAAACGACTCGAGGTGGCCAAGGCGCTGGCGATGGAGCCGAAGCTCCTGCTGCTCGACGAGGTGATGGCGGGACTGCGCGGCACCGAAATCGATCAGGCGATGGAACTCATCCGCGCGATCAGCGCGCGCGGGATCACGATCGTGATCATCGAACACGTCATGAAGGTCATCGTCGGCGTCTGCGAGCGGGTGGTCGTGCTCGACTACGGCAAGAAGATCGCCGAGGGGACCCCTGGCGAAGTCACGAGCAACCCCGCTGTGATCGAGGCGTACCTGGGCAAGAAGTACGCGCAGGAGCATCGGGCAGGGGCACCGCCGACCGCCGCTGCGGCGATCGAGGAGGAAATCCGGGCGGCGGAGACTGAAGGGGCGGGGAAGGATGAACCGGGCCGACAGTTCTAGCACCCCGAGCGTTCGGGAGACACCATCGCCAGCGCCGCTGTTGCGCCTGGAGGGGGTCAGCGCGGGCTACGGCGACGTGCACGTACTCTGGGACATCACCCTGGAGATCGGGGCGGGCGAGATCATCGCCCTCGTCGGCCCGAACGGCGCGGGCAAGAGCACCACCCTCTCGGCGATCAGCGGCATCGTGCGCCCGAGCGCCGGGCGTATCCTCTTCGACGGCGAGCCGATTCAGGCGGCCCCGACCAAGCGGATCGTGCAGTTGGGGATCGCCCATGTCCCGGAGGGCCGACGGCTCTTCTCCGCCCTCAGCGTCCGCGACAACCTCCTGATGGGGGCATTCCAACGGCGTGATAAAGCCCGAATTGCCGACGATCTGACGCACACCCTGGATCTCTTCCCACGACTGAAGGAGCGCCTTTCCGCGCTCGGCGGCAATCTGTCCGGTGGCGAGCAACAAATGGTCGCCATCGGGCGGGGGCTGATGAGTAGGCCCCGTCTCCTGATGATCGATGAACTCTCCCTCGGCCTCGCGCCGGTCATCGTCGAGAGCCTGATCGCGATCATCAGCCAGGTGAATCGTGAAGGCACCGCGATCCTGATCGTGGAACAGGATGTCCAGACGGCGCTCGAACAATCGGCACGCGGCTATGTGCTGGAAACGGGTCAGATCACCTTGTCGGGTTCTGCGCGCTCCCTCCTGGCCGACGAGCGGGTGAAGCGCGCCTATCTGGGTATCTAAACCGCAGCGCCGATGCTCTCGGCACGGTGTTGTCAATTAAAGTCGGGCTGGCCGATCTGCCGAGGAACGCGGGCGTGCTGAAGGAGGGAGTGCCAGCGGCTCAGGCCATCGCCGGGGTGCCGGTGACCGCCCGCCAAGTGGCGAAGCGTCCCGCTCTGGTCTCGCGATAGGCGGCGGCGGTGAGGCGGTGGCGGCGCGGGCGGAAGTGCGAGACGATCGGGCCGTGGGCGGCGAGGAAGCGCTGGGCGTGCCCGGGGCTCTTGAACCGCCGCATGCGCCGCTCGCGTTCCCGCGTGGGCTGGTGCGAGTTCTCGGCCCGATTGTGCAGTCCTTTGTGCCGCTGGTGTTCCACCCCCGGCAGGACGTCGCGCATGGCCGCCCCGTAGCTCGCGAGTTTGTCGGTGATGACCACCCGTGGCACATACGCGAGACGGCACTGTCAACTTGGGAGCAAAGGTGGCCGACGTGCGCTACTGGTGCGATGAGAGATGAAATCGCGCCCCCGAGCTATGCTGGTTACCGCGTCCCCGCCGAGATCATCAGCCATGCGGCCTGGTTGTACTGCCGCTTCGCGCTCAGCTATCGCGCTGTCGAGGAGTTGCTCGCCGAGCGCGGCGTCACCGTGACCGACGAGACAATCCGGCAGTGGTGTCTGCGGTTCGGCCAGCCGTATGCCAACGCGCTGCGGCGCCGTCGCCCGCGACCCGGCGACACGTGGCACCTGGACGAGGTCTTCATCCGGTTGTGTCAGATTTCAGACGACAGGGCTGGCGGCGCGGGCATGCCTCTGGTAGCGTTGCGCGGGTGACGCGACCGAGAGGAGGAACCGATGCCCTGCCCCCACTGCGCCGCGACCGCCGCGGCCGAGCAACGCAAGCGGACCGCACTGGGCTACCGCACTTTCCGCTGCCCGCAGTGCCGTCGGACGTTCAACGAGCGCACCGGCACGCCGTTCAACCAGGTGCAGGTGCCAACGGACATCGTGCTGCTCGTGGGGAAGTGTCAGGACTCAGTACGCAGTCGCTCAAATCCGGGCAAGCCGAGCCAAAAGTGGGGAGCAGCCAGGTTCGTTGTGCCCTTATCGCAGGCTGAACGTCTACAATAGGCCGAAATCGACCCGCCAAGTGGGGAAGATACACTTGGTCATGGTGGCGTGACCTGAGTTCTGACACTTGCCTTCCGATGGGCGCGGCTTATTCGGCTTGTCGCCCTCGAGCTTGTTGATGTATCCGGGGCTGCAGGCTAACTCCTTGGCGGCCCTAGATTGGGAGATATTGCCGCGCAAAGTGCGCTCGGCCTTGATGAGGGCTCCGGTGTCGTCGTCCCCAAGCGGGATGTCGTCGATCAGCGACGCGGTCGCAGCAGGCGTGTGGGGGCGCAGGACCAGCTCGGGCGGGACGATGCGGACCGCACAGGCAAGCCATAGGGCAGCCCAGCCATGGCGGTTCGCTGCGGTCTCATCCCAGCCAAGATAGTGCCAACTGCTGATCACCCCGTCTTGCTGCAGGGTGCTCGCGGGTACGGCTTGGCTTGTGCGCATACACCTCCTTGTCGGCGGCATCGAGGAGGCGACTCACGGGATAGTGCAGCTGCCCGTTCCCATCCAGGGCCGCACGTCGCCAATTCCAACAGGAGAGGCGCGCGAGGCGCTTCTCCCAGTCCTGCCGATACGGGTCGTAGCGGAGGGCCATCGCGGAGAGGAGCGCGGTCTGACCGCCGGGTCCGAGCAGGAAGGCGGTGAAGACCGCGCCCGGCCTGAACTCGAAACGGCTCAGCTCAATCTGGCCCTGTGGGCCGATGGGTCCGACCCGATCGCTGATCGTGATGGCCTGGCTGGCGAGGCCCAGGGGTCCGTCATCCGGCGTACCTGTCGCTTCGCCGCCGACGGTGACCGTGATAGTCAGTTTTGCAGGTGCCCCAGGGAGCGCAGGGCCTGCTGTCGGGCCTCCGTCTCGTAGCCGGTGCGCACGCCCTGACCGCGATGACGCTGGAGATGGCTGCGGAGTTTCAGGAAGTCGTGGAGGTCGGCATAGGCCCGCGTGCTGCCCGCCCAGGTTTGCAGGATGTAGACCGCGCATAACCAATCGAGCATGTCCGCATCGAGATCGGAGAGCTCGTCGCGCTGCCGCCACATCGCCTCCACCCAGAGGTCGAATTGATCCGCGGACAGGTCGCCGAGGCTCTCCGGGATGGGGGGCCGGAGTTGCGCCACACCCGTGACGGTGCCGATGCTGAGCGAGGCGGTCGGCCACGGCGTGCCGGGCAGGGCTTGGAACGCCCGCAGCGAGAGCGCCTGCCGGACAGCATACGAGAGATCGTCGCCGAAGACGGTCAGGTGATCATCCTGGACCAGCGGGGCACGCTGGAGGATCGTGAGCGGGAGCGCGGCGTTGCGCCGCAGCAGGTCGCTGCCAGGGCGCAGCGGCTCGAGCGCGAGCAGCTGGCGGAGCTGCGACGTCGTCAGGAGCGGCAGGTCAAGGGCGTGGACGATCACCTTGCTGAATTCCTGGGCGAAGCTGAGCAAGAGGAAGCTTGCCCGGTCGCGCACCAGGGTCGGCTCGCGCCGGTTACCCATAAAGTCGCCGAGGCGTGCCTGATACTCCTCCGGCGAGAGTGTCAGGACCGCCTCGCGGCCAAGCTCCTGCTGCATCGCGGCGACCGCCCACGCGGTCTGCTGCGACCAGATCCATTCCGCGAGTCCGAGCCAAGGGTGGTAGTCGCCGGGGGTAGGTGCGGCGTACCGTCCCGCGATAATCGTCTCCAGGCGCGCGATCACCGCCTCGAGTAACGCTCGACCCGGCCCGACCTGCGGCGCAACCTCGGACCAGGCCGCGCTGGTCTCCAGGACCCATGGTGCGATGAGGGCGGCCGTCAACCGGTGGAGGGGCACGAGCGACCGTATGGCATCGGCGATCTGCGCGATCGCCTCGCGGCTCTCACGCTGCGGCGCGGCGATCGCCCAGCGTCGGCGATCGCTCAAGAGGTCGCCGAACTGGCGCAGCCCCTCGACCAGGTCGACGCTCGCGAGGGCGACCGTGACCCAGGCGGCCGGCTGGAAATCCGGCACAACGCGCGGCATATCGCCGGGGCCTGGCACCACCGGCACGCGTTCCGCATCACTCATCACACCACCTATACGCCCGCCACCCTAGCCCCAACTCGGCGCGTGATGCGCTACCGATGAGTACGACACTATTGCGATGATGGTCCTACCCTCGACTTTGGCCCTGCGGCGCTGGTCAGGCGGCGTAGCAGAGCGCGTCGGTCAGGCGTTCGAGGAATGCGCGGGGGATTGCTGTCGTGTCGGGGTCGCGGGTGGACAGGGGAAAACTCGTG
>JAABUN010007657.1_pt1 | contig 11486 bp, 15 predicted proteins | sample 5559311 | NCBI WGS metagenome assembly JAABUN01 (sample SAMN10711877, study PRJNA513370) | rock metagenome | isolation source: Antarctica rocks | place: Antarctica: Victoria Land, Siegfried Peak sud | reverse complement strand
TCCTTACTCGCCAGGATCACACCACAGAGCCGGCCGCCTCCCTCGGCTCAATGCCGCACAACCGACCCGACTATCCAAGCCTAAATTCCAAACCCGCCTGTATCAAAGTCGTTGACACGTTCCGCTGTGGGGATCGACGGGACGGGCTGCACGGGAACCATGCACATCAGCACAAGTGTGCCGTTCTCCTGCGGGAACCTCGCCATCCGTAGAATGACAGCGCACCCACTGTGGGACAGCACGGCCGGCACGTCCTCCAATCGGCCGCCGGCCCTAATAGAGCTGATTGGGGCTTGCACGCCGGCCAGCCCGTCGGTGTCGAGAACCTCGATCAACGGACGGCCGGACACGTCGGCTGTACCGAGGCCGCACAGGGCGCTCGCGGCCGCGTTGGCCTCGATGATCCGGCCTCTGACGGGGTCGAGGATCAGCACCGCATCCGACGACTGCTGGAACAGCAGGCGGTAGCGCTCTTCGATGTCGCGCAGCCGTACGTAATCGCGCTCCATCGACTGCTGCGCATTCACCAGGCGTTGCTGCAGCGCGGACACCGCACTGAGGTCACGGCCGAACGCCATCATGCGACCGTTGCCGCCGGTCTCCACGCAGCAGTACAGGATGGGAATGATGCGGCCGTCCGTGGCCCTGTGATTGATGTGACGCCACTTGGGTTCGCGATGTCCCATCGCGTCCTGCAGCAGGGCCGCCGTCTTGGCGCGGCTGTCCGGGGCGACGACGGCTCCGAACATCTGGCCGACCCAGCCGGCGCTGTCGTTCAAGGCTTCCAGCAGTTGCCCGCTTTGGAACGCGGTGTCGAGGATCACGCCGTCGCTGTCCATCACCACGGTGACGTCCGAGGCCGCGCCGATCAGTCGCGCCACCGACGCAGTGTCAAGGTTGCCGAGCGATGTCTGCGGCGATGTGAATGTCCTCACGGGTTTGAAGCTTCCTTGGTAAACAAGCCACGCCATATCTGGATATCGCAGTCGGCCGTGTCGAAAATGCAGCGACACCATAACCGTTCGGACCCATGATGGTTCGCGATGGGCGTGAGCCTTGTAAGAGGATCGTCAGCTTCTTCGGCCGGTTTTGCTCCGATGCCTAGCCGCCCGGGTCCGTCAGTGGTCGAAGCGTTCGACCAGTCCAGGCCGCTCCGCCTCGTTCGGTTCAGGGTGGTCCTGGGCATGCCGGACCTCCAGCACGTTCGGCGGGTCGCACAGTTCGTCGGGAATGGTGGGAAGCCCAAGGGCCGCCATCATGCGACGCCCGGCGACCACGCCCTGAGTGTCGATGGTCAGCAGCACCTTCTCCACGTCTGCTTCGCGCTCTTCCGGAGCTTTCCTGAACCAGGCGACCAGCTTGTCGCGCTGGGCCTCCAGGGCACCGATCGCGGCTCTGCTGCGCTCATCGTGCTTCATGCGTCCCCCCCATTTCAGCGTAAGATGAGGTGGTCCAAGGTGTCTGCAACTGCGGTGAGAGCTAACCGGCGCTGGTCTTCTCGGGGCAAGCAACGATGGAAGCCACCCAGCTTGGGGCATGCTGCTTCGATCGCCGGGAACAGCAGGGCTCCGATCCAACCAGCTTTTCCGTAGCCACTCGCTATGCGGCCCCTAAACCTACCTGGACGATGCTGACCAATGCTCCTGATCCGTTCAGTTATAGCGGCGTCTGCATGACAGCCGACGCTGTGCCCTCTAGTTGCAGTGGCCTGGCCAGGAGCGCTGTGCTCCGGTCCGGCTTGAACGCGGGTAGCGCCATGGCGAACGAATACGGCGACTCGGACTACGAGCGGGGCTGGAACGCCGCGATCCCGGCGGATCGCCGCTGGCACGAAGCACAGGCCACCCAGGCCATGGTGCTTTCGAGGAGAACCCGATTTCCGAAGTACCTGGAGCGCGACGCGGAGGGTCATCGGCGCTCGGCCGAGATGATGGCCACACTCTCGGCCGAAGATGTCTGAGCCGCTGGCCACTCCGGGACGGATGAAATCTACCAGGGCGCAGGCGGCGACATCGAAACCAGCCCTGGATTGTCTGGCGAGATGAAATCCCCCGTCTCTGACCTGCCGCTGGCTTTCGGCGGCACCGTCGTGGTCGTGTCGCCGGGCGTCCCGGCGAGTTGGCTGGCCGGATTGAACTCCACTCGGTTGAAGGCGTGGTGAACCAGGTGGAACGGCCGCGGCGGCATCGTGACTCAACCGTGCCTCTGCCCGGTGCGGCAACGGCCACGGGTGTCATTTTCCAAAGTCGCCTTCAGCGATGTGTCAGAGTGGGCTTCAGCGGCAGCAAGGATGGCCTGCACCTTGCTCCGGGCCGACGCCGCATGTCACGCGGCGGGTGCTGGCTCCAGCATGGCCCGCATCTTGGCGACGAGGACGTCCAGCGCGAACGGCTTGCCGATCACCTCCATGCCCGGCGCGAGCTGACCGTCGAGCACAATGCCCGCATAGCCCGTGATAAACAGCACGAGCAGGCCCGGCCTGCGCTCGCGCGCGGCATCGGCGATCTGCCGCCCGTTCATGCCGCCGGGCAGGCCCACGTCGGTCACCAGCAGGTCCACGCGCGAACCGAGGCGCAAAAGGCGCAATGCAGCAGGTCCGTCCCCAGCCTCCAGCACCGTGTAGCCCAGGTCGCGCAGGTACTCGGCCGCCATGGCGCGCACGCCCTCCTCGTCCTCAACCAGCAGCACCGTCCCGCCCCAGGCCTAATCTCAAGCGATTGCCATGCCCTGGCGAGCTGCGTCTCGGTAGAATGCTGATGCAGCCGCTACAAGACGCGCCAACTCCCGACGCGGATACGCGGCACGGACCTCTGTAGGCCAACTGACCCAAGGAAGACCGCGATGGACAGAACAACATGGCTATGCTCGATCGCCATCTTGGCGTGTCTCGGCGTTCCCTCACTCGGCCCCGCCCGCGCCCAGCAATCCACGCCGCCGCAGGCGCCAGCCGCAGCTGAGAGCGGTCTCGTGACCGTCGCGAGCCTCCATTCCGCGGCGGAGACCATCGAGCGCTTCGAGGCGGCGGTCCTGGCCAAGGGATGGGCCGTCTTCGCCAAGCTCGACCACGCCGCCGCGGCCGAGGCTGCCGGGCTCCAGCTCCGCCCCCGCACCATTGTCGTGTTCGGCAATCCCAAAGGCGGCACTCCCGCCATGCGAACCAATCCGACCCTGGCTATCGACCTCCCGCTGAAAGCCCTGGTCTGGGAGGACGACAGCGGCAAAGTCTGGCTGACCTACAACTCGGCCGAGTTCGTCAGTCGACAAGTCTACGGACGGCACGGGCTCACCATGGGTGCAGAGCCCACCCAGGGCCTTGCAAAGCTCCTGGGCGACATGTCCCGGGACGCGACGCAGTAGGCGGGCAAGCGGATACTGGAACCCGGCGGCCCACGGGCGTTGCACGTCCTCCCTGATATGGAGGTTCCCGTGGCCGCTCGCCCGCGCGTCGTAGCGTTCGACATCGTCGAGACCACCTTCTCCCTGGAGTCCTTGCGTCCCCGGCTCTCGGCGCAAGGCATCCCAGCCACCAGCCTGGAGATGTGGTTCGCCTGCATCCTGCGGGACGCCTTCGCTCTGGCCGCAACCGACACGTACGCCGGGTTCCGCGAGATCGCGGCAGCAACCCTGGCCGAGGTCGCGCGCGAGCACGGGCGGGAGCTTAGCAAGGCCGGGCTTGACGCGGTGCTGGACGGGTTCGGACAACTCGATCCCCATCCCGACGCCGCCGAGGCGTTCCGCATCCTGAGGAGCGCAGACGTGCGCGTCGCTGCCCTCAGCAACGGCGCGGCGGAGACGACGCAGGCGCTCCTCCAGCGCTCGGGCCTCGCTTCGCAGGTGGAGCGCGTCATCTCCGTCGCCGCGATCCGGCAGTGGAAGCCGCGTCGGGGTCTCTACCTGCATGCCACGGAGGCGCTTGGCGTAGAGCCTGCGGAGCTGGCTCTGGTGGCCACGCACGCCTGGGATGTGCACGGGGCCAAGTGTGCCGGGCTGCTCACGGGTTTCGTCGCCCGGGGCCAGGGCTTCCCCGCCACCATGGCCACGCCGGACATCGTCGGGCAGAGCCTGGCCGAAGTCGCCCGCGAAATTGCGTCCATGCCGACCAAGTGAGGCCCGCACCGACCAACTGACGGGTGCGGTCGGGGTGCCGTAACCTTCTGCGCTGGAACCCGAACCTTGAGGCAACCCCGTCCACCTCCGGCACGGGAACGATAGATGTTGCCGACTGGGTGCCCCATGCGTGAACCTTGGCTTCCATCACCGGCCCTGGACGGGTCCTTCCCGTCCGGGCGCCGGATGCCCATGCCTCCGCCGCGCCGCAGGGCCTAACCTTCGGGCGGGCGAAGCCGATCGGCCTCCCTAACCCTGCAAGGAGTAAGACGGTTGCAAACAGCGGCACCCTGGCTTGTCCTGCTCGCTTTCTGCGCGCTCACCTGATGGGTGATAGTGCCTGCGGTCGTCTGGCGCTCCGTTGCCTATTCCCGGGCGGACATCAGGGCAAGGCTGGCGGAGGCGCTCCGGCGGTTCGGTTCGATTAGCTGGCTTCCTACTCTTGCCGACACCGACGAGGCTTCGGACCTGCACGCATTGGCTTCGGCCCTGGGCTGCTTGCCCGACCCCTTGCCGGAGCAGGCCAGCCTTCGCGACTGGCTGCGCAACTGGCGCCAGACGCCCGCCTTCCCTGAACTCGCCCAGGAGATATCCTGACAATGACCGCTTCCGCTTTCGCGTCCGCCCCGGCGCTCGTCAAGGAGAAGTTCCGCGACCCCGACGTCACGGCTCGCGGCGAGAGGCGCGCCAAGGTCAGCCTCAAGGCGCTGGGAACGCTGTGGTTCAACACCGGCACGCTCTGCAACCTTGCGTGCCTGAACTGCTACATCGAGTCCTCGCCGCGGAACGACCGTTTGGCCTACCTGACCCGAGCCGACGTCGCCCGCTACCTTGACGAGATCGCACGGGACTGCCTGCCCACCCGACTCATCGGCTTCACCGGCGGCGAGCCCTTCATGAACCCGGACATGATCGCGATGCTCGAAGACACGCTCTCGCGCGGGTTCGATGCGCTCGTGCTGACCAACGCCATGAGGCCCATGCAGAAGGTCCAGCCCAGGTTGCTGGATCTCCGGCAACGGTTCGGCGCGCGCCTGACCGTGCGCGTCTCGCTTGACCACTACGGGACCACCGTCCACGAGGCCGAGCGTGGCGCGGGCACCTGGCACCCGACCGTGGATGGCCTCGCCTGGCTATATCGCGCCGGGTTCGAGGTGCATGTCGCCGCACGCCTCCTCTCCGGGGAGACGGAAGCGGAGGTCCGCGCCGGGTTCGCCCGACTGTTCGCCGGGCTCGGCATCGGCATCGACGCCTCGGACCCGGTCCGGCTGATGCTGTTCCCCGAGATGGATGCTACCCGGGACGTCCCGGAAGTCACCGAGGCATGCTGGGCCATCCTGGGGCGTTCGCCCGACGAGGTCATGTGCTCGGGCTCGCGCATGGTGGTGAAGCGCCAGGGGGCTTCATCGCCCGCCGTGGTCGCCTGCACCCTGCTGCCCTACGACATGCGCTTCGAGCTCGGCGCGACGCTGGCGGAGGCGAACCGCCCGGTCGCGCTGAACCACCCGCATTGCGCTTCCTTTTGCGTGCTCGGCGGGGCGGCCTGCAGCCGGGCATAGCGCAGCCGCTCGCCTAGCCCGGGGCGGAACTTCGCGCCAACCGGGACAGCACGCGGCGCCCCAGGACGCCCTCGAGTGCCATGAGCAGCGCGGCCACGCCCAGGTTCCACGCCAGGATCATCACCGTCGCGTCGATCTGATGCAGCAGCGACAGCGCCGTGGAGGTCATCGCGGCAACTGCCAGCCCCGCCGTCATCGTCACCAGCTTGGGGCGGAGCCGGGCGGCATGGCGGAGCATCGCGAACATCGCCACGAACAGCGGCACGCTCACGGCGAGCACGGTCGCGAAGCACCGGACCGCCTCGCCCATCCGCAGCGCGCCCGCGTCCATGCTGACCCAATTGGTCAGGCACCCGTAGCCGACGGTGGAGAACCAGACGAGCAGCGTCGGCAGCGGCAGGAGCAGCCAGCGGCGGGAGCGGTCAGGCAGGCTGCCCAGCAGGCATCCAACGGCCGCAAGGACGCCGGTCGCCGCGGACGCCATGCAGCCCGCCAGGAACGAAGTTTTGCGGAGCTGTTCCGCCAGATCGGGTCGCAGGCCATGCTCGACGACGAGCAGCAGCAGGATGGCTGCCGCCAGCGCAAGCCATCCCGCCGTCCGCACCAGCGGGGGACGGATCGCCCGTACCGGCCTGGCATCGGCGGCCAGGCTCTCGATGAGGTCGGGGGTGTCCGTCATTTCTTGGGGCTCCGCTCGTGCAGCATTTGCCTAAGGGCGGCGATGCCCCGATGGGTGGCGACCTTGAGTGCGCCGACCGACATCCCGCTGACCGCCGAGGCTTCCTTGAGGGATTTCTCCCGCAGCTTGAGCAGTGTCACCGCTTGCCGCTGCCCAGGCGGGAGCGCCCTGATCGCGGCGTGGAGAGCCTGTGCCTCGAAGCTGCTGTTCGGGTTGGTCTCCGCAGCGGGAAACGCGTCGTGCTCCAGCTCGAGCGTGACCTCCTTCGCAGACGCGCGGCCCAGAGCGCCCAGGCGGTCCACGACCCGGTGCCGCGCGATCCCGGCCAGCCACGGCTTGAACGGGCGGGACGCATCGTACGTATGCCGGACGGCATGCAAGGTCAGGAGAACATCCTGCACGGTGTCCTCCGCGTCGCTCGGATTACGGTGCGCCCGGCTGGCGATGGCCCTCAGATAGGGTGTGATGCCGATGAGCAGCGACCGGTAGGCCGCGCCATCGCCGTCCTGCGCACGCACCATCAGCGCCGCCCATTCCGCCGGGTCGGTGGCGATTGCGTCCCGCGGGCGTAGGGTTTGGGTCATGTTCTCCGACATCGTCGCATGAAGGCGGGGGAGCCCACGAGCAGGTCTCCTCTGTCCGGGTTCCTAAGCCTCGCCGCGGGCGGGATAATCCTTCTCCGTCACGAACTTCACCGCGGCGAGCACGTCCGAGAAGGACGGTCGGGCGAACGGCATTGTCTGGATGAAGGCCGCATAGAGCGTCTGGTCCGGCCGGACCAGGGAAAGGCCGGGCTCGGCGAACAGTGGCGGCTCGCCGTCCTTCATGCCCGCCGAGATATAGAGGCCCCATGTGCGCGCCTGCTCGATGCCGAGCCCGTAGGCGATGGGCAGATGCTCGATCCCCCACTCGGTCTTCGCTTGCTCCGCGCGCTCCCGGGTGTCGGTGCTCGCCGCTACGGCCTTGACGCCGAGCGCCTCGAACTCGGCGAGCTTACGGTCGAGGTCGCGCAGGTAGGTCTTGCATATGGGGCAATGCAGGCCGTGATAGGCCACGAGCAGCGTGAACGTTTTGGGCGCACTCTGCGCCAGCTCGAACTGGCCGCCGCCGACCGTGGGTAGGCTCACCGCGGGAACCTCCGTGCGCGGCTTGATGGCCATTGGGGGGTCAATTCTTGGTTCGGGCACCCACCTTAGAGCGCCGTTGAAGTCGCTAGAACCGGGTCGTCAGATCGGTGAGCCAAGCCGGGGACGCGGCGACCAGCGCGCCTTCCAGCGCGTGGTCCATGCCGGTCAGGATGAGAGCGGACACTGCAAGAGCGCCCCCGCCGAGGACGAGTTTCCCGGCCTTCCCGGCGCTCATCATCCTCCCTCTCCATCGCATGAGCGCCTGCCGGGACAGGGAGCCCACCACGAGCAGCGGCACCGCCGTGCCCAGGCCGAACGCCACCATGACGGACGCCACGCTGGCGATATCCCGCCCCTGCGCCGCCAGCACGGAGGCGGCCCCGAGCGTGGGGCCGACGCATGGGCTCCAGACCGCGCCCAGAAGCAATCCGAGCACGAACTGGCCGCCGAGGCCCGTGGGCGTGAGCCGCTGGATCAGGCGGTTCCCCGTATTACTGACACCCGATGTCGCGACGGCGAAGCGCTGCTGCAGCGCCCCGCTGAGCAGCACGACGCCCATAATGCCGAGCAACACCGCAGAGATGCTGCGGAACACGTCGCCGTCCAGCCCGGCCGAGAAGCCGATGGTCGCCACGAACAGGCCGACGCCGACGAACGACGTCACCAGCCCGGCCGCCAACGCCGCAACGCCCAGGCGGTGAACCGCCATGGCAGGTCCCAGCACCAGAGGCAGCAGCGGCAGCACGCAGGGCGACAGCGTCGAGAGCATGCCCGCGACGAAGCTGAACCCCATGCTTGCGAAAGGCAGGCTCATGCCCGGGCGTCCGTCGGGCTAGCCGTTCGCCTTCTGAAGAAGTGCCTTGATGGACTGAGCGTTCGTGTCCCCGGTGGAGCGGCCCTTCTCGGTGGCCCCATGGAAGACCACCAGCGTGCTCTGCATCTGCGCCCCCAGCGCGCGGACGACGTCCTTCTGGCTGTCGAAGTCGACCTGATAGACGACCAGGTCCTTGAACGCCGGGTCGGCCATGAGCTGGCTCAGGATCGGACGCTGCTTGGCGCAGGTCGGGCACCAGGGCGCCGAGATGTCGACGAGGATCGGCTTGCCCTCGTGCTGGGCGGCTGCGAACGCCTGCTGCGTGAACGGCGCCTCGGTGGCGGCGCGCGCGACGGGGACGGCGGCCACGGCGAGGCTAAGGGCGAGCGCGGCAGCGGACAGCGACTTGGTGAAGCGCATCAGGATCTCCTCGATTGATATGAAGGGTTGCCTAAGCCAGCCCAGGCACCCAATCCACCGTTCCAGGCGACAGGCCGAAAGGTTACGGACCTTCCACCTGGAGGCCGACGTCCATGCGACCGCGGACAACGCCTACGGCTATTCCGACGGCGCCTGGGTCGGCAGTAGGGCCACGCCTACGGCGTTGGCCGGAACACGAGGATGGCGGCATCCGATCCAAGCAGCCCGGTACGGGCAGCCACGAACAGCCGGTCCAGCTCGGGCACGAACAGTGACGTGCGGGCGCCCGATTGCGTCGGGATGCGCGCAAGCGGGTGGTAGCCCGCGCCGTCCTGCTGCACGACGTCCACCTCGCCATCGCCGCAACTGACATACAAGCGGCGCCGCCTGGCATCGAAGAACACGTCATCCGCGTCGCCGCATGTGGGGAGGCTGGCCGTGACATTGCCTGTGCGCGTGTCCAGCATAATGAGGCGGGCCGGGCTGCGCGTCACAATGGCGAGGACGGCGCGCGTGCCGTCAAGCGCCATGGGGAAGTTGCCGCGCACGCCCGCCGGCAGCGGCCAGCTTGCGACCGGGCTTCCGTTGGCCAAGTCAACGACCGCGACCTGCCGCGCATCGGGGACGTTGACGTATGCTCGCCCAGCTTTCGGGTCGATCTGGAAGCCTTCGGGGTAGGCGAGGAGCTTGGCCGTGCGCAGCACTGACGCAGCCGCTGGATCGAGGACGGCCAGTCCGCCTTTTCCGTAGCCGATAACCAGGCTCCTGGTCCCTGGATCAAACCGGACGTTGTCGGCGTCGTCATTTAATTCGACCTTGCCCATAGGCTGCATGTCCCCACCCCGGAACAGGCGCACTGATCCGTCGCCGGCGCTTGCGACTGCAAGCAGGTCGCCGCATGGAACGTATCCCACCCCCTGCGGCTCGCGGAGGCCATTGATGCGGTGGACGGGCTTGTTAGCGGCAAGGTCGATGGCCTCCACGCTGCCGTTGCCCAGCTCGGCCACGAACAGGCGCCCGCGGCCGAGGTCCACGGCCAGGTGGTCAATGCGTCCGGAGACGCCCGGCAGCGGGATCGTGCGCTCCAGCACTAATGGTGGCGGTATCGGGTTTGCTGCCTGCGCCAGGCCGGGCAACAAACAGGAGAGCGCCGCCAATACGAGGATGCGGCGGCCAAGGTCGGTCATGGACGTCTCCGATGGTGCTGCTGATTGCGGACCGGCTCAGGGCAGAGGCGTGATGCTGAGATCGCTGAACCGGGTCACGCTGTCTGCCTTGGTCCAGAGCGCGACCTTGCCGAGGCCGAGGAAGGTCCGGTCCTCGACGGTGAACAAGTAGTTGCCGTCGAACGTCACCGACAATTGCGACCCCTGGGCCTTGAGCGCCAAGCTGTGCCACTCGCCAGAGGATACCTTGGCCGAGACGCCCTTGATCTCCTGCCGCCTACCCTTGACCACGCGGTAGAGGTTCACGTTGTCTTCCAGCGCGTTGGCGCGGACGACGTAGTAGTTGTCCGCGTCCGTCAGCCGCACGGCCAGGCCGCCAGCCCGGTCGCCCTTGCCCGACACGGCCTTGAACCGCACGCTGGCCTCGACGTCCTGCGCCGGCATCGGCTCATAGACGGCGAGTGGGAAGCGGTAGTCGGTCTTGTCTGCACTTGATTGCTCGATGGCCTTGCCGCCCGGTGCCGTAGCATCCTCGACCACCCGCCAATTGCCCGGTGCGCCCTGTCCAGTGCGCCAGGTCGTCAGGAACTCCGGCGGTAACGGCCCGGCGGCATAGCGGGCGAGGTTGGGGTTACCCGGCCCGGCTTGGGCCTGGGCTTGTGTGGCAAGGCACAGCATCCCGAGCACGGCCAAGGCGAGGGAGCGGCGGTCCATGCAATGACCCAAGGCGTCCGGGGTGCCGACGTGCGTTGCCATGGCCTCAGCTCCTGACCAGGTTGACCTTGTCGAGGGCTGCACGCAGTCCCTGGGCCAGCTTGGCCGCGTCGTCGTTGGCCCAGAAGTGCATGAAGAACAGCCGCGGCTGGTCGTCCAGCATATGGTTGTGCAGCGCCGTGACCTCGATGCCGTTCTCACGCAGAGCACGCAGCACCGGGTTCACCTCCTCCCCAGTCAGCACAAAGTCGCCGGTGATGGCGGCCTTGCCCCCGCCCGTAGGCTGGAAGTTGATTGCCTCAGCCGAACCCATCGCCTCCGGCACCTCCATGCTACCGTCCTTGACCGTCTCGGTACGGCGCAAGCTGACTTGGTAGACGCCCCAGTTCGCTTTGCCCTTCGCGCCAAGCACGCGGTCGATCATGTCTGTGTCGAGGTCCACCTGTTGCGGCTGCGCGGCCCCGCCTGCAGGCGGCTGCGAGCTGGTGGACGGGGTGGCGTTGCCGAGCGGCGTCGCGCTCAGGGCCAGGCCGGCATTGAGAGCGGTGGCGAGCTTGGCCGGGTCCCCGTGGCCGAGCACGTGCATGTAGAGCGTGGCAGGCTGTGCCCGCAGCAGGTGGTTGTGCAGGGCGGTGATCTCGATGCCGCTCTCGGTGAGCTTTTTCATCACCGGGTTCACCTCGGCCTCGGTCAGCACGAGGTCGCCCATGACCATCGCCTGGTCTCCCATGGTCTGGAAGGCGAGCCAGGAGCCGAGGGCCAGCGTCGGCTTGACGGAACGTGTCAACGACTTTGATACAGGCGGGTTTGGAATTTAGGCTTGGATAGTCGGGTCGGTTGTGCGGCATTGAGCCGAGGGAGGCGGCCGGCTCTGTGGTGTGATCCTGGCGAGTAAGGATC
>JAABUN010007656.1_pt1 | contig 11487 bp, 14 predicted proteins | sample 5559311 | NCBI WGS metagenome assembly JAABUN01 (sample SAMN10711877, study PRJNA513370) | rock metagenome | isolation source: Antarctica rocks | place: Antarctica: Victoria Land, Siegfried Peak sud | reverse complement strand
AACTTCCTGCCCACCGGCAGCATGGCCGGCACCCCCGAACAAGCACTCGACACCGCCTGCGGCCTCTACCTGGGCGACCCCACCGCCTGGATCACACCCCCGACGAACTAACGGGCGTGACCACTAGCAGCTGAGCGAGATCAGGGGTTCGCCTAGGACGACCGCCGGTGCTGCCGGAGGCTGTGGTCCGTCGGATCTTCAGCGCGCGGGAGGCAGGAGCCAGCCCGCGGGCCATCGCGGCTGAGTTGACATCCGACGGCGTTCCGACAGCAAGGGGTGGCGCCGTCTGGTCGGCTTCCACCATCCAGGCTGTCCTGGGCTCCCGTGCCGCGCAGGCACACACTTCCTAGGGTCTTTGGCAAGTCCCGGCCTGGTGCGCCGCCCGCGCAGGCGGGCAGGACACTGCTCCCGCGCTGCACGCCCTAGCAACCCCGCCTGGATGGCCGCGTCGGGGCTTGCCACGCAGGACGGCGGCGGAAAGACCGTACATTCAGCGGACCGAGAGTGCTTCTTGCTGTCCGGTTTCTGCCCGCTCTGTGTCCGCTTCTTCCCTCACGGGGCAGAGTCCTCGGCACGTCGCAGACGTCGCTGTTCGGGGCTGGCGTGCACCCCGACCTCCCGACCAGCTTCGTCTACTTCACGGGAGGCCGCGGGGACCGACAGACCCGCCGCCGAAGTTCGCTGCGCAGGAGCCGGAACAGCGCCGGGACAGAGGGGGAAGAGCCCCGGCGGGAACACCTGCCGGGGCGCTTCCTTGTCCGGCGCCGTGTAGCAACCGCGACACCGTTCCGCCGGCGTTGATCACCGGTCTGACACGAGGGTGGCGCCGGGCCCGATCCGTCCGGGCACATGGAACGATGAGTGGGTGCACGAAGGCAGCCGGTGACGCGATGAACACTGCTCTCGTGCAGGCCGAGGGAGACCTGCCCAGCGCCGCAGCGGATGCGCTTCGGGGCGGTGCCGTCGCGATCGACATCGAGACGTCGGGGCTGGGCTGGCGCGAGGACGGCATCGGAACGATCCAGGTCTATGCACCTGCGGTCGGCACCGTCATCATCAGGCCCCGGCCCGGCGTCCCCGCCGCGCTCCTGGCGTTGCTCGCGGACGCCGCCACCCCAAAGGTGTTCCACCACGCCCCGTTCGACCTAGCGTTCCTGGCGCATCGCTGGTCGGTCGACGCCACCGCGGTCTCCTGCACCAAGATCGCGTCAAAGGTCTTGTCTCCGGAGTCGGAGCGGGCCGCGCACAGCCTGCAAGCGCTGCTGCGTGCGAGGCTAGGCGTCGTCCTGGACAAGGGGCCGGTACGGGTCAGCGACTGGACGGCGGAGGTGCTAACGGACGAGCAGGTCGAGTACGCCGCGTCGGACGTGCGTCACCTTCTGAACCTCCACGACGACCTGCGCGCCGCGCTGGCCGCCGCGGGGCGTCTCGGCCTGTACGAGTCCTGCTGCCAGTTCCTGCCGGCGCAGGCGGCGCTGACCGTAGGCGGCTACCCGGACGTGTTCGGGTACTAGCGGACGAATCAGGCCAGTGGCTCCCACTCCGGCCCTGAGAACGGCGCGTAGCCGGCGACCGGCCGGGCGTTAAGCCGGGCCAGGACCCGCATGTGCGCGGGCGCGTCCGGGCCGTTCGCTTGCTCGACGGTCGCGTCCACGTCGCCCGGTGCGCCGCCGGACATCGCGTACAGGTCGTCGAGGAGCAGGTCGGGGACCCATCCAAGCGGATAACCGTCCGCCGCCGCGGTGATGACCGCCCGCGGGTTCCACACGCTCCCCTCCTCGCGGACCAGCCGGAGCGGGTCCCCAGGCCGAAGCGCCGCGAGGCGCCGCTCGACCTCGTCGGCGGCCGGACTGAGTTCCCGGCCCGCGAGAACGAGCGGCCGGGATGGGACGTGCCGGATTCCGTGGAGCAGGAACGTGCACGTGATCGACCCGTCCGGCAGCGTCTCAGGCTCGGGGAACATCTGAAGCAGGTCACCGTGCCGCCCGCCGCCGGACCGGGTCATCTGCTCCCACGGCGAGGCGTCGGCCCCAAGACCGAGACGGCGCACGTACCGCTCGTGATCCGGCCGGCGCGGGTCCATCACCCGCTGGGCGAACAGCGGGAACAGGTGCTCGGACTCGTAGCGGCGGTGCAGGTCGGGGAAGCCGAGCAGCGGGCGGAACCCGTCGACGGACAGCGCCCGTCGGACGTAGGCGAGCGCGTACTGCTGCTCGTCGAAGTCCAGCACGGCGACCGGGGAGATCGCGCGGGTGGTCGGGTTCTGCCAGGCGACGGCGAGCCGACGCGCGACGCAGGGCACGGCTTCGTCGGCGGCGGGCCCCGCGAGATCAGCGGCAGTCATCAAGCAGCCTTCCCTTGTTGATCATGAGCAGCTCATAGGCGAAGGTACGGGCGGGGTCCGACAGAACCGGCGGAATCCGGCGGAGCATCTCGTCCACCGCGGCGTCGTCCACGGCGGCCAGCGCCCCGAGCCAATGGTCCTTGACGCCGGGCACGGCCGCGGCCAGGGCCCTACACGCCAGCTCGACGAGCGTGTCCGGCTTGCCGTTGCCGACGTGCTCGAAGCGCCAGGCCGTGCCCCTCTCCGCCCACGCCCGGACCGTGCCAGCCTTAAGGATGTCGCGGACCTTGTCCTCACGCAGGTTGAAGCCCAGGCATCCCGCCTGGTCGTACGCGCCGCAGAGCAGCGTCGGCGACGACGGGTCGTGGGGGTACAGCACGGACCAGTTCTCGTCGTGCCTGTCCCGGTTCGCGATCCACGCGTCGAGGACGAGCATCCCCGCGAACGCGTCGAACGCTCCGGCTCCGGCGGGCATAGCGGAGCCGGGCGGCGGCCCGGCCTCGGCGAGGACCTCCGCGATCTGCCCGAGCCCGTGGCCTGGCCGCCCCTTCGGGTTCTCCCGGCCGGGCACGTAGCCCGGCACGGTGCCGCCAAGCAGCACCGCCCCGTTGTGCATGTCGTGGTCCGGCGGCTTCAGGTTCCAGGACACCGTCCCCTGTTCGCCGCTGCGGACTGCGAGGTCCACGTCGGCCCGGGCGACGCCGAGCAGCCGCGCGAGCTCGGCCCCAGCCTTCTCGCCCCAGTCTTCCCCATGGACATGCCCGTCCTTCACCGTGACCGGTTTGAACAGGCACCGGCGCCCCGTCGCCGGTTCCTCCAGCCAGAACTTCTCGTCCGCGCCGCCGGGCTCGTCCTCTGTGACCCGCCAGCCCGACACATCAAGGACGGCGAAGGGCGGCTGCACCCGCTGAACGTAGCGGCGCCGCGCCTGACGGGCGGCCCGCCCCGCCGCGGGGCTGTCAGCCCGCGAGCGCCATGAGCTGGTCGACGGCGACGGCCTTGTCGGCGATGCCCTCGATGACGCCCGCGAGCGGCGGGTACAGGGCGAGCCGGGCGGCCCTGAGCTCGTTCGGGTTCACGCCTGCCCTGACGCGCCGCAGCGTCGCGACGATCTGCGCGAGCGCGGGCTCTCCAAACTCGTCGGCGCGGGGCCGAGCAGCGTCGCCATCGTCTCGCGGACGGCGAACGCGAGCCCGTCCTCCTGGGCCGCGTCCTGCGCGGCCCTCCTCGCCCGGAGGGCGTCCTACACCCGCTGCAGCTCGGCGAGCGCGTCGGTACTGCTAGCGGTCCTGTTCCACAGCCGGTCGAGCGCCGCGTGGACGTCCCGGTCGAGGTCGTGGACCACGGACGTACCGGGCAGCGCGGCGAGCTCCGCGGCGAGCTGCCTGGCCGTGTTCGCGACGTCGACCGGGTTGGCCCCGTCGTCCTCGCCCGTTCCGTCGGGAGCGTCACCCGGACCCGTTGCCGGCGGAGGGGCGTCGCCCGCGGCAGGCGGCGGCAGGGACAGGTCCTGCGCCGGGCCGTCCCCGCCGTCCGCGGGGTCGTCCCGGCCGATGAGCGCGGCGTGGGCCGTCCACGCCTGGAGCAGTCCGGCGTGCCTGCGGATAAACCTCGGGCTGCTCATCGCCTGCAGGTCCCGGGGCGTCGGCGCGGCGGGACGCACTCCCACCGGGGACGTGTGGGCGGCGAGGGCAGCGGCCCGGCGGCCGCGGTCGGCGACGACGGCGCCGACGGTCCGGGCCTGGCCGGGGCGCAGGCCGAGCGACGCGGCGCGGTCGCAGACGGCCGTCAGGAGCAGGGCGAGGAGCCGGTTCGGCGGGACGTCGTTGTCCCGCACGCCCTCCGCCGACTTCGAAGGCAACGATGATCGGCATGGCGTCACCGACCCCCCGCTGTCGCCCCGGCCAGAGGTCACGACGAGGGCGTAGGCAGGACGCCTCGCAGGCGCATGATGAGGTAGGGCCCGCCGGCCGCGGCCAAGCGCATGTGTCGCTGCCTCGTGCTGGACTGTCCTCGACACGTCCGCTACGGAGCGAGGACACGTGACCGACGAGTTGGAGGCCCAGGCCACCGCCCTGCTGCTGGTGGTCGCCCAAGACCCGTCCGAGCAGGCCCGCGGCGACTTCGACAGTTTCCTCTACCCGTTCCTCCTCGCGACGGCCAAGCGGCGTGGCCGCTGGCTCGCCGCCGATGCCGCGCGCGTCGCCGGCGGGTCGCCGCTCGGCGTCCCGCACGTCCCCGAGCGCGACCTCAACGACGTCGCCCACATGGTGACCGTCGACGCGCTCGAGCGCGCCCGCCGCACCGCCGGCCGCTTCGACCCCGCCCGCGGCGACGGCGCCACCTGGGCGCTCGGCGCGCTCGCCCTCAGCTACGTCGACGTCGTCCGCCGCGAGTACGGCGCACGCCGGCTCCTGACCGAGCAGCCGGTCAGCAGCGACGACCTCGCCGAGCTGGTCGACCGTCGCGCCGCCGCCGACGCCGGCAACCCCGCCGCGCGGTACGAGACAGTCGAGGCGATCGACCAGGCCCTCAGGCGCCTCACGCCCGACGAGCGCTTCGTCCTGCTCGCCCGCCTGCAGGCCGGCCTCAGCTACCGCGAGATCGCGGCCTACCGCTTCCACGACCCGGGCAAGACCAAGCAGGTCGACCGCCTGCTGCAGTCGGCGCGGGCCAAGGTGCGCGCCGCGGAGGACGAGTACTACGGCGAGGACAACGCGTGAGCGGGCCCGGCCCCGCCTCCGCCGACGCCGACCGCCTGGCCGCCCATGGCCGCGCCGTCGAGTTGTACGGGCAGACGTGGTGGCACGACGACCCCGGCGTCGCCGCGATCGAGCAGCGCCAGTCCGGGCTCCGCGACCGGCTCGCAACCGTGGCCGCCGTCCGCGGGGTCACCACGGCCGCCGTCTACCTCGACGCGGCCGGCGCCTACGCCCCGCAGCGGGTCGCGCTGCACGACGAATTGGTGCGCCAGTCGCTGCCGCCGCCCGGCACCGCCGTCCGCACCCCGCCCACCGTCGTCTACACGACCGGCGGCATGGGCACCGGCAAGAGCACCACGCTGCGGGCCATCGCCTGGGGGTGGCGCCGGCTGCGGCTCGGCGCCGGCCGCGAAGGCGTCGTCGTCGCCGAGGCCGACGCGATCCGCGAGGCGCTGCATGAGTACCGGGGCGGCCTCGGCAGCGCGGTCGTCCAGGACGAAGCCTTCGAAGTCACCTACGAGCGGCTCATCCCGGAAGCCATCGACCGCCGCTGCGACCTCGTGTACGACACCATCGGCGTCCACGACAGCATCCGCCCCACGCTGGACCGGCTGCTCGCGGCCGGCTACGAGGTGCACATGATCGTCGCCACGGCGCCCCTTGACGTCTGCGCGGCCCGCGTCCGCGACCGCGCCCTGAGCCGCGACGGGCGCCTGGTCGACCCGGTCGCTCAGGCGTCCGTTGCGGCCGCGCCGCAGGCGACGCTCGAGCGGCTTCTCGCCGAGAACGTGCCCCTGACCGGCTGGGCGGTGATAGACACCGCCCAGCCAGATGGCCTCCCGCGCCGGCTGAAGTCGGGCGGCGCATGGGCCGATATTGACAACGACACGCTGCGCGAGATGCTTGACACCGGGTGACGCGGGAACCGCCTGGCACCCGAACCTGTTGTGGCAGTGACGACGAGAACAGGAGCAGACATGGCCTACGGCCAGCTGGACCGGGCGCGCGCCGCGTTCCGCGACGCGTCGATCGTGCATGACCTCGCCTCGCTCGAGCTCGCGGGCGCGATCGAGGCGCGCGACGGCGACCGCGTCCGCGCGGCCCGCGACGAGGTCGCGCAGGCAGATGTCGAGCTGCACCAGGCCCGCCGCGGGTTCACCCAGGCCAACAACGCCGCCCGCCCCCCTTTCGAGCTGCTGCTCGCCGACCCGGCGCTGCAGTTCGACCGGGCCGGCGAGGTGCTCGCCAGCATCACCGCCTACCAGGCCGCGGTGCCTGCAACCGCCAGCGCCGGGGTGCTCGTGGACTTCACCGGCTCCCGCGCTGCCGCTGGGCGCGACGCCCGCGGGTCGGTCACGCCCGGCCAGAGCCTCGTTGCGAGTTGAGCGCCAGCCGACCGCGCCGGCTGACCGCGGTCCGTCCGTCCCGAGAAGGTTCCGCCTGCGGCCGGGAGATCGCTCTCGCCGCTGCCTAGAAGGGGATGACGCCGCCTCACCGAGCGCGGCCCGTCCCGGAGGGCACCATGGCCAACGACCAGCACCTCGACCTCGTCATCGTCGTCTCGGGCGTCCCGCAGCCGGTCCGCGTCAACGCGCGCGAGGACCTGGGCCACGCGGTCCGCGAGGCGCTGCGGCTCTCGGGCAACCCCGGACAGGCGCCGGAGGAGTTCGAGCTGCGCACCGAGGACGGCGTCCTGCTCGACCTCACCGTCCGCGCCGGGCAGCTCGGGCTCGTCGACGGCACCACGCTGTTCCTCAACCCTCGCGCCGGCGTCGGCGGCTGATTCGCCTGTGCTGCCCTCCGCACCCGAGCCCGAGCCCACGGTCCAGGCCGAGGCCGCGGTCGCGGTCGCGGCTGGCGCCGAGGCGCTCCCGGTGCTCGTGCCGCCGGCGGTCAGCCGCGCGAAGCTCGCCCGCGACCTCGAGTCCTGGCGCGCCAACGCAAGGGCCTACCGCCAGCGCGGTTGGCTGCTGCTCGGGCACGACGACCTGACCGTGGACGTCGGCTTCCTCGCCCGCGTCGCCGTCGGCCGCGGCTCGATGCCAATCATCACGGTCGCCATCCGGCTCGACTACACCAACTACGACCTGTGGCCGCCGTCGCTGCTGTTCATCGACCCGCACACCGGTGCACCCGTCATGCCGCCCGTCCGGGCCCTGGACGAGATCGGCGGCGAGGTCAACGACGCCCTCATCGACGGCCATCCGGACACCGGCCTGCCGTTCCTGTGCCTTCCCGGCCTGCGCGAGTACCACAGCCACCCACAGCACAGCGGCGACGACTGGCTGCTGCACCGGCGCAACGGCGCCGGCAACCTGCACGTCGTCTGCGACCGGGTGTGGCGCCGGATGGCCCGAAACGTCCTGGGGCTGATGATGAGCAGCGAGTCGCTCCCCGGCCTCGGCGTCAAGACCGAGTACGGGCTCGCGCAAGGCAACATCGAACTCGTCGCAGCGCAGGTGGCGCAGGTCCAGCCCGCGACTCCCGCGCTGGTCGAGCCGTCGCCCCCGGGCGGCGCGCCCACCACCCCCGCGCCCACGACCACCCCCGCGGCGGCCGCGTGAGCCCGCTCCAGCGGGCCCGGCGCTTCGTCATCCCCGACACCGTCCTCGACCCCACCCTCGACGCGCTGGTCGCGGCCGGTCGCAATGGTCACGAGGCGTTCGCGGTCTGGGGAGCGGTCGTCAGCCACGACGGCACCGAGGTCGCCTTCCGCAGTTGCACCGTCCCGCGCCAGACGCCTCACGTCACGTCCCACGGGCTCCTGGTCGAGGTGAGTGGCCAGGCCCTGTTCGAGGTCAACCGCGCGCTGTTCCAGCGCGGCGAGATCCTCGCCGGCCAGGTGCACACGCACCCGACCGACGCCTACCACTCCGACACCGACGACCACTTCCCGCTCGTCACGCTCGCCGGCGCCCTGAGCGTCGTCGTGCCCGACTTCGCCCGCGGCTGGCGCGACGACATGCGCCGCTGGGCCTGGTACCGGCTCACCGGCCAGGGCACCTGGGCCGAGCTCGACCGCGGCGACCGGGTTGTGCTGGATCGGTCGCGATGAGCCTGCCGCGGTTCTTCAGCCGCACCGCCGATGCCGTCATGCCGGTGGCGGCCGTCGACCGCGACACCCTCGCCGCCCGGCTCGACCAGGTGCGCGTCGCCGTCGTCGTCGACGAGCCGGCGGTCGAGTCTGACGCCGGCCGCGCCGGCCACCTGCTCGCCGTCAACTTAGCCGCCCGCCTCTACCCGCACCTTCACCTGACCGGCCCGACGGACGCCACGCAGACCGCCGCCGAGCTCGCTCACGCGATCGCGCCGGGCATCGACGTCACGACCGGCCCTGTCCCCGCCGACACCACCGTGGCCGTCGTCCTCGATGCCGACCCGGTCGGCCTCGCCGACAGCCCGGTCGTCCACGCCGCCGCGCAGGGCTGGGCGGTCGACATCGACGGCCACCTGCCCGCCCGGTCCAGCCGTTCGCCCGGCAACGCCCTGTCGTCGCTGGCCGCGGCCGCGGTCGCCTTGGGGGAGGCCTTCCGCACCGTGTTCGCCGCCGAGCTCGGCGACCGCGGCCGCCGCCGGCGGCAACCCGGCGGGTTCCACCTCGTCACGCTCGCGGGGTCGGGCGGCGGCGCCGACGACGACACGCCCGATCTAGCCGTGGCCCCCTACCTGGGCGATGCCTGCCTCGTCGGCGCGGGCGCGGTCGGCAACGCCGCCCTGCTGGCGCTGCGCAGCGCCGGCGCCCGCGGCCGCCTCGCCGTCGTCGACCACGAGACCGTCGCGCTATCCAACTTGCAGCGCTACGTGCTCACCACCGACGCCGATGTCGGCGTGCCGAAGGTCGAGCTCGCGGCGCGGCTCTTCGCCGCCTCCGGCCTGGCCGTCGAGCCGGTGCCGACCCGGTGGGGCGCCGACCCCCGCACCGGGGCCGGCTGGGACTGCGTCCTCGTCGCTCTCGACTCCGCTGCGGACCGGCTCGCCGTGGCGGCCGGTCTGCCTCGGCGCGCCTACAACGCCTGGACCCAGCCCGCGGACGTCGGCTGGTCGTGGCACGAGCAGTTCGGCCTCCGGCCGTGCCTGGGCTGCCTGTACTACCCGGACCGGCCGCGGCCGAGCCAGCACGAGCTGCTGGCCGACGTCCTGGAGCAACCGGCCCTGCGGATGCTGGCCTACCTGACGCTGCGCACCGCGATCGGCACGGCGCTGCCGGGCGTCCCGCAGGTGCAGCTGCTCCCAGTCACCGCCGACACGCCCCGCTGGCTGGAGACCTCACTGCTCGACGACCTCGTCGCCGCCGGCAAGATCGGTCCCGGCGAGGCGGCGCAGTGGGCGGGACGCGACATCGCCTCGCTCTACCGCGACGGCGTCTGCGCCGGCGGGCTGCTCAGCCTCGGCCCGCGCCGCGGCGACGACGCGGTCGTGCCCCTGGCTCACCAGAGCGCGCTGGCCGGCATCATGCTCGCGACGTCGGCGCTGGTGGCAGCCGACGAGCGCCTAGACCCATTGCGGCCACGGGCGGCGAGTGAGGCACGACTGGACATGCTGCGCGGCTTCCCGCAGGTGCTGCCCCGCCCCCGCGAGCGAACTAACGGCTGCTTCTGCTCCGACCCCGAGTACCTCGCCGCCGCCCGCACACTGACCCCGCACGAGCTGACCCGCTGATGGCGTGCCCTGTCCGCTCTCCCGGCCGGCGCGCGCAACGGCGACGCGGTCAGCGAATCGCCGTCGGCCCGTCCGCGCGCCGCGTTCGCCATGTCGTCGCGACCCGCCAACACAGCCAGCGGCCGGGGCCGGTGACCGCGCCCGCGCGGACAGACACCGCCGCGCAGCGGGCCGTCGCCCTGGGCAGGCAGTATCCGCCCGTCCAGAAGACCGGTTCTGACACTCGAGCCCGCGCCTCTGCGCTGCAGTCCCGACATAGCCGGGCCTTTGGATCCGTGTCGTGGGGCAACATCCGCTCATCGGCGGTCACTGAGGCCAGTGGCCTAGCCCGAACGATCAGGCCGATGAAGATCATCGTTCGGCCGCCACTCGTTGCCTTCTATCAGTGGCGTAGCCGAACTGCCGTCGGCACCGCGCCGGCAGGCGGCTAAGCCCGGATCCACCGTCGAGCCTTGGGTTGAGGGCGGGTCGTAACGACGGAATGCCCTTCTGCTGCGGGAGAATCGATCTTGTCTAGGGATCAGTTCACCGCACACAGAAGGGCATCCGCGAGATGCGAGTCTGTCATGACCTCACCGCCGTGTTCGATGACCCGAATCTCGTGTCGTGCGCCGGCCTGGCACCGGTGCTGCAACTCGCGGAGCGAGCGCGTCTGCAGCGGCTCGTCGGGGACCACGTCCACTCACTTGGGCAAGACCGGTGGCGTCAACGCCCATCTGAAGGTCCCGGCTCTGGTTGCGGGGATGATTGCCGGTGCCGACTCGATCGATGACATGGACCTGCTGCGGCACGGTGCGATGAGACGGCTGTTCACCGGCATCCGGGCGCCCTCGACGCTCGGAACCTTCCTGCGCACGTTCACCTTCGGCCATGTCCGCCAGCTCGACGCCGTCGCCTCCCGGCTGCTGATCAACCTGGCCGGGCAGGCGCCGCTGCTGCCCGGCGTCGACGAGCTGGCCTACGTCGACGTCGATGACACGCTGCGGCAGACCTACGGCTACGCCAAGCACGGCGCCGGCCGCGGCTACACCGGCGTGAAGGGCCTGAACGCCCTGCTGGCCATCGTCTCGACACCGTCCTCGGCGCCGGTGATCGCCGCCGCCCGGCTGCGCAAGGGCTCGACCAACAGCGCCCGCGGCGCCGCCCAGTTCGTCACCGACGCCCTGATCACCGCCCGGAAGGCGGGCGCGACCGGGGTGCTGGTGCTGCGGGCGGACTCGGCCTACTACGGCTCCGATGTCATCACCGCCGCCCTGCGGCAGAAGGCATGCTTTTCGATCACCGCCCGCCAGGACAAGGCCGTCCGCACCGCGATCGCCAGCATCGAGCCCGGCGCCTGGACGACGATCAAGTACACCGACGCGGTCTTCGATGAGGACCAGCAGCGGTGGATCTCCGACGCCGAGGTCGCCGAGATTCCCTACACCGCGTTCACCTCCAAGCCCAAGGCCAAGCACGTCACCGCCCGGCTGCTCGTGCGCCGGGTACCGACATGAACCCCGACAATCAGAGCGAGTTGTTCACCGCCTACCGCTACCACGCGGTGTTCACCAACAGCCCGCTGCCCATGCTGCAGGCCGAGAAGGCACACCGGGCGCACGCGCGATCGTCGAGCAGGTCATCGCCGACCTGAAGAACGGGCCGCTGGCGCACCTGTCCGGGCACTTCTGGGCCAACAGCGCCTGGCTGGTCTGCGCCACGATGGCGTTCAACCTCACCCGCGCCGCCGGCACCCTGGCCTCGACCTTCCACGCCAAAGCCACCACCGGCACGATCCGGGCC
>JAABUN010007654.1_pt1 | contig 11489 bp, 13 predicted proteins | sample 5559311 | NCBI WGS metagenome assembly JAABUN01 (sample SAMN10711877, study PRJNA513370) | rock metagenome | isolation source: Antarctica rocks | place: Antarctica: Victoria Land, Siegfried Peak sud | reverse complement strand
GGTCGCGTAGCGCGACCAGCCGCTCGTGCGTGACGAGCCGGTGAGCCACCAGTAGGCGACACGGCGCCACTCGCCGTACTTGCGGTAGAGCGTGGTGAACTTGCCGGCCGCCACCTTGTCCTGGTTGACGGCCGTTTGGCGGGCGCGCGCGTCACCGAGATATCGGTCCGCCCATGACGGCCAGTTGGACGGCATGATCTGGTACTTGCCATAGGCGCCGGCCGTGGCGTTGCGGGCCGTGTACCGGCCCCCCGACTCGACCTTGCCGATGGCGTTCATGAAGCGTTGCAGGCCGGGTGGAGACTTCGCGGCCGCGGCCGGTGCGACCAGGGTCAGGACGAGGACCGCCGCCAGGGTGGCGACGATGACCGCGCTACGGCGGCCAGACGAGACGCGCAATGCAGCTCCTTCCTGCCGGATCGACGCGCTGGGGGCGGGTCGAACGTTCGGCATGTGTCGCGCCGGCGGCATGGGCGACGACTGGGGTCGCGAATCCGATCTGCCCGGCGAGCGACGACGAGAGTTGATGACCGCGCGACCTGCGTGCCGCGGCGGCGCCTGGGGAGGGGTCAGGATACGGACCCGGCCGCGCCACGGCAAGGGGTCAGTTCAGGCGGGGATGCCCGCGATGAACGTCGCCACCCGGTCCAGCACGTCGTCGAGCACGGGCATCAGCGTGTGGCCGAGGCGCGGATAGGTCACGAGTTCTGCCTTCTCCAGGCGCGCGACGTGCGTGCGCAGGAGATCGATCCGCGCGAACGGATCCGATTCTCCCGAGAGCAGCAGGACCGGACAGCGGATGGCCTCCCAGTGGGCGATGCGCGCCTCCGTCCGATCCGGTCGGCCCGGCGGGTGGAGCGGATAGGAGAAGCACACGAGGGCGGCATACGGGGCCTCAGGTTCGGCTGCCGCAAGGCTCGCCACGCGGCCACCGTAGGAATGACCGCCGATGACGACGTCGGCCGCGCGGGGCACGGTCAGGTGAAAGGCTGGCAGCGCGTCCTCCGCCTTGCGCCGGGGCAGGTCGATGGCCGTGGCGGCGACATCTCGGGCGCGCAGCCCGACCACGAACGGTGTCATGCTGGCCGCCGATCCGCTGGCCCCGTGACCCAGAAAACAACGAAGTGCCACGCCCGGTAGGGTAACCTCGCGTAGTCCCATCGGCGGTGTCGGTCGTGGCCCGGTCGGGCCATGGCCATCGCGTCGATGCACCGCCCATGCTTGGTCCCCCAACCAACGAGGTCCACATGCCGCCGATCATCCCCCGTTCGCCGCTCAGGTCACGGCTTCGTGCCGTCACGGTCGCGGGCGCGCTCGCCGTCGCCGTCCTGGGGGGATCCGGGCCGGCGGGCACGGCGTCGGTCGTCCGCGCGGCGGACCCGGTCCCGACCGCGATCGGCGACACCGTCACGTTCTACGGCCGCGGATACGGGCACGGCGTCGGGCTCAGTCAGTACGGGGCCCGAGGCCGGGCGCTGGACGGCCAGGACTCCGGCGCGATCCTCGCGCACTACTACCAGGGCGCGACCCCGGGCACCATCGATGTGGCCACCCCGATCCGCGTCCAGGTCCTCACCAACTTCGCCGCCAGCGCGACAAGACCGCTGGAGCTGTACGCCCGTCTCCGCGACTGGACGATGACCGGCACGGACCTCGTGTTCCCGCCGGACGCCAGGATCACGGTGACGCCCACGACCACGACCGCGACCGATGGGACGACCACCACGACCTGGCGGGTGACCGTCAGGGACAGCCTCGGGGCCGTCCTCCACACCCGGATCACGGCGGGGTTTCGGATGACGCCCGTGTCCGGCGCGGGACGGATCCAGGTCGCATCGCGCACCTCGACCCGGGACGAATATCGCGGCACGATCCGTGTCCGCCTCTCGACGGTCGCTCGGGTGATCAACGAGCTGACCCTCGAAAACTATCTGCGCGGCGTCGTTCCGGCCGAGATGCCCTCGACCTGGCCGACCCAGGCGCTGACGGCGCAGTCGATCGCGGCCCGTTCGTACGCCGCCCGCCGACTTCGACCGGGCGTGTCCGACTACGACGTCAGGGACGACACGTCGTCCCAGGTCTATCTCGGCTCCGAAGGCGAGAAAGCGACGACCGACGCGGTCATCAAGGCGACCGCCGGGGTGGTGCTCAAGAGCGGGACATCCATCGCGAATACCCTCTTCCACTCGACTGGCGGCGGCGCCACGGAGAACAACGAGAACGTGTACGTCTCATCCACCGGCGCCAGGGTCGCGGGACCCGTGAGCTATCTGCGCGGCTCGTCCGATCGCCGGGGGGACGGGACCGCCTACGATTCGGCGGCACCGTATGCGACGTGGAAGACGAACGCCTACACGAAGACCCAGCTCTCCGCCTGGTTCGGGGCGGACAGCCGGACGAGGGTCGGGACCCTGAGCGCATTGGACCTGTCGCGTCGTGGGGTATCGGGTCGGCTGATCAGCGTCACGCTCATCGGATCGAGCGGCACGAAGACCGTATCCGGGGACATCTTCCGCTCGGTCTTCAATGCCGGACGACCGGCCGGTGACCCGATGATGCGCAGCACCCTCACGGACACCAAGTTCATCCCCTGACATCGTCACCGGCCGTGGAGCTGACGCGCTGCCCCTGGGCCGGGTCCGACCTGCGCCGCCCCGACCCGGTCATGATCGAGTACCACGATCTCGAATGGGGCACGCCCTGCCACGACGACGGCGAGCTGTTCGAGCGACTGGCACTGGAGTCGTTCCAGGCGGGACTGTCGTGGTCGACCATCCTGCACAAGCGCTCGGCCTTTCGCGCAGCGTTCCGCGGGTTCGATCCACGCGTCGTGGCCACCTTCGACGAGGGTGATCGGACGCGGCTGATGGCCGACGCCGGCATCGTCCGCAACGGGGCGAAGATCAAGGCGACGATCGGGAACGCGTCCGCGTTCCGCGAGACGGTCGCGGCCTTTGGTTCGTTCGACGGCTACCTGGCGACGGTGGTCCCGCCACCGCCGCGGCACCTCCCGGCAGATGCGATCGCGGCCGATGTTCCGGTGACGACGGGGAGTTCGGATGCCCTGTCGGCCGACCTGCGCCGTCGCGGCTTCCGATTCGTCGGTTCGACGATCGTGCACGCCTTCATGCAGAGCGTCGGCCTCGTGGACGATCACGTTCCGAGCTGCTTCCGCTACCGCGCGGAAGGGTCGTGACAGGCTAGGTGTCACAACGGCCGGGGAGAGTCCGGGTATCGGAAGCCCCTGGAGACGACAGAGATGCTGATCATCGATTGCCCGTGGTGCACGGGACCGGCCGCCACGGATCAGGCCCTGGCGACGCTGGTCTGCGAGGACTGTGGCGTGAGCGTGGACGTCGCGCCGGATGGACCGGGCGATGTCCTGGTACTGGTCGCCGCCGCCTGAGTCGCGCCGCGCGATCGTCAGACCCGGGCTGGTTCGCTTTCGTGCGAAACCGCCAGGCCGATGCCCTCCGCGACCCGACGGCCGAAATCGAAGGGACAGTCCGGCCGCCTGCAGGGCCTCCGAGACGCGCAGCTCCGCGGTCGGCCTGGCGCGGGGCCAGGCCGTTGACCTCCAGGGGCTCGGACACGAAGTCGTGGGCCGTCGCGAGACGTTGGCCGAGGCGGAGGCTATGCGCACGACCGTGTGCTAGGGTATGCGCGTGAACGTCCGAACCAATCTGCTGCTGCCTGCCGATCTCGTCGCCGAGGTGGACGCTATCGCCGGCCCACGCGGACGAAGTCGATACGTCACGGCGGCGCTCGAACGGCAACTCCGCCGCGATCGCTGGTATGCGGATGCGGTGGCGACTGCCGGAGCCTGGCAGGACCACCCCCTCTTCCCCACCGACGAATCGGTCGCCGAATGGGTTCGCGGGCTTCGAGCGGAGGAGACGGACCCACGGGCCTGGGACCGATGAGGGTCATGCTCGATACGACGTTCGTGATCGATCACCAACGTCGTGTGCCCGAAGCGGTTCAGCGACTCCGGCGCATCTACGAGCAAGGCGATGAACCGCTCGTCACGTCCGTCATCGTTGCGGAGGCGTGGGTCGGAGCGCCAGACGAGGACGACCGATCGCTCGCGACGTTCGTGCGCTACCTGGAATACGTCCATGCTGGCCCATCGACCGCCCGCCTGGCCGGTCGATTCCGGGCCGAGGCCCGGGTGCGCGGCTTCACCCTGGGTCTCGCCGACGCGTTGATCGCTGCCACGGCCTTTCACGCCGACGCTGTGATCCTCACCCGGAACGTCCGCGACTTCAGCCTGACACCGGTTCGGGTCGAGACCTACTGACGGCGGGCTCGGATCTCGGAGGTACCGGGTCGGGCAGCCGCGCCAGGGCCACCCGTTCGATGCCGACCACGGATAGCGCATCCGTGATCCGCCCGTCAAGGACCATCGCCAGGGCCTCGGTGAAGGGCAGCCACCGGACGGTCAGGGACTCCGTCGGCTCGGGCGAGGCGTCGCCGTGGTTCAGGCGGGTGGCGAGGAACAGGGTCGCGCGCTCGTCCGTGACGGAATTGGACAGCGTCAGCTCGGCCAATGGGTGCCATTCGGCGGCCTCGACGCCGGTCTCCTCGCGGAGTTCGCGCCGCGCGCCTTCCAGGGCCGTCTCTCCGTTCGGCACGCCACCTTCGGGGATCTCCCAGCAGACTTCGTCCAGGGCGTACCGGTGCTGCCCGACGAGCACGATCCGGTCCTGATCGTCGATGGCGACGACCCCGACCGCCAGATGTTCGAAATGGACGAGCCCATAGATGCCGGGGCTGCCGTCCGGCCGCGAGACGTCGTCATGCCAGACCGTGATCCACGGATTCTCGTAGGCGGTCCGGCGTCGGTTGCGGACGAACCGTCCAAAGGTCCCAGATCCCGGTTCCATCGGCGCATCGTCGCACGCCGCGGTCGGGGCCGCGCGAGCGTCCTCCGCGCTCCTAGACTGCGCGCCGTGAGCGAACGCCCGGCCAGTCCGCCCGACCACGAGACGACCGTGGACTGGCACGTCCCGATCGCGGCGCGAGACGGGACGGTGCTGTCAGCCAATCTCTGGCGACCGGTCCCCCATCCCGACCGGCCGGGCGAGCGATTCCCGGCCATCCTCGAGATGATCCCGTATGGCAAGGACAACTGGCGGCGCGCGTCGGACGTTGCACGCGAGACCTGGTTCGCGGCGCGGGGCTACGTGTTCTGCCGAGTGGACGTGCGCGGCACGGGCTCGTCCGCAGGGACCGCGCTGGACGAGTACACCGCGGACGAGACCCGCGATGGATACGACGCCGTCGAGTGGCTGGCCTCCCAGCCGTGGTGCTCGGGCGCCGTCGGCATGTGGGGCATCTCCTACGGCGGCTTCACCGCCATCCAAGTCGCGGCGCTTCGACCACCGCACCTGCGCGCGATCGTGCCGATCATGGCCACGGACGATCGCTACCTGGACGACGTCCACTACCGGGGCGGCTGCCTGACCGTGAGCGAACTGTCGCAGTACGCGGTGAGCCAGGTCGCGATGAACGCGATGCCGCCGGAGGCATCGTTCTGGGGCACGGATTGGCGGGCAGCCTGGCACACCAGGCTGGAGACCACACCGCCCTGGCTCTTCACGTGGCTCCGTCACAGGCGGACGGGCCCTACTGGCGACAGGGGTCGCTCGCGCCGGACTACGCGGCGGAGGCGGCCATCTACAACATCGGCAGCTGGCACGACAGCTACGTGGACCCCGCGTTTCGGATGCACGCACGCTGTCCGGCTCCATCGCACACCCTCGTCGGCAACTGGGTCCATGCCTGGTCCCACAACGCGACTCCAGGTCCGAACATCGACGAACTGCACGAGATCGACCGGTTCTTCGATCGACACCTGCGGGACCACGCCAACGGCTGGGACGACGAGCCTCCGGTCGTCTGGTTCGAACACGAGTTCGCGCCGCCCGAACCATTCCCGGGCTCGCTGCCCGGCCGTTGGCGAGCCGCCGAGGCCTACCCGCACCCGGGCAAGCGAGTCGGCTCGTGGCGACTTGGTCCAGGAACGCTGATCGACACCGGCCCGGCTGGCGCATGGGCCGGCTCGACGGCGCTGGCGATCCCGCAGATCACGAGGTCGACACCTTCCACCACCGGCCCACGACCGGCACCCGCGGCCCCCTGTCCTGGGGCGCCGGTGGTGCCCCGAACGGCCTGGCCCGTGACCTCCGCGGGACGAGGATGCCGGCCCGACCTACACCTGTGCCCCCCTGGATGTGCCGCTGGAAGTCCTCGGCGTGCCGGAGGTCGTCGTCCACCTGGGGGTCGATGCCCCGGTCGCGACCCTGTCAGTGCGGTTGTCCGACGTCGCTCCTGACGGTTCGGTCGCACTCGTGAGCAGCGGGGTGCTGAACCTGACCCACCGTCGATCGCACTCGCACCCGGAGCCGCTTCCGGGCGTGATCGAGGAAGTGCGGATCCCGCTGCGAACGGCGGGCTACCGGTGGCGGGAGGGTCACCGGCTGCGCGTGGCGGTGTCCTCATCGCTGTGGCCGGTCATCTGGCCGTCACCGTACCCGGCCACGTTCGCCCTCCATCGAGGCGTCGGCGCACCTTCGCGCCTGGAGCTGCCGGTCGTGCCGCCTGCCGATGGCCCCGGCGATCGCCCTGTGCCAGCCTTCCGCACCACCACGCCGGACCTTCACTGGCCGACCGCCGAACCCCTCGACGGCACCGGGCCGGCCCGGGCCGACGCGCCGATCTGGCGGATCGCGGAGGACGTGATCGCCGGACGACCACGGTCCACGTCCACGACGGAGGTGAGGAGATCGTCCCGGATGGTCGCCGGCCGTACACGGCCGAGACCCTGCGCATGACGGCCTGGGCCGAGGCCCCCGAACGGGCCGAGCTCGACGCCCATGTCGTCCATCGCTGGCAGGAACGCGATCCCGATGGCACGGGCGACCTCATCCCGATCGAGATCGTCGCGGACTCGCAGCAGTCGAGCACGGCGACGGAATTCGCGCTCACCGTGCGCCTGGCCGTCACCCTGGACGGCCAGCCCTTCTTCGAGCGGGCCTCGTCCGAGCGCGTGGCGCGCCACCTCGTCTGACCCGGGCGACGACTCAGCCCGCGGCGGTCCCGGGTGCGACCGAACGCACGGCCTCCGCGATCGCCCGTCTCGCCTCGAGCCCGTCGTAGCGCAGGAGCGGGTCCGGTTCGATCGTCCGCTCGGCGATCACCCCGCGGGTCCGCGTGTAAATGACCGGGTAGATCGCCCCGCTGCCGTCCGCCTCGAGGGTCGCCGCGATGGCGTCGGGTCCGCCCGCGTCGAGCACATGCGACAGGGGCTGGACGCCGTCGTCGACCAGGCCGGCCACGGGATCCAGCGTCACGACCCGGGCGAGGTAGCCCCGCTGATGCCACAGGTCCGGAGCTTCGGTCAGTTCGGTCGCGATGAAGTCGATCAGGCTTGCGGCGGGCACCGCCGGGTAGGGTGCGGCGGAACCCAATCCCGCCGCGACCCGCCGCGCGAGCAACCGGGCGTTGTAGCGAGCCCCGTGGACCGCCCCGGAGTTGCTCGGCATGCCGTGGCGCTGGAGACCCTTGGCGCCCTGGCCGATCGTGCCGGCGAACTGGATGCCCGGCACATCGGCGCTCTCCCACCATGGCGTCTGGACCGGCAGTCGACTGGCTCCGAAGGTGGAGACCCCGAGGCCGGGCAGGTCGAGGAGCGGGCAGACGAAGCCGGTCGCCGAGATGACCGCATCGACTTCGAAGGCGAGGTCGTCTCCGCCGTCCGACGGACGGGCCCGGACGATCAAGGCCGGCGCACCGGCGGACCCGGCCGAGCCTCCCCCGGAGCGCTCGATCCGTTCGATCCGGTCGAAATGCGCCGCTGGGCTAGACTTGGGAGCCCGATGACCGCCGAGCCCGCACCTCCCGAACCGACCCATCCGCCGCGTTCGAAGACGGGGATCCCCAAGAATCCCGGTCGCCGGGACCTCGGCCTGCGGGCCACGCTGCTCTTCCCGGATCGGGCCATCGTGGAGCAGTTCTACGTGCCGGTCATCTACACGGCCTGCCGGACGTGCTATTCCGAGGAGGTCCCGGAGGACATCTTCCGGCGTGCGGTCGCGGGCGATTTCGACCCATCGAAGATGCAGAAGCTCATCTCGTCCGTCATCGAATCCGGTCATGGCTCGACGATCGAACACGTGGTCTTTACGTTCGCGATCACCGGCGTATCACGCACCCTGTCCCACCAGCTCGTGCGCCATCGGGCCGGCGTCGCCTTCGACCAGCAGAGCCAGCGCTACGTCAAGTTCAAGGACGCGGCCACGATGCTGCCTCAGTCCATCGCCGAGGGTGATCCGGACCTGCGCGAGCGCTACGAGTCGCAGGTGGACGGGGCACTGGACCTATACGGCGACCTCCTGGGCGCGGGGGTGCCTGGCGAGGATGCACGGTTCATCTTCCCGAACGGGACCCGGACGAACCTCGTCATGACCACCAACCTGCGGGCGCTGATCCACATGTCCGGCCTGCGCCTGTGCACGATGGCCCAGTGGGAGATCCGCCGACTGTTTCAGCTGATCCGCCACGAGATCTTCGCGGTGTCGCCGTTCCTCGGCTCGTTCCTCGCGCCGAAGTGCGTCCCCCTGGGCTATTGCGACGAGTTCAAGAATCGCGACGAGCACTGCCCGATCCGACCGCACAAGGACCGGGTCCTCGAGGCCTGGTCCGAAAAGGCCGCGGCCGCGAAGGCGGCCGGGCGGGCACTCCCCACGATCTGATCGATCAGCCGTTCGGCGATCAGCCGTCGGGGCGAGTTACGGCTGGGGTCTGTTGCGGCGGCGGGGCGTGCCGCGGCGGGGGCGGGGCTTGTCGCCGCGGGTTGACTCGCCCGCGAGGCGACGATGACCCCGGCGATCCCGCTGGGACCGAAGGATCGGCGGTGCCGGACGGCGGAACGACCGCGGATCTGCGCGTCGGGCCCGGGTCCAGGCACGGGCTCGCCTGACTCATGGCGTTCCCGATCCGCTGCCGGGCATGCAGCCACGTCACCCTCAGGAGGCTGGCGTCAACTCCGACACGAACCGCCGGATCACCCGCGCGAGTCGCGGACCCGCCACCGCCCCCGACGCGAGGACCTCCTCGTGGGTCAGCGGTGCCCCGGTGTAACCCGCCCCGGCATTGGTCACCAGGGACACGCCGCATACCTCCAGCCCGACCCATCGCGCAGTGATGCATTCAAGCACGGTGGACATGCCGACCGCATGGCCGCCGAGCCCGGCCAGCATCCGGACCTCGGCCGGCGTCTCGTACGTCGGCCCGGTCAGTCCCACGTAGATGCCCTCGGCCAGATCCACGCCTTCGGCGCGCCCGGCGGTGTGCAGCCGTTCCCGCAGCCGGGGACTCCAGGCGTCGGTCAGGTCAGTGAAACGCTCGCCGAGCGAATCGGCATTCGGTCCGGTCAACGGGCTCTGGCCGGTCAGGTTCAAATGATCGGCCATGACCATGAGGGTGCCCGGCCCGAACGAGGGATCCAGCCCGCCCGCAGCATTCGTCAGCACGAGCACCCGGGCGCCCAGGGCCGCGAACAGCAGGACGGGTTGGACGACTAGGCCAGGATGATTGCCCTCGTACAGGTGGAACCGACCCTGAAGCATCACGACTGGCCGGCCCGCCAGGCGACCCAGGAGCAACCGCCCCACGTGCCCGGGCGCGGTGGCCGCAGGCCAGCCGGGCAGTGACTCGAACGGGATCGCCACAGGCTCCTCGAGATCGTCCGCGAGGCCGCCCAATCCGGATCCAAGGACGATGCCGACTTCCGGCACGAGCGAGGTGTGGGCGCGCACGGCCGCGACGAGGGCGGCGAGCCGCGCCGGTTGTTCGGCAGGGGGGATCGGGCGCGAAGGGTCGAGCGCTATCGCATCCAGCGAAGGGTCGGTCATTTGAGGGCCTCCAAGGGACGCGTCCGGGCTCGACGGTCAGGGCCCACAGGCTTCATGCGCCCGACGGAAGTATCGACACCGGGATGCCGATCACGTCCCATCGGGCGCCATCTCGCGGGCCACCATGGTGAGACGGTGGCGGAACACGGGAACGAAGCACCCGAAGCGACCGGCGGCGGAACGAAGTCCCTTGATGTGATCTCGGTCCTTGCGATCCTGTCGGCCCCTCCGGGCAAGACCCACGGTACGAGGCTCAGCGAGGGACCGTCAACGCGGTTATCCACGAAGTCCCGCCCCGCCGTCGTGGCCCATCCACGAAACACGCGGCGCTGCCGATGACGCTGTGGAAAACCAGGTGGACGACCCGCAACGAACGGTCGTCAGCCGCCCATCGCGAACATCTCGATCCGGGGCAGTTCCGACGTCGACGCGGACCGCAGCTCCGAGTACCGGTCCTCGCGCGTCAGCCACGTGTCTGCGATGAACGCGGTCAGCACCTCATCTGACGACCCGTCGCGGAGCACGGAGCGCACGTCCCGCCCGGTGACGGCGAACAGGCATGTGTACAACGTACCGTCCGCGGACAGTCGCGCCCGGGTGCAGTCCCGGCAGAACGGACGGGTGACAGACGAGATGATCCCGAACTCCCCCGCGCCGTCGAGATACCGCCATCGACCGGCCACCTCGCCGCGGTACGCGGGTTCGGCTGGCTCGGACGGCCAGACCGCGGCGATCGTCTCGATCAGGTCGGCCGCCGGAACGACCTCATCGAGCCGCCAGCCATTGGAATGCCCGACATCCATGTACTCGATGAAGCGCAACGTGGCGCCGATCTCGCGCGCCCATCGAGCCATCGGCACGACCGAGGACTCGTTGATCCCGCGCCGCACAACCATGTTGACCTTGAGCGGCGTGAGACCAGCAGCGAGCGCCGCGTCGACCCCATCGAGCACCCGCGACACCGGGAAGTCGATCCCGTTCATCGCCCCGAACACCGCGTCGTCAAGGGAGTCCAGGCTGACCGTCACGCGTCGGAGTCCGGCCGAGGCCAAGGGTGCTGCGAGCGCCCGCAGGGCCGCCCCATTCGTGGTCAGGGTCAGGTCGAGCTCGCGACCATCCGGGGTGCGCAGTCCCGCAAGCATCGCGATGAGCTCCGGCAGGTCGCGCCGCACGAGCGGCTCCCCGCCGGTGATCCGCAACTTCTCCACCCCGAGCGAGACGAAGACCCGCGCGGCGCGCACGATCTCCTCGAAACTCAGGACCTGATCCCTGGGAAGGAAGGCGTAGTCCCGCCCGAAGATCTCCTTGGGCATGCAGTACGTGCAGCGGAAGTTGCATCGATCCGTCACGGAGATGCGCAGGTCGCGAAGGGGCCGGCCGAGCCGATCGAGGGGGTCCATGACCGCTCTATCGTACCCGACCGCTCGCGACCCCCGCGCACCGTCGTCTCGGTGCTCCGTGATTCTGTCAGTACCAACTGCTCAGTGAATTTGTCAGTCTCCGGGAATGGAGACGACGATCACGATGACCTCGAGAGAGCAGCGACGGGCATGGGTCCTGACCCGCGTCCTG
>JAABUN010007653.1_pt1 | contig 11490 bp, 20 predicted proteins | sample 5559311 | NCBI WGS metagenome assembly JAABUN01 (sample SAMN10711877, study PRJNA513370) | rock metagenome | isolation source: Antarctica rocks | place: Antarctica: Victoria Land, Siegfried Peak sud | reverse complement strand
CAGACCGCGCGGTGCTAAACGGCATTTTCTTCGTGTTGCGCACGGGCTGTCAATGGAAAGCACTCGATGCCACGGGTATCTGTAAGGGTTCCACCGCTCACCGCCGCTTTCAGCAATGGGAGCAGGCCGGGGTATTCGCCCGCCGCTGGGACGAGGCCCTGCGCGCGTACGACGAGGTGATTGGCCTGGACCTGGAATGGCAGGCCCTGGACGGCTCGCTGCACCAAGCGCCGCTGGGCAGGAAAAAAACGGGCCCCAACCCCACGGACCGCGGCAAAATGCGCCTTAAGCATTTGGGAGCGGCGTCAAACGCAGCCTGCTGACGGAGGCGCAGGGCATCCCCATCGGGCTGGTGTTGGACGGGGCTAACCGCCACGACGTGAAGCTGCTGGAGGCCACGCTGGCCGCCCAGCCGCCGACCGTGCAGGCCGCCCGGCAGGCGTGGGACGAAGCCGGGGGCGAGCAGCACCTGTGCCTGGATGCGGGCTACGACTCGGCCCAGGTACGAGAGGTGACGGCGGCTTTGGGCTACACGGTCCATCTCCGCCCACGCGGCGAAGAAATCCAGGCCAAACAGGCTGGGCAGCGTGCCCGGCGCTGGGTCGTCGAGCGCACCCACTCCTGGCTCAGCCGGTTCCGGCACTTGCTGGTTCGCTGGGCCAAGAAGCCGGGAAATTATTTGGCCATGCTGCATTTCGCCTGTGCTTGGCTCACGTGGTATGGATGCCTATTGGGATAGGTTCTTATACTCACACTGCTAAGAAATGCCCTTGGGAGCAGTTGGAGCAGTTGGCCCGCCAAGTGCACCGTCAGCGCTACCGCCGCGACCTGCTCTATCGTGGCACGGCCGAACTGACGCACACCGCCACCCACACGGCCACTGACGTTCAGGTCAAAGTTCGTCCTGACTTACTGGTAACCAGCCGCGCCGGCCGCCGCACTACGTTGGTTGACTTCAAAACTACCAGTTCGCCTAATTTCTCTCACTTCCTAACCACCACTGAACAGTACGACTATGACCGCCAAGCTGCCTTGTACCTTGACGTGCTAGGGGCAACGCGCTTCCTCATTATTAGAGATACTATGTGTTGATTTCAAATTATTTACGTTATCATCATGTTGTGCTTATTCTTTAAGGCTACTTTTTTGATAGCCACTTTGGGTAGTTTGAATAAAAATGTTTAGTTGAAATTATTTATTTAGATAAAAAATATTGTTAACTTAAACTCTTGATTTTCAATCAGTAGTAACTCTATTGGTATATAGGGCTTCCGCACCAAATATCAGGCATTTCGGAGTAGCTGTCGGAGATACTCATTGTCATAAGCGGCTTTTTTGCGTTTGCATTTGAGGCTGATGGGTTGTGGGTCCTGGGCTAGCAGATAGAGGGCGGTTTTGCGTAAGATATTGGCATTGAGCGTGGCATGGCCCGTTCGTAAGCGCGACTGGTCTTTCTTGAACGTGAGGTCGAGTTGCCAGTGTAACTGGTTTTCCACGGCCCAGTGTCCGCGCACGAGCCGGGCGTACACCGCCGGGCCGGGGTCAGCTAACGAGCTGAGGTAGAAGCGCTGGGCGCGGGTAACGCCCTGGCTGGTGTGGCGCTCGGTTTCCACGAGAATGAGCTGCGCAGACCGGGCCAGTCGGCACAGGCCTCGAGCAAGGCCAGGCCCTGGCAAATGCGCACCGTGCGTCCCTCGTCCCGGCCGTGGGCCTTGTCCTGGCGGCGGAAGACGGGCAGATGGGCCGCACGGGCCACCAGGTGCTCACTGGCCTGTTCTATAGAGCGTTTTGGCGTTCTTTTTTAGGGCAATCACATAACCGGCCCCGCTGGCCACGACCTGCCCGACGATGCCCGGCTGGCAGGCGATGGCGTCGATGGTGACCACGCTGCCGGCCACGTCGAGGGTGTCGAGCAGGGCCGAAATCGCCGTTTTTTCGTTCGTCTTGTCCCCAATTTGGGCCTGTCCAAAACTCAGTTGGGCGTCGGCCACCCACGCGCTGACGGTGCGCACAAGCGCGTGGTGCCGGCCGGCGGGCGTGATGGCGCGGTGTTTCTTGCCATCGACGCAAAGCTGCCGCCCGGCCAGCGACCCGGCGCAGGCGCGTAGGGTTTGCTCCAGATTAACCGCACTATGTGAAACGCACCTCAAATCCACTTGATAGAGGCAGTTTTTACATAGAACTTATCGAATGCTTCAAAAACCAAAAGTGCTTCCTGATGCAGTAGCGGCATTTTCAGTTTACATGGTGCGGTTAATCTGGGTCACCATCATTGCACAATCTTAAGCAGCAATTCGCTTTTCTATTCGCGACGAGTATAGCACGCTAAAAGTGATTAGTTTAGAGCGTAAGGACAATTATTGCTTGCGATAGTTATCTAAGCCAATCTAGCGCAGCCGCAATATGCCAGAACGCCAGGAACGAGACGACCGTTTTTTCATAGCGGGTGGCCAGGCGTCGATACTGCTTAAGACGGCCAAAAAAGCGTTCGACTTTATTGCGGTCGCGGTAAGTTTGTTCGTCCAGCGGCAGGGCTTCGGTGCGGCCGGGGTGGCTGGGAATCACGGCCTCGATGCCCTTTTCAGCGCAATAAGCGCGGGTTTCGTCGCTGTCGTAGGCCGTGTCGGCCAGGACTTTGCCCGGCTGTAGGTCCGCCAGCAAGGGCAGGGCCTGCGGGCTGTCGCCGGCCTGCCCGGCCGTGGCAATCAGGCGCACGGCGTTGCCCAGGGCCTCGACACAGGCGTGGATTTTGGTGCCGATGCCGCCGCGGCTGCGCCCGAGGCATTCGGTTTTGGCATCGCTTTTTTTTGGCCCGCCGCGTGCTGGTGCGCCCGCACCGCGGTCGAATCGAGCATCACCCAGTCCAGTTCCGGCGCTTTCAAGGCCTCGAACACGCCTTCCCACACGCTTTTTTGGGCCAGGCGCCGGAAGCGGCGGCAGATGGAATTGGACTTGCCGAAACGCTCGGGCAGGTCGGCCCACGGACAACCCGTGCGCATGAGCCAGACCACGGCGTTGAAAAACAGGCGATTATCCTTGGCCGTGACGCCGCAGTCGGTCACTTTGCCCGACAACAGCGGGGCGATGGCAGCCCATTGACGGTCCGTAATTTCGTGACGACGCATTTGGTTAAGTATAGTAAGATTTATATGAAATTTAGAACCGGGCAAAGGTAATTGTCCTCACGCTCTAGAGTGTGAGGACAATTACAACTCTACCCTACTAAAATTTGAGGCATAAAAACGGGGCAGCCCGACCTTTGGGGTTCCTAGGCCACCAAACCCGTTCTGCCCCGTGAAGCAATGCCTCAGCGCCAAAATTACGGCCCTTTTACAGTACGCGCCCGTCGTGCGCAACCTGGCGCGTCAGAAGTTTGTTGGTCAGTTCGTTATTGCCTTGCTCAAGAGTCGCAACGTGCAGTTCTGCGAAGTGGCCCAACACCTGAACGACGCGGTCAAACCCGCCTCGAACGAGACCCGGATTCAGGACTTCTTCCGTGAAACTGACCTGAATTACCTGCTCCTGGCCCAGTTGCTGGTGCGTCTGCTGCCGGCCCAGGGCAAGCTGCGCCTCTGCATCGACCGCACGGGATGGGACTTCGGCCAGTGCCAGGTCAATATCCTGCTCGTGAGCGTGGGCGGCGGCGCGTTTCACGTGCCGCTCTACTGGGAACTGCTCGACAACCGCAGCGGCAACTCCAACGCGCAGGACCGCATCGCCCTGCTGCGCGTCTGCGTCCGGCTGCTGGGACGGGAGCGCATCGGGCTGGTGGTGGGCGACCGGGAATTTGTGGGCCACCAGTGGTTTAAGTGGCTAAAAGACAACGAAATAAACTTCGTCATGCGCCTGCCCAAACACCACCTGCTGACCCTGCCCAACGGCCGTCGGCAGGCCGTCGCTGACCTGGGGCTGGTCCCGGGACAGGTGCGCCACCTGGCGCACTGCCAACTCGACGGCGTGGGGGGTCAGGTCTGGGTCAAGGCCCTGCCCAACCAGGACTTTCTTTTCCTCTTTGCCACAGCCGGCCTGCGCTGGATTGACCAACTCTACGCGAAACGCTGGACGATTGAGCAGTGTTTTCAGAACCTGAAAGGGCGCGGCTTCAACCTGGAAGCCAGCCATTTGCGCTGCCGAAAGAAACTGCGCAAGCTCGTGGCCCTGGTCAGCCTGGCCTATGCGTGCTGCCTGAGCGTGGGCCAGATGGCCCACGAGAAACTCAAACCCATTGCCCGCAAAAAGCACGGCTACCGAGCCACCAGCCTGAGCCGGCACGGCCTCAATATCCTGCGCCAGATTACCCGGCCCGCCACGCCACCCAACGACCCGCTCACGCGTAAAGTAACGGCCCTGCTAAACTGGTTTATTCGTCAACTTGCTTGTTTTCAGTTGCCTAAAATAGTAGGGTAGAGTAGACAATTACCTTTGCTAAAAAGCATGAAGACATTCACGCATCGCTATGCTGTAACGGACCGCCAGTGGGCCGTCATCGCGCCGTTGCTGCCGGGCAAGACGACGGACTGCGGCGTTACGGCAAAGGATAACCGCTTGTTTTTCAACGGTGTTATTTGGATTTTACGCACCGGTGCGCCGTGGGCGGACCTGCCCGAGCGCTTCGGCAACTTCAATTCCGTGTGCCGTCGCTTTCGCCGCCTGGCCAAAAAAGGCGTTTGGGAAGCCGTGTTCGAGGCGTTGAAAGAACCCGGTTTGGATTGGGTGATGCTCGATTCGACCGTGGTGCGGGCCCACCAACACGCCGCTGGCCAAAAAAAAGCGACCCCGTCAGCGAGTGCCTGGGCCGCAGCCGGGGCGGGATGAGCACCAAAATCCACGCCTGTACCGACGCGCTGGGCAACAGCGTACGCCTGCGGGCCAATGACCGACATTTGGTTCACCGGGGTTAAGCAGCACCCCATGGTGGTGTATTCCTCGTGGCACCTGCGGGCCGCCACCACCACCCGCCACGCGTGGCCGGTGGGCACCCAGTTTTTCTTCTGCACCCGGCCGGGACCGAACGGCGTCGCCCGGGTACGCCGCACGACGCACATGGACGAGAACGCCTACATGCAGCTCGATGAAGGGGTCTTCGAAGCGGTCTTCGAAGCCCGTCAGCGCTGACCGGCCTCGGCCAGGTACTCCTTGGTTTGGTTGACGTCCAACACTTTGCGCAGGGCGAAGCCGAGCAGCTCGATCACGGGCACGCACGCCCCGCGGGCCCACTCGATTTCCTGCCCGACGCCCGCGGTGATGGTGCCGTCGGGCAGGGCCCGGAACGCCAGCGCCTCGCAGGCGCGCACCACTTGCTGAAAGTACACCATGTGGCTCATGCCCGGGTGGGCCAGCTTGTAGGCTTCGTAGCCGCCGGTGTGCGCTCGCTGTTGGGGTTGACCACCCGGAAGCCCAGCCGGGTCAGGGCGTCTAGGTCGTGCTGCTCCTGGGGCGTGTGGTAGATGTCGACGCAGTGGGCGTAGTAGCCCGTGCGCACGTAGGTGGAAAGGCTTTTGCTCATCAGGTTGGGGGAAAAAGGGATCGCGTGGTTAAATGGTCGGCGAAGTCATCGCCCGCAGCGGAGAATACTGCTGGCCCAACCCGGCAGACCTCGACGGCAAGTACCTGCGCGAGTCTCTTGGCACGCTGCCCGGGGGCCGGACTGGTCGCGGGTAACCTAATTTCGGTCCACAAACTTTGGCAACTCAATGGTCAGCGGGTTCATGCTCACCACCTACCTGCGCCCCTAGCACCCGAACTGAGCTGGGCAGGCAGCGCTTCCCGCCGAGGTAGGGACTGCGGCTTGCTCTGGTGGCACACTGAATCCACCGGACCTGAATTTGCCAGGTGGAAGCGGGTGTGACCTTAGCCGGGGCTATGGACGTATTCTAGCTTGTTCTACACCCCAGCCAGAAACAATTAGTCGTTGATTGCTTTGTCGGAGACATGGAGCAGCATCCGGGCATTTTGGCTCCGAATACAATTCATTCGTTAGCCAGTCCGTTAGCCAGAATCAAAAAGGCCCCTCTTGATACCAAGAAGGGCCTTTTTTCGTACTCAGCGCTCCCTCCTGGGCTCGAACCAGGGACCCTCTGATTAACAGTCAGATGCTCTAACCGGCTGAGCTAAGGAAGCATTTTTATCCGAAACCGGCGTTTTCGGACTGCAAACTTACGGCGTTGCGCCGGTTAGCGCAAGATTGGAACGAAAAAAAGAGAAAAACTACTGCCTTTTACTAATCCATAATACTTAACTGCGTGCCTTGCAGGCTGGTATGGTATTGCCGCAGAGGTCGCACCGCCGGGCCCCCGATGACTTGGCCAGTAAAATCAAAACGCGAATCGCAACACGAGTCGCGCAGAAACAGGCGCGACGAGCGGTCGAGGCTCACCAGTGAGCAGGCGTCGTAGGGATGGTAGGGGCAGTTGCGCTCAAAGGCCGAGTAGGTGCTGGCATTTTGGCGCACCACGAGCACGCCCTTCACGCCGCCCGTGCCGGCGGGGCCCTGCACGGGCAGGGCCACCACGCCGTTGTCGGAGCGCAGGGCCCGGTACTGCTGGTTGGTAAGGTCGAGCGCCAGGTTCACTGGCGCGTAAGGAATGAGCGGCTCGCCGTCGCTGGAAGCGGTGTTGCACGACGCCAGGACCAGCGCGAACAGTGCCGGGGCGGCCAGCGAAGCAATGAAACGGCGCATGGCAGAGAGGCTTTAGCTTTGGGCTGTAACGACCGGCCGGAACGGCTTAGTGCCCGCCGCTATTTCCTGAACAGCGAATTGACGTAGGTGTGCTTGTCGAAGAGCTGCAAGTCGGTCATCTTCTCCCCCACGCCAATGTAGCGCACCGGGATGCTGAACTGGTCCGAAATGCCGATGACCACGCCGCCCTTGGCCGTGCCGTCGAGCTTGGTGATGGCCAGGGCCGACACTTCCGTGGCGCGGGTGAACTCCTTGGCCTGCAAAAAGGCGTTCTGGCCCGTGCTGCCGTCGAGCACGAGCAGCACCTCGTGCGGCGCGTCGGGGATGACCTTCTGCATCACGCGCTTGATTTTGGTTAGCTCGTTCATCAGGTTTACCTTGTTGTGCAGGCGGCCGGCGGTGTCGATGATTACCACGTCGGCGCCAATCTCCACGCCTTTGCGCACGGCGTCGTAGGCCACCGAAGCAGGGTCGGTGTTCATGCCGTGGCTCACCACCGGCACGCCCACGCGCTGGCCCCAGATGATGAGCTGGTCGACGGCGGCGGCCCGGAACGTGTCGGCGGCCCCCAGCACCACTTTTTTGCCGGCGCTGTGGAAGCGGTGGGCCAGCTTGCCGATGGTCGTGGTTTTGCCCACGCCGTTCACGCCCACCACCATAATCACGAACGGCCCCGCTCCTTGGGCGGCATCGGCGCGCTCCAGCACGGCCGTCGAGCCGGTGTTGTTGTCTTCGAGCAAGCCGGCAATCTCTTCACGCAGGATGCGGTCCAGCTCATTGGTGCTCACGTACTTGTCGCGGGCCACACGCTTTTCGATGCGCTCGATTACTTTCACCGTCGTGTCGATGCCCACGTCGGCGTGGACGAGCAGGGCCTCCAGGTCGTCGAGCACGGCTTCGTCGACGGTGTTCTTGCCCACCACGGCTTTGCTAAGCTGGTCGAAGAAGCTGGTCTTGGTTTTTTCCAGGCCCGCGTCGAGCGAGGCCTGCTGCTCCTTGCTGTCCTTGTCTTTCTTAAAAAAATCGAAGAGGCCCATGCGGTGCGGCGGTGGCGCCAGGCGGGGCCTGGCAGCGTGGAACGGTAGGAATTGGGGAACGGCCCGCACCGGGCCCCGAGGCGGCGCGGACGGGCGGCTATTACACGAAAAAAGTCCCACAAAGGCGGGGCTTTTTCACTTTTCAAGCGCCAGCGGCTTACTTGTTGCCGGTGGTGATGAACTCCTGCACTTTGTCGAGGAGCACCATCTCCTCGCGGAAGGTGTAGGCCCCGGTTTTCTCCGATTTCACGGCGCGAATGACCTTTGCCCAGTTCTTGGCGTTCTCCGTGGTTTTCAGAGTTGCTACTACTTTCTTAGCCATAACGCAGGGTTATTTAATCTCTTTGTGAACGGTCATTTTACGCATGATCGGGTTGAATTTCTTCAGCTCGATGCGCTCGGGGGTATTCTTGCGGTTCTTGGTGGTGATGTAGCGCGAGGTGCCCGGCAGCCCCGAATTCTTATGCTCGGTGCATTCCATGATAACCTGCACCCGGTTTCCTTTCTTGGCCATCTCGACGGGGGTTGTTTTTGGTTTTAGGACTGCAAAGGTACGGCGTTTTGGGGAAACCGCAAAAGGCCAGGCACCTGTACAGGTAGTCGGTATTGGGTAATCAGTAGTTGGACACAGTAGTTGGACAGCCTTAAAGAGTTGTCTGACTACCGCCTACCTGATACCGACTACTAAAAAGCTAGTACACCACGAAGCCTTGCTCCTTGGCCTTCTTCAGCACGGCCATGATGCCGTTCTTGTTGATGGTGCGCAGGGTCGAAGTAGCCACTTTCAGCGTCACCCAGGCGTCTTGCTCGGGGATGTAGAAGCGCTTCTTCTGCAGGTTCGGGTAGAACTTGCGCTTGGTCTTGTTGTTGGCGTGCGACACGTTGTTGCCAACACGGGTGCGCTTGCCGGTCAAATCACAAACTCGGGCCATAATATTGGGGGATTAGAAATTACAAAGCAGGGAAACGGGCCGCAAATATCGGTAAAAGTCTGCCAATTACCAAATGAGTTGAGGATGTGAAAGATGTGAGAAGTGTGAAGGATGTGCGGAATAGCAAGCATTACCATCGTGCTAACCTCACGATTCTTCCCATTTTCACATCCTCTACACTTTTCACATTATTCGTCTTTTCCCACCTTTTCCGCATTCTTTTTCTTCCAGGGGCAGTGGCGGCAGCCGCTGCCGCAGCAATAGCCCCGGCGCCGGTGGTACTGCGCCGTAAAAACCAGGAAACCGTCGGGGGTGTGGTAAAAATCGCCGGGCAACAGGGGCAGCGGAACGGGCGTATCGGCCATAGAAACCAAAGGTACCGCCGGTACAAAGGCTTCCGTGCTTCGGGCCCCGGACTCTGATACTTGCCCTCGGTGCCGGGGGCCTATTTTTTCTTGCCGGCCCTGGCCATTTCCTTCAATTCTTTCAGCGTGCCGCTGCTGTTGAATTGCATAGTGGCGTCTTTGGCGCCGGCCGAGCCGGCCGCTACGGTGGCGGTGCCGGTGAGCTTGTAACCGGTCTTTTTGGCCTCGAACAAAGTTTTAAACAGCGTTTTGGGGAGGGCCTTGGGCTGGAAGTGGACGCGAATGGGCATGATTTCGCTGCCGCGCTTGCGGAAGGTGACGTTTTTGGTTTCCTTGCCCTGCACGTCGAGGCTGTTCTCGATTTGGAAGCGGTAGCTCACCTGCTTAAGGGTAAAAGGGAGGGATTCGTAGTTGATAATCCGCAGGTTGACCACCGCTTCGCCGTTTTTCAGGCCCAGGTGGGTCACGTCGACGCCGGCTACCTCGATTTTGGGCAGCTTCGGGATGTAAACGCGGGTTTTTACGTCGAGCGGGATGCGCTGGGGCCCCATTCCCGGCAGCTTGGCATACAGTACGGTGTGCACCTGCACCGTCACGCAGTCCTGCTGAGCGGTTTTGATTTCGTGCTTTACCTCGGGCAGGTCCACGGCGAGGGGTAGCACCAGCTGGCTGGTGGCGTTGGCCTTCACCACCAGCGGGTTGCTTTTGTGGCCCTGGGCCAGGCGGGTGCCATCGAGGCGGGTTTCGTAGCGCATGCTGTCGATGCGCAGCGTGAGCGACGCGTCGTTGCGCACCCCGACGCGCAGCTGGGCCTGTATTTTCTCACGGCTTATGCTGGAAATATTCAGCGTGGGATGCTCCAAGGTCGGCAGCTTCGGGATGTAGACGCGCTTGTGCACATCGACCGGGATGCGCTGGGGCCCCAGCACCGGCAGCGTGGCGTAGAGCACGGTGTGCATCTGCACGGTCACGCAGTCTTGCTGGAGCGTTGCGGCCTTTTGCTTCAGCTGGGGCAAGTTCAGGGTGAGGGGCAGGTCCAGCTGGCTGACAGCGTTACCTTTCAGCACCAAGGAGCTGCCTTTATGGCCCTGGGCCACCTGCTTGCCGTTGAGGCCGGCCTGGTAGCTGACGCTGTCGATGTGCAGGCTAATGGGCGTGTGGTTGCGCACGGCCACGTGCATTTGGGCCTGCAAGGTTTCGTGGTTCACGCCCGAGACATTGAAGGAGAGCTTCTCGAGCGTCGGCAGCAGGTCGCGGCCCCGGTTGGTGGCGAAGTAGGTGATGCCGGCCCCGAGTATGAGCAGGGCCAGCAGCACCAGCGCGGCGGTGCCAACGGGGTGGCGCCGCGGGAAAGAACGTTGGTTATCGGGCATGGTACGGACCGGCAAAAAGCAAAAGGAGTGGCAAGCCCAACCGACTTTGGTGCCGAGCCTGTAAAAATCTGCTTCCCTTACGAGGCCAAACGGTCAACTTGTTATAGCCGAGCTCGGCGGGCAGCCGCTTATTTCCGGCACCCGGGCCGCCGTATCTTTGGGTGGCTTCCGGTTCGTTACTCCACGCTCTTCCCCATCCCATGGCCTCCACCCTCGTCCAGACCCCCACCACCCGCGCCGAACAGCTCATGGCCCTCGAAGACCGGTACGGGGCCCACAACTACCACCCCCTGCCCGTGGTGCTGACGCGCGGCGCCGGCGTATTTCTCTGGGACGTGGACGGCAAGCGGTACTACGACTTCCTGTCGGCTTACTCCGCCGTCAACCAGGGCCATTGCCACCCGCGCATCATCGGGGCCCTCACCGAGCAGGCCCAGCGGCTGACGCTCACCTCACGGGCGTTTTTCAACGACCAGCTGGGCGCGGCCGAGCAGCAGCTCTGCGAATTGTTTGGCTACGACAAGGCCCTGCTGATGAACTCCGGGGCCGAAGCCGTGGAAACGGCCCTCAAGCTGGCCCGCAAGTGGGGCTACCAGGCGAAGGGCATCGCCCCCAACCAGGCCCGCATCGTGGTGGCCGAGCACAACTTCCACGGGCGCACCACGGGCATCATTTCCTTCAGCACCGACGGCGACAGCACGGGCGGCTTCGGGCCCTTCGCGCCCGGCTACCAGGTGGTGCCCTACGACGATGCCAAGGCCCTGGCCGCGGCCCTGCAAGACCCGCACGTGTGCGCCTTTATGGTCGAGCCCATCCAGGGCGAGGCGGGCGTGGTGGTGCCTTCGGACGGCTATCTGACCCAAGCCGCCGCGCTCTGCAAAGCGCACAACGTGCTGTTGATTACCGACGAAATCCAGACCGGGCTGGGCCGCACCGGCAAGCTGCTGGCCACGGATTACGAAGGCGTGCGCGGCGACATCCTCGTGCTGGGCAAAGCCCTGAGCGGGGGCGTGCTGCCGGTGTCGGCGGTGCTGGCCGACGACGCGGTGATGCTCACGATTCAGCCCGGCCAGCACGGCTCCACGTTTGGGGGCAACCCGCTGG
>JAABUN010007652.1_pt1 | contig 11492 bp, 10 predicted proteins | sample 5559311 | NCBI WGS metagenome assembly JAABUN01 (sample SAMN10711877, study PRJNA513370) | rock metagenome | isolation source: Antarctica rocks | place: Antarctica: Victoria Land, Siegfried Peak sud | reverse complement strand
GGTGAGGGCAGCGAGTTCGCCTCCATCCGCCCCTTCCAGTGGGGAGACCGCCTCAAGCGGATCCACTGGGCACGCTCGCTGCGCACCGGGGAGCTGCACGTCAGCACGACATACGCCGACCAGGACACCCGGGTGGCGCTGCTGCTGGACGCGCACTACGACCTGGGCCGCTCTGAGGGGCTCGCCGGGCGGCCCTCGAGTCTGGACCTGTCCGTCCGTGCGACCGCTGCTGTCGCCGAGCACTTCTTGCACCAAGGTGACCGGGTCAGCCTGCGAGTGCTCTCGTTGCGCACGCCGGCGACCGTCCCCGTCGGCACCGGGCGCCGGCACCTGTTGCGCATCCTGGCGACGTTGGCGCAGACCCGGCCGGGCCCGCGGGAGGAGCGGGAGCCGCAGCGGCTGCGGACCGGGCTGCGGGCCGGGACCCTCGTCGTGATGGTCTCCTCAATGGTCTCGCCCGACGCCCTCATCCAGGCGGCGGTGCTGAGCCGCAGCGGACTGTCGGTCGTGATTATCGACACTCTCGACGAACGGATCCAGCCGCAGGATGATGAGGCCCTGGCACTCCTGGCCTGGCGGATTCGGATGCTGGAGCGCCAGGGCGAGATCCGTGCCATCCAGGCCCGAGGGGTGCCCGTCGTGCCCTGGCGCGGCCCCGGAAGCCTCGACCTCGTGTTGCGCGAGCTCACCCGTCGCCCTGCGGGGGGCGCGGCATGAGCGGCGGCTGGCTGGCCGAGCTGTCCTACGACCTGCGCACCATGAGCCGGGAGCAGATCCTGCTGCGGTTGCTGGTCGTGCTCGCAGCCGAGGGGTATGCCGTCGTGCTGACCATGGTCTCCCGCGCTGGCCTCGTAGCTCTGCTCGGCATCATGCTGCTCGGCATCGTGGTCGCGGTGCTGCCGGACACCGGCGTGCCCACCCTGGCCATCCTCTACCTGTTGACTAGCTGGGTCGTGGGGGTCGCGCCGGCGTGGACCCCGGCGGCTCTGCCTGCCGCTTTGGCCCTGGTGCTGATGCACAGCTCCTGTGCGCTGGCGGCGAGTGTGCCGGCGCAGAGTCCGCTGCCTCCTGAGGTGTTGCTCACCCAGGCGGCCCGGCTCGGGGTGGTTGCCGGGCTCACCGTGGCGGCGTGGGCCGCGGCCGGCGTGGTCGAGTCCGTGGACGTCACCGGTGGCGTGCTATGGCCGATAGTGGGTCTCGCGGTGCTCGCCGCGGCGTTGAGCGGGCACTACCTGATGCTCGTCAGCGACAGCCCACCCGGCTGATCACAACGCTCACGGGTCAGGCGGACTCCTTGCGCTGGTTGCGCTTGCGCGGACGGGCGGTCTCGATGTCGCGGCGCACGATGGTGGGGTTGACGTTGTCCAGCACCGCCTCACGCGTGATCACGACCCGGGCGATGTCCTCTTCGCTCGGCACGTCGAACATGACCGGCAGCAAGACCTCCTCCATGATCGCGCGCAGCCCGCGAGCACCGGTGCCGCGCAGCAGCGCCTGGTCGGCGATCGACTCGACTGCCTCGTCGCTGAACTCCAGCTCGACCCCATCGATGTCGAACATCCGCTGATACTGCTTGACCAAGGCGTTGCGGGGCTGGGTCAGGATGTTGACAAGGGCGTCGCGGTCCAGCGGTGAGACCGTGGTAATGACCGGCAGCCGACCGATGAACTCGGGGATCAGCCCGAACTTCATCAGGTCTTCAGGCAGCACGTCCTCGTAGCGCTCCCCTGGGTCCTTGGCCGAGTGCAGCTCGGCGCCGAAGCCCAGGCCTTGCTTGCCGGCCCGCGCCTCGATGATCTTCTCGAGGCCCGCGAAGGCTCCGCCGACGATGAATAGCACATTGCCGGTGTCGATCTGGATGAACTCCTGGTGCGGGTGCTTGCGACCACCCTGCGGCGGCACCGATGCCGTGGTGCCTTCCAAGATCTTCAGCAGCGCCTGCTGCACGCCTTCTCCGGACACGTCACGGGTGATCGAGGGGTTCTCGCTCTTGCGCGCGATCTTGTCGATCTCATCGATGTAGATGATGCCGTTCTCGGCCCGCTTGACATCGAAGTCAGCGGCCTGGATGAGCTTGAGGAGGATGTTTTCGACGTCCTCACCCACGTAGCCGGCCTCGGTCAACGCGGTCGCGTCGGCGATGGCGAACGGCACGTTGAGCATCCGGGCCAGGGTCTGCGCAAGGTACGTTTTGCCGCAGCCGGTCGGGCCGATCAGCAGGATGTTGGACTTCGAGATCTCGACCGCGTCATCGCCTTTGCGGCCCTCCCCGGCCTGGATCCGCTTGTAATGGTTGTAGACCGCGACGGCCAGCGCCCGCTTGGCGGGGTCCTGGCCCACGACATACTGCTGCAGGAAGTCGTTGATCTCACGCGGCTTGGGCAGTTGGCCCAGGCCAAGGTCGGTGGACTCGGAGAGCTCCTCTTCGATGATCTCGTTGCACAGATCGATGCACTCGTCGCAGATGTAGACCCCCGGGCCCGCAATGAGCTTCTTGACCTGCTTCTGGCTCTTGCCGCAGAACGAGCACTTGAGCAGGTCGCTGCTTTCACCCATGCGTGCCACGTGCGTCCCTTCGTCGATCCGCGCCACGGCGCCCGGCCCACACCTGATCGGTGCTTGTCCCCGACGCTACCCCGCCACCCGCCACGATGACAGCCTTTGGTGCTTCGATCCGCGCGTGTTCGCCGTCGCGTCCGCTGTCAGCGCAACCGCGGGCAGCTCCGGGTGCCGCTGCGGCTCGCGCGTCCGTTTCAGTGGCGGGCGTCTCGGCCGAGCAGCGCCAGCACCTGGACCTGGCGGGGCTGGTCCGCCCCCACCTGGACCGCCGAACCGCAGATGCCCTCGGCGTAGAGCTGCTCACCGAACATCGGCAGCAGGCGCTCGATCTCATCGAGCTCACTGTCGGTGAACGCCACGTCGGCACCCAGGCCCCGGGCCAGGTCCCAGCGGTGCACGAGCATGTCCCACCCGTAGAACTGCGCCAGGGTCTCCCCGATCGTGGTCGGACCGAAGTACCCGTCGTATGCCGCACCACTCACCTTCGGGTCATCCAGCAGCGACGCCACCGCGCGGGAGTGGTCCCGCCAACGCTGCGCCGGGTCGCCGGCGCCGTCCGTGGGCGCATCCTCAGGCAGCTCCAGATCTTGTTGGGCGAGGAAGTCGCGCTGTGTGTCCACCAGGTGGTCAATCACGTCGCTGGCCGACCACCCCTCGCACGGTGCGGAGCGTTGCCAGTCCTTGGCCCCGGCCAACGACCCGAGCTGGTCGATGACCTCGGCCCTGCTGCGGTAGTCCTGGGCCAGATCCGTGCTGTGCTGCGTCGTGTTGTCCATGCACCCACGGTAGGACTTGTCCCCGACACAAAGATTGCAATAATCCGACAGGTGAGAGCACGATCGCGAGGACTGACACCAGACGTGACCGGGCGGGGCGGTCATGACGTCGGCGACCGCATCTCCCGTCAGGGCGAGCGTTCCGTCCACGACGTCGACCGGGCGCGGCTGACTGAGCACGCGGACCTGGCCCCACCCGTGCACCGCTACAGCCCGCAGGCACGACATACCGACCTCGTGCGGCACTACTGGGTGCCGGTCTGGGCCCTGCCCGATGGTGCGGTCATCACCGAGCAGGTGCTGCAGTACCCGTCGTGTCTGATCGTGGTGGCTCAGGACTATGCGCGTTTCTACGGAGTAGTCACCGGACTGAGCACCTTGCAGCTGCAGGGCACCGGCTGGGCTGTTGGGGTGATGCTTCGCGGCGGAGCCGCACCGACCGTGCTGGGACGGAGCGACGTCTCCGACCTGGCGGACACGCACCTGCCGCTGGAAGACCTGCCGGCTCTGGGGGCACTCATCGACCCGATCCGCGCGCGGATGGCACCAGCACCAGGCGACCCCGACCGGCACCACTCAGCGATCGCGCTGCTGGAGGAGGTCTTCGATGGCCTGCCACCCGTCGCGGTGAAGGGCCTAGAGGTCTCTGCGATCGTGCAGCTCGTCGAGAGCGACCCACAGCTGCTCACCGTCGGTGAGCTCGTCGCGCGCAGCGCTCTGAGCGAGCGGAGGCTGCAGCGGCTCATCCACCGGCATCTGGGGCTGTCGCCGAAGTGGCTGATCCAGCGCCGCCGCCTTCAGGAGGCCGCCCAGCAGCTCAAGGGTGGCGGGCGGCCGCTGGCGCAGGTGGCCATTGACCTGGGCTACAGCGACCAGGCGCACTTCACCCGTGACTTCCACCGGGTGACCGGCTACCGCCCCGGGCAGTTCGCCCGGACCCTGGGCAGCGCGGACAGCCTCACGCCACGGTGAGCAGCGCGACCGCCGCCGAGACCAGACCCAGCACCAGGCTGGCCGCGCCAACCCACAGCAGCGCGATCAGCCGGTTGGGTCGTTGCGGGTCCGATCCGATGACCGCGAGGAAGAAGCCCGCGGGCATCAGGATCGCCGCCCACAGGACTCCTCCGGACAATGTGCGCCACAGCCCGCTCGCCCCGGCCAGGTCGACATAGAGGTTGACGACCAGGCCGAGGATGACGAGCACTCCGGCATGGGCGTGGCCAGCGCGGTAGAAGCTGCGCTGAAGCTCGTTGGCGGGGGCCTGACCTCGGGTGACCTTGAGCACGAACGTGCCGCCGTAGGCGATGAAGACCACCGTCAGGAGCACGATCGCTGCGGTGGTGCTGGTGGAGGTGCTCAGTGCAGTGGTCATAGGGTGCTCGATCCGCTCGGGTTTGGTCGCGCTACCGGCCGTAGGCGCTGATCCACCCGGAACTTACCAACGGTAACTTACCTTTGACAAGATGATCTTTGTCACGAATGCTGGCGGCATGGTCTCCTCCTACCACCACGGCCACTTACGCGAGGCCGTCTTGAGTGCCGCGGCTCAGGCTGTCCAGCGCGAGGGGCCGCACGCGGTCAACCTCCGGGCGCTGGCTCGGGAGATCGGCGTGTCTCACACTGCTCCCCGGCACCACTTCGGCGACCGGCGAGGAGTGCTGACAGCACTCGCGACGCAGGGGTATGTCGAGCTCGCCGGGCGACTCGAGGCCGCCGGAGCCGACATGGTGGACGGGGCGGCCGGGGTTGACGGGGCGGCCGGGGCTAGCGGGGTTGACGGGGCAGCCGGGAGCTTCTTGGCGATGGGGGTGGCCTTCGTCGCTTTCGCGTTGGAGCGCCCGGCGCACTTCCAAGTCCTCTTCCGCCCAGATCTAGTCGACGTCGACGACCCCGAACTGGGCCGAGCCAAAGCTCGACTGTCCGCCGAGCTGACCGGCGGAGCACAGCGTTTTGCGGCCGCTGCGTCACGGGGACCTGAAATATCTGCGGCCACCGAAGCAGCTGCCGCCGACTTGACCCCCTCACCCCACGTGCCAGATCCGCCTGACACATCCGCCTCGCCCGAAGGGGCAGTCTCGCGTGACCCATCCGCCTCGCCCGGCGAAGCCCTTTCGGTGGGTCAGTTCACCTCTGCTGGTCTGGCCGCGTGGAGCATGGCGCACGGCTTCGCGACCCTGGCTCTGTCCGGAGCGCTAATCCCAGCGCCGGGAGAGGACTTGCTGGACCTGGCCCGGCGCACGTTCAGCCACCTGTCTCCCGAGTAGGTCGAGTCCGCATGCCCCACCGGCCCCATTACGCACCTGCGTGATCCAGCCGACGTGACCCGCATACCCCACCGGCCCCATCACGCACCTGCGTGATCCAGCCGACGTGACCCGCATACCCCACCGGCCCCATCACGCACCTGCGTGATCCAGCCGCCCCCCCACCCCCGCGCCCGACCAGCCCGGGCCCGCCGGCTCCTGACCTACAGGACGACGGGCGGGCGCAGTCCCCGTCAGGCGCGCACAACCAACACTTACCCGCGCCTTTGTCGCGCACGAGCTCATTGTGCGTGTCTGGCGGGACCAGCAGACCAGCAACTGTGCAGGTTGGCTCGCTCAATGGCCGCAGGGGTACGCCACGGGGCAGGTGGCTGTGACTCCGAGGCGCGGGGACCGCAACGGGGCAGGTGGCCGTGGCCTCACTCATCACCGGAAGTCCGGGTCGCGGTCAGGGCCAAGCCCCGTCCAAGCCCCATCCCCGGTATGACGAACGGCCCGCGAGCCACGATGCGCTCACGAGCCGTTGGTCCGGGCATTCCGCCCTAGGCTCACTCCTCCAAGGAGGCCTTGCGCGAGTCCAGGACCTCGTCGATGAGGCCGTACTCCTTGGCCTCGGCCGCAATCAGGATCTTGTCACGCTCGATGTCCTTGCGGACCTGCTCGACGGTCTTGTTGGAGTGCTTGGCCCAGGTCTCCTCCAGCCAGGAGCGCATCCGCAGCACCTCGTTGGCCTGGATCTCGATGTCGGAGGCCTGACCGTAGTCGCCACCGGCCAGCGCCGGCTGGTGGATCAGGATGCGTGCGTTGGGCAGCGCGAACCGCTTGCCCGGCGCCCCGGCGGCCAGCAGCACCGCGGCCGCAGAGGCGGCCTGGCCGATCACGAACGTCTGCACGTCGGGGCGGATGTACATCATCGTGTCGTAGATCGCGGTCAGCGCCGTGAACGAACCACCCGGGGAGTTGATGTACATCAGGATGTCCCGGTCGGGGTCCTGGCTCTCCAGCACGATCAGCTGGGCGATGATGTCGTCCGCGGAGGCGTCGTCAACCTGGACACCGAGGAAGATGATGCGGTCCTCGAACAGCTTGGTGTAGGGGTCCTGCCGCTTCATGCCGTAGGCGGTGCGCTCCTCGAACTGCGGCAGGATGTAGCGGCTGCTGGGGCCGGTCGGCGCGAGGGCGCGCTCACCGGCATACGGGCTCTGGGCTGGGTTCATCGGGGTCTCCACCATCAACTCGTAGGGCTCAGGCGTCGCTGCCGACGGGGGTGCCGGTCTCACCGGAGCGCTCGTAGACGTGGTCCACGAAGCCGTACTCCTTGGCCTCGGCGGCAGTGAACCAGCGGTCGCGGTCGGAGTCGGTCTCGATCTGCTCCTTGGACTGACCGGTGTGCTCGGCGATCAGCTCCGCCATCACCTTCTTGATGTGCAGCATCTGCTCGGCCTGGATCTTGATGTCGCTCGCCGTGCCACCGATGCCGCCCGAGGGCTGGTGCATCATCACCCGCGCATGCGGGGTGGCGTAGCGCTTGCCCGGCTCACCGGCCGAGAGCAGGAACTGACCCATCGACGCCGCCAGGCCCATCGCCACGGTCGCCACGTCGTTGGGCACCCACTGCATGGTGTCGAAGATCGCCATACCGGCCGTCACCGACCCACCCGGGGAGTTGATGTAGAGCCAGATGTCGGCCTCGGAGTCCTCTGCGGCCAGCAACAGCAGCTGGGCGCAGATGGCGTTGGCGTTGTCATCACGCACGTCGGAGCCGAGGAAGATGATGCGCTCCTTCAGCAGCCGGTTGTAGATCTGGTCGTCCAGACCGGCAATGGGGCGGTCGCCTGCCGCGACGATCTCGGTGTTGCTCATGCATGCTCCCTTGGTCTCACAGGCCGTCCCCGCGGGGACGGCCCTTGCGGCTCTCGTCAGTGACACTAACGTCCGCGGGTCCCCGAGCACTCCCCTGCCGCGCCGTGTTCGCCCTGAGCGCACAACCGCCCACCAGGTGTGCTGGTGGGCGGTCGCTACGAGTATGTCGTGGCGTCAGCCGCGCTGGTCTTCCATGGCGACGTCCGCATCGGTTGCAGCGTCCTCGTCCTGCTCCTCGACGTCCTGGTCTGCCGCGTCCTGGTCCGCGGCGTCCTGCTCGGCGGCGTCCTGGTCTTCCGCGTCCTCGTCGGTCTCGTCGAGAGCGCTCAGCTCCACAACCTCACCGTCGGTGTCGACGACCTTGGCGAGCTCCAACACCCCAGCCAGCGCCTTGCGCCGCCCGACCTCGGTGACCATTGCTGGCACCTGACCGTCCTTGTCGATCCGCTGGGCGAACTCGTTGGGGTTCATGCCGTACTGCTGGGCCGTCATCATGATGTATTGGATGAGCTCGCTCTGGTCGACGTCGACCTCGTCCCGGGCCACCAGGGCATCCAGCAGGAACTGGGTCTTCATGGCCCGCCTGGTCGACTCGGTGACCTCCGCGCGGTGCTCGTCGTCGGAGAGCCGGTCCTCCTTCTCGAGGTGACTGTGCACCTCGGCCTCGACCAGGTTCTCCGGCAGCGGTATGTCGGTCATCTCCAGCATCGCGTCCAGCACCCGATCGCGTGCCTGGACGCCCTGCTCGAAGCGGACTCCCTGCTCGGCCTGTGCCTCCAGGTCCGCGCGCAGCTCTTGCACGGTGTCGAACTCGGAGGCCAGCTGGGCGAAGTCGTCGTCCACCTCGGGCAGCTCCCGCTCCTTGACCGACTGCACGGTGACGGTCACGTCCGAGTCCTGACCGGCCCGGTCTCCACCGGCCAGCGCACTGGTGAACTCCACCGTGTCACCGGCCGAGGCGCCGATGAGCGCGTCGTCGAGGCCCGAGAGCATGTTGCCGGAACCGATCTCGTAGGACACGCCCGTCACCGAGTCGATCTCCTCGTCGTCGATCACCGCGGTGAGGTCGATCGAGGTGAAGTCGCCGTCCTGGATCGCCCGGTCGACACCCACGAGGGTGCCGAAGCGGGCGCGCAGCTCGTCCAGGCGCGTCTGCACGTCCTCCTCGCTGACGGCGACCGGGTCGACCTCGACCTCGATGCCACTGAAGTCGGGCAGGTCGAAGCTGGGCATCACATCGACCTCGGCCTCAAACTTCAGGTCCTGGTCCGGTCCCATCGGCAGCTCGGTGAGGTTGACCTCCGGCTGGCCCAGCGGCTGCAGCTCGTGCTCCTCCACCGCCTGGGTGTAGTACTCCGGCAGGGCGTCGTTGACGGCCTCCTGGACGACGGCCCCTCGGCCGAAGCGTTGGTCGATGATGCGGGCCGGCACCTTGCCCTTGCGGAAACCCGGCACGGTGACGTTGGCGCCGATCTGCTTGTATGCCGCGTCCAACCGCGGCTTGAGGTCGGCGGAGGGGACCTCCACCGTGAGCTTGACCCGGGTGGGGTTCAGGGTCTCGACGGCACTCTTCACTGCTTGGCACTCCAAAGATCGGTGGGGGACGGCCGAGGGGCCGGACGCGAATGGCGGTCACGGCATCGTAGTGCGTCGGGGTAGCCGGATTCGAACCGGCGGCCTTCCGCTCCCAAAGCGGACGCGCTACCAAGCTGCGCCATACCCCGTGCATCAGTGCCTTGGCATCCGACGTGGCCGGGCGCCCGAGGCGGCGGCTAGACTATCGCCCCGCTGCCGTGCTGTTGGCATGGCAGCACGCGGGTGTAGCTCAATGGTAGAGCCCCAGTCTTCCAAACTGGCTACGCGAGTTCGATTCTCGTCACCCGCTCCCCGACATACAGACGAGTGGTCAGGGCAGGTCAGGCAGGGTGCCGTCGGCTTCGTAGGCCGCCATCATGTCGATGCGCCGCTGATGCCGTTCCTCGCCAGTGAACTCGGTGCTCAGGAAGGTCTCGACCATCTCGTGCGCCTCCTCGACGGTGTTCATCCTGGCTCCGATGGAGATGACCAGGGCGTTGTTGTGCAGCCTCGAGAGCTTGGCCAGCTCGGCGTTGTAGCACAGCGCGGCCCGGATGCCGGTGACCTTGTTGGCTGCGATCTGCTCGCCGTTGCCCGACCCACCGAGCACGATCCCGAGGGAGTCAGCGTCACTGGCGACCGCCTCGGCGGCGCGCAGCACGAAGACCGGGTAGTCGTCCAGCTCATCGAGCTCGGTGGGGCCGTGGTCGACGACGTCGTGACCCTGCTCGGCCAGCCAGCCGACCAGGTCGCGCTGCAGGTCGAACGCGGCGTGGTCGCCGCCGATATGGATGCGCATCACTGACTCCTGGGTGCCTCGCGGCCGGATCGGCTCGACCGTCGTGACACCATCGTGGCACCTTGACCGCACAGACCCCCAGCAGGAGGGCGCACCAAATGCCCGGCACCAACCTCACCCGTGACGAGGCGCAGACCCGATCCGAGCTCATCCGGACGCACTCGTATGCGGTGTCGCTCGACCTCACCAGCGGCCCGGAGACCTTCGGGACCGTCACCACCGCAACCTTCGACTGTGCACAGGACGGGGCGGAGACCTTCATCGACCTGGTCGCTGCCTCGGTCGAGTCGCTCGAGCTCAACGGTGCGTCGTTGGATCCTGCCCAGCACTACGCCGACGGGCGCATCCGGCTCCCCGGGCTCGCCGCGCACAACCGGCTGGTCGTCGAGGCCACCGGGCGCTACATGAACACCGGCGAGGGCCTGCACCGCTTCGTCGACCCGGCCGACGGCGAGGTCTACCTGTACACCCAGTTCGAGGTGCCGGACAGCCGGCGGGTCTTCGCGGTCTTCGAGCAGCCCGATCTCAAGGCCACCTTCCAGTTCACCGTGACTGCTCCGGCGCACTGGCAGGTGATCTCCAACCAGCCCACGCCCACGCCTGGGCCGGTCCGGGCGCAGGACGCTTCAGCACTCGCCGAGGGCAGCGCCGCACGGTGGACCTTCGAGCCCACACCCAGCCTGTCGTCATACGTCACCGCACTGGTGGCCGGACCGTATGACGTGGTCCGCGATGAGGTCGTGACCCGCGCAGGGGCGGTGCCGCTGGGGGTGTTCTGCCGCAAGAGTCTGCGGCGCTACCTGGATGCCGACAACATTGTGGCCTGCACGAAGGCGGGGTTCGCGTTCTTCGAGGAGGAGTTCGACTGCGCCTACCCGTTTGCGAAGTACGACCAGATCTTCACCCCGGAGTACAACATGGGTGCGATGGAGAACGCCGGCGCGGTGACCATCGTGGAGGACTACGTCTTCCGCTCCAAGGTCTCGGAGTCATTGGTGGAGCGGCGGGCGCTGACGCTGTTGCACGAGCTGGCGCACATGTGGTTCGGCGACCTGGTGACCATGCGCTGGTGGGACGACCTGTGGCTCAACGAGTCGTTCGCCGAGTGGGCCTCCACCACCTGCCAGGCCGAGGCGACCGACTGGACGCAGGCCTGGACGACCTTCGCGATCTCGGAGAAGGCGTGGGCCTACCGTCAGGACCAGCTGTCCTCGACGCACCCCGTGGCGGCTGACATGGTCGACCTGGAGTCGGTCGAGGTCAACTTCGACGGGATCACCTACGCCAAGGGCGCTTCGGTGCTCAAACAGCTGGTCGCGTATGTCGGGCGAGAGCCGTTCCGGGACGGGCTGCGGTCCTACTTCGCCAAGCACGCCTGGGGCAACACCAGCCTGGCTGACCTGCTCGCCGAGCTGGAGCAGACCTCGGGCCGCGACCTGCGCAGCTGGTCACAGCTGTGGCTGGAGACCGCCGGCGTCAACACGCTTACTCCCGAGCTGACCGTGCGGGACGGCGTGATCGACGCGGCGACCATCGTGCAGACCACCCCGCCGGAGCACCCGGTGCTGCGTCCGCACCGGCTGGTCGTGGCCTGCTACCGGTTGCAGGACGGGGCTTTGGAGCGCACCGAGCGGATCGAGCTCGACGTCGACGGTG
>JAABUN010007651.1_pt1 | contig 11495 bp, 8 predicted proteins | sample 5559311 | NCBI WGS metagenome assembly JAABUN01 (sample SAMN10711877, study PRJNA513370) | rock metagenome | isolation source: Antarctica rocks | place: Antarctica: Victoria Land, Siegfried Peak sud | reverse complement strand
TACCTTCTGACATAATCTCACTCCTTGGCAGGATTCTAGACCCTACTAGATTTGTCCAAGGAAATGAACCAAGACCAGGTTCGCTCAGCCTGGCAGCGATACTCTTAGCCAACGTGTCCGGGCGGATCAAGCTGCGCAGCGCCTCACGGAGCGCTGCGCCGCCCTGCCGCCGCTCGAGCTCGAAGGCGCGCTCCAGATACTTGCGGTTTTGAAGCGTCTCCAGAATGAGTCCGTAAAGGTTGATCTCGAGCACCGTAACAGCTGGGTCCAGCGCCTTGAGGCTGTCTTTGAGCCTGGGCAGGTACGCCTGAACGGTGGGGTCGTCGGCTGGCGCGTAGTCAAAGATATGAAAGCTGAGCTCGTTCCCGAGCCCTTCGCGGCGCAGAAACTGCGGGCTGGCGAGCGTAGCGCGCAAGGTCGTGAGGCGCTCGCCCAGCGTGTTGAGTTCAGACATGGCTGTTTTGGTCGAGCATCAAGGGGAGGAGCGCTTGATGTCCTTGCGCTGTGATCACCTCACGCAGCTGAGTAGGCACGAAGACCGAGTGGATCGCCCATCTCGCTCCGTCCGCTTTGCTGAGGAGGCCAGCGCTCGAGGTGAGGTTGACAATGTTCCCCTGCGACTTCTGTAATGTCGCCGCTGACCACGCGCCAATTTCAGGCTCTTGGTCCTGCTTGCGGCTAAAGAAGGTGCGGACGTCGACCGCCGAGATGTGGGAGAGCAAGCGCTGCCGCTGCTCCAACACCACCTCGGCCATAAACTCCCGCAGCAGGCGGTGCTTGAGCAGGATTAGGTAAAAGTTGGCGAGCCGCCTCGAGTCCACGCTGCCTGAGACCAGCAGCTCAAGGAGCGCTTCGGGGACGCCCTCGAGCCTGGTCATCACCGCGCGGTAGGTCGTCTTCCGGCTTGCCTCGGCGCGGAGCTGCAAAAGGTTGTCGGTCAGCACCATCTCTTGAATCCTCGCTCGGTCCTCACTGCCTAGGAGTAGCGTTGCTAGCTGCGACGTTTCTTGCAGCAAGAACCCCTGATTGGTGTGCGCCACATACTTCCGCTCGAGGCGAAGCTGCGCCGATTGTGCATTCTGTTGCCATATCACCATATCGTCAGCATAGCTTAGGCGAAGTTTTTCATCGCCAGAGCTGACGGTTGGATCGACCAATATAGAGGGAGTTGCCTAGTAGAGCGCCTTACAGGACAACAAAGGTAGTCGTCGGAGTTGTCTAATGAGTACCTGAGACCGAACGAAGACATTAACGAATGCTTAGGTGTCACAACCCGTATGTTGATGCTGGGCACCTCGGCGACCTAGCCTGTCCCGCCGGAACGTCAGAAGAGGGTAGATTGGTTAGTGGCTCGAAGACGATTGCGTCAACAAAACCCACGGCGTGAGCTAGAAGCCCGGGTGCAGCTCTTGAAAGATTCCTCGACGTTCCGTCCTTTTGGGATAATCTTAGAACACTGCCTTCATACTATGTCCGATGATCGAATCGTCCCTTTCATTGCGGAGCAGTTAAATAAATTTCCATCCGAAGAGACGGCCACGTACTTGTTTGACCGGGCAATGACCGCCGATATTGCCAGTGCGTGGAGCGTAAACCTGTCACTGTCGTCAAATCTGGTACCCGTCCACAGAGATTTATGGGGGTATGAGCGTGTGCACATTCCTTCCCTGCAAGCTCTTCCGTCAGACTTCGAGAGCTTCTTCTTTTTATACTTTCCATGGTCTATAGAAGAAAAGGTGCCGCTCCTCCTGGATTACGCATGGATCTTTCACGAGCTAGGTCATCACGCATTAGTGACCAATGAAACTGTTTTTCGAGAGCATTACGAGCCTCAGCTCGATACTTTTTTAGCCAAGCTCGAGCTGGCCACGCTTTCTTTTCAGGGGCAGGCAAGCTCTCTCGCACTCAAAAGCCGAGACGTGCTCGAATCGTACTGGCGTCCAACTGAAAATCAATACAACTGGGCGCATGAAATGGCAATCGACCTCATCGCGCTTTGGGCTGGTGGCCCGGCCTACCTTGCAGCTTTCTACGAAAACGTGTCGGAGCGGCCCGACCCTTTCTACCTTACCCAAAGCCACCCGCCACTCGCTCTCCGCCTTCTGGCGATCTTACAGGCTGCTGACCGCTTGGGATGGCGCAGCTACCTAGGCAAGCTTCACTCGCTTTCAGCCCGCTGGAACGCGGAGCTAAAAGGTCCTACGATCAAGAACGCTTACGCTGCCTCCGCTCGTTCGGAGCTTTTAGACGCTTGTGTAGCGGCCACCCATCTCTACTGTGAGGCAGCAAGGCTCCCTCAGCTGACGCCCAGTAAAATCTCAATGATTGTCGAGCAGCTAGAAGCCGGAGAAGCACTTATGGGTACCGAACTCATTGTAGCGGCGTGGCACGTTGGATGCACGGACCCGGAGGGGTACGACGCTTGGGAAGAAAAGGCCGTAACCGAGGTGGTAGAGGACATTAAACGGGAACACCTGTGACCTTATAGGCTTTTGAGAGCTGGAGTGCGCCAGCATCCGCCACGTGCAACACCCAAGGCAGGCTCAGGCCGGTGTCGAGTTTGGTGAAGCACATATCCGCTTCCCACACCAGATCCCGAATGACGGTGGCCCGGTCAAAGTCACCGTAGATTTCATGAATTCGGGCGAGCAGGGGCGAAGCCGTGCCTTGCGTCACGTAGGGACTGCCTGTCGTCGCCACAAGCACCTCGTTAGGGTTGGCGAAAGGCATCGACGAAGTAGCAACTAGAGGGTTTTTAATACTTGCACCCTCAGCACGGTATTGTCGCCACAGGCCCGCACGCTTGGAAAGCTCTACTGCCGTCCATACAGAATTAGAGCTTACAGCCCCTTCCTCAAGGTAATGCGCGTGAAGCCGCTTAAGGGCATCTAGCTCCTGCCACTCCTCACCCTGGCCCCGGTACTCGCCATCCCTGAGGATAAGAACACGCTCAAAGTTGGGAGGTTGCCCGATTTTCATAAGCGTTTTGCGGACGCGCTCAAATATTTCTAACAGGCCTATGTACAGATCGGGCGCAAAGATTGGCTCTTTCTGCTCGGGCTTGACCTCAATCTTGCCGGGAACGAGGTAAGGCGTTTCTTCCGCAAGTCCGTAACCGACGCACGCCATCACGAAGTTATTGTTGCGTCCGCCTACGTCAATGCCAACGTGCACGTTGTACCCGAACGGATCGGCGGGCATGAATGGTATCCACGCGTGTTTCGTCAGCAAGTTTTGTAACACGGCCTCGTAGTTATTTAAAGTATTACGCGCGTGGCGTGCGTCCTGGCGTTGGATCGTAACCCAGTCGCGCCTGGTGTGCTTAGGATGTAGGGTCGTATCGTGATGCAGACACTGCGAGGTCACGCCGACCTTTTTTTTGACATTGTGATGGGTGTCCCCGTCGGTTCGCGGTGCATGTCTACCCTCAGGCAGAACGACGACCACGGCGTTGTACCCGAATCGCTCGACCGCTTCGGCGATATCACTCGGGTCGTCGTAGAGGATGGGACCAGCAAAGGCAAACGCAAGATGCTTGTCTGTAACCAGGCCGTTCAGATCATCCGTGAGCCTCTGGGCACGTGTCCCTCCGTACTTTCGGTGCGCGGTGACCACCGGGTTGATGCTTTGGGTGGTGAAAAGAAAGCCGTTATCCCGAACGAGTTCACTACGCCTCCTGGCCCGCTGCTGGAGGGCTTGCTCGGTGTGCGCTCTAGGCGCAGGAAGCACGCCTTCAACGCCCGGCTCGACGTTAATGCGGAGGCTGGGGAGGGAAAGGCTGAGCACCCTGTCGCGCGGCACGGCGATAAGGTCGTCGGCGAGCTTGACCTCGTTCCCAAAGGCTTCTAAGCCCTGGAGCAGCCCTCGGACCCCGGCGTACCCTTCCGCACGCAGATGTGTTGGGATGATCGTGTCCCGGTGACGCTCCTGGGTGATGTGCGTGTCGAGGATAAGGTACGCCCCGCTCATATCAACAGGTATCGCAGGTCGTTTGTAGGGTTTACAAAACACAGGTCGCGCTGTTAGGAGCTGTTGCTCGGCGGGGTCCAGCTCGATGTGCTCGAGAATGTCCTCAGGGCGCTCGAGGTCATAAACACTCGCGGCCTGAACCCCTGTGGGATTGACGAGGAGCACGCGTACGTTAGTCTGTTTTCCCTTCCGCGTAAGCCGATTTACCCGTTTGAGCCCGATAAGCTCAGCTAAAAGCGACACCTCACCAGCCTCGTAATAACTTGCGAAGCTCCGGGCACCGACACTAACCGTCGAAATGCTCACCTGTAGAACCAGTGTGTCGTTGGCAAGCCGCTCGGGCGATACCGTATATTTCCGGCAGTACACCACGCCGTCAGCAGCGCGGTTAAAGTCGGGCAGCTCACACGGGACACCGAAATCCTGCCAGAGCGGCCCCAAGTCCTCAGAGTATTCGTTCTTGAACTGCTGCTTAACAGCCTCACTCAAGATACCCGTGACTGTCTGCCAGTACTCAGGCTGGCTGGCTTGGGCATCAGATGCTCTTTCGCGCTTGACGCTATGGCCGTGAAAATCTGCTTGGTCAGGTAGGCTCCACGCCGCCGGGACGGCGACTAGACCCTCCTCGACCTCGACGATAAAGCCGTATCCTTCACAGCAACCTGGAAAAGCCTTGCGCAAATCCCACATCGTGTTCTTAGCGACACCGCGTTTAACAGCGGACATTGGGTCGGTTAAGGACGATACTCGGTACCATGCTACCGGCCAACTAAGGTCAGCTACGTTTTCGACCTCATAAGCGTTGAGCACGGTCGGCACGCCATGTGGGCTGTTTCTCCGGTAAGACATCAATGCTCCCTCGTTAAGAAGTAGGTGGTAGCGCTTCCGGCGAAACCTGAGATTACCGGGAGCCAGATGCGGAAGAGGTCGTCAAGTTTTTCAGCAACCGTGGATCGTCCCGCGAGTTCAAGGCCGAACACGGAGCCGTAATGGATCAAGATACTCGCCAGCAGTGCACCGATGACAATATAGGCAAGGCGACGCGCCGTATCCGCCTGTTTTTTCTTAATTTCGTCATCGATACTAATCGTCCCGCGGTCTGGTTCGATACCACCATGAATCTCAACAATTTCGAATTCTGACGAGCCGGTGACATCAACTACGCTACCGCCATCCTCTATCGACCGGTCCTCGTCTGCCATGCGTTACTTCTGCTCGAAGTATTGCAGGCGCGGGATGACGACGACACGCTCCTCGCCGGACTCGGGGTTGCGCATAACGATCTCCGTGTAGCCTTTTTCAGCTTGGGTCTGTAAGGCTCGGCTGATCTGTAAGGACTCTCGGACCGTGTCAGCCAGGGAGTTATAGTGTCCCTGCTCGGTCATGTCTTCAAGCGTTTTAAGGCTCCGCTCGTCAAACGTAAACGCGACCCGCTTACTTGTGGCCATGATCTCTCCTCACTTACTTATATTTAGCATAGCATCGTATGCTATTCATGCACATATTAGCACACAATTTGACATCATGCAAAGCATTAATTTAGCACACTTCTATGTCACCGGTAATGTTGACTTATTGCGCGTCAAAGTCTTTAAACAAGACGATAATTGACGGGCGAAACGACGAGCAACCCGAGTTCGTTAGTCTGGAAAAGCTGCTATCCCAGTTCAAGGGGCACAGCAGAGACCAGCGCAACGTACGTCAGAGGAACAATGGTGAGACTTCTACGTGCCAGATCGTCACCTACTTGGGCACAAATTTAGACGACCAGTTAAGCACATATTATAAGACCACTTATCTGTCACGAACCTTGGTGTATCATTGCTTAAAAGTTCTTGCCGACGTGTACCAACATTTAAGCCATGTTCGCACACTTGGTTTTTCACTCATAAAAAAGAGGATGTTGTGCCCCGCATAGTTTTTCTGACAGCACATCCGCACGCTGCGTCTGAAGAAATACAAGACCACCTTGTTATCACGCCTAACGAGCGTGCAGCACAGGCTTTTGGTGTAGCGCCCATGTCGCTCGATACGCTAGGCAGCAGTCTCCTGGCAGCAGCAGACAAAAACGTAGCTAAAGAAGTGCTTGCTGAGCATGTGTTGCGTCAAGTTCTCCAGGACGTGCTGGCCCCCACTGATTTGACCAGTGCGTATAAGACCATCGTGCCCCTAGTTAGCGAACTGTTACGAGTTGGGATCAGCGCAGCTGAACTAATGGGGGTCGGCGGCGCGCTTCCTGAGCATCTCGCCCAAATTTTGGACCTTTACGAAAAAGAACTGGCTGATAACGGTGTAGTCGATGGAGCCTCCAAACTATGGGTTGCCGCACGCTTGGGGGGAGTGCCAAGCAAACTGTTTGTGCTGGGCTACCCCCGTATCGGCCGCGCCGATCTCTTCTTTCTCAACGCGGTCGCGGCGGATGGTAGTGTGCTCGTCCTACCCTGCGTCGCTCATGACCTTTTTGCCGAGAACCGGCAAGCAGCTGCTTTTTTGGAGACGCATGGCTGGCAGGTTCACATTGACGAGACACTACCAACCACCCTTGGTGAGCAGGTCAGCGAGCGCTATTTAGACCCTACCCGACCAGCCCCGGAGATCAAGGCTCAGGTCTACAGTGGCCGAGAAGCTGAGGTTCGCGGCATTCTAGGAAGGGTGAAGCATCTTTTGCAGAAGGGTGTCCAGGCAGAAGAGATTGTCCTCGTGGCGCGGCAAGAGGCGGATTACGGTCCTATGCTTGCCGACGTTGCTTGGGAGTACAACGTGCCAGTCCACTTGGCCTACCCGGTGGCGCTGGCCGACACAAGACTGGGTGCCTGGCTGGGCCTGCTCACCCAGGTGATCGCAGATGGGTTTCCCTATGAAGCGACCGCGCGTCTCTTCAAACATCCACTCGCCCGCAGGCTAGAGCCTGATGCATGGGCTCACGCCCGCAACCTGCTCCCTCATGATGCTGCCGCGTGGACACGCATTGGTGTGGACGTTACGGAGCTCGAGTGGGCGCTCGAGACTACCCGGGCAGCTTTCCGGAAACACCTGAACGCAGCCTTGGGGGGTCTGGGCGTGGAGCAGCGAGCTGAGAATGATCTGCAAGCCTCACGCGTTCTTAAACTGCTCGAGCAGGAGCTTACGGCGATGACGGGTGACGAGCACCTCCCCCTGGCCGCGTTTCTAGCCGAACTGCGCGACCTGCTGGACCGCCTCACCGTTCCCTACCACGCCGAGGCAGGCGGAGTGGCGCTCCACACGCCGCTTGCGGTCTTTGGCAGCCGCTTTAGATATGTTTTTGTGCTGGGACTCGCCGAAGGCATGTTGCCAATGGCGCTGCAAGACCCGCCCCTGCTCGATTTTCATGAACGAAGCCTGCTGGCGGCGCAAGGTCTCGCCCTCGAAACGGCGGCAGAACGCGCCAACCGCGAACGCCTCTCGGTGTGGGCACTTTTTGAGACCGTTACCGAGCATCTCACCTTGAGCTATTCGCAGCAGAGCGACGGCCAGGCGAACATCGAGAGTGCAGTCTTTGCGGCTCTCGGGTGTAGACCGGTTCCCGCCACCACGGCCTACTGCGCGAGCGCCGAAGAGGCCAGACGCTACCGGCTGCTCGACGAGGAGGCGACCACTGATGGGGTGCTCAAGGCGGCCCGGAGAAACCAGCAGATCGAACTGCGTAGGGAGGGTGAGGACGCCTACGACGCTTTCGACGGGGTGCTGGGGATCTCGCTGCCGCTGGCGGACTACTCGTTCAGCGCCACAGGTTTGACCCGCATCGGCCTCTGTCCCTTCCGCTGGTTTGCAGGTGAAGTCCTAGGCCTCGAGGAACTTAAAGAAGCGGAGTCCGACCTCAGCCCGAGGTTACGCGGCGAGTTCTACCACCTAGCTCTCGAGCTAGCGGTCAAGGCCGCCCGGGAGGCGGGTGGGACGCGAGCTGATGTGGTTGCAGCGCTAGACGCTTCGTTCACGGGGGCTGAGAAGGAACTCAAGCTGAGCACCCTGCCGAACTGGAGCAACCGCCGTGATGAGCACCTGGCGTTCCTCACGCGGGCGGTACACGACCCCGAATTCTTGCCGGACGGAGTCGAGATCGTCGCGGTCGAAGAGACCTTCTCGACCTCCTGGAAGGGCCTGAGCGTACGCGGCAAGGTTGACCGCGTCGACCGCACGGCGGATGGCTTAAGCGTCAAAGACTATAAGACCAGTTCGAGCAAGCCCAAAGGGATAAAGAATGACAAGGGCGTCGCCAAGATCGACGTTCAGCTCCCGCTCTACCTCTACGCCGCCCAAATGCAGATCGTTCCCGGTGCCGAGACCGAGACGATAACGGGACATTACTACTCGCTGACCCGACGCGAGAAGCGCATTCTCGGTCACGCCAAACCGGATGAAGTCGCGCTGGACGCCCTGGCCGAGCGGGTCAAAGGACATCTGGCTGAAGGCTCGTTCCCAGTCGACCCGGACAACGACGACTACGCCTGTACGCACTGCGAGTTCGACCGGGTCTGCCGCAAAGGGCCACGCTTAAACCGGAAGCGGAGTGACCATGCTGACGTCTGACCAGGAACGCGCCGCCCTCGCCGAAGGTAGCGTCGCCGTCGTCGCTGGGGCAGGCACCGGGAAGACGCACATGCTCGCCTACCGCTACCTGCATCACCTGCGCCAGGGGCTGTCGCCGCTGGGGATCGTTGCGGTCACCTTCACCGAGCGTGCAGCCGACGAACTACGTGCCCGCATTCGCCGCGAGGTAGCAGCGGCGACGGACCTGCCCGACCACGCCCGGCTGTTGGCTGAACTCGAGGCGGCACAGATCAGCACGGTTCACGCCCTGGCAGCACGGATCTGCCGCGATCACTACGAGAGAGCTGGCGTGCCCGCAAGCTTCGATATTCAGGATGAACTCGAGGGTGTCCTCGACCAGGCTGAATTGCTCGAGGAGACGCTCGCCACGCTGCCGTCTGAAGCGTATGACGTGTTGCCCTACACGCAGCTCAAAGCGGTCATCGTGGAACTGCTTAAAGACCCGTTGCGGGCCGAGCAAGCGCTCGCCTGCGCGCCGGAACGGTGGCCGGAGCTGGTCGCCCGGGCGCGGCAGGAGGTTACTGAACGCATAACCTCACGGGAGACGTGGCGAGAGGCGGGCGAAGCGGTCCGAACCTACTCGGGTGCCGCGGGTGACGTTCTAGAAGAAGCGCGTCAGATGGCTGAAGCGGGCATTGCGTGCCTAGCTACGGGTGACGCAGAGGGCGCAGTGGCGCTGCTCACAAGCATGAAGACGGGTAAGATTGGTAAGCCTGGCAACTGGTTGGGTGGTGGCTTGGATGAGGTGCGGGAGGCGCTTAGAGCACTCAAAGCATCTCTTAAACCTACTCTCGCTCACGACAAACGCGAGCTCGCGCTTATGCTGCTGGCACTAGGTCCAGTGGACGATGAGCTTAAGAAAGTTCTAGGCGTCCTTCGTGACAGCTTCGAGGCGGTCTACACGGCGCTCAGGCAGACCAGGTTGGATAACGGGCGACTCGATTTCGCCGACCTCGAAATTCATGCGTTGAGAGCCCTTGAGCACCCCGAGGTCAGGGCACATTACCGCTCGCGCTGGCGCGCCGTGCTGGTCGACGAGTTTCAGGACACCAATCCGGTGCAGGCTGAAATCCTGGCGAAGCTGACCGAAGCGGCCATCTTGACGGTCGTCGGGGACGAAAAGCAGTCGATCTTCGGGTTTCGCGGGGCGGAGGCCACAATCTTCCGCAGCGTTCGCAGCCGGATCAAGGTTGATGGTGGCAGCGGGGTCGTCCTCTCGGAGAGCTTCCGTACCCACACGGAGTTGCTCGGGCCGATCAACGGCTGCTTCGCAACGATCTTTGGAGAGGCGCACGACGCTCTCACGCCGCACCGCATGACGCCCCCGCATGAAGGCCCGCACTTTGAGGCTTTCGCTATCACTCTCCGTGAGGGTGAAAAAGCTGCACGACGCCTTTGCCTGGTTCATGAAGCGCGGGAGCTTGCAAGTCGTATCAAAACGCTCGTTGATGCCGAGACACCAATCTACGACCCTCGCATACAGGCAAGTCGCCCGCTTGGTCCGGGGGACGTTGCGGTTCTCACCCGTACCTGGCGCACCTTGGACGTCTTTAATGAGATCCTCCCAGCAGTCGGACTGCCCGTTGTCCACACGGGCGGCGGCAACTTGTTAGACACGCGCGAGGCCAAAGACAGTCTGGTGCTCCTCCAGGTACTTGCCGAGCCCGAAGACGACCTCTCCTTGGTGGCGCTTCTCCGCAGCCCTTACTTTGCCGTCAGCGATCCGGCTCTTTATCAGCTCAGGCAGCAAAAGGATAAAGGAGAGCGCTGGTGGGATGTGCTGGGGCGCTCAGAGGATGAGGCAACAAAACGCGCCGTGACCATTTTGCACGAACTGCATGACGCGAGCCAGCATCACCGCCCTACCCGGCTGCTCCAAATCGCTGACCGCGCCACGGGCTACACCGCCGTGATCGGTAACCTGCCGGGGGCCGAGCGCCGACTGGCGGACTACCGCGGATTCGTGACGCTGGTACGAAAGCTCGAGGGGGGTCTTGGGGACGTGTTCAGCGTCAGCCGCCGCCTCAGGCGGCTACACTTGGCAGAGGCCAAAGTCGAGCGGCCTAAGCTGCAAGGGCTGGGCGCGGTATCGCTGATGACGCTGCACGCGGCTAAGGGGCTCGAGTGGCCGCTGGTAGTAGTAGCCGATCTCGATTACGACAACAAGGGTGGAAAAACGAGTGCGCTGGTGGACGCCGAGCTCGGCGTAGCCCTTAAACTAGGTGACGATGAGGGACTTTTTCAAACTCCCGCATTGTACAAACTGCTCGAGCAGCAGAAGAAGCAGCGCGAGGCAGAAGAGTTATCGCGGCTGATGTACGTCGGGTTGACCCGCTCACGGGACCGCCTCTTACTCTCCACTTCGGGTACTAGCGGACCTGCCTATAAACTTATAGCTCGCGGTGTTGAAGCGATAAACATTTCATTTGCCGAAGTTCAGTACGACGCGGTTATGTCGGTGTATCCAACGAGTGCCGCCTCTTCTAGAACAAGTGGAGAATCTGAACTAGAAATTATCGTTGATTGACAAGCGGATGTTCAGAGAGGCTAGCCGTCTTTAGTCCTGCTTGTTTTTGGCGCAATTCTGAAGTAGGGGTCATCTTGATTGTCACAATCAAAGTGGATTCTCTCGAAAAAAAGGGCGCGCACAAATACCATGAAAAACGCGCGTTATCCGCGCACCTTTGCTAGCATTGTCGAGGGAGCCTGGTATGTCAGCAAAGAACGGCACCGTAAAGCTGAGCCTCGAGCTGTCCGAAGAGGTCAACGCCAAGCTCGAATCGCTAGCGAAAAAAGCCGGTACCACGAAAGGCGATCTGCTAAGACGCAGCTTGGGTTAGCACTTCCACCTTCTACTGACCCACAGTAAGCTAGAAAGATGCGTGGTTACACACTGGACTTACGAGAGCGGATTGTTAGAGCAGTAGCACAAGGGGAAGGGAAAACCGCTGTAAGCA
>JAABUN010007650.1_pt1 | contig 11500 bp, 11 predicted proteins | sample 5559311 | NCBI WGS metagenome assembly JAABUN01 (sample SAMN10711877, study PRJNA513370) | rock metagenome | isolation source: Antarctica rocks | place: Antarctica: Victoria Land, Siegfried Peak sud | reverse complement strand
CGTGGGCGCGGGAGCACGTCGCGCTCGGGACGAACACCGATCCGTACCAGTGGGTCGAGGCGAAGTACCGGCTCATGGCGGGAATCTGGGAGGCGCTGCGCGACGCGCGGACGCCGAGCTCGGTGCTCACGAAGTCGCCGCTGCTGCTGCGCGACATGGCGTTGATGAAGCAGATCGCCGCGGTCGCGTCGTTCACGGCGAACCTGTCGATCCCGACGCTCGAGCAGAAGGCCTGGCGCGCGACGGAGCCGCACACGCCGAACCCGCGCGCTCGCCTGGAGGCGGTGGCCGAGCTCAACCGTAACGGGATCCCGGCGGGCATCCTCATCGCGCCGCTCATGCCGGGCATCAACGACGACCCGCGCCAGATCGAGGCGCTGCTCGCCGCTGCGGCCGAGGCGGGAGCGACGGGCGTCGGCGGCATCGCGCTGCACCTCCGCGGTGAGGTGCGCGGGGTGTTCATGGACTGGCTGCGCTCCCAGCGGCCGGACCTCGTGCCTCTCTACGAGGAGCTCTACGCGAACGGCGCCTATGCGCCGGCGGCGGAACGGCGGCGGCTCGCGCTGCTGCTCAGGGCGTCGGGCGCGCCGGTGGCCGCGCCGTTCTCACGCGATCCGGGGGTGCCTCGCGGGAGAGCCGGGTCCGGGGGCGCGGCGGAAGCGCCATCGGGAAGAGCGGTGGACCGGTCGCCGCCTGAGGGGACGGGGATCGGGCTGCAGAAGGCACTCTTCTGACTGGCACGGCGAGGACCTCGGTGAGCGACCGCCGCATACCGACGCAGCCGAGCCCTGAGCAGGCGTTCGCAGTCGGCCTCGCCTCGCGAGCCCATACACGAACGCTCCGGCCCACTCAGCGCTTGCGGCGCTGCGCCGCAGCCATCTCGGCGGCGACCTTGTCCGAGCCGGCGCGGCGGGCGACCCTCGCGCTCGTGGCGGGCGCGAGGCCCGCGAAGGCAGCGCCCAGGCGCATCGGAAGCGGTGCCACGTCGACCTCGCCGCGATCGCGCTCGATCGCGTCGACCACCGCGTCGGCGACCTCGTCCGGGGTGCTCGTGCCGACCCCGCGCGGGAGCTCGACCTCCGTCTCGGCGAACATGCCCGCGCCCGATATGAAGCCCGGGAAGACGACGCTGACACCGACGCCGAAGGGGCGCATGTCCTCGCGCAGGCCCTGGCCGAACCCGCGCAGCGCGAACTTCGTCGCGGAGTACATCGACGTGCCGGGTGTACCGGCCTTGCCGCTGAGGCTCGAGATGAAGACGAGGTGGCCGTCGCGACGTCCGACCATCCGCTCCCCGAGCACCCGGGCGAGGACCACCGGGGCACGGAAGTTGACGTCGAGAGCGCGATCGATCTCCTCCGCAGAGAAGGAGGTCAGCGGTCCGGAGGCGGGGAGGGCGGCGTTGGCGATGAGCACGTCGACGTCGGCACACTCGTGCGCGAGGCGGACGACGGCGTCGCGATCGGAAAGATCGCTGGCCAGCGCCCGGGCTCCCAGCTCCTGCGCGAGCGGCTCGAGCACGTCGGTCTGGCGACCCGTGAGGATCAGCTGCGCGCCGGAGCGGTGCAGGCGACGGGCGATCGCGTGGCCGATGCCTCCCGTCGCGCCGGTGAGCAGGACCGTCTTGCCGGAGAGGAGCATGGCGCCGCATGCTACGGCTCCGAAGCCCGGGCGACCCGCGGGTATCGGCGTCGAGGTGGTGCGCGTCGACGCTCAGGCGAAGACGGCGATCGTCGCCGTGAAGCCGTGCAGGAACGCCTCGCCGCCGACCGGACCGATCTCGCCCGCGGCGAAGAACCCCGCAGTCGGCGCGCCGCCGAGCAGCTCGGCCACCGCCACCGCGTCGTGGTCTCGGACGCCGAAGAGGCCGCGGCCGCGGCCGTTGCAGGTGAACATCAGCGCACCGCCGGGGGCCGCGCCGCCGAGCGCGGCGCGCCGCAGGTCGAGCGCCTGGCGCAGGTCGAGGTCGGCGGAGGCGGCGTCGCGCGCGTGCAGGCGGACGATCGAGCCGGGGAAGACCGGGGCGCCGACGGCGATCGCGCCCTTCTCCGGATCGGCGCCGAGCAGGCCGCGGACGAGGAAGTCGCCCTGGAGGTACTCAGGCTTGCCCGCGTCGATGACGATCCCCAGCAGCAGGCCGCCGTCGAGCATGTCGCGCTCGTGCTCGGCGAGGCTCTCGACGGCCCCGCGCAGCCGCTCAAGCGCCGGGCGACCGGCGAGCTCGAAGATGAGGTTCCCTTCGCCGGCGGTGACGGTGAGTTCAGGCCCGATCGGCGCCGCGCCCTGCGAGACGCACGGCAGCACCTCGAGCCCGTCGAGGCGGACGCCGACCGCGCCGCCGGCGTGGATCTCGCGGTCGAGGAAGAGCGCCGAGCCGTCTCCCACCCGGCCGCTCGCCAGTCCCCCGAGGACCGGCACGCCGGGCGCGGCGCGCGGCAACTCGGCCAGCACGCGATCGGTCGGGAAGGTGTGCGGGTCCGGAAGCAGCACGAGCGCGCTCGCGCCCTCGAGGCTCGGGAAGCCCTCGATCGCTACCCCGTCTTCGAGCTGATCGACCGACGCGTGGAACGCCTCGGCGTGCCCGTCGCCGAGATTCGCGGCCCAGACGCTCACGGCGGTTCCCTCCTCGACCTCGCGCCCCGCGCCGAGCACGCCGCCGGCTCCGCAGCCGGCCAAGGTCTCGGGCGCGAGCACCGCGTGGACGGCCTCGAGCGTGACCGTTGGGTCGGCGAGGTGGGCGCCGGAGCAGAAGACGAAGACAAGGTCCGCGGGGTGCGGACCGAGCTGGTCGCGGGCGGCGGAGGCTGCCTCGGTGGCAGCGCGGGCAGGGTACGGGCGGGAGGAGATGCCGCATCCGGCACGCACGCTCATCCCACCACCGTACCTCTCGGCGGCGGCGCGCTCTACGGGAGGGTGGGAAGGTCAGCGACGTCGAGCGTGGCACCGGCGAACGTCGCCGTCGTGACCTCCTCGACGAGCGCGTACTCGTCGGCGCGCAGGTCGCGGTGCACGCGGATGGCGCGCGCGATCGGACGCACCACCCAGTACTCGGCCACGCCGGACCGCGCGTAGACCGAGCGCTTGACCCCGAGATCCACGGGCGCGGAGCTCACGGAGACCTCCATGACGAGCGCCGCCTCCGATGGATGTTGCGCGGCATAGTCACCCGTGGGAACGAGGGCCAGGTCCGGCTCGGGCTCGCTGGCCGGCAGGCAACGCAGGGGAGCCTGGACGCGGATCGCGAACCGGCTGCGATCGATCGCGTCGTAAGCCCAGTCGGTCAGGCGCGTTAGGGTGGCCGCGTGGAGGGCGCCTTGCGGACTCACAGCGACCAGCAGTCCGTCGAGAAGCTCGACACGGTCGTCCTCACCGAGCACCCTGTGCTCGACCATGCGCTCGTACTGGTCGAGCGTGAGCGGCTGGAGCGGGACACCGGGTGCGAGCTCGACGGGCACGGACGCCATGGTAGATCAGGCGGAGAGCTGTGCGATCAGGTGATCGACGATCACGAGCGACGGACGCCACTCCACCCGCTCACGTGAGGCCCGCACTGCATCCATGTCCAGCTGCCCCTGCTTGCGTGCCCGGACCCAGCAGGCGCGGAGCTCGTAGTAGGGCATCGTCTCGGCGAGGTCGATGAGCGTGCGCGACTCCGAGGTCACCGGCACGCCGTCGATCGTCGTCACGTCGTCGGGATGGAGGTCCGGCACGTAGTGGACGACGACGCCCGGCGGGGCCTCCGGCGGATCGCGCGGGTCGCCCGGGTGCCGGGGGAGGGTGACGTGGATCAGGTCGTCGCTGTGCATGGGAGGCATGTTCCACCGCGCCGTCGTTACGCCACAAGACCTGGGTGTGGAGAAACTGCTCCGGAAGTGCGCAAGCCATGATGATGAGCGGCGCATGGCCGCCACCGTTCTCGCCCTCTTCGGCCCCACCGGCGTCGGGAAGACCGCGCTCGCGCTCGCCGTCGCCGACCGCCTCCGGGCCCGCGGCGAGCGGCCCGTCGCGGTCTCAGCGGACGCGCTCCAGGTGTACGCGGACCTGGAGACGCTCACGGGCGTCGCGACCCCGGAGGAGCGCGCGCGCCTGGAGCACCGGCTCGTGGCCTTCGTCCCCGTCACCGAGACCTTCTCCGCCGGGCGTTACGCGGAGCTGGCCCATGCCGAGATCGACGCCCTGCTCGACGAAGGCGCGACGCCCATCGTCGTCGGTGGCACCGGCCTCTACCTCCGCGCGGCGCTCGCCGACCTCGAGCTGCGGCCCGAGCCCCCGCCCGGCCTCCGCGACCGGATCGCCGCACAGCTCGCCGACGTGGGCGCCGACCAACTCCACGACGGCCTCGTGCAGCGCCATCCGTGGACGGCGGCGACCGTCCGGGCCACCGACACCCACCGGCTCGTCCGCACGCTCGAGCTCGAGGCGCTCGGCGCGCTCAACCCGCCGCGGCCGGAGAGCCAGCTGTGGACCAGCGAGACGCGGCATCCGACGCGGCTGGTCGCCTGCGTCATGCAGCGCGCAGCTCTCGACGCCGCGATCGACGCCCGGGTGGAGCGCATGGTCGCCGACGGCGCCGCGGAGGAGGTCCGCCGCGCCGACGCCGCCGGCGCCTCGGCAACCGCCCGCAAGGCGCTCGGCTTCGAGGACCTCCTGCGCGACGATCCCGCGGCGATGGCCCGCCGGACGCGCCGCTACGCGCGCCGCCAGCTCACCTGGCTGCGCAAGCTCGCAGACGTCGAGACCGTCGACCTCACCGAGCGCGCTCCCGAGGAGGTCGCCGCCGACCTCCTCCCGTAGCCTGCGGCCCGGATGCGTTTCGAGAAGTGGCAGGCCCTCGGCAACGACTACGTGATCGTCGAGCGCGACGCGCTCCCGTTCGCGCTGACCCCGAGACGCATCGAGCGCCTCTGCGACCGCCACACCGGCCTCGGGGCCGACGGCATTCTCCAGCTCGAGCCGCCCGACGAGCCCGGCTACGTCGCCCGCCTGCGGATCTTCAACCCCGACGGCTCGGAGGCCGAGCTCTCCGGCAACGGCGCGCGTGAGGCGATCCTCTACCTCCGCAACCGGGGCTGGACGGACTCCGACCGCTTCTCGATCCAGACGGTCGCGGGGGAGATCAGGCCGTCGATCACCGGCCCGACGACGTGCAGCGTCGACATGGGCCGAGCGAGGACGCGCTCGGACGCGTTCCCGAGCGGCGACGCGGACGGCGCCGGCGAGGTGGCGGGCTTCCGCTTCCAGCACGTCCACGTCGGCAACCCCCAGTGCGCGATCCGGGTCGAGGACGAGCGGGCGCTCGCGCAGCTCGATCTTCCCGCGATCGGGCCGGCGATCGAGCGCGCGGAGCTCTTCCCGCAGCGCACGAACGTCTCGTGGTGGTGCGCGCTGGCCCCGGACGTCATCCGCGCGCGGATCTTCGAGCGCGGCGTGGGGGAGACCCAGTCCTCCGGCACGGGGGCGACGGGCGCGGCGGTCGCCCACGTCCTGAGGGGCGGCGACTCGCCCGTGACCGTCCGCCTCGACGGCGGCGAGCTGACCGTCGACGTCGACGAGGCGCTCCACGTCGACCTCGCCGGCTGGGCGGTCGCGGTCTACGCCGGGGGGGTCGCTCCCGGCCTGCTCGACAAGCTCGCCGACCTGTAGCCGGCGCTCCGCGACGCCGGCTTGTAGCGTCCGGAGCCGCATGAGCTCCGCCGTCGCGAACACCGCCGTCTCCGGCCGCCTCGCCCACGGCATCGCGCTCGTGACGGTCACTCCCGAAGACCGCGCGCTGGACGCCTGGTTCCCCGAGCCCGCGCTCGGTCCGCTGCCTGATGACCCCGAGCCGCTCGGGCCGGAGCTTGACCGCGAGGACGCGATCCGCGGTGTCCGCGTCGAGGAGCAGGTCGTGCAGATCGACCTCGACGCGCCGCCGGTCTCCGGACCGGACGCCTACCTGCGCCTTCACCTGCTCTCGCACCGCCTCGTCGCGCCTCACGGCGTGAACCTCGACGGCCTGTGGGGCGTGCTGGTCAACGTCGCGTGGACGTCGCTTGGCCCCGTGGACCTCGCCACACTGAACGCAGTGCGATTGCGTGCCCGCGCCGCTGGGATCGCCTGCAACGTCACGTCGGTCGACAAGTTCCCGCGGATGACCGACTACGTCGTCCCGGCGGGGGTGCGGATCGCCGACGCCGATCGCGTGCGGCTCGGCGCGCACCTCGCGGCGGGTACGACGGTGATGCACGAGGGCTTCGTGAACTTCAACGCCGGGACGCTCGGCGTCTCGATGGTGGAGGGACGCATCTCCGCGGGCGTCGTCGTCGGTGACGGCACCGACGTCGGCGGGGGCGCGTCGATCATGGGCACGCTCTCCGGTGGCGGCACGGCGGTCATCGCGCTCGGCGAGCGCTGCCTGCTCGGTGCGAACGCGGGCCTCGGCATCTCGCTCGGGAACGACTGCGTCGTGGAGGCCGGGCTCTACGTCACCGCGGGCACGAAGGTCGCAGACCCCGACGGCAAGGTCGTCAAGGCCGGCGCGCTGAGCGGCGCGTCGAACCTGCTCTTCCGGCGCAACTCGCAGACCGGCGCCGTGGAGGTCTCCCCGCGCGACGGCGGCTCGTGGGGCGGCCTCAACGCGGTGCTGCACGCCAACGACTGAGCCGCTCGGCGGCGGCGCGGCACCGCTCGAGCGTCGGGACGAGCGCGACGCGCACGCAGCCCTCGCCGGCGGGGCCGAAGAACGCGCCGGGCGCCACGACGAGCCCCTCGTCGAGCAGGGCGCCCGCGAACGCCTCGCTCCCGCTCCATCCCGGCGGGATCGCGAGCCAGAGGAAGAACGAGGCGTGGCCCCCCGCCGGGCGCAGCCCCGCCGCGAGCAGCGCGGGCAGCAGCGTCTCGCGCTTGGCACGGTAGACCTCCCGGACGGCCTCGACGTGCGCCTCGTCGCTCCAGGCAGCGACCGCCGCGCGCTGCACGAACGTCTGCGGTGCCACGCCGACGTTCGGGCGGAACCGCTTCAGAGCGGCGATCAGATGCGCGTCGCCGGCGACGAAGCCCGAGCGGTAGCCCGGCATCGAGGAGCGCTTGGAGAGCGTGTGGAGCGCCAGGACGTTCGCGCGGTTGGGTGCCTGGAGCGCGCTCGCGGGCGGGGCGCCCTCGAACCACAGCTCGGAGTACGCCTCGTCGCTGGCGAGCACGACGTCGTGCTCCTGGGCGCGCGCCGCGGCGCGCGCGTAGAAGTCGCGCGGCGCGGTGGCGGCCGTCGGGTTGTTCGGGTAGTTCAGCCAGAGGAGTGCGAGGTCCCGCCACGGCACCGCCTCGAGCTCCGGGAGGAAGTCACGGTCGGCCCGCAGCGGCAGCTCGACGACCTCGCGGTGGGCGAACAGCGCGCCGCGCTCGGCCACCGGATAGCCGGGCACGGTGACCGCGACCTTTCCCGGCCCGACGACCTGCACCAGGGAGAAGATCGCCTCCTTGGAGCCCAGGGTCGGGACGACCTCCGTCGCGGGATCGAGCGTGACGCCGAAGCGCCGTCCGACCCACGCCGCCGCGGCCTCGCGCAGCTCGGGCAGGCCCTCGGCCAGCGGGTAGGCCGACATGGGCTCGATCGCGCCGGCGAGCGCGCGGCGGATGAACGCGGGGGTCTCCTCGCGCGGCTCCCCGATCCCGAAGTCGATCACGTCGACGCCGTCCGCCTCCAGGCGCCGCCGGGCGTCGGTCAGGCGGACGAACGGGTAGGTCCGCAGCCCCGTCAGGACGGGGTTCAGCTCGAGCAGAGGAACGCCTCCAGCGTGCGGGCGCTCTTGACGAGCGCGTCGACGCGGACGCGCTCGTCGCGACGATGGGCGTAGGCCGGGTCGCCCGGGCCGAAGTTCACGGCCGGGATGCCGGCCAGCGCGAACTCCGCCACGGGCGTCCAGGCCTGCTTCGGCGCGACCGCCAGAGAACCCGCGGCGATGAGCTCCTGAACGAGTGACTCGCTGACGGCGACAGCGCCGCTCGGGGCGTTGGAGTGGATCTCCAGGACCGACTGCGGCCGGTCGCACAGCGCGCGGATGCGCGCCTCGGCCTCCGCGGCCGAGCTGCCCGGGGGGTACCGGTAGTTCACGTGGCAGGCGACGGTGTCGGGGATGACGTTCTCCGCGATCCCGCCGGCGATCCGCGTCACCGACGCGACCTCGGTGAACTCGAGGCCGTCGACGTCCACCCGACCGGGCGGCACGGCGTGGAGCGCGGTGACGCCGGCGGCGGCGTGGGTGATCGCGTTGTCGGCGAGCCACGGCCGCGCGGAGTGGCCGGAGCGGCCCGTGAACGTCCACGTGGCGTTGATGTTCCCGAGGCAACCGCCTTGCACCGCGTTGTCGGTCGGCTCCATCACGAGCGCGAGATCGGCGCCCGCGAGTAGGACGTCGCGCGTCAGGAGCGGGGTGAGCGCGGAGTCCGCGATCCCGAGCTCCTCGCGTCCGAAGAAGCAGAGGGCGACGCGCATGCGGGCGTCGCGAAGGAGCAGCGCCATCTCGACCATCACCGCGAGGGCGGCCTTCATGTCGCTCGCGCCGAGCCCGTGGACGGCCTCCGCGTCGCGCCGCCCCGGGCGGTTGCCCTGGGCCGGGACGGTGTCGAGGTGGCCGGCGAGCACGACGAGCGGACCATCGGTCGCGCCGCACTCGGCGACGACGCACGTGTCGCCGGCGTCGCGCGCTGCGACGCCGCCCGCGTGGAGCGCGCCGAGCACGTGCGCGGCCAGCGCCGCCTCGTCGCGGGACTCACTCGGCACGCCGACGAGCGCGAGCGTCCTGGCGGCGAGGCGCTCGGCGAGCTCCGCGTCGTCGGCCACTGCCAGCACGTCGCGGACCCTAGCGAGCCCGCCGCGAGTGCCGGCGAGCGTCGACCCCTCCGACACGAACCGGCACTCGGCTCAGATCGGGTCGGCCGGCGCGACCGCATAGCCTGAGGCCGCGTGCGCTACTGCGGCATCGACGTCTCCGCCCGGCCGGGGCACCAGCAGCTCGTTACCCTGCACGCGCGCCGCACCGGCGGGGAGCCCGAGCTGGTGGCGACCTTCTTCCTCCCGGGGGAGGTGGACGCGGTTGCGCGCACCGTGCTCGGCTTCGGCCGCGACGCCGTCGTCGCCGTCGACGCGCCTGCCGCCCGCCGCCTCGACCTGCTCTCGGCGGGCTCGGCGCTGCGGACGGCGCTCGCCCTGCCGCGCGGGCGCTTCGAACAGCACCGCGTCTGCGACGCGCTGCTGTTCCGCCGCGGCCTGCCCCTCTACCCGATCCCCTCCGCGGACGCCCCGTCGCGGCGCCTGGCCGACCAGTGGCTCGACGTCGGCTTCGCGCTGCACGCGGCGCTCGACCCGCTCGACCCGTTCCGCCCGCACGACGCCGGCGCGGTCGAGGGGCCGGTCGGTGACGGCGCACTGCGCTTCGGGCGGGTGACCGAGAGCTACCCCGACGCGATCTTCTGCGCGCTGCTCGGCCACCGCCCGCCGCCGAAGCGCACGCCGTGGGGGCTCCAGCAGCGGATCGCCGCACTGCGCCTGCGCGGCGTCGTCGACGCCGACGGCGGGCTGTGGCACCGCACCCTGGACGAGCTCGATGCGTGCGCGCTGGCCTACACCGCCTTCGCGCTGGCCGACGGCGCGGCGTGGTGGGCGGGCGACGCACGCGAGGGGGTCGTGGTGCTGCCCGTCGCGCCGCTCCTCGAGCGCTACGAGCGGCTGCCGCCGCCCGCACGGCATGCGCTCGCCTGACGGCGTTCGGCGACGCCTAGACTGTCCCCGGATGCAGAAGAGCCGCAACGGACGCCAGGAACCCACGAAGCTCGCCAGCGGGCAGAAGCCCGGCCGCGCGAAGCAGCGTGCGTTCTGCATCGCGGCCCTGCCGGACGGCGACGACCTCTCCGAGCTGCGCGAGCTCCTGCGCACCGCGGGCGTCGCGGTCGTCGGGCAGACCGTCCAGCACCGCGAGCTGCCGCACCCGAACACCTACCTCGGCGAGGGCAAGCTCGAAGAGGTCAAGGAGCTCGCGAAGGCCGCCGACGCGAACGTCATCGCCTGCGACGACGAGCTCTCGCCGCGCCAGGAGCGCAACCTCGAGCAGGCGCTCGGGATGCCGGTCGTCGACCGGACGGTCACGATCCTCGACATCTTCGCCGGCCACGCGAACTCCGCGGAGGGAAAGCTCCAGGTCGAGCTCGCGCAGCTCCAGTACAACCTCGCGCGCATGCGCGGCCTGTGGACGCACCTCGAGCGCCTCGGCGGCGGCATCGGCACGCGCGGCCCCGGTGAGTCGCAGATCGAGACCGACCGCCGCCTCGCCCGCGACCGCATCTCCGCGCTCAAGCGGCGCCTGGAGGACGTCAAGGGTCACCGCGCGACGATGCGCACCGAGCGTGACCGAGCCCACCTGCCGCAGGTCGCGCTCGCCGGCTACACGAACGCCGGCAAGTCGACGCTGCTCAACGCGCTCACCGGCGCCGAGGTCGGCGTCCGCGACCGGTTCTTCCACACGCTCGATCCCACGACGCGCGCCGCGAAGCTCGACGGCCGGCCGTTCCTGTTCACGGACACCGTCGGCTTCATCCGCAAGCTGCCCCACCAGCTCGTGCAGGCGTTCGGCGCGACGCTCGAGGAGACGGCGGTCGCCGACCTCGTGCTTCACGTCGTGGACGCCTCGGCCGAGGAGGAGGAGCTGCTGGCGATGCTCAAGGCCGTCGACGACGTCCTCGAGGAGATCGGCGCGGGCGAGAACCCCCGGCTGCTCGTGCTCAACAAGGCCGATCAGCTCTCGCCGGAGCGCCGCACCGAGCTCGCGCACGTCCATCCCGAGGGCGAGCTGGTCTCCGCGGTCACGGGCGAGGGGGTCGAGGCGCTGCGGCTGCGGATCCTCGAGGAGTTCGAGAAGGGGCTCTGCGACCTCGAGCTGCTGATCCCCTACGGCGACGGCGCGAAGCTCGCCGAGCTGCACGAGATGACGCACGAGCTCGAGCGCGAGGACACGCCGGAGGGCGTACGGGTGCGTCTCCGGCTGCCGCGGACGATCGCTGCGCGCTACGACCGCTTCTCGACCGCGCCGCCGGCGCCGCGGGACGAGTTCGGCGACCCGATCGTGGCGCCCGCGGCGACACCGCCGCCCGCCGGGGCTTCCGAGGCGCCCGCCGCGGCCCCGGCGCACGCCGCCTGAGCGCCGCGTTCGCGGTCGGGCTCACTCAGCGAGCCGAAGTACGAACGCTGCCGTCTCAGCGCTCGTCGCCGTCGCCGGTCAGGGCGGAGCGCTCGGCCCTCGAGCGGAGCTTTGCGAGGTTCTCCGTGGCGATCACGTCCAGCTCGAGCCCGGCCTCCGTGGCGAGCTGCGCGAGGTACCACAGCACGTCGCCGAGCTCGGCGGCCAGCGCGGTCCGGCGCGCGTCGGTGAGCTCGCCCGCGTCGTCGCGGAGCATCTTCTTGACCTTCTCGGCCACCTCGCCCGCCTCCCCGCAGAGGCCGAGCGTGGGGTAGAGGAGGTTCTCCCCGGCG
>JAABUN010007649.1_pt1 | contig 11501 bp, 12 predicted proteins | sample 5559311 | NCBI WGS metagenome assembly JAABUN01 (sample SAMN10711877, study PRJNA513370) | rock metagenome | isolation source: Antarctica rocks | place: Antarctica: Victoria Land, Siegfried Peak sud | reverse complement strand
CCCTAGGATGGGCAACATCGACGCGCCGGTCATGGCCGACCGGCCTCAGACAGGAGCATCATGTCCACCCCAGACATCGACACACCCGGTGAAGACGACATCGAGACGGTCCACGATCCGGACGAGTTCGGCGGCCTGAGCGTCGAGGACGATCCCGAAGGCACCATCGACCCGAGCGAGCTGGCCGGAACTGCTCAGGACGACGACGAGGACGTCAGCTGATCCTGCTTCCTCACCTGGTCCGGGTGGCAAGCACGAGCAGCCGGTCCCGTCCGGAGCTGAACCGGTTCTGGTCGAGCGGCGCCGTGGTGTACTGCCAGAAGGTCGCCCGGGGCCAGGCCCCGGGCAGTGTCCCCGGAGCCGTTGTGCCATAGCGGGCCACCCACAGCGGGTTGGTGAACGAGAACTTCGTGGTGTTCCCGGTGCACTGGACCCACCAGTCCGTGGTCGTGTAGATCACGGCATCGCGCCTGGTCAGCCTCTTGTACTCGACCACGAAGTCGTTGATCCAGCTGACCATCCTGGTCGTAGTCAGTCCATAGCAGGTGGAGCCGTACGGGTTGTACTCGATGTCGAGCACCCCGGGCAGGGTCCGGCCGTCGGCCTTCCAGCCGCCGCCGTTTCGCACGAAATACTGAGCCTGTGCCGTGCCGCTCTTCCCGGACGGGCTGGCGAAATGGTAGGCACCTCTTATCATCCCGACACCGGCCGAACCGGAGTACTGGGCGGTGAAGTAGGGGTTGCGGTAGGTCGTACCTTCCGTCGCTTTGACGTACGCGAACTGCTTGCCCTGCCGCGCCCAGCTCGACCAGTCGACCCTGCCCTGGTGGCTGGATACGTCCATCCCCAGCACCCCCGGAGGCTGGTACGCCTGGGCCCGCGCGTTGGCCGTGGCCTTGGGCTGCTGACCGGGCGCGTGCTGGCGCCAGCCCATCTGCGCGTTGCCGGGCTGCACCCCGGCCCGCTGGGCTTCGGCGGTCGGACGGGACAGGTCGGACCGGGCGTCAGCCGGGAGGACGGCCAGGCTGGTCGTAGCCAGGGTCGTCACCGCCAGAAGGATCACCGGGGCAAGACGTCGACGAAGGGGGGAAGTGAACATCATGATGGATCCTCTGGCGTGTTGTTGGGGGGATTGGCACACCACCGGCGACGATATGCGGTCCGGCAGCAGAATTGAAGATGTCTGGTCCAGTTGCCGCGGCTGCGCGCAGTTGCGTCATGATCGCGAGGTGAACTCCGAGCCCGTCGTCGACGCTGCGTTGATCGAGGACGCGGCCCGGCGCCTGGCCGGGGTCGTCCGCCGTACGCCACTGGAGCCCAACGCCCGGCTGTCCAGCCGGATCGGAGGCTCGGTCTGGCTCAAGCGGGAGGACCTGCAGGTGGTTCGGTCGTACAAGGTGCGGGGGGCGTACAACGTCATCTCCCAGCTGGACGCTGCGGCCAAGGAGCGCGGGGTGGTCTGCGCCAGCGCGGGCAACCACGGCCAGGGTCTCGCCTACGCCTGTGCGGCCCTGGGCGTGCGCGGCCGGATCTACCTGCCGCGGAACACCCCACGGCAGAAGCGCGACCGGATCGCCGCCGTGGGTGGTGCCGCGGTGGACATGGTGGTGATCGGTGACACGTACGACGATGCGGCCTACGCCGCGATCGAGCACGCGCAGGACTCGGGCGCCACCCTGGTGCCGGCCTTCGACGATCCGCAGACCATCGCCGGTCAGGGCACGGTGGCGATGGAGATCGTCGACCAGCTCGGTCGGGCCCCCGATGTGCTGGTCGTCCCGGTCGGCGGCGGGGGTCTGCTGGCGGGGTGCGTGACCTGGCTCCGGGAGCGCCACCCGTCGGTTCGGGTGATCGGGGTCGAACCCGACGGTGCGACTGCCGTCGCGGCCGCGCTGGCGGTCGGGCACCCGGTCGACCTGGAGCACCTCGACACCTTCGTCGACGGGGCGGCCGTACGCCGGGCCGGGGCCCTGACCACCCCGCTGATCATGGCCTCGGACGCGGAGCTGGTGCACATCGACGCCGGCCGGGTCTGCTCGGAGATGTTGGAGCTCTACCAGTCCGACGGGGTGATCGCCGAGCCCGCGGGTGCCCTGTCACCGGCCACCCTGGGTCAGGTCGACGCCATCGCACCCGGTTCGACCGTGGTCTGCATCCTCTCCGGGGGCAACAACGACGTGAGCCGCTACGCCGAGATCGTGGAGCGGGCCCTGATCTACGAGGGCCGCAAGCACTACTTCCTGGTCGAGTTACCGCAGGAGCCCGGCGCGCTGCGCCGGTTCCTCGACGAGGTGCTCGGGCCGGACGACGACATCAGCCTGTTCGAGTACGTCAAGCGGAACAACCGGGACACCGGCCCGGCTCTGGTCGGTGTCGAGCTGGCCCGAGCCGAGGACCTCGGTCCGCTGCTGGCCCGGATGGACGCGGCCCCGCCCCAGATCGAGCAGATTCCGGCCAACAGCCCGCTGTTCCGCTTCCTGCTCTGAGCCCACTCGACCGACCCCCACGAAGGAGACACCATGACTCAGGTTCCGTTCACCGGTGCAGAGAAGGAGAGTCTGCACGCCAGCCTGAACCGGCACCGAGAGGTGGTGCTGTGGAAGATCGAGGGCCTGGACGACGAGCAGTTGCGCCGCCCGATGACCCCATCGGGCACCAGCCTGCTCGGTCTGGTGAAGCACCTCGGGGCGGTCGAATACGGCTGGTTCTGCACGACCTTCGGCCGCCAGACCGAGCGGCTGCCGTTCAGCGACGAGGATCCGGAGGCGGATCTGCGGGTCACCCCCGACGAGTCCAGCGAGCACATCCTGGCCTTCTATGCCCGAGCCCGGGCGGCGGCCGACCAGGTGATCGTCGAGCTCGACCTGGAGGATCGGGGCACGGCCTGGTTCGGCTCGGATGTCACGCTGCGCTGGGTGCTGATCCACCTGGTCGAGGAGACCGCCCGGCACACCGGTCATCTGGACGTCATCCGCGAGCTGATCGACGGGGCCGTCGGGGACCACCGCGAGCCCATACCGGACTGAGGCGCCAGCGTCCAGGAACCGCCAAGGGTCGGTGTCGGGGCGCAGCTCACCGAGCGCGGCTGTCGACCCGGGTGGACAGCGAGGCGAGCTGTCCGCAGAAACCGACGTCCGAGACTCGGGTTGGGCCTGCTGATAGCAGAATTACCGGCTTGCAGGCCTAAAACTTGTGGCATCCCGACCGTCGGTTTCGACTGAGCGAGTGTTGACCTGCATCCGATCTCCACCCAGTATCAGAATCGGGTTGCACGTCACCAACCGGCCGTCAGCCGGATGTTGTGTATGCCAGGCGTCAAGCAGACGTGCGCCGGAGTGAGCTGCGGAGGAGTCGGGATGAGTTTGAATCGTCGTCAGGTGTTGCTGGGTGGGCTGGGCATGAGCGCCGCGGCCGGGCTGAGTGGATGTGCCGGTCTGACCGGGAAGAAGGGCACCAGCGGCGGGGGCAACACCCCAACGCCGGGTGAGAAAGTGACCCTGACCTTCGTCAACTGGTCCGGGGAGGACGAGAAGAAGGCGTTCGACGCCGTGATCGCCGCGTTCCAGCAGGAGAACCCGGACATCACCGTCAAGACCGACACCGTTCCGTACGAGAATGTGCAGACCAATCTCGACTCGCGCTTCCAGGCGGGCAACCCGCCGGACCTGTTCCGGGTCTCCTACATCGACATCGGCCAGTACACCAGCGAGGGCGTGCTGCTGGACGTCTCCGGCACCTTCGACCAAGCCAAGATCGACGCCTTCGAACCGGGTCTGTGGGAGGGCGTGGTCTTCGACGGCAAGCCGTACGGCGTCCCCCATCAGATCGACACCACGGCGATCCTCTACCGCAAGGACGCCTTCGAGGCCGCCGGCATCACCAACATCCCCACCTCCCTCGAGCAGGCCTGGAGTTGGGACGAGTTCGCCGACGCCTCGCGCAAGCTCGCCGGCATCGTCAAGAACAAGCAGAGCCCGTTCGTGTACGACTGGCAAAGCGCCGGCGCCTACCGCTGGCTGACCTGGCTCTTCGAGGCCGGCGGCACCCTGCTCGGACCGGACCTGAAGTCGCCGGCCATCGACTCCCCCGAGGGACGCAAGGCCGTGGAGTTCACCACGAGCTTCTTCACCAACAAGTGGGTGGCCCGCAACACCTCGGTCAAGAGCCAGACCTACCCCGACACCGAATTCATCGCCGGGTCGGCGGCCATGGTCTTCGCCGGCGACTTCCTGGTCCCGACGATCAACACCGGTGTCGGGAAGAAGTTCGAGTACGCCTCGATGGTCCAGCCACGCGACGCCGCCGCCGCGACGGACCTCGGCGGCAACGCGATCGTGGCCGCCGCGGACGGCAAGAACACCGCTGCCGCCGCGAAGTTCATGGAGTTCCTGGTCCGGGAGGACCAGATGAAGGCCTTCTGCGAGGCTTCCGGGCAGCTGCCCACCCTGAAGTCGCTGACCAAGGCCAAGCTCGACTTCAAGATCCGTCCGGACCTGATGGACACCTTCGTCCAGCAAGCCACCACGTTGACCCCCGAGCAGGTCAAGCAGGTCACGGTGCCCCAGTTCGGCAAGCTCAACCAGGCGCTGCAGGACGAGCTGGAGAAGGCGTTCCTGGGCGGTCGATCAGCCTCCGAGACCACGGCTGCGCTGGCCACGGCCGTACAGAAGGCGGCGGCGTGACCGCAACCCAGGCGGTCCCCGTCCGCCTTACGGATCCCCCGTCGCCCACGGCGAACCCTCGCCGCCGGCGGGCCCGCTGGGATGTCTCGGCGCTGGCCTTCGTGGCGCCGGCGATCCTGCTGGCGCTGGGCTTCCTGATCGTGCCCATGATCGGAGCCCTGATCTTCTCCACGGCGAAGATCGCCTCGCTGAGCGGCCGGGTCACCTGGGTGGGGCTGACCAACTATTCGACGATGTTCGCCGACCCGACCTTCTACCGCGCACTGCTCAACACCGCCCTGTTCATCGTCACCACCGTGCCGCTGAGTCTGGCCATCGGATTGGCCCTCGCGGTGCTGATGAACTCCGTGCTGCCCGGCCGGGGCGCCGTACGGACGATGATCTACCTACCGCTGGTGATCTCCGGCGTCTCGGTCGGTCTGATCGGCACCTTCATGTACAACGAGACCATCGGCGTGGTGAACAAGGTGCTGGGTGACCTCGGTCTGCCCAGCGTGGCCTGGCAGTCGGGCGGCACCGCCGCGTTCGTGTCGTTGATCCTGGTCACGCTGTGGATCCGAGTTGGCTTCTGCATGATCATCTACCTCGCCGGTCTGCAGTCGGTGCCGGTCGAGCTGAAGGAGGCGGCCCAGGTCGAGGGCGCGAACGCCTGGCAACGCTTCCGCCACATCACCGTGCCGCTGCTCGGACCCTCGACGTTCTTCCTGATCATCATGAATGTCATCTATTCGTTCCAGGTCTTCGACACCGTCTACGTGCTGACCAACGGCGGACCGGGCTCGGCCACCGAGGTGCTGGGGACGTACGCGTACAAGACCGCCTTCGGCCCGGCCCGCGACCAGGGCTACGGTGCGGCGATCGGCGTGGTGATCTTCCTGCTCACCCTGACCTTCACGATCCTGCAGTGGCGCACCAACCGGACCCGGGACGAGGTGGCCTGATGGCTATCGCCGTTGCTCGTCCGCTGCTGCGCTCTGTCGACACCGCAGCGCCACATCGTGGCCGCCGGACCAGCCGGGCCGGTCTCGTGGCCCGCATCGCCGCCGCCGCGATTGTCTTCGTGGTGATGGCGTTCCCGCTGTGGATCATGCTGGTCACCGCCTTCTCCGGGCTCAAGGTGTTCGACCGTTCCTTCAGCCTCTGGCCGCAGCGGATCTCGCTGTTCAACTTCACCCGGGTGCTCGACACCTGGCCCGTGGGCACCTGGTTCGTCAACTCGATCACCATCACCGCGATCACCACCATCGTGACCGTGGTGGTCAGCGTGCTGGCCGGTTACGCCTTCGCCAAGCTGCGGTTCCCGCTCAAGACCCCACTGTTCCTGCTGCTGCTCTCCACCATGATGATTCCGACCCAGGCGATCCTGGTGCCGCAGTTCAAGATCGTGAACGCCCTCGGCCTGGTCGGCACCTTCTGGGCGGTCATCATTCCGGCCGCAGCGGCCAGCTTCGGCATCTTCTTGGCCCGGCAGTTCATGATCGCCATCCCGGACGAGGTGATCGAGGCGGCCAAGATCGATGGTGCGGGCAGTCTGCGGGTTTTCTGGAGCATCGTGCTGCCGCTGTGCAAACCGCTGCTGGCCGTACTCACCCTGCTCAGCGTGATGTACCAGTGGAACGATTTCCTCTGGCCGCTGATTGTGCTGCGCGACTCGGAGCTCTACACCCTGCCGATCGGGCTGCAGTTCCTGAAGGGTCAGTACCAGACCGACTACGGCGCGCTGATGGCGATGACCTTGTTGTCGGTGGCCCCGCTCGTCGTCCTCTTCCTGGCTTTTCAGCGTTTCTTCGTCCAGGGCTTGGCGACGACCGGTCTGAAGTGATCCCCCACTGGCTGCTGGGGTTCACTGCCGTACGCGGCTCGGAAGCGAACAAGCTCCGTCGGGTGCTGCCGTTCCACTGAGAGGGCCCGAGGGCTCAGAGGGTGGACGGCCCGAGCTTGTCTGTGTCATGGTCCTTCATCGGACCGTCACCCATTGACACACCATCGAAACGAGGGTTTCGTTCAATGCCAGGACGGGTCGCAGCGAGATCCGTCGTATTCGATGAGGAGGGCGTACGTGACGATCATCAAGGCGGCGATCACCCAGACGACCTGGACGGGCGACAAGGAGTCCATGCTGGACCGGCACGAGCAGTTCGCCCGGCAGGCCAAGGCCCAGGGTGCGGAGGTGATCTGCTTCCAGGAGCTGTTCTACGGGCCCTACTTCGGGATCACCGAAGACGTCAAGTACTACGACTACGCCGAGCCGGCGGACGGTCCGGTCGTACAGCGCTTCGCCGCCCTGGCCGCCGAGCTCGGCCTGGTGATGGTGCTGCCGATCTACGAGGAGGAGCAGCCCGGGGTCTACTACAACACCGCGGTGGTCGTCGACGCCGACGGCAGCATCCTGGGCAAGTACCGCAAGCACCACATCCCCCACCTGGAGAAGTTCTGGGAGAAGTTCTACTTCCGGCCGGGCAACCTGGGCTACCCGGTCTTCAACACCGCGGTGGGCAAGATCGGGGTCTACATCTGCTATGACCGGCACTTCCCGGAAGGCTGGCGCGAGCTGGGGCTGAACGGTGCGCAGATCGTGTTCAACCCCAACGCCACCAAGCCCGGGCTGTCGAACCGGCTGTGGGAGATCGAACAGCCCGCCGCGGCTGCCGCCAACGGCTACTTCGTGGCCGCCCCCAACCGGGTCGGAACCGAGGACAACGAATACGGCGAGCTCGCCGTGACCTTCTACGGTTCCAGCCAGTTCTGCGACCCGCAGGGCAATCTGGTCGGCCCGATGGGCAGCCCGGACGACGAGGAGGTCGTGGTCCGCGACCTCGACCTGGGCATGATCCGCGAGGTCCGCAACGCCTGGCAGTTCTACCGCGACCGCCGCCCGGAGTCCTACACCTCGATCCCGAAGCCATGACCTCGCGCTCCGGCGAAAATTGCGGGAAGGTTGCAGGTTTCTTGGCCAATCTCGTGTCACTTTCCCGCAATTTTCGCCCCCAGGAGGACGACGCGTGACCCGGACACTGATCAAGAACGGGACCGTGGTCAACGCCACCGGGACCGCGACGGCCGACGTGCTGATCGACGGCGAGACGATCGCCGCCGTGCTGGCCCCCGGGTCGACCTTGCTGGGCTTCAACCTCGAGGCGGCGGTCGACGCGGTGATCGACGCGGCGGGCAAATACGTCATCCCCGGCGGGATCGACGCGCACACCCACATGGAGATGCCGTTCGGCGGCACCTTCGCCAGCGATACCTTCGAGACCGGCACCCGCGCCGCCGCCTGGGGCGGGACCACCAGCATCGTCGACTTCGTGGTGCAGTACGCCGGGGAGAACGTGCTCGACCAGTACGCGCTGTGGCACGACAAGACCGCCGGCAACTGCGCGATCGACTACGGCTTCCACCAGATCCTCTCCGACGTCGACGACGACTCGCTCAAGGCGATGGACGCGCTGATCGACGAAGGGGTGACCAGCTTCAAGCTGTTCATGGCCTACCAGGGCGTCTTCCTGTCCGACGACGGCCAGATCCTGCGCGCCATGCAGAAGGCGGCCGAGAACGGCAGCATGATCATGATGCACGCCGAGAACGGCAGCATGATCGACGTCCTCGTCGCCCAGCTGCTCGCCGACGGCAAAACTGAGCCCTACTTCCACGGCATCTCCCGGCCCTGGCAGGCCGAGGAGGAAGCGACGCACCGGGCGATCATGATCGCCAACCTGACCGGGGCCCCGCTCTACGTGGTCCACGTCAGCGCGAAGCAGGCCGTCGAGCAGATCGCCGCTGCTCGGGACCAGGGTCAGAATGTCTTCGGCGAGACCTGTCCGCAGTATCTCTACCTGTCGCTGGAGGAGCAGCTGGGTGCGAGCAGTCCGGAATGGGGCGGCTTCGAGGGCGCCAAGTGGGTCTGCTCGACCCCGCTGCGGGCCCGGGCCGAGGGCCACCAGGACCACATGTGGCGGAGCCTGCGGACCAACGACATCCAGATGGTCTCCACCGACCACTGCCCGTTCTGCATGAAGGACCAGAAGGACATGGGCCTCGGCAACTTCGCCAAGATCCCCAACGGCATCGGCTCCGTGGAGCACCGGATGGACCTGATGTACCAAGGCGTGGTCACCGGAAAGATCAGCCTGCCCCGCTGGGTCGAGCTGACCTCCACCACCCCCGCCCGGATGTTCGGGATGTACGGGAAGAAGGGTGTCATCCAGCCCGGTGCCGACGGCGACGTCGTTGTGTACGACCCGAACGGCCACACCTCCATCGGCGTCGAGACCCACCACATGAACATGGACTACTCCGCCTGGCAGGGCTTCGAGATCGACGGTCACGTGGACACGGTGATGTCCCGCGGCACGGTGGTCGTGGACGACGGCGCGTACCTCGGCACCAGAGGTCACGGTCGCTTCATCAAACGCGACCTCAGTCAGTACCTGATATGAGCAGCATGAAGGCCGACCACCACCAGATCGCGCGCCAACTCCCTCGAGCGTCGGTTTCGCGCGCCGCCGGACGGAGGAGGAGCGGGTGAACACGCTTCACCGTTCACCCGCGAGGACGACGCCGGCGGATCCAAGCGCGATGCGCGAGAAGGGAAAACACAGTATGGATTTTGGTGTGGTGCTGCAGACCAACCCGCCGGCCTGGCGTACGGTCCAGCTGGCCGAGCTGAGTGAGGCGCACGGCTTCGACTACGTCTGGACCTTCGACAGCCACCTGCTGTGGCAGGAGCCTTACGTCATCTACAGCCAGATCCTGAGCCGGACGAACCGGATCATCGTCGGCCCGATGGTCACCAACCCGGCCACCCGGGACTGGACCGTCACCGCGTCGCTGTTCGCCACGCTCAACGAGATGTTCGGCAACCGGACGGTCTGCGGGATCGGCCGAGGCGACTCGGCCGTGCGGGTCACCAACGGCAAGCCGGTCACCGTACGCGAGATGCGCGAGGCCACCCACGTCATCCGTGAGCTGGCCAACTGCCGTCCGGTGGACTACAAGGGCTCGCTGCTGCAGTTCCCGTGGGCACGTACGTCGTCGCTCGAGGTCTGGGTCGCGGCGTACGGACCGCTGGCGCTCAAGGCGGCCGGCGAGGTGGGCGACGGATTCATCCTGCAGCTCGCCGACGTGGACATCGCGGAGTGGATGATCGACGCGGTCCGGACCGCCGCCTCGAATGCCGGTCGCGACCCCGACGCCCTGCAGTTCTGCGTCGCGGCCCCGATGTACGTCGGGGACGACATTGCGCACATGCGGGACCAGTGCCGGTGGTTCGGCGGCATGGTGGGCAACCACGTGGCCGACATCGTGGCCAAGTACGGCGACGCCAGCCCCGAGGGATCCAACGCCGTCCCCCAGGCTCTGACCGACTACATCGCCGGCCGCCAGGACTATGACTACAACGAGCACGGCCGGGCGGGGAACACCCACACCAGCTTCGTGCCAGACGAGATCATCGATCGGTTCTGCCTGCTGGGCCCGGTCGAGGACCACATCGCCAAGCTGGAGCGGCTCAAGGCGATCGGGGTCACCCAGTTCGCCGGCTACCTGCAGCACGACAACAAGGAGGAGACCCTCCGCGTCTACGGCGAGCAGATCATCCCCGAGCTGCGTGATCACGTCACGGCACGCACTTGAGGTTGCGCAGCTTCGGTCTGGGGCTGCTCGGGCTGTTGATCATCGCTGCCGGGTGGGAGGTCTACAAGACCTTCGGTCCCGAGGCCGGGGTGATCCTCGGTGACCGGGCCATCCTGCCGCGTACGTCGGACCGGGCCATGCCCCACGTGTGGGACATGGTCACCCGGCTCGACGATCCCGCGGTGGGTCGTTCGGGCGCACCGCTGTGGCAGACCGTGCTGGCCGCGTCCCTGTTCTCGCTGCGGATCGCCGCCATCGGCTGGATCATCGGGGTCGTCGTCGGGATGGGCCTGGCCCTGGTCATGCAGCGGGTCCGGATTGCCGAGGCAGCCATCCTGCCCTGGATCGTGCTCAGCCAGACCGTGCCGCTGATCGCCATCGCTCCCCTGGTCCGCCGCTGGGGGTCGCAGATCGAGTTCGGGAGCTTGGCCTGGAGCAACGAGAACTCGGTCGCCGTCATCGCTGCTTATCTGGCGTTCTTCCCCGTCGCGGTCGGCGCGCTGCGCGGACTGAAGGCCCCGGACGCAACCCATCTCGATCTGATGCGGACGTACGGGGTCGGCTGGTGGCAGACGCTGTTGGGCCTCCGGCTGCCGGCGAGCGTGCCGTATCTGTTGCCCGCGCTGCGGCTCGGCGCCGCCTCCGCGGTGATCGGCACCGTCGTCGCGGAGGTCTCGATCGGTCTGCGGGGCGGGATCGGTCGGCTGATCATCGAGTACGCCCAGTCCGCCGGTGGCAACCCGGCCAAGCCCTGGGCCCCGATCTTCGGCGCCATCGCCATCGGGCTGGTCGCCGCCGGTTTCGTCAGTCTGCTCGGTCTCCTCCTCAAGCCCTACCGTCGCTCTGAGGTCCCGGCGTGAGCGTCCATCAACAAGCTCAGGAGACGCAGGTCGCGGTCCACGTCGCGGATCTCGATCGCGTCTTCAGAAGTCGGAGCGGATCAGTCGTCGCCCTGGAGGGCGTCGACCTGGACGTCACGCCGGGTGAGTTCGTATCCCTGATCGGACCCAGCGGCTGCGGCAAGAGCACCCTGCTGCGGCTGATCGCCGATCTCGACGAGCCCACCTCGGGCACCCTCGAGGTCTTCGGCAAGTCCGCCCGGCAGGCCCGGCTCGACCAGGACTACGGCATCGCCTTCCAGCAGGCGGGGCTGCTGCCCTGGCGTACGGTCTCCGGCAACATCGAGCT
>JAABUN010007648.1_pt1 | contig 11503 bp, 16 predicted proteins | sample 5559311 | NCBI WGS metagenome assembly JAABUN01 (sample SAMN10711877, study PRJNA513370) | rock metagenome | isolation source: Antarctica rocks | place: Antarctica: Victoria Land, Siegfried Peak sud | reverse complement strand
CACCGGCGCCGAACCGCCTGTCGGGGTGGAGCGACCCGGGTGCGGCTCCGACGACGACGTTGCTGCTGCGGCACGGCCAGACGGAGCTCTCGGTGCAGAAGCGCTTCTCCGGCGTCGGGGACCAGGCGTTGACCGAGGTGGGTCGGTCGCAGGCCGCGGCGGCGGCCTCCCGGCTCGCTGCCAGCGGCGCCGTCGCCGTCGTCAGCAGCCCGCTGCGCCGGGCGCAGCAGACCGCCGCCGTCGTTGCGGATGCGCTGGGGGTGGACGCCGCGGTCGAGCAAGGGCTACGCGAGACCGACTTCGGCGACTGGGAGGGCTACACCTTCGCTGAGGTGCGCGAGAAGTGGCCGCGCGAGCTCGCCGCCTGGCTCGCTGACCCGGCGGTGGCGCCGCCGTTCGGGGAGAGCTTCGCCGACACCGCCGACCGGGTTCGGCAGGCGCGCGGCCGGGTGCTGGCCGCGTACGGCGGTTCGGTGGTGGTGCTGGTCAGTCACGTCACCCCGATCAAGACGCTGCTGCGATTCGCCCTCGACGCGCCACCGCACGCGATCTACCGCATGCACCTGGACCTCGCCTGCCTGTCCGAGGTGCAGTGGTTCGCTGACGGTCCCGCGGTCGTCAGGTCGCTGAACGACACGGCACATCTGCCCCCGGATTAGTCCTTTTGGACCGCTCCTTGTAAGGCTGCTGTTTCCACTCATCTTCGGACTTCTGCCGGCACTGTTCGTCGTGATGATCGGGCCGGCTGCCATCAGCATCCGCGAGCGGCGGGACGTCGAGGCGCTTCGCCACAAGCTTCAGCTCGCGCTGCGCGCCCTGGACTTTCGGGATCGCGGGCGTGCCTGGGCCCCGCGGCAGTTAAGCGGCCGGTCCGCGCTGTCGAGAGGTATGGCATGGATCCGTTGGAGATGCTCGCTGCTGAGGTGTACGGGGACGTTGCGGTCACGGAGGTGCTGCGACCTGCGGCCGTGCTGCCCGAGGAGGCGGCCCGGGTCGTGCTCGTCGAGCTCGCCTATCGCGACGTGCGGTCCGGTGGCTGCTGGGCGAGCAGCCCGACGCTGTGGCAGCGCTACGACCGGCCGTGGAACGGAGCGGGGATGACGAGCCCCGGGGACGCCGAGCTGCTGGGGAGCCTGCAGGTGAGCTACGGCTCGCCGACCCGCTACGCCATCACGGTCTATCGCGCCACCATCACCACGGTCGGTACGGGTTACGGCTGGACCGTCGAGGGGCTCTGCGACGAGGCGCTGGGCTACGGCGGCTACTCCTTGGCCGAGTGCCCGCGCGCGGACCTTAAGCCGCCGCCGAAGCCGTTCCGCATGGGAGCGTAGCCTTCCTCCTCGGGACGAGTTGGCCGGACGGTCGCGGCACCTTCGGGGGTCGAGGAAAGTCCGGGCTCCACAGGGCAGGGTGATCGGTAACACCGACCCGGGGTGACCCGCGGGAAAGTGCCACAGAAAACAGACCGCTGCCGCAGCGCCTTCGGGCGCGGCGGCAGTAAGGGTGAAACGGTGCGGTAAGAGCGCACCAGCGCCCGGGGTGACCCGGGCGGCTCGGCAAACCCCACCCGGAGCAAGGTCGAGAGGGGGTCCTTCGGGGCCTCTGCGCAGGCGGGCTGCCCGTCCGATGCCTGCGGGTAGACCGCACGAGGCCATCGGCAACGGTGGTCCCAGATGGATGACCGTCGGCGCGGGCCCCGGCCCGCGTCACAGAACCCGGCTTACAGGCTGACTCGTCCCACCCACTTATCCACAGGTCACCGTAGGTGCCCGACACGCCTTGTGACCTGCGGTGATTACGTTGCGTGGTTGACCCGTGACGACCCCTGTTGACCCCCTGTGGCCGGACTGTCACGGCCCAGAGACGGCCCAGGCGATCATGAAACGGCCGCCGACACGCTTACGGCACGGGTGTCCGTGTGGGCGTCGTACGGCGGTGACAGACTGGCTTGCGATGACCGATCTGAGACTGCTCGAGCGCGAGATGTATGCCGAGGCGGAGGCCGCCCGGCTTCTCGACGTTGCCCCCAGCACGTTGCATTACTGGCTCGAGGGCAAGACCGGCCGAGCCGGCAAGGTGCACCGCCCCGTGATCCGGCAGGAGCCCAAGGGGACCGGAGCCCCGGTGACATGGGCGGAGTTCGTCGAGGCTGGGTTGCTACGGCAGTACCGACGCGAGCTGAAGGTGCGGCTGCCTGAGCTGCGCGCCTTCATAGATCTGCTTCGGGAGAGCTTCAAGGTCCCGTACCCGCTCGCGGACCAGCGCCCCTACGTCAGTGGCCGCGAGCTCGTCCTACAGGCCCAAGAGGCCGCCCAGCTGCCCGGTGAGTTCTGGCTCGTGACGGTCGCCGGCGGCCAGCTGTTGCTGACGAGCCCCTCGGAGTCCTTCCTGCGCCGGGCCCGGTGGGAGGGCGACGTCGCGACCGGTTGGCGGCCGCACGACGAGGACTCGGCCGTGATCATCGACCCGAGCGTCCGGTTCGGTCGACCCGCGGTCGGCGGTATCAGCACCGAGGTGATCTGGGAGCACTCCGAGGACGGTGAGGACGACGATGAGATCGCCGAGGTCTTCAGCCTGACGCCCCGTGACGTGGCCTGGGCGCTGGCGTATGAGAAGCCGCGACGGGCGTCCGCGGGGCAGCGCATCGCGTGAGCCGGGCCAGGCCGGCGGTGGTCCGCTTCTACTTCGATGCAGACGTCCTCGGCCTGGCGCACGTGGTGGCCGGCTTGCGCAGCGACGCGACCTACCCCGGCGACCCTGGTGCCGTCATCAAGAGGCGCGAGCGGCCGGCCTGCCCCATAGCCGATCCCGCTGTCAAGGACGACGTGTGGATCCCACAGGTGGCCTCGCTCGGCTGGCTCATCGTCACCCGCGACAGCCGGATCCAGCAACATCGCGCCGAGATCGCCGCTGTGAAGGACAGTCGGGCTCGGATGGTCGTCCTCGCCGGTGACGAGGCGCGCGGAACCTGGCAACAGCTGGAGATCCTCATGAGGCAGTGGCGGGCCATCGAGGCGTGTCTCGGCCAATCGGGACCGTTCATCTACAGCGCCACACGTTCTTCCTTCAGAGCCGTGACCTTGGACTGACCGATGGGAACGGGCCTCGCGAGCCTTGAAACGATCTTGGCTAACGGCACATAGCCGCCGTGGCCTACGTGCGTACTGAGAACCGTCTGAGGACGGCGCCTATCGCCACGGTCAGCAGAGCGGCTAGGAGCGCCACTGCGGCCAGGCCGCCCACTATCCCCAGCGTGAACTTGCGCGTAAGTGCGGCGCTCTCGGTGTATCCACCTTGTTCGCTGTAGGCAGCCAGAAGGTCGGCGGCCTGATGCTGCGCCTCCTCGTCGCTGAACCCGGCCTCCGCAGACAGGAACTGCTCCAGGGTCTGACTCTCGTTCGACCCCCACATCTCCTCGGACACACACCGGCCATCAGCATCGAAGCGGCTGACGTCCACGAACAGGAAGTCACGGGTTCCCCTGACATCCACTTCAACCATGCCAAGCGGCGCTGTCATCAGTCGCTTCACACGCGGAGGGTAACGCCGGCTACTCCTGTTGTCGTTGGAGCGTGGTTTGAAGATCATCGATGAACTGCTGGATCGGTTGCTGCCGCCGTTGTGCGCAGGCTCGCACGTAGGCGGTGGCGGCGATGACGGCGTACTCGACGATGTCTCTGGCGTGCCACCAGTACGTGTCGTCGAGGATGTCGGGCTTCAGGCCACCGCGCATCGCGGCGATGGTGTTGAGCGCGTAGGTCGTCCGTTCCTGCAGGGCCCGCTGGTTCCGGAAGTTGATCTCTTTCAGGTGCAGGTGATGAGGTCGGCCTTCGCGATCGGGGTGCTGCGGTCGACGCCGGCGAGGTCCATGGCGGCGACGCCGACCTGTAGGACGGCGACGTCGGGAGTGAAGGTCTTGCTTGTGCTTCGCCGGACCGCGCGCTCGAGGTCGTCCAGGCCGTCCCCGCGCCGCAGGCCGTCGAGCAGGGCGCGCTGGGCCTGGGCGTGGGCGTCGGGGACGGTTGGCTCGCTCACCCCTGTGATCATGTCCTGCGGTGGCGGGGCCTGCGGCGGCGGGGCGCTCAGCCCGAGGCCATGCCGGCGAGGTAGGCGGCGACGGCGTGGGCGGCGTGCCGGTCCAGGTTCGCCCTGGCCATGTCGTATCTGGTGGTGGTGCGGGCGTCGGCGTGCCGCATGGCGTACTGCATGTCCCGCAGCGGCACGCCGGCGATCAGCCCGGCGGTGCAGAACGTCCGGCGCAGGCCGTGCGGGCTGACCGGCGTGGTGAGCCCGGCGGTGGCGGCGAGGCGGGTGATGCGGTCGGCGACGCTGGCGCGCCGGAACCGCTCGCCGTGGCGGTTGAGTAGCAGCGGGCCGCAGTTCCGCCCGGCGGCCGCCTCGCGGACGGCCCGCAGCACCGGAATCGGTAGTGGGATGACGGCGGGCTTGTTGCCCTTGCCGATGATGCTGAGCAGCTCGTAGCCGGCTTGCTCCCGCAGGTCGGTCACGTTGATCCGGCAGACCTCGCCCACGCGCAGGCCGATCATCCCGAGCAGGGCGACCAGCGCGTGGGAGTGGGGTCCGTCGCGGCGGGCGGCGGTGAGCAGGGCGGCGAACTCCAGCGGGTGCAGCACGGTGCGTCGCTGCCCCTCCCATGGCACCGAGGGCCTGGTCACCGCGAGGGTCGGGTCGACGGCCAGGTGCCCGTCGATGACGGCGTAGCGGTAGAAGCCGGCGACGGTGGCGAACCGCCGGCCGATCGTGGCCGGGGCGTAGTTGCGCTGCTCCATCCAGCGCAGATACAGCTCCAGATGGGGCCGCTGGGCCTGCAGCGGCAGCAGTTCGTGCTGCTGGCACCAGGTCAGGTAGGCCTTGAGGTCCTGCTGGTAGGCCCGCAGCGTGTCGCCGCGGTACCGAGCGAGGAAGGAGAACAAGGCACGGCGGGTGACCTCGTCTGTGATCACGTCGAGCGGGATGAGCTGAGTCGTCATGCGACACCTCCAGGTAAGCGAACCGGAAGGTCGTCATACGACTGATGCCGTCCACGGAGAAGATGTCGGAAGGGCATTCGCGGAAACTATTTCTCCACAGGAGTAGCCGGCGTTACCCTCTCTTCGCAGAGCGTCCTACTCCGCCCAGGGCAGACGGTGCTTCAGTTCTTCGAAGGACGGGCGCATCCCCTGTACACGCATGACTCCGACCGCTTCCAGCCGTTCGAGTCGCAGCAGTGGCGTGTAGTCCAGGTCCTCAACCGCAAGTGTGTGCAACAGCAGGTGGCGCACATTGCGTAGTCGCGGGAGCCAGTCGAGAGACTCGATGTGGGCCCTTCGCGGCGTCATCCAGTTGCCACCCAGTGCTAGGTGCGTGGTACCGGTGAGGGACCCAAGCGGCGAAGCGTCCCTGACCCCCAGCAGGGACTCAATTTGGAGGCGGCGAAGTCCGGTCAAGTGTCGGAGCGGCTCCAAATTCTTTACCTGTGAAGCACCCCCCAGGCAGAGGGTCGACAGGGAGCGCATGTGCTTGAGCGGCGTCAAGTCGTCGTAGTCACCCCACTTGACGAACAGCGCCTGTAGTTGGACCCGTGACGCGAGTGATCCAGCTTCGAATGAAAATCTTCGAGGACCGGTCAGGCCGGGCAGAGGACCGGGTGACCGAGAATGGCGGGAATGGCCGGCAGCGCCTATCACCGCCTTGGTTGGCCGACGGCCTCAGGTCCGCTGCCCCGGTGCTTGAACGAAGAAGCTGGACGGAGCGGGCCGAAGGTTCGCCGCATCCGCACAGCAGACGGCACCTTGGGGGTAGGCCACGTACACCTTCGCTGCCATGGAGCCGGCGCCGCTCCCGCCGCTATCGCGCATACGTCATCTGAAGCGGCTATATGTGCCGCAATCTTCACAAGTTGGTGGCACTCCGGCCTGGGAGATCTCAACTGAGCGTAGGGCTATCGCTCGGCACGGTGGTCGTCTCCCTGAGGCGGTGTCGGTGACCGCCGGTACGCCAGCGCGAGAGCCATGACCGAGACGAGCCAGGGCAGCGCCAACAGCGTCAGCCACATACTCGGGCTGAAGTAGCCCAGATCGGATCCTGCGTACACCTTGAAGTTGGGCTGCAGCTCGCGCAGCAGCGTGAAGGTGGCGAGCGCGTTGCTGAGGAGGATGAGCGCACAGCTCAGGACCGGGGCGGGTGGGGAGAAGCCGCGCTTCTGCAGGCGGACCGCAACAGCCATGGCGAGGGCGAGCGGGGCGGCCGACAGTAGCCAGCCGAGCGGGCTGTCGGTCAGGAAGGGGCGCGAGTCCATGGCCCTGGGCAAGATGTACTGCCAGAAGCCTTGCACTGCAGTCATCCCAGGCAAGCCGACGGCAGCCGCCGCCAGTGCACCGCCCGGTCTCAGTCGCGTCGCAGCCACCACGATCAGCCCGGCGACCAGCGCGCCGAGTGCGTGCGAAAGCGGCTGCCAAGCATCAGGTACGCCGAAGTTCGACTGACTGGGGAAGAACGGAACGACGAACAGCCAGGTAGGCACTGAGATGACGAGGTACATGAACGGCGCCGCGGCCACCGAGGCCAGGATGATGACCAACCAGCGATCTTCCCGCACGCAGCCGCGAGCGACGAGAGCCCGATCGATACGAGGTCTGCGCATCGCCAGCAGCCCCGCGCCGAAGAGCACAGCGGCGGCCGCGAACAGCACGACGACCAGTACGAAGCGATCGTAGTAGTAGGCGTTGCAGCCAGAATCCTCAACCGCCTGCGCGGCATGAAGGAGGCCTGGACAGGTCGTGCCGCTCTCGGAGTACGGCGTGACGGCGGCCGCGGCGACGCCAGCCGAGACGGTAAGTCCTGCGAGCAGGAAGCGGAGTTCGACGGTCGGGACGGTGGCGTTGCTGCTTGCGACTGCCGTCCGCCGGCTCACGGATGGCACAGTACACGGGTCGCGTACGGTCGAGGAGAAGCTTTCGTACGCCTCAAGATGTCGTAGAGGTGACGGCCTATATGGCTAACCTGGGGCGAAATCTTCAGATACGCGCTGACGCGAAGATTCCCTTTCACCCAGCGGCAGACAGGGGTTGTGGGTGACGGCGTAGCCCATCTGTCGGAGCTGGTCAAGCGCGCGTTGCTTGGTCTTGTCCGGGTTGCGCTTGGTGTAGAAGTCGCCGCCGAGGTCTTGGTAGAAGGCGCCGGTGGTGAGCATGTTCCAGATCGCGATCAGCATCAACCGTCGCATCGCGTCCCGCCGAGGACCGGTCAAGGCGATCGTCGCACTCGAACACTCCCTTCGCCGCCGGGTAGGTGTTGTTGCTGCGGGCGGCCGACATCGCCGCGACGCCCAGGGCGCCCTTGAGGTAGGGGTTGCCAGGTCTGCTCTTGGTGGACTTGACCCGCCCGGCGGACTCGTTGCTGCCCGGGCAGGTCCCGGCCCAGGACGCCAAGTGCCCGGCGGTGGGGAACCGACTCAAGTCCGCGCCGGTCTCGGCGATGATCACGTCGGCCACGAGGACGCTGATCCCGGGCATCGAGACGATCAGGCCCCGGGCGCCACGAAAGGGCTCGATCACCACCTCGATCCGGGCGGTGAGCTCGGCGACGGTGTGGGTCCGGGATCAACAAACGGGCGTATCGCAGTAGGTGACTTCCGCGCTCGCGCACGAACAACGAGAAGGCCCGCTCTTGATCTGCATCCACAGCAACTAGAACGAGACCGGCCCGGCCAAGGTTGCATGGACCCACCATCGTGCGCCACTCCACCGCCAGCGACGGAGGCGATCTGTGATCGAGGTCGACCGCGGGCAGCGATGCCTCACTGCCTGACGGTAGGTGGCGGCGGGTCCCAGGGTGTGAGGTCGACGGACGCGACGATCTCGCCGGTGGTGTCGTAGCCGACGAGGACCGCGTCGCTGCGTCGGTCGGGCGGGACCCAACCGCCGACCTGCCCGGCGGCGACGACTGCCGGTAGGCGTGTTCCGTCGGTGAGCCGGACCTCGGCGCGCACGGCTGTCCCTGCGTCGTAGTTGAAGGTCGTCTCGCTGCCGCCGCCGTTGCTGCCGAACCGGCTGCTTGCGCCGTCCGCGTCGGCGCAGTAGCCGCTGCTGGCGGTGACCTGACGGGCGGGGCGGTCGGCGGGCTGATCGTTCGGTACGAGCGCGCTGAGAAAGCACGTGGATCCCGAGTCGCCGGGTCGGGTCCACAGCTCGAATCGTTGGCCGGCGGGCCCGGGCACCGTGCCGAGGCGCTGAAGCGCGGACGGGCCGGAACCCCTGTCGTCGGGCCAGGAGAAGGTCTTGTCGAGCGAACCGGGCAGGTAATCCGCGGCTGCCAGAGCCCCGCTTGCCGGGACCAAAGCGACGATCAGGATCGCGGCCCCCCGTCGCCTGCGCGGACTGCGACTGCCGCCGGCAGGAGCGAGCGTGGGAACCGCCGGGACGACCGTGGTGGCTGCCGCCTCGCGGAGAGTGGCTCGGACGCGGTCCTCAAGGTCGGTCATGACGGCATCTCCTGTCGCAGTCGGGCCAGGCCGCGAGCGGCCAGGGATTTGACCGTCCCGGGGCGGCAGCCCAGGACGCGGGCGATCTGGGCCTCGGAAAGGTCCTCGTAGTAGCGCAGCACCAGCACGCAGCGCTGCCGGGCCGGCAGCCGTACCAGGAGCGGCCAGAGGTCGTCGTGTTCCGGGAGGTGGGCTACCTCCTGCCGGCGGGCGGACAGGGCGCCGCGCTCGAAAGCCGCGCGCCGCCGTGACGTCAGGCCGAGGTTCACGACACTGCGGCGCAGGTAGGCACCGGGTTGCTCGACTCGCTGCCCGGCACGCAGCAGGCCGAGGAAAGCCTCCTGCGCGAGCTCCTCCCCGAGCGCCTGAGACCCGGTAAGCAGGTGGCCCAGGCGTACCAGGCCCGGCCAAAGCGCCTGGTAGGTGGTGTCGAACGACGACTCGCCCTGCCCTGCGTGCGGACCCGTCGTCGTCCCTGAGGTGCTCTTCACGTACATAGGACAAACGGCAGCCGAGTCTGGTTCCCGCCCTAACATGCTGCGTTGCGGGCAGGGCCGGTCCGACTGGTTGGTGCTGGATGCGACGTCCGGCGAACAGACTTCCGGACGGCGACTCGACAGCATCTGGCCCCCGGACGCACTCGGCTGATGTGCTGTGGCTAAGTGCCGTTATGCTTATCCGCTTCGCTCCGCCGGGTGATGGGCCGGCAGTCGAGCGAAGCGGTTGCCGCCACCGACTGCCTGTACGTGCTCAGAGGCGATCGAAAGCGCTTCCCGCAGCGGCATCTCACCCCGGCAGCGGCTACGTCGGCGACGCTGCTCGCGCCGTGGCGCTCCGTCGGCCATCTGGACCATTGGCGAAGGCCGAAAGTGCCTATACGCGAGCGTCCAGCGGAGCGAAGCGGATAAGCATGAGTGCCGTTACGCGCAATAACTCGTTGTCGGACCGATGGGGACCGGGGACCATCGTCGTATGGCATCTCTGGCAGCCCGATTCGAGTTGGATGGCCTTGTCCTGCGCCGCGGACGGCTTGGCGATGAAGATCTCGTTGCGAGGGCGGTGAAAGCGAACCTCGCTCATCTGCGGCCGTGGATGCCGTGGGCGGTTCCCGCGGCCGCGACGACGCAAGCCCAGCGCGAACGCCTCACGAAGGCTGAGCAATGTTGGGAGGACGGCAGTGACTACAGCTTTCTCTTGCTGGACGCCGCTGAGCAGGAGGTACGAGGGGTCTTCGGCCTGCACCGGCGCATCGAGCCGGACGGCATCGAACTGGGGTACTGGCTGGTCCGCAGCGCCACGGGTCACGGGTTCGCCACAGCCGGAGCGCGTGCGCTGACGGCCGCAGCCCTTGAACTCCTCGATGTTTCGCGGGTGGAAATCCATTGCGACGAGGCGAACGAGCGCAGTCAGCGCATCCCGGAACGGCTGGGATACCGGCTGGACCGCATAGAACCAGACGTGGTCGAAGCGCCAGCCGCAGTCGGTCGCAGCATGATCTGGGTGTATCCGCCCTGACAGCTATGTGCCGTTCCCGGAGGTCGGGGGACAGCGGCGGGACCCGGCGATAGCCTCGCTCCTGTGGCCGGCCGAGACGAGCGCAGACGAGCCATCAGGGACGCCTACATCGCCTTTGAGTCCTACACGCCCTACGTCATGACAGTCGGCGAGCTCGTCCAGCGTTTGTCCGCCTTCGACCCCGCCTCGCCGGTGGTCATCGAGGGGACTTGCCCTCACGGCGCGTATATGCGGGAAATCGACATCTACATCGACGTGGATCAGGGGCCAACGGAGGCCCTGGATGAGGTGGACCTGACCTGGACCATCGACGAAGAACGCGAGCGGCTGCGACAGCAGTGGTCGGAGGCCAACCGGCTACCCCCTCCGGGGGCGAACTTCCCGTAGCGGCAGTGGGAGGGCTATGTGCCGATAGCGGCCGTGCGACAGAACCGGGCCTATGCACCGAACCGCACACAGAGAACGGCCGCGTGCCAGGCTAGGCAGTCACCACGACAGAGCCGCAGAGACTCGCGGCTCGGCCTGATCTGAAGGGTCTAAGAATGTTTGGTCGCACGCGGGACAAGATCATCGATGCACCCGGCAGCGATCACGTTCTCGGTGTCCTCGACAAGTGCGCCGAAGTCTTCACTTTTCCTATGTTCGACAATGGTTACGTGTACCCGGCAGCCGCCAGGCTGTCTGTGCACAGCGATGGCACGGACTGGGCGATCGTTGTGGAGACGTTCGGCTACAGCCCACGTTCCGGTCATCCCGATCTCACCGTCGCGACGTTCACGAGCAAGGTGCCTCGCCCCAAGACGCGCGATGACTACGTCAACGAATCGGCCTACCTCAACTACCTGACACAGCACCCGCACGACGCGGTGGAGCTCTTCTGGCCGCTCGACGAAGGCGACTGGATCGACGAGGAGAGCGTTGTGCCGGGCACGAGTGTCCGTCTACGCGGCCGGGAAGTCAGCATTCCCACAGTCGCGGACTGCCAAGCAGTCGGCATAACCACGGAGCGATCCGACGGAATCGAGGTCTTTGAGCTCAGTCGCTACTTTGCGGAGACGAGACGAGACGATGTCTTGGCAACCGACGAGGAGCGCACCAAGCAGGTGCTCCCCAGCCTTCCTCAGGTGCTTCTGCTGAACGAATGGCATCACCCAGACCTCGTGGCGGAGGAACGCCCAAGCGCGACAACGACCTTCCGGCAAATCGCTGACGTCGCCGCAAGTGGAGACGCTAGAAGGTACGAGGCCCCTGAGCCACCCAACACTCATTGGAGCAACTGGCCCGACGGCGGCCTGCTGTAACTCCGCCCGTGTCCAAGGCTCGCAAAGTGAGGCGGCCGGCGCTTGGCCGCAACGCTCGTGGGGCTGTGGGAGGGGGATATTAGGGCGTGTCTCCCATATCGATCGGCTCTGAGGCTTGATGCTCCGGGGATGACACGCGCTGCGGTTCTCACTGATGAGATGTGGGCTCGGATCGAACCTGAGCTTCCTGCGTTGAAAGGTCCTA
>JAABUN010007647.1_pt1 | contig 11507 bp, 11 predicted proteins | sample 5559311 | NCBI WGS metagenome assembly JAABUN01 (sample SAMN10711877, study PRJNA513370) | rock metagenome | isolation source: Antarctica rocks | place: Antarctica: Victoria Land, Siegfried Peak sud | reverse complement strand
GATCCCACGTCGCCTTGATGAGCGGGAGGTCGGTCAGCGTCACGACGCCTGGCCGGTCGCCGCCCGCGGCGATGGTGGGCGGCTCGAGCGCGAGCGCTTCGACGCCTTCGAGCGCCTCAGCGGCCGCCCTCATGAGCGCCGAGCAGCTCGCGAAGCGCCGCTTGGGCACCTTGTCGAGGCCGCGGGCCAGCACCTCGTCCAGCTCGGGTGGCAGCCCCTGTCGCAGTTCGGAAGCCCGCGGAGGAGCGTCGCGCAGGTGAGCGCGCAGGACCCCCTTGTCGGACGGGCGGGGGAAGGGTGGCTTGCCCGTCAGGCAGTGGTGCAGCACCGCTGCCAGCGCGTATTGATCGGCGCGGCCGTCGAGGGGACGTCCCTGGATCTGCTCCGGCGCGGCGTAGTGGATGGTGCCCACCAGGTCGCCGCCCGGGGACGACTCGCCGGAGGTCGGCCCGAAGGCGAGGCCGAAGTCCGTCAGGTAGGCCTGCCTGTCCTCCAGCAGGACGTTGGCAGGCTTGACGTCGCGATGGATGAGCCCGACCGCGTGGGCGGCGTCAAGCGCTCCCGCCATCTGCCCGCAGAGCGCGAGCGCGCGAGGCGGGTCGAGCGCTCCACGCGCGGTCAGTTCGGTGGCGAGGTCGCCGCCCACGACCAGTCGCATCGCCAGGTAGAGCTCGCCGTCGGCCTCTCCCGCGTCATAGACCGGCACGACGTGGGCGTGCTCGAGCGTCGCCGCAGCCCGGGCCTCACGGGCGAAGCGGTCCCGGAATGCCGGGTTCTCGGCCAGCTCAGGAGCGACGATCTTCAACGCGGCGCGCCGCCCGAGTCGCAGGTGCTCGGCGCGGTAGACCACGCCCATCCCGCCCCGGCCGATGAGCTCGCCGACCTTGTAGCCGGCCAGCGTGCTGCCCACCCGGGGGTCGCCGATTTGTCCCTCCTTCATAGTTCTCTGAGTATGAGCGACGATCCCTTGCGCGCCAGAACGGTGCTCGTGGTGGGCGGCGATGCGTCCGCCGTCGAGCCCTTGCGCGCGGTACTCGACGGGGTCCAAGTCATCCATGCCGCAGGCGTCGAGGCGGCCGCGGTCGAGATCGCCTGCACACACCCGGAGGTCGTCCTCGTACTCGACGAGTCCCTTGCCCTCCTTCGCGAGCGACTCGATCCGCTCGGCCTCGGGTCAGGTCCGCCGCTCGTCGCAGGTCGCGGGCTCAACGACGCGGCGATCCTCGCGGGCCGCCTCGCCGCCGCGGTTGAGCTCCGTGAATTGCGCGTCCGTGTGTCAGAGCTCGAGGGGGTCGTCGCAGGACTGTCGGTGAGCGCCAAACGCGGGCGAGAGACGGCCGAGCACGCGGCCTTCGCCCGGCTCGCGCTCGTCGGGGACTTCTGCGACGACAACACGCACGAGCACACGGAGCGCGTCGCTCATCTCGCAGCGCTGCTCGGCGGTCAGATCGGGCTGGCTTCTCGCGCCGTCGCACTGATCCGGATGGCGGCGCCGCTGCACGACATCGGCAAGGTGGCCGTGCCCGACTCCATCCTGCTCAAGACGGATCACCTGACGCCGGAGGAGTACGAGGTCGCCAAGACCCACGCCGCCGTCGGCGCCAGGATCCTCGCGGGCGGCGAGTCCGAGCTGGTGGTGACCGCGGAGCGCATCGCGCGAACGCATCACGAGCGCTGGGACGGCACGGGATATCCCCAAGGACTCGAGGGCGATGCCATCCCGCTGGCGGGACGGCTCACCGCGGTGGCCGACGTCTTCGACGTGCTCGTCCACGAGCGTCCGTACAAGGAGGAGTGGACGCCGCAGGAGGCGGCCGAGGAGGTCCGGCGGGCTTCGGGGACGCAATTCGATCCCGCAGTGGTCGAGGCCTTCGACGCGCTCGGGCCACGCGCGTGGAAGTCATCGCCGCACGGCACCCTCGTCGAATCGTCCACTCCGAGCGACGGGTCGTACAGAACCTTCCCATGAGGTCGATGCTCAGGACACGATGTCTCGTCCTGCCCGCCTTCTGGCCACTATGGTCGTCTCAACACTCACCCTCACGGGTTGCGGCGGCGCGAGCGGCGGAAGCGCATCGGTGCCTTCAAAGGCCGATGCGCCGGTTCAGATGGCGCAGAGCGGCGTGACGGACGGGCGCCTCGGCCCCGCGGTGCGGGCTACGGATTCCGAAGCGCTCCGCGAACTTGCGCGCGGCGGGCGCCCGGATCCGTCCGAGCCGCGTCGCAGCAGTAGCCGTGAAGATGGAGTCGGCGCGGGCGACTCATGCCCGGACGTCGACCTCATGCCCGACACCGGGAACCTCGGTCAGGTCGAGGCCGCCACGTTCTGCCTGCTCAACGGCGTGCGGGCCGACGACGGCTTGCGACCCCTCCAGCCCAACGCTGCCCTGGCTCAGGCTGCCCGCGCGCACTCGGTGGACATGGTCGCCCACTCCTACTTCGCGCACGAGGGCCGCAACGGCTCCCAGGTCAAGGATCGCATCGGCGCGACGGGTTACCTGCCGAAGAACACCACATGGACCATCGGGGAGAACCTCGCATGGGGTACCGGCGCGCTGGCTACCCCGAAGGCCATCGTCAACGCGTGGATGAATTCCAAGGGCCACCGCGAGAACATCCTCAAGGCGGACTACCGCGAGATCGGCTTTGGAGTCGTGACCGGCAATCCGGCGGCCACCAACGGGGCCGGCGCGACGTTCGCGACCGAGTTCGGGCTCCGCGGCGACGCCGGGGCGGCGCCGTTGGCCTCCACCACCACGCTTCCCGCTCCCAAGGGCTCGCGTCGGGCAGCCGCGCGCCGGCCGGCGAGCCGCAAGCAGCGTGCGCGGCGGGCTCGGGCCGCCAAGCGCGCGAGCGCCAAGCGCGCCAGCGCGAGGAGCGCTGCCCGCTCCTAGACCGTAGGGTCCGCCGCCGGACGTGAACGCGACGGCGAGGTGGAGCAACATGGATCATTCTGCGGCGGGGGTACGCGCGCTGGCCGGCAAGCGAGTGCTGATCACGGGCGCTTCGAGTGGTGTCGGCGTGGCGGCTGCCGCGGCCTTCGCGCGCGCGGGTGCCGAAGTCTGCCTACTCGCCCGCAGCCTGGAGGGCCTCGAGAGCGCGGCGCAGGCCGCCCGCGCCAGAGGGGCGATAGCGCACGTCGTACCGGCCGACGTGTCCGATCGCGAGGGACTCGAGGCGGCGGTGAACGAGGCCGTCGGGCTGATGGGCGGCCTCGACGTGCTCGTCTCGAATCACGCCGCGATGGTCTTCGGCAACTTCGAGCAGGTCGACCCCGAGGACTTCGACCGGGCGATCGACATCACCTTCACCGGAGCGGTGAACGCCATCCGGTCGGCCCTGCCTCACCTCGAGCGCTCTCACGGCGCGATCGTCGTGACGGGCTCGATCATGACCAAGGTGCCGCTGCCGACCTTCGCCTCCTACGCGGCGGCCAAGCACGCTCTGCGGGGCTTCGTCGGCTCGCTACGAATCGAGCTCCGGGGGCGCAAGAGCCCAGTTTCGATCTCCATGGTCAATCCGGGCGCGATCGACACGCCGCTGTGGGGGCACGTGACCAGCGCGACCGGTCGCCTCCCGCGCAACCCGCCCGACCTCTACTCGCCGGAAGTGATCGCACGGGCGCTCGTAGCCGTCGCGATCCGCCCGCGGGCGGAGATCACTGTCGGCGGGGAGGCGCGAATCATCGAGCTGGGGTGGGCCTTCGCCCGGCCCATCGCCGAGTTGGTGCTCACGGTGGTTGGGCGGTACTACTCGTCGAGCCGGGTTCCCGCGGGGGCGGGGGGCCTGGTGCGGGTGGCGAGCGGCGACGGGCGGGCGGCGGGCGGCCTTCACGGTCGCCCTAGCCTCTGGGCGTGGCTGCGGCTTGGCCGTCCGTACCGGCGCGGCCACTCGTAGAGGTACGCGTGAGTCCTCAGTAGGCGCCGCGGCCCGTGACCATGACGGGAAGCGTGGCGAGGAGAATCTCGAGGTCGCGAGCCAACGACCATGAAGTGACGTACTGGAAGTCCAGCCTGACCATGTCGTGCACGGAGACATCCGAGCGCCCTGAGATCTGCCATGGCCCGGTGATCCCGGGTCGCAGGTCGAGGCGCCGGGCGTGCCATCCCTCGCCCAAGGCCTGGCTCTCAGGAAGGATCAGCGGACGGGGACCCACCAGGCTCATCTCGCCGCGCAGGACGTTCACCAGCTGCGGAAGCTCGTCGAGCGAGAGCTTGCGCAGCACGCGGCCCACACGGCTGATGCGCGGGTCGTCGTGGATCTTGAACATGACACCGTCACTCTGGTCGTTGACTGCTTCCAGGTCGGCTTTGCGCGCCTCTGCGTCGGTGTACATGGAGCGGAACTTGATGAGGCGGAAGACGTTCCCGTCGCGGCCGGCTCGTGGCTGGCGGAACAAGGCTGATCCCCGCGAGTCTGCCTTGACGGCGAGCGCGAGGACCGCGAGCAGGGGGGAGAGGAGGACGAGAGCGAAGAGCGAGACCACGATGTCAAGCCCGCGCTTGGCCGCTCGTGAGGACCGCGAGAGGCGAGGCGCACCGATCGAGAGAACGGGTAGACCGCCGATCTGGTCGAGCCCGCGGGCTCCTTCCAGAAACTCGAACAGACGAGGGATGACGTCGACTGCGACGCGCTGCAGTCGGCAGGCCCGGATGCTCTCGAGCAGCTGGCGGTGGTCGGCCCGGGAGAACGCGATCATCACGCGATCCACCCGGTGCGTTCGCAACACTTCCGGTAGGTCCTGCAACCGTCCGAGCATCGGTAGATCGAGCGACTCGACGTGGTGATAGTCGTCGTCCAGGATTCCGATCGGGTCGAGCCCGAACTGCTTCTGGATACGCAGTCGCTTGACGAGCTGTCCAGCGACCACGCCCGAACCGATGATGACCGTTCGTTGGCGCAGTCCGTGGATCTGGTGCAGCACACCACGGGAGAGGGCTCGGCTCAAGATCGTCAGGGCTACCGTCACGCCGGCGCTTGACACGGCGGTGGCGAAGGGGTGGTCGAGGCGCAAAGCGGTGGTCGCCGCGACCAGCAGCCAGCTCAACGCGAGCGCCACCGCGACGAGCCTCCCGAGCTCGCCGATGCCGCTCGCCCACGAACCCAGGCCTCGGATGGAATACAAGCCGCACACAAAGAGCAACAGGGGCCAAGCCATGGCGACGATCGCTGCGAAACCGAACGCCGAGACTGTGTCGTGCCCAGACACGGCTCCGAGCATCAGGCCCGCGGCCGCTCCCACGCTGACGTCAGCACCGCCGAGCGTGCGCCGGAGGAGCACCGAGCGCCGGCTGGCGCGGGATTGATCGACGAGAAGCTGCTCGTCGACGAGCGTGGGGGCCTGCATCAGGGCCGGTGACGGCTCTCGAACGTCGTCAGGCGCCCGGAAGCCCCCAATGGGACCCGTGAACTCTCTTGCTTCCATGACCAGGGGTATCGGTCCGGTGACCAACCTCTTGAACGCCGGCGATCCGCGCTAGCGTTGATTCCCCATGTCTCCGTTCTGGATCTACACCCAACTGGCCATCGTCCTGATGGTGCTCACCGGCGCAATCATCGCGCTGGTCAAGTTGCTGTAGCCCTAGCGCACCCGCGCGGCGAGTCGCCGCCACCCCGCCCGCTTGGCGGTCGGCAGTGGTTCGGACGGTGGAATCGACTCGCCGGCAAGAATGGCCGTAGGTACGTCCTGAGTGAACCATGCCGTTCGATCGGCGATGCCCGGAACGTCGTGTTCCGCTGCTTTCACAGCGTCGTTCAGGCCCGGTGGGCGCTTGTCGTGATTGTGAGCGTCAGAGGCGACCACGTGAACGAGATCCTCTCGCAGCAGCTGCGCCGTGAAGCGGCGGACGCGTTCGCCGAAGGATCCGGTGATTGATCCCGCGGTGATCTGAACGAGCACGCCCGAGCGGATGAGCGCCGTCAGCCGCTCAGGGTCACGCTGAAATGCGGGCGAGCGCTCCGGATGAGCAAGCAGAACGCGGTGACCACGGCGCAGGACGTCGTGCACGAGCGGCTCGAAGGCGCCGACCGCGATACCGAAGGGGCTCTCCAGCAGAAGGTAGGGCCCCCCACCGAGTCCCAAGGAATCCAGTTCGTCGTCTTGGAGATCGAGCAGGCGCGGCATGGCGATCTCGCCACCCGCTCGTACGACGAGATCTATTCGCGCGGCGGCGAGTCGCTCGCCGAGCGCCGACACCGCGGCCGGGACCTCGAGCGGGGAGATGAAGTGGTCCTCGTTGATGTGGGGCGTGGCAACGATCTGGCCTGTGCCGGCCGCGACCGCGGTTCGGGCCAGTTCGAGCGAACCAGAGAGTGTCGGTGGCCCGTCGTCGACTCCCGGAAGGATGTGAGAGTGAAGGTCGATCGAGCGCACGTCTTCAATGTAGTCCGCGCTCGAAAGGCGATAGCTCCGAGAGGAGGCCTGGTGGGGCAAGGATGCGGAGACCTGGATGGATGTCTAGCCTGGTGCGGTCGCGCGCGCGGCGTTGAGCAGACCCGCGCCATAGCGGCCGTCGATGCCGGGGGTCCCGAGATCAGTCGCCGTGGCCTTCAGCCGCGCGGCAATCGCCCCGGGTGAGGGGTCAGATCCGATGACTCCCGAGGCGACGACCAGCGCCGCGACCGCCGAGACGTGCGGCGACGCCATCGAAGTGCCGGTGTAAGTCGAGGGGAACCCGAAACGGCGGACCGACCCGTCGAAGGTCAGCTGGAAGATGGGACGTCCGGGTTTCTCCTGCGGCCTGCACGACGGGTCGCCTGCTATCTCGGCGTCGGCACCTCCGCCTGGCGCCGCGATGTCGAGGCCGGATCCGCTGTTGGAGTAGTCGGCCTGGCAGCCGTGCTCGGTGGTCGCGCCCACCGAGATGACCAGGGACGATCGCGCCGGGTAGGCCACGGCTCGCGCCGAGGCGTTGCCGGACGCTCCGATCACCAGGACGCCCCGGCTCCTCGCGAACCGCAATGCGTCGATGATCCCCGGAATCGCGCCGCCGGTCAGCGTGCCGTCGAACTCGAACGACAGGTTGACGATCTTCGCTCCGTTTCGCACCGCGAAGCGGATGCCGCGTGCGATGTCGTCAATCTCGCCCACGCCGGTCGCGTCGAGCACCCGCACCGGCATGATCGTCGCCCCGTAGGCCAGGCCGGTGAGACCTTGGCCGTTGCCCGTGGATTCGCCGATGGTGGACGCGACGTGCGTGCCATGGCCGTTCTGGTCGTTCGGATACGGATCCTTGGCGACGAAGTCGTAACCACGACGCAGCCGGCTTCTCGAGAAGTCCGGAGACTGCCGGAACCGTCCACGGTCGTTGTACGCGAGGCCCGTGTCCAGGACCGCCACGGTGACGCCCCGGCCACCGGGCCGCCCGGCGGCGATGAGCTGCTCCCAGGCGACCGGAGCATCGACCCCTGTCCCCGACAGGAAGTTCCACTGCAGCTGGGCCCAGCCGCCCGGGACTCCGGCAGGCCCGGGATCATTGGGCAGGTACGCGCTCGCGCGCGCCAGGTAGTTCGGGGTGGCAGATAGGACGCCAGGGCGGCGACGCAGAGCACGAATGGCTCCGGTCACGGTCTGGCCGTCGCTCACCTGCAAGGTGCGCGACTGCGGTGCGAAGGCCTCAGGGTCTTCAGTGCCGGTGGCTCGCTGGGTCGCCGCACGAGCCGTGCGATCGACTCCGGGCGCGTAGCGGACGATGACCTCGCCCGGACGGTAGGCCGGCTCGCCAGCGGAGGCGGAGCTCTGCGCGGCGGTAACCGACGAAGCGACCACGATGGCGGCGGAGAGCAAAAGTGGGCGGAGACGGTTGAAGGGCATACTCGGAAGCAACGAGACTCAGGGCGCGAAACGCGCAGCGCACCTTCGTCCGAATGGGAACATCATGGGGATCGCAGCCACTCTCGACAACCCCTAACCCCAGGGCCGGCCTTTCGATGCTTGACGACGAGCAGTTCATGCGCGAGGCACTCGAGCACGCATGCTCGGCACTCGAGCACGCCGACGTGCCAGTCGGCGCAGTCGTCGTCCGCTCGGGCGTCGTAGTCGCCGCGGGTCGCAACGAGCGCGAGTTGCGCGGCGACCCGACGGCGCACGCCGAAATGCTGGCGTTGCGGGCCGCTGCGGTCGTCCTGGGCTCCTGGCGTCTACTCGACACGACGCTGTACGTCACGCTCGAGCCGTGTGCGATGTGCGCGGGAGCGATCGTCCTCGCCCGCGTGCCGCGGGTCGTGTTCGGAACCCCCGACCTGAAGGCCGGCGCCGCCGGGAGCGTGCTCGACATCCTGGCCGAGCCGCGCCTCAACCACCGTCCCGTCGTCGCCGGCGGTGTTCTGCAAGCCGAGTCGGCGGCGCTCCTCAGGGAGTTCTTCGCCGCGAGGCGCCCCCGCCGGTGAACCGGTCGCCATCCGCTACCGTCGCGGCGGAGATGCCGTCCGTCATCGAGCCGCTGTCGCCCGCCGTCGCCCGCGCCGAACGCCGCGGCCTCGAAGCGCTGTACTACGCCGCCTTCTCGCCGCCACCGTACGCCGAGTCGCTCGCCGAGGCCGAGGCATTCGGTGCACTGGTGGACCGTGACTCGCGGCGCCCGGGATTCGACGCGTTCGTCGCCCGGGACCCCGACGGCCGGCTCGTCGGGCTCGTGTACGGCTATGACACCCCGGTTGCAGTTCCCGATGGCGCGTGGTGGGCCCGTCTCATCCGCGCCGTTCAACTTGAAGTGGCGCGAGAATGGGTGCTCGGCCAGTTCGCGTTCTGCTGGTTCGCAGTCGATCCTGAAGTGCAGGGGGAGGGCACCGGTGGTGAGCTCTACGAGGCGGTGATGAAGCGGGTCCGCACGCCGCGGGCCTGGCTCGTGACCCACGGAGACGACTCCACGGCGCGCAGGATGTACGACCGCCGCGGGTGGTTCGAGCTGGCGCGGGCCGAGCTGGGCTGGGTGCCGGGCGATCGAGCCGTCCTCGCACTCGAACGCGACGGGCGCCGGTAGCTCGCGAGCCGCTACCGTTGGTCGCCGCTCGGAGAGGTGGCAGAGCGGTTGAATGCGGCGGTCTCGAAAACCGTTGTAGGCGTCAAGCGTCTACCGGGGGTTCGAATCCCCCCCTCTCCGCTGAGAGAGCCGAAGTGCCCGCTGAGTGGCCACTTTGGGCTGAGCGGAAGCGACGCATCCGGACCTCTCTCGGCGTCACTCAACTGCAGGGGATCGCGCTAATCGTGCCCACGCCGTGCCCATGACGTGCCCAGGAGCACGGCGTCGGGCAGTCCTGACACTAAGCACCGGGCGCCCTATGGACTCCTCCGAACCGATCACCGACGACGCTCGACCAGGCGACGCTGGCGCCTCACATCGCCGACGCGACCGTAGGGTCCGACGACGGGGCGTTCATCGCGGTGGAGCGGCTGTTCCCGATCATCAATGGACCTGAAGGGCGAGACACCCGCAGCGACAAGGCCTCAACAGCGCCCTGCGGGACAATCTCGCGCCGCTGCAAGTCATCGGCGGGATCCCGACGGTGGCGCTTGACTACAGCCCGCTGCGCTGCGTCTTGCAAGAGCATCGCCACCGCTCCTTCGGATCGTACTGATCGGTACAGTTCTGGGACATAACTGGCAGAAGGGAAGACATGGCCCAGACACTGACTTCGACTCTTGCGCGCGGGATGGCTTCCGGTGTGGGAGGGACGGTTGTGATGACGGCGTTCCAGAAGCTGGTTGAGATGCCGCTGACTGGCCGGAGCGAGAGTTACGCTCCGGCGAAGTTGGTCATGCGGTTGCTGCCCGTGCGTCCCAGGACGCCGGAAAAGCGTCGGCGGCTGAACAACGTCACCCATTACGCGATAGGAACGGGATGGGGCGCTGCGGCAGCTCTCGCTGTGCGCGCCGGGTTGCGCGGACAGACCGCCGTCGCCGCCGTGTTCGTTCCGCTGTACGTTGGCGACGTCATCCTCAACACGACTCTCGGCCTTTACAAGCCGGCCGATTGGTCGCTTGAAGACTGGACGGTTGACGTTGTCGACAAGCTCGTTCAGGCTGAAGCCACCGGGTTCCTGGTTGAACGCGTGGGTAGCGGTCGGAGCTGAGCTTGCCCAGCCGGCAGGTGTGTCTGATTGGCTGACTCCTCACCCGGACCTAGTCCGGCGACGGCTCGCGGTCGAAGAACGAAGGACGCGATCGTGAACGCCGCCGCCTCGCTCATGTACGAACAAGGCGTCCACGCGACAAGCGTCGACGATGTGCTCGCGGCGTCCGGTACCGGCAAGAGCCAGCTGTATCACTACTTCTCGAGCAAGGAAGATCTGGTGGTCGCCGTCCTTGATCGCCAGCTCGAACACGTGCTGCGACAACAAGATCCCCACGCGCTTGAGTCGTGGAAGGGACTGCGGGATTGGTTTGATGAGTTGGTGCGCGGGCAAGAGCAGCGAGGATGGCTGGGCTGCCCACTTGGATCGCTCGCCGCCCAGGTCATTGACCAGGACGGGCAGCTCCGAACCCACGCAGCTGAAGTGTTCGAGCGCTGGGAGGCTTCGCTCGCCGCGGCTTTCCAAACGATGCGCGATCGCGGCACGCTCCGATCTGAAGCCGATCCCGAGGCTCTCGCCGAGACTGTCATGGCAAGCATCCAGGGCGGCTACTTGCTTTCCTCGGCCAAGCGCCACGCGCGGCCGCTCGCCAACTCACTCTCCTCCGCGCTCGACCTGCTCCAAGCCCACGCGCCGCCGCCGGTGGACAGCTGACCGCAGCAGACGGAGCCGGCGCTGTGCCTCACGCGGACCCTTATCGGGGCGACCGCTGCGACAGACCATTCTGTGATGGCGACGCTCGACCGAGCGGGTCTAGACGGTGGAGCTGAGCACGTCGAGCAGTGCGTTGACGACTTGCGGGTCGAACTGGGTCCCGGCGGTTCGCTTGAGCTCCTGGATGGCCTCTGTATGACTCATTGCGGTTCGGTAGGGCCGATCGGAGGTCATGGCGTGGTATGCGTCGCAGGCGAGCGTGATGCGGCTTGCAAGGGGGATGGCGTCGCTGGCAAGACCGAGGGGATATCCCTTGCCGTCCCAGCGTTCGTGGTCGGCGAGAATGGCGGGAGCCATGTGGCTGAGGCCGTCCACCTCGGAAACGATGCGTGCGCCTATCTCGGGGTGGCGGCGCATGAGCGCCCACTCGCTTTCGTTCAGCGGGCCGGGCTTGTGGAGCACCGCGTCGGGTACTCCCAGCTTGCCGATGTCATGGAGCAGCGCCATCCACCTAACCTCACCCGCCTTGTCATCATCTAGCCCGAGGCGCTCAGCCACGCGCTGAGTGAGGTCGACGAGCGCTTCTGAGTGCTCGGCGGAGTAATTGTCGCGGGCGTCGAGCGCGGCGACTAGCGCAAGCATGCTGCTCGCCTCGATCTGGGAGCGGACGGTGCGAGCCTGCAGCTCGCGTCGCTCAAGCTCGTCGGCCCCGAGCTGGGCCAAGATCTGCATGAAAGCCAAGTCACGGTCAGCAAGCTGCGGGTCTGGCGTGACCCCCTGAG
>JAABUN010007646.1_pt1 | contig 11508 bp, 13 predicted proteins | sample 5559311 | NCBI WGS metagenome assembly JAABUN01 (sample SAMN10711877, study PRJNA513370) | rock metagenome | isolation source: Antarctica rocks | place: Antarctica: Victoria Land, Siegfried Peak sud | reverse complement strand
CGGAGCCAGTGACAGAGAGCGGTGCTCTTGCAAGCACGGCACAGCCCTGGCATCCTGGTTCATGAGAGCGATGCTCTCCCAAAAACCAGGAGCTGATATGCCATCGACCTACCTCATCGTCGGAGCTGGACCGGTCGGCACCGAGACGGCGACCGTGCTGCGCGACGCCGGCCACCAGGTGACGGTGCTGACCCGGTCAGGATCGCGCCCGGAGCTCGAGGGCGTTCGCCGGATCGCGGCCGACGCGTCCGACCAGAAGGTGCTGACCGCGGCCGCCAAAGGCGCGAGCGCGATCTTCAACTGCGCCAACCCGGGGGATTACACCTCGTGGAGCCGGGTCTGGCCGCCGCTGGCCGCGAGCCTGCTGGTCGCCGCCGAGCGCACCGGCGCCACCCTGGTCACCGCGGCCGCCCTCTATCCGTACGGCCCGGTCGACGTCGCCATGACCGAGGGCATGCCGGACCGGGCGACCGACCGGAAGGGTGTGCTCCGGGCCGGGATGTGGGCCGAGGCCAAGGCCCGGCACGAGGCCGGTCGGATCCGGGCCGTCGAGGTCCGTGCCTCGGACTACCTGGGGGCCGGGGTCGGCGCCAACGGCCACATCACCCGGCAGCTGCCCACCGCGTCCCGCGGGCGGGCCGCCTGGGTGGTCGGCAGCCCGGACCTGCCGCACACCTGGACCGACGTGCTCGACGTCGGTCGGACCCTGGCGGCGGTGGCCGACCGGCCGGACACCTGGGGGCAGGTCTGGCACGTGCCGAGCCAGCCGCCCCGTACGCAGCGGCAGGCCCTGACCGAGGTGCTGGCTGCAGCCGGCCGGCCGCCAGTCGCCCTGCACGCCATGCCCAAGCCGATGCTGAGCCTGGTCGGCCGGTTCAGTCCCCTGGTGCGGGAGATCAACGAGTCCGGCTACATGTTCCGCCGGGCCTACGTGATGGAATCCACCGCCACGCAGCAGCGACTCGGACTGGAGCCGACCCCGTGGCCCGAGATCTGCCGCCGGACCGCTACGGGCAATCCGTCCTGACATCCCGGACCCGCCGCTGCGGTCGTGTCAGGACGCGTCGGCGTCGAGACTCATCGGCCCGTAGACCCGGCGGTCCACCTCGTAGAGGCTGACCTCGCCGACCCCGGACTCGACCAGGTCGGGGAAGAACTCTCCCAGCCAGCTCTCCGCCTCGCCCTGGGTCCCGAAGGTCTGGTCGGACCAGTCCGGGGGCTGATGGTCCGGCACCCAGTGCCAACCCATCAGGTCAGCCGCTGCTTCGGTGACGCTCCGCCCACCTGCGAGGCGTCGGCGTTCACCGCCTCACCCAGGGCGTCGTCGATGGCTCGCAGGGTCTCGGCCGACAGCGTCTTGTCGGCGGCCACCACGTTTGCGGTCACCTGCTCCGGTCGGGACCCGCCGGTGATGGCCGAGGCGACGTTCTGGTTCTGCAGCACCCACGCGACGGCCAGCTGGGCCATCGTGAGCCCCTCGCTCTCGGCGATCGGACCGAGGGCCTGGACCCGGGTCAGCGTGTCGTCGGTGAGCAGGCCCTTGATGAACTGGGCCCCTCCCGCCTCGTCCGTGGCGCGCGAGCCCTCGGGCACGGGCTGGCCGGGCAGGTACTTGCCGGTCAGGATTCCCTGCTCGATCGGGGAGTACACGATCTGGCTGATCCCCAGCTCGATGGAGGTCGGGACCACCTCGGCCTCGATGATCCGGTGCAGCGCGTTGTACTTCGGCTGGTTGGACACCAGCTGGATGTTCAGCTCGGTGGCCAGCATGTGACCGGCCCGCAGCTGCTCCGCGCTCCACTCGCTGACTCCGATGTAGAACGCCTTGCCGGCGCGTACCACGTCGGCGAAGGCCTGCATGGTCTCCTCGAGGGGAGTCTCGTGGTCGTAGCGGTGAGCCTGGTAGAGGTCGACGTGGTCGGTCAGCCGACGGAGAGAGGCGTTGATCGACTCGCTGATGTGCTTGCGGGACAGGCCGGTGTCGTTCGGACCTTTGGGCCCGGTCGGGAAGTAGACCTTGGTGAAGATCTCCAGGCTCTCCCGCCGCTCGCCGGCCAGCGCGTCGCCGAGGATCGTCTCCGCGGCGCCGTTGGCGTAGACGTCAGCCGTGTCGAAGGTGGTGATGCCGGCGTCCAGGGCCGCCCGTACGCAGGCGGTCGCCTGGTCGGCCTCCACCTGCGAGCCGTGGGTGACCCAGTTGCCGTAGCTGATGGCCGAGACCTTGAGACCGCTGTTGCCGAGATAACGAAATTCCATGACCTCTTTCTACCCGAGGCCACTGACGTCAGTACTTGTCACCCCGCTTGATCCGCGGTGGCGGGATCCGGAACCGGCGGATCTGGATGCTGCGGTTCATCCCGTACATCAGCAACCCGCGCGTCGAGGTGCCGGGCATCCGAGCCGCCAGCACCCGCTTGAACCCGCGCCACATCAGGTAGCCGTCGATGATCACCGCGATGATGAAGAGGTACATCACGACGGTCGTGATCACCGTGACCCCGGGCAGCACCGAGTTGAGGAAGCTCAGCGCCAGGATGACCACCAGGCTGGGCAGCAGGAACTCGCCGATGTTGAACCGGGAGTCGATGTAGTCGCGGATCAGGGCCTTGTCCGGGGTGGAGTCACGCAGCGCCGTGGTCCGCATCCGGGCGGCCCGGTTCTGCCGGCTGGTCTCGGCCCGGGCTTCCTTCTTGTTGAGGGTCCGGTTCACCCGTTGGCGGCGGGCCGCCTCGGCCTCCTTGCGGCTCGGGGTCGGCCGGTCCTTCTTGGTCGACTCGAACACTGCCGTCACCGGCGGGGTGGAAGGCGGGTCGTTGGGTGGGCTGGTCCGGCGGAAGAGTGCCACGAGTCCCTCTCGATGATGACGTCCTAGCCCTGAATCTTCTCAGGGCCTCCACCCTAAGTCGAACTTCCGGACGGCCAGGTCGGCACAGCTTGGCGGGACAGAGATACGGTGGAGGAGTCTGGACGGTGTTCGACCGCGGACCGGAGTAACTGGAAGGACCAGCTGACCCACATGAGCGGCATTTTTCAGCGCATGTCATTGATCTTCCGTGCCAAGACCGACAAGGCCTTGGACAAGATGGAGGATCCCCGCCAAACGCTCGACTACTCCTACCAGCGCCAGCTGGAGCTGTTGCAGAAGGTCCGTCGCGGGGTGGCGGACGTCGCGACCAGCCGCAAGCGGATCGAGCTGCAGGCCAACGGTCTGAGCACCCAGGCCGACAAGCTGACCCAGCAGGCCCAGAAGGCGTTGGAGGCCGGTCGCGAGGACCTGGCCCGTGAGGCGCTCACCCGCCGGTCCGGTCTGCAGCAGCAGCTGACCGACCTGCAGGCTCAGCACGCGCAGCTCCAGGGCGAGGAGGAGAAGCTCGTCCGGGCCAGCCAGCGGCTGCAGGCCAAGGTCGACGCGTTCCGCACCAAGAAGGAGACGCTCAAGGCGACTTATTCCGCGGCCGAGGCGCAGACCCGGATCGGCGAAGCCTTCTCCGGCATCAGCGAGGAGATGGGCGACGTGGGCCTGGCGGTGCAGCGGGCCGAGGACAAGACGGCGCAGATGCAGGCTCGGGCCGGCGCCATCGACGAGCTGCTCGCCAGCGGGGCGCTGGACGACCCGACCGGGACGACCAAGGACGACATCACCCTCGAGCTCGAGGCACTGGCGTCCACCTCGGACGTGGAGGACGAGCTGGCCCGGATGCGGGCTTCGATCGCCCCCAGCCCGAACGCCGCCCCCCAGGCCATCGAGGGTGGCCAGGATGCCGGCCAGCCGGCCCCGCCGGCCCAGGGCTACCAGGCCCCGCCGGCTTTCCCGGCCGCACCGCAGGCGCAGCCGAACGCCGGGGACCTCCGATGATCATCCGCATCCTGAACGAGGGGCAGTGGCACCTCGATGACGGCGACGTACGCGAGCTGAACACCCTGGACGACCAGGTGGAGCAGGCGGTCGGCGCCGACAACCAGGAGGAGCTCGGCGCCGTTCTGCACCGCCTCCTCGACCGGGTACGCAGCAGCGGCACCCCGTTGCCTGACGACGAGCTGCACGACTCGGACCTGATCCTGCCGGCCGCCGACTCCACGGTGGCCGAGGTCCGGTCCATGCTGAACGACTCCGAAGAGGGCTTGATCCCGAACTGAGCGAGGTCCGGCGGCGCGCTGACCCGAGTGACTTCAGAGCTCGCCGAGACCGGGGGCCGGGGCGGTGGTCAGCGCCTGCTCGTAGCGGGCGGCGCGGACCTCGTTGACGAGCTCCTGGGCCTCGCTGCGGTCGCGGACGATCTTGGCTAGCACCATCACGCCGAACATGCTGGCCAGCAGACCCATCCCGACGCTCACCCGCTCGAAGACGGTGATGTCGAGCAGCAGCAGGGTGATCACGTTCCACAGCGACACGGCACCGAGGAAGAACACCGTGCAGCCGAAGAAGGCGGGGGTGGAGTCCTTGGTGATCTTGGGTTGAGACATCGAATTCCTTTGCTCGAGGGTGTGGCTCCAGCCTCGTCGCCGAGCCCCGGCGGACCATCCGCCCCAGGGTCCGACCCACCGTCATCCCTGGGGTGGAGGACCCCGGTCAGGAGTCACGCCCCGGGTTGACGACCGGCACCGGGGTCGGACGCGACGCTGCTGGTATGTCTCGTCGCCACCTGGTCGTTCTGTCCACCGCGATCAAGATCGCCGCCCTGCTGATGCTGCTCCTCGCCGTCGCGGTGCCCGACCTGAGCGGTCTGAAGAGCAAGGGCTTCGCCGTACGGGCCGTCGCCTATCCGATTGCCCTGGTCGCCCTGCCGCTGGCCTGGTGGCTGCTGGCCCGACGGCGTTCGATCGCGTTCTGCTGGGCGGCGGACGTGCTCTGCGCGACACCGGTCCTGGTCGACCTGCTCGGCAACCGGTTGAACCTGTTCGACACGGTGACCTGGTGGGACGACGCCATGCACGTGGTCATGCACGGTCTGCTGACCGCGGGGGTGGTGCTGCAGTTCTGGCCCCGGACCACCAGGTCCCAGCTGATCACCGCCGCCACCGCCTTCGGCGGCCTGTCCGGGCTCGCCTGGGAGCTCGGAGAGTTCGCTTCGTTCATGCGCTTCGGCGTCGAGCTCCCGGGGGCCTACCTGGACACCCTCGGTGACCTCTGCGGCGGGATCGCCGGCTCGATCACGGCCGGGGTCCTCGTCGCCCGCCGGCGGTCAGTCCTTGGCGGTCTCGCCCGGGAGGTCGAGCATCCGCTGCAGGGCCTGGTGGGCGAAGCGCCCGGTCTCCGGTTCGACCTGGATCTGGTTGACCACGTGCCCGGCGACCAGGTTCTCCAGCGACCAGACCAGGTGCGGCAGGTCGATGCGGTTCATCGTCGCGCAATAGCAGACGTGCTCCTCCAGGAAGACGATCTCGAGGTCCGGGTGGGCGTTGGCCAGACGCTTCACCAGGTTGAGCTCGGTGCCGATGGCCCACTTGGACCCGGCCGGCGCCTTCTGGATCGTCTGGATGATGAACTCGGTCGACCCGATCAGGTCCGACTTGAGGACCACCTCGTGCTGGCACTCGGGGTGCACCAGGACCTGGACCCCGGGCACCCGGGCCCGTACGTCGTCGACGGCCTGGGGGGTGAAGCGGCCGTGCACGGAGCAGTGGCCCTTCCACAGGACCATCTTGGCGGCCTGCAGCTGGCCCGGGGTCAGTCCGCCGCCGACCTGGTGCGGGTCGTAGACGACGCACTCGTCGAGACCGATCCCCATCTGCAGCACCGCGGTGTTGCGACCCAGGTGCTGGTCGGGGAAGAACAACACCTTCTCGCCGCGGGCGAACGCCCACTGCAGCACCGACTTGGCGTTGGACGAGGTGCACACGACCCCGCCGTGCTTCCCGCAGAACGCCTTGATGTCGGCGGAGGAGTTCATGTAGGTGACCGGCACCGTGACGCCGGCCACCCCGGCATCGGCCAGCACGTCCCAGGCGTCCTCGACCTGACCCAACCGGGCCATGTCGGCCATCGAGCAACCGGCCCCGAGGTCCGGCAGGATGACCTTCTGCTCGGGCGCGGTCAAGATGTCGGCCGACTCGGCCATGAAGTGCACCCCGCAGAAGACGATGAACTCCGCCTCGGGTCGCCCGGCCGCATCCCGCGCCAGCTTGAAGGAGTCACCGGTGACGTCGGCGAACTGGATGACCTCGTCGCGCTGGTAGTGGTGGCCCAGGATGAAGACCCGGTCCCCGAGCGCGGCCTTGGCCGCCCGAGCCCGCTCGACCAGCGTCGGGTCCGAAGCGGGCGGCAGGTCGCCGGGGCACTCGACGCCGCGCTCCGAGCGCGGATCGGACTGGCGACCCAGGACGAACAGCGACAAGGGCGTTCCGGAGCCGAGGGCCGGTGAGACGGGGGTGGTGGTCACCCCTCTAATCTAATCCCTTGCCGGCGGGGGCAGCCTGAGATCGATGGCCCGCTCAGGCACCGGATGAGCGGGAGGCGGGGGAGCGCACCATGCGGGTTCTCGTCGTCTCGGACACCGTGGGTGCCCTCAGCTCCCGGACCGCCGGTCGGGCACTGGGTTCGGGGTGGACGCAGGCCCAGGTGACCGTGATCCCCGCCGGTGAGTCCGGCACCTCCTTTATCAGGGCCTGGGCCGAACAGCACGACGCCGAGGTGGTCGAGTCCGCGGCGGCCGAGCAGCTGGTCACCGTGGCGGTCGCCGGCCCGATGGCGGCCGTCGGGGTGCACGGCCCTCCCGCCACCGAGGGGGGCATCGCGTACGCCGCCTCCTCCCGCCCCCTCGGTGAGGCGTTGGCCGCACTGCTGCCGGGTGCGGTCCGCCGGGTCCACCTCGATCTCGGCGGGTCCCAGGTGCACGACGGCGGGGCGGGTCTGATGGCCGCGCTCGGGGGGACGGCCGACCGGCCGCTCGACTCCGGGGTCACGGCCCTGACCGGCTTGACCCGGTTGGATCTCGACCCCGTCCGACGCGCTCTGCAGGGTGTCGAGCTGATCGGGGTCGTTCCCACCGATCAGCTCGCCCAACCGTTGCTGGGGCTCCGGGGCATCACCTCCCTGCTGGGCCGCGACGCCGGCACGCCCGCGGAGGTGCTGCTGGCCACCGATGCGGCCCTCGAGCAGCTCAGTGCACTGGCCGCACCCGCCTCCGCCGGTCAACCCGGTGCGGGGGCGTGCGGCGGTCTCGGCTTCGCGGTGCTGGCCCTCGGTGGCCGGCTGACCACCGGACCGGCTGTGGCCTTGGACGCCGCGCCGGGGGGAGCCCCGCTGCGCGGTAGCGATCTCGTGGTGACCGGGTGCTCGGTCTTCGACTTCCACACCCGGGGTGGAGGGGTGGTCGCCGCGGCGGCCGAGGCGGCCGCCGCGGTGCTCAGTCCTTGTGTCGTGGTCGCGGGCGAGGTGGTCATCGGCGGCCGGGAGATGCGCACGATGGGGATCGAGGCCGCGTACGCCGTCCGCGAGTCCAGCCTGGATGTCCCCGGGGCGGTCGACATCACGGAGTCGGAGCTGACGCACACGGCGCGACGGGTGGCCCGCTCCTGGTCCTGGTGACTCGGTGACCCGAGGCGACGAACGTGGCCCGACGCGATGAACGAGGCCCCGATGCGACGAACGCCACCCCGTCAGCTGGGTGGAGGCGATTGGCCTCGTGCCGAACCGGACCTACACTGAAGCCCTGGGAATAGCCGCTCTGGATGTCCGGTTACGTTCCAGCAACGCATTCTCTTGATGGGAGATCGATATGACGACAACCAATCCGACCTTCGTGGAAGCCCCCGTGGTCGCCGATGGCTTGCTGCTCACCGGTGTCGCGGCCGGTAAGGTGAAGGCCCTGCTCGACGGTGAGGGTCGTGACGACCTGGCTCTGCGGGTCGCGGTCCAGCCCGGTGGTTGTTCCGGTCTGCGCTACCAGCTCTTCTTCGACGAGCGCAACCTCGAGGGTGATGTCGTCAAGGACTTCGGTGGGGTCAACGTCGTGACCGACCGGATGAGCGCTCCCTACCTGATGGGCGCGACGATCGACTTCGTCGACACCATCGAGAAGCAGGGCTTCACCATCGACAACCCGAACGCCACGGGTTCCTGCGCTTGCGGCGACAGCTTCCACTGATCGTTCGCACGTCAGCTCCCTGCCCCCACCGAGTCCGGGGGCAGGGAGTTTTGCGTTCCCGGGGTCGAAGGTCCACTCGTGGGCACCCGGTGGGCCGGGCGGTGGAAGAGCCGGTCGGCCCAGCCGGGCTACGCAGCCCGGCTACACCGCGGTGACCAGCAGCTGGCGGGCGTCGACGTCCAGGTCGACCGCGGTTCCCTCGGCCAGACCGTGGGCGGCGGATCCGCTGAGCTGGACCAGCACCTCGGTCCCGTCGTCGGTCCGGATCCACGCTCGTGACGTCGCACCCTGGAACAGCACCCTGATCACCCGAGCCGACCCGTCCTCGGTCCGGGTCAGTCGCAGCTGTTCCGGCCGGATCAGCGCCAACCCGCGGCCGGCGGCGATGGAGCCGCCCAGCACCGGCAGCCGGGAGCCGAGGACGGTGACCAGCCCGTCGACCACCTCGGCCTGCACCCGGTTCATCAGCCCCACGAAGTCGGCGACGAACGGGTTCGCGGGTCGGGAGTAAAGCACCTCGGGAGCGTCCAGCTGCTCGAGCCGTCCGCGGTTGATCACCCCGACCCGGTCGGCCATCGCCAAGGCCTCTTCCTGGTCGTGGGTGACGAAGAGCGTCGTGGTGCCGACCTCCAGCTGGACTCGTCGGATCTCATCCCGGAGCTGGGCCCGGACCTTCGCGTCCAGCGCAGACAGGGGTTCGTCGAGCAGCAGGACCGAGGGGCGGAACGCCAGGGCTCGGGCAAGGGCCACCCGCTGCTGCTGACCGCCGGACAGCTGGGCGGCGTACCGGTCGGCGTGCGCGCTCAGCCCGACGAGCTCGAGCATCTCCAGGGCCCGGGTCCGCCTCTTGGCCGCATCGATCCCGCGCAGCTTGAGACCGAACTCCACGTTGGCCTGGGACGTCAGGTGTGGGAACAGGGAGTAGGCCTGGAAGACCATCCCCATGTCGCGTTTGTTGGCCGGCACCCGGGTCAGGTCCGTGCCACTGACCACCACGCGACCCTCGGTGGGCTCGTCGAGACCTGCGAGAATGCGCAGCGCGGTGGTCTTGCCGCATCCCGAAGGTCCGAGCAGCGCCACCAGCTCGCCGGGTGCCAGGGTGAGCGACAGCCCGTCCAGGGCGTGCACCGTGCCGTACGTTCGGCGCAGGTCCTCCAGCCGGACCTCGACCCCGTTGCTGCCGGCTTCGGTATTGGTGCTCATGCGGGCTCCTTGGCCGTGGGGCGATCGATGGGTAGGGGGGCGATGGCGGTGTCCACGGTGGTTCGGTCGCGCCGGGTCCGTCGTCCGCCACTGACGAAGGACAGGCCGACCAGCAGCAGGGCAGCGAACAGGATCGAGGCGAGCGACGCGGCCACCGCCTCCTGGGCGTTCGAGAGTCCCTGCTGGGTGATGCTGACCTGCAGGGTGCTGAAGTTGAGCAGCGAGGCGAAGGTGTACTCGCCGAGCACCAGAGCGACGGAGATGAAGGACGCGGAGATCAGGGCGGTCCGGATGTTGGGCACGATGACCCGGACGACCACGGTGCCCCAACCCGCTCCGAGACTCCGGGCGGCTTCGGCCAGGGTGGTCACGTTGATGCCGGACAACCCGGCGTCCAGCGCCCGGTAGGCGTACGGCAGCACCAGCACCACGTACAGGAAGGCCAACCAGTACGGAGTGTCGCCGAACAGGTAAGACAGCCAGGCGGTGACGTTCTTGAGGCCCACGATGACGACCAGCGGCGGCACGGTGAGCGGGAGCAAGCAGAGGAACTCGATGGTGCGGGCCAACCACTGCACCCGCAGCCGGACCCAGATCATGGTCGGCACCAGCAGCAGCAGCATCCCGACCACGGTGAACAGCGACAGCGCCAAGGAGGTGAGGATCGCCCCCCGTAGGACCGGATCAGCGACCAGCAACCCCCACGCCGCCCCCGTACGGCCAGACCCGGAGAAGATCCGGGTGCTGAAGTCCAGCATGGCCAGCAGGGGGACTCCGAAGAAGACGCCGCACAGCGCCAGCACGACCACCCGGAAGACCTGCAGGCGTACGCGGCCGGCCCTCACCCCAACCACCGCGACGTGCGCTTCAGCAGCAGGCTGTAGCCGGTCATCACCAGGGCGACGATCACGATCATCTCCAGGGCCAACGCGTAGGCGTAGTTCTGGTGTCCGAGGACCACCTCGCTGGTCAGGGCGGCTCGGATCCACAGCGGGATGATCGGGTTGCCCTGGCTGACCAGGGCGGCGGCGGTGGCGTACGCGGCGAAGGCGTTGGCGAAGAGCAGCAGCAGCGAGCCGAGGAACGCCGGGGTCAGCAGCGGGAGCCCGACGTAGCGCCAGTACTGCCCGGTGGTCGCGCCCAGGTTCGCCGCCGCCTCGCGCCACTGGACCCGGATCCCGTCCAGAGCGGGTAGGAAGACGATCACCATCAGCGGGATCTGGAAGTAGGTGTAGACCAGCACCAGACCCTTGAGCTGGAACAGCCAGGTGCTGCTGGTCAGACCCGTCCCGAACACCCGGTCCAGCCAGACCGACACCACTCCGGAGATGCCCAAGGTGGCGATGAACGCAAAGGCCAGTGTGACCCCCCCGAACTGGGCCAGGACTCCGCAGACGCTGGTCACCAGACGGCGCAACATCCCGTCCGGCCTCCCGGTCACCACCGCGTAGGCCAGCAGGGCCCCGACCGCGCCGCCGATCAGGGCGGTCGTGGCCGAGAGCGCCAGGCTGTTGCCGAGCGAGCCGAGCACAGCCGGATTGGCCAGGTCGATGATGTTGACCAGGCTGGGCCGGCCCTGCTCAGCGAACGCACCGACGCACACCGTGATCGTCGGGACGATCAGGAAGATCACCAGGTAACCCAGGAAAGGCACGACGCCGATCGCCGGGGTCAGCGCGGCCCAGGGACGTCGTCTCGACATCCGGGCCTCCGGCTCAGCCGGCAACTTTGGCCCATTCCTTGCTCAGCACCGCAGCCGCCGTCTTGCTCTGGTCCGGGGTGAGCAGCACAGGGGTCCCGACCACCTTGGGCAGCTTGGCGTAGCCGGCCTGGCCGATCGTCCCGGCCTTGACCATGTCGTCGGCCCTTACCGGGCGGGCGCCGCCACCGAGGAAGAGATTCTGGCCCTCATCGGAGTACAGGTACTCCTGCCACAGCCGGGCGGCCGCGGGGTGCGGGGCGTCCTTGTTGACGGCCTGGTAGTAGTAGCCGCCAACCACCGCGTTCTCGGGTACGACGACCTTCCAGGTGGGGAGCTTGGCCGTCACGGCCGCGTTCAGGTAGTCCCAGTCCAAGACCACCGGGGTCTGCCCGGATTCGATCGTGGCCGCAGTGGGGTCCACGGGCAGGAAGTTGCCCGCCTTCTTCAGCTGGCCGAAGAAGTCCACGCCGGGCTGAATGTCGTCGGCTGAGCCACCGTTGGCGACCGAGGTCATCA
>JAABUN010007645.1_pt1 | contig 11509 bp, 10 predicted proteins | sample 5559311 | NCBI WGS metagenome assembly JAABUN01 (sample SAMN10711877, study PRJNA513370) | rock metagenome | isolation source: Antarctica rocks | place: Antarctica: Victoria Land, Siegfried Peak sud | reverse complement strand
AAGGAGCCGCAGAAAATCGATCGGCCGCGTCGGATCATGAGGGAAACGTCTCTCCGCAAGTCGGCGCGAACAAGCCAGTTCTTTCACAAACTCTCAGGGGGTCCTGGAATGCCGTCAGGGCTTGTAAGGTCCCCAGGGCCATCGCTCACTAAAGTGATGCTCCGGCAAGAACTTGCAGCAGGAAGCCGTCACTCCAACCGCAACTGCGTCGCTTCATGGCGAGACTTTCACGGCCGGGATGCTGTTTCAATAGCGACAGGGTCGGGCGATTGAGCCAGGCGAAGTTCTCGCGCAGGTTCTTCTCCCGGATCCGCGACTCGTCCTCGCGATAAGTGACGTCGAGACTCCAATGGCAACTATTCTCGATGCCCCAGTGGCTACGGACCGCGTGCGCGAACCGCTTCACGCCCATTCCAAGGCTGCTGATATAGGAACGGACCTCGTCCATCACTTCCCCGCCGCGGCCGCACTCCGACACGACCACGCCGATCGACTTCAGGCCCTTCCACAACTCCAGCCCCGGCAGATCTCTCGGCACCGGCATCCGGATATCGCTCCGCGTCTCATCACGCCCATGCCCGGCCTCCCTGGTCTGATGCCGACGGGCATCGACGCCTGCGAAATCGTCCTCCCACTGCTCGATGATGTGACCGATGACCGCCTGATGCAGCGTCTCCTGGTTCCCCTACAACGCCAGGACATAGTCGGCCTCGCCCTCGATGATCTGCGCGGCGATGGCCTCCTGAGTCCCCATCGCGTCGATCGTGATGATGGCCCCTTTGATGTCCACCAGCCTGAGCGACTCGGGGATGGCCGTGATCTCGTTCGACTTCTCGGCGCAGGCGACCTGCCCCGGCGACAGGCCATAGTCGCTGGCCCAGACGCTGACCGAATGCAAGCGGATGCTGCCGATTGATGGTGGAGCGAGGGGCTTCCAGCTCCGCGAAATGCCCGATGATCTCGTCCACGCCAATCCGCTGGATGTCCGTCATGGTTGACCCGCTGTGTGCCGTGGTCGCTGAAATCTCCCAAGGAATGTATACAACCAAATCGCCCAGGGCGCAAGCGTTACAGCTTGCCACACTTCCTCAAAGTGCGCGCTGGCCCAGTATTGGCACCGCGTTCCGTCCTGAACAAAGTGCTACCTACCCGGGAATGCGTTGCGAAGGTCTCGGCCTCACCTGACATGGCTCCCGATGACGCGATCTCGCCCGGCCGATGAGGCTGGGTAGTTGGCATGCTCGGGTCGGCTCTTCATAATGACGACCGACATCACCGAGTCTGGAGGGGGGACGCGATGAATGGACGAGGGGAAAACCGGCGGTTCCGGGTCGCTTGGACGGGGGACTTCTACGGCGCCGACGGTGCGCCCCGATATCGCGATCTGGGCCTCTCGATCTTCGATGGGCACGACCACATCGAGTGTCGCCCCTTCGCCGAGCACCGCGCGGTCGTCGAACCCGACCAGATCGGCGATGCGCAAGGGGTGGTCGTGCTGACACCTCGAGTCACGGCCGAGAGCGTCGCGCGGAGCGACGAGCTCCTGGCGATCGGCCGCTTCGGGGTCGGCTACGACGGCGTGGACCTGGCGGCCTGCACGGCGGCCGACGTGGTGGTGTTCATCACGGTCGGGGCGACCGACCGCTCGGTGGCCGAGGCGGCACTCGGCTGGATGCTGGCGCTCTCGCACAAGATGCGCGCCAAGGATGCGCTGGCCCGCTCGGGGGGATGGGCCGAGCGGTCGCACATGATGGGGAGTGAGCTCCGCGACCACACGCTCGGCATCGTCGGGCTTGGCGGGATCGGCCGCTGCCTGATCGGCCTGCTCGCCGGGTTCGGCATGAATCCCCCGATGGCGTTCGACCCCTATCTCGACCCGGCGCCGGCCGCCGAACTCGGGGTCCGGCTCGTGGGACTCGACGAGCTGCTGGCCGAGGCGGATTTCGTGTCCCTCCACTGCCCCTTGACCGACCGGACGCGCGGGCTGATCGGTCGCCGTGAGCTCGCCCTGATGAAGCCGGGCGCATACCTCATCAACACCGCTCGGGGCGGGATCGTGGAAGAAGACGCGTTGTACGACGCACTTCGCGCCGGGCAGATCGCGGGCGCGGCGGTGGACGTCTTCGCGGAGGAGCCGTTCCCCGAGCCTCACCGCCTGGGCGAACTCGACGACGCCAACCTCCTGCTCGCGCCGCACTGCATCGCGTGGACCGACGAGCTCTTCCGCGACATCGGCCGGGCCGCATGCGCGGGCATGCTCGACCTGTCGCGGGGCCGGAGGCCGCGCGGAGTCGTCAACCCCGAGGTCTTCGAACGGGCGAGCTTCCTCGCCAAGTGGGAACGCCTCCGGGCCTAGAAGACGCTTCGAGGAATCGTTTTCTCTTAGTGACCGCCGACTGACCGCGACCCACGAGGGAACGACGTGAAAGACACCATGGTCCGCTTCAGCGTTGCTATCGGAGGCGAGCTCCTCCAGAAGTTCGACCGCTACCGGGAGGCGCATCGGTATCCGAACCGCAGCGAGGCCGTGCGTGGGCTGATGCGCGACGCCTTGATCGAGGAGGCGGTGACGCGGGACGAGAGCCCGGCGATGGGGGTCGTCACGCTCATCTACGACCACCATGCCGGCCGCGTCGCCGAGCGCCTGACCGACCTCCAGCATCATCACTTGAACCGGGTGGTGACGACCACGCACGTCCACCTCGACGCGCGCCGCTGCCTGGAGGTGATCCTCTTGCGCGGCCCGGCCCGGCAGGTTCGCGAGCTGGCCGATGTCCTCATCGCGACCAAGGGCGTCGAGACCGGCCGCCTCGTCCTGTCCTCAACGGCCCCCATCCCCGACCTCTCCCACGCTCATGAGCACCATCCGCATTCTCATTCTTGAAATATAGATGCAAATATGTGGATCGGATCGACCCGGCCTGGCGCCGTGAAAAATTTCAAAAGAGGGAGGACACAGACAGGGCGCTTTACCGTATCATGGGCCCGCCGAAGTGCCACCCCGCAGTCTGGAGTCGGTCGAGGACGACCGCGACGAGGTGGAATCGGCGATGTACAGGGGGCATGGATGGTGCGATGGACATTGAGGTCCGCGGCTCGCGTTCGACCGGTTCGTGAAACGCTCAGGAACGCGACGGTTATCCTCCTGACTTTCGGGGTCGTGTCGGGTGTCCGCGGCGGAGAGGCAGAGCCCGGGGTCGGCACGCGCGTCTTGACCCACACATCGGCGGCGAAGCTGAGGGTCGGCTCGCACGACCTGGGCACGCTGAACGCCGGCACGATCTTGACGGTCGAGAAGGTCCGGGGGGCGTGGCTCTGGATCCGGACGGGCTCTCGACAGGGTTGGATCCTCCGCTCCGAGGTCGTCCCCTGTTCCGAGGCGGTCGCCGTGTTCACCGCGGCGCTCGGGCGCGACCCCCGCGACGTCGACGCCCTCATCGGGCGCGGGGTCGCTCGCCACGCCCACGGGCAGGCCGACGGGGCCATCGCCGACTTCAAGGCGGCGATCGGTCTCGACCCGAACCGTGATGACGTCTACAACAACCGGGGCGTCGTCCTGCTCGAGGCGGGCGAGGTCGATCGTGCGATCGCCGACTTCAGCGAGGCGATGCGGCGGGCCCCTCGGGGGTCGATCGCCCCCGGAAACCGCGCGGCGGCGCTGGCGCAGAAGGGAGAACTCGACCGGGCGCTGGCGGATTACACCGCGGCCATCGAACTCCATCGCGACGTCGCGGGCCTCCTCGCCGACACCCAGGGGGGGCAGGAACGCGGGAGCCTCGTCGCGGTCAAGCATCTGCGCGGCCGGGCCGACGTCTGGCGCCTCAAGCGCAAGCATGATATGGCCCTGGCCGACTACACCGAGGCACTCCTCCTGGACCCGGCCGACGCGGCGTCGCTCCTGGGGCGCGGGATCGTTTTCGGGGAGAAGCGGCAATTCGGCCAGGCCGTGGCCGACCTCACCGAGGCGATCCGCCTCGACCCGGACGACCCCCGCGCCTACAAGAACCGGGGCTACTTCCGGAGCCTCCAGGGCGACCACGAGTCGGCGATCGCCGACTTCAACGAGGCGATCCGCCTCGGGCCCGAGGATGCCCAGTCGTACCTCTGGCGGGGGACGATCCGCGCCCTCAAGACCGCCGCGCGGACGGTGCCCTCGCCCGATTCGTCGTCCGACGCGCGGGGCACGGCCCTGGCCGACTTCGACGCGGCGATCCGCCTCTCCCCAAGCGACCCCACGGCCTACCGCTGCCGGGCTGCGGCCCTGGCCCGCCTCGGCGACCACAAGCAGGCGCTCGCGGACTACGACGCCGCCATCCGCCTCGACCCCAGCGATCCCTGGTCCGCCAGCGCACGGGCCGAGCTGCTGGCCGTCGGCCGGAAACTGTGACCGGTGGAGGTCGCATCCTCCGAGCCGTAAGCGACGTGATCCGGCGAACTGGGTCCCCCTTGCGGCTCCCTTGCCTCCGTCATCGAGTCGGAGTCTAATCGGGATCACCGCCGATCGAGCCGGGGTCTCCCACTTCGGCCGGCACTCTCCAGACGCGACCGGAAGGAATAGTCATGCCGATGGGTTACCGGCGGATGCGGATCGTCCCCAGCCTGATCGCAATCGCGTGCCTCGCGGGAGCAGCGCCCGGCCCGGCCGGCGATGGCTTCAAGATCGAGGACGGTTTCACGAGCCTCCTCAACGGCAAGGACCTCACCGGCTGGCGCGTCGGCCGCGAGGTCCTCGACGGCAAGACGGTTTCTTCCGACGGTCGCTTCGCGGCCAAAGATGGGGCCCTGCTCATCATCGGTGGGGACAAGATCGAGGACATCAACACCATACGCGCCTTCAATCGCGACTTCGTGCTCAGGCTCGAATTTCGGGCCGCCCCGAAGGCCAACAGCGGCCTCTACCTCCGCGGCAAGCAGCTCCAGGTCCGCGACTACGCGACGGTCGGGCCTTACAAGGAGCTCAAGCGGTACAACGAGGGCGGTTGGAACGCCATCGAGGTCAAGGTCAAAGCCGACGCGGCGGGCGCGGGGGCGCTCGCCGAGTGCACATGCAATGGCGAGGTCCTGGAGCAGGCGTTGCCCGTCCCGGCGGAGGGGGGCATCGGCCTCCAGTCGGAGACGGGTCGCATCGAGTACCGCCGGATCAGGATCAAAGAACAGCCGTGATCCTGGCAGAGTGGCAATTTGGATACACCTCCCTTGCCACACATCCCGCCGCATTTCAACGAGCCGACGCCTCCTCGGTTCGCCCCTCACTCGGCTGGCAGGGGGAACGGGATGGGCCTGCGTTCGCGACGCGAGCGATAGATCGCCGTGAACATGGCGACGACCTCACGACCGTCCTCGCCCGTGACTCGCGGGGGACGGTCCTCGATGACCGCCGCCAGGAAGTCTCGGACTTGTAACATGTGGTAATGTGTGGTAGCGTCGATCTGGCGGAAACGAAGCCGGTCCTCGGCCTGGAAGTCGGCGAGCCGGCCTTCCTCGCCGGGGATCGTCCAGAGGTCGTTCAGCGGCGGCTCCGCGATCTCCGAAACTCCGGCGATGAAGGTCGCGCCCCGGTCGGTCTCGACGCCGACCGAGGCGCCGTTGGACCCGTGGACGTGGACCTTGGTATAGAGGCCGGGCCGCTGGGAGACGCTGGTCACGATCGAGCCGAGGGCACCACTCACGAAGCGGACGGTGGCCACCGCCGTGTCCTCGACCTCGATCTCCGGGTGGTTGAGGTTGGCCCAGTCGCCGCTGATCTCCCGGACGTCGCCCAGGAACAGTCGCAGCAGGTCGAGCTGGTGCGGGGACTGGTTGACGAGGACGCCCCCCCCTTCGGTGTCCCACCGGCCGCGCCAGGGGTCCGACTGATAGTAGGCGCGGTCGCGCCAGCTGAACATCTGGAAGACGCCGAGTGCGGGGAGGCCGATCTTCCCGGCATCGATCGCGTCCTTGATCCTCCGGACCGGCTCGTACCAGCGCCGCTGGCTGATGACCCCCAGCTTGATCCCCGCCTCACGCGCCGCCGCCAGCATGGCGTCGCAATCGCGGAGATTGGCCGCCATCGGCTTCTCGACGAGCACGTGGACGCCGGCCCTCGCCGCCAGGATCGCGGGCTCGGCATGCATCGGATGCGGGGTGCAGATCGTCACGACTTGCACGGCCGCCTCTGCGAGCATCGTGCGGACGTCGGCGAAGGCGCGGGCCCCGTAGCGCCCGGCGAGGGCCTCGGCGCGCCCGAGGTCCGCGTCGCAGGCGGCGACGAAGTCCGCCTCGGACAGGGCATGCAGCGCCGAGGCGTGAATCCCGCCGACCTTGCCGCAGCCGATGAGGGCCGTCCGCAGGCGTTCCACGTCAAGCCTCCGGGAAGTAGCGGGCGACCATCATGCGCAGGAATGCCAGCGACTCGGCCATCTCGTCCATGCCGTTCATGCCGTCCTCGATGCTGACCCACCCCCGATAGTCGTGCTCGGCCAGGATCCGGAAGATGGCGTCGTAGTCGTTCAGCCCCTTCCCCGTCACGCCGTGGCGGAGATCCGGGGAGTAGCCGAGGGTGCCGTCCGCCTGGCGGAGCCCCTCCAGCGTCGTCCCTTCGGCGAGGTAGCGATCGCTGGCGTGCATGCTGACGACCCGGCCCGCGATGGCCTCCAGCAGCGCGATCGGATCGTCCCCGGCGACGATGGCGTTGGACGGGTCATACTGCACTCCGAAATGCCGGCGCTCGGGGATGGCGCCCAGCAGTTCGAGGAAGACGTCGCGCTTCTGCGCGAACTCCGGGTATTTCCAGAAGCCGTCCTTGTAGTGGTTCTCCAGCCCGAGGATCACATCCTGCTCCCTGGCGACGGGCAGGACCTCTTCGATGCAGCGGACGACCCATTCGAGTCCCAGCTCGCGGCCGACCTCCGGATAACGCTGGCCCGAGAGGACGCGGCAGACGGACCCCGGCCCGCCGAGTCGGCGCGTGACCCGGATGCATTCCGCCTCGCGATCGACGGCCCTCTTCCGCGCATCGGGGTCGGGGTTGGTGAAGTCGGGCGAGCAGCAGAGCATCGGCATCGCGAAGCCGGCGGCGTGAATCGCCTCGCCGACGCGGTCGAGGTAGGAGCTGTCGAGGCTGGTGAAGAAGCCGTCGTACATCTCCAGGCCGTCGGCGTCGAGCGAGCGGGCGGCCTCGATCCAGTCGAAGACCGACATCGTCCGACTCCCGGCGATCTGGTCGAGGTAGCATTTCGGGAAGGCGGAAATCCTCAGCGGCACGGGACGCTCCTCCGAACGTGGGGACGGTTTACTTCGCGGCTCGCTCGAACGAGTCCGGCAGCAGGTCGTGGACCGTCTCGACGATGGAGTCCTCGGCCTCGGGTGCCAGTCGAGTCGGGCGGCCATAGTAGATCATCGACTGGTCCACCTCGTAGCCCCCCTCGGGCAAGAGCCGCTTCGACGCGATGTAGCAGGGCACATCATTGCTGTAGGCGACGACCCAGAGCCGGTCGGCGCCCAGCTCCCGCTTCAGGCGAAGCGCGTAGTCGACGACCACCTCGCCCCCCAGGAAGACCATCCCCAGCGCCTCGCCGAAGTTCCAGGTTTGCACCGGGTAGTTCAGGCTCTCGGGGAGGCGCTCGCCTCGATCCATCCGCTCGATCATAGTCCTTGAGAAATAGCCGTCCGCCCCCTGTCCCTTCGCTCGCTCGGCCAACTGCTCGCGGGTCGGCAGCGTGCCGAAGGGGAGCTTGATGAGGCGAAACCGCGCGGTGACCCGGCCGGGGAGGGGGGACATCTCTCCCTTCAGGAGCCGGCCGGCCTCGCTCGCGACCGTGGTGCCATGCCTCTTGGCGTCGTCCAGGCCCCGCCGCGGTTCGGGGTTGGCGTCGGCCCCGCAGCCGATGATCACCATCGCTATAGAGCCGGGGTTCTCGACCTCGATGGCCTCGCAGGCGTAGCCCGCCCAGTCGCCGCAGACCTTGTTGAACTCGCCATGCAGGGTCGTGCAGTGGCAGGCGTAGCCGACCAGGACCGCCCGGACCTTACCGTCCGGGTCGGTGACGCGGAGGACCGGTAGGCTGTGGTCGACCGGCCCCCCGGGATTCACGCCGAAATTGACCCAGCGGCCGTCCTTCAGCACCCTCCGATTGGCCGCGAAGGCGACCTTCCCCTGCGCCCACGCCATCCGGCCCGGCTTGCGGGCGGCCAGCGCCGTGAGGGCGACCTTCTCAAGGGCATCGGTCAACGAGCACGTGTAGCGATCGATCCGAGCCTGCTGATCGGCCGGCAAAGGGCCTCCGAAGATGTAGCCGAGGCTGCCGCCGAGGGCGGGGCCGCAGTGCGTGTGCGTCGAGCAGACGACGAGCCGCTCGCGCGGCAGGCCCACCTTGGCCTTCAGCCGGGCCGCGACCTCATCCGTCACATGGGCCGGCACGCCGAGGTTGTCGACGGCCACCAGGACGGCCGCTGCCTCCTCGTCGCCGCCGATCGCCAGCGCCTTGGCCTTGAGCCGAGACTCGACACCCTCCGACTCGGTCTTCCGGTCGCCGTATCCGGTCAGCCGGATCGGCGTCTCGGGCGTGATGTCGACGGCCGCCACCCCGATGGGGACGGGCTCCTCTTCGGCGCGTACAGAGGCCGTGGCCGCAGCCAGTGCGGACAGGCCGAGGAAGACGAGGGCGGCGTGTCTCATGGGTCATCTCACGTCCCGAGGGCGGGGCCTGGTTCTTCGACGATTGCGAGGTTATCACCCCCACCTGGCGGAGGCAACGGCCCGCGAAGTCCCTCTCATCGGAGAGACTCCCTCATCGTCGACGGTCGGGGTCTTCACGGGTCCATCCGCTCCGTGGACATCTCGGGGACTTCGCCCGATAATCACCGTGCGAGAGGGAGGGCCGACGAACCTGGGGGCACCATGACGAGCTTGACGATCAAAGACGTGCTGGCAGGCCGATTGGCCGTCGGGGAGGAGGTCACGGTCGAGGGATGGATCCGGACCCGCCGCGACTCGAAGGCCGGGCTCTCCTTCCTCCAGGTGCACGACGGCTCGTGCTTCGACCCGATCCAGGCCGTGGCCGAAGCCTCATTGCCGAACTACCAGGACGAGATTCTCCACCTCACGACCCACTGCGCCGTCCGCGTCGCGGGGACGTTGGTCGAGTCGCAGGGCAAGGGCCAGCGGTTCGAGATCCATGCCGACAAGGTCGAGGTGATCGGCTGGGTCGAGAATCCGGACAATTACCCGGTCTCCGCCAAGCGGCACTCGTTCGAGCACCTGCGCACCGTGGCGCACCTCCGGCCCCGGACGAACACCTTCGGCGCCGTGGCACGGGTCCGCGATTGCCTCTCGATGGCCGTGCATCGCTACTTCCACGAGCATGGATTCGTCTGGGTCCACACGCCCATCATCACGACCAGCGACGCCGAAGGCGCCGGGGCGATGTTCCGCGTCTCGACGCTCGACCTGGCGAACCCGCCGCGCGACGAGCGGGGCAACGTCGACTTCGCGGCCGACTTCTTCGGCAAGCCGGCGAGCCTGACCGTCTCGGGCCAACTCAACGTCGAGGCCTACTGCCTGGCCCTGGGACGGGTCTACACTTTCGGCCCGACCTTCCGCGCCGAGAACTCGAACACCACCCGCCACCTCTCCGAGTTCTGGATGATCGAGCCGGAGATCGCCTTCGCCGACCTCGCCGCCGACGCCGACCTCGCCGAGGATTTCCTCAAATGCATCTTCCGCGCCGTGCTCGAAGAGCGGGCCGACGACATGGCCTTCTTCGCCCAGCAGATCGACAAGGATTGCATCAAGCGGCTCGAAGCGTTCATCGCCGCCAGCTTCGAGCGCCTGACCTACGACGACGCCATCCGCGTACTCGAAGCCGCGCAGGCCAAGGGGGCCAAATTCGAGTTCCCGGTGAAGTGGGGCCTCGACCTCCAATCCGAGCACGAGCGCTACCTGACCGAGACCCTGGTCGGCCGGCCGGTCGTGGTGATGAACTACCCGAAGGAGATCAAGGCCTTCTACATGCGGGCCAACGACGACGGCCGGACGGTCGCCGCGATGGACGTGCTCGCCCCCGGCATCGGCGAGATCATCGGCGGCTCCCAGCGCGAGGAACGGCTCGACATGCTCGACGCTCGCCTCGACGAGATGGGCCTTCCGAAGGAACCATACGGCTGGTATCGCGACCTCCGGCGCTACGGCACCGTCCCCCACGCCGGGTTCGGCCTGGGCTTCGAGCGGACCATCCTCTACGCCACCGGCATGGCCAATATCCGCGACGTGATCCCCTTCCCCCGCACCCCGGGCAACGCCGAGTTCTGACGATGGCCAGCCGGAGGATCCGGATCGAATGGCACTGGCGGAGCCGCAAACCAATCGCCGCATCCCTCACTCAGCGCCGCGGAGGGAGGCCAGAAAGCAATAGACCAGAGCGGGTTAGGCGCGGCGCAAATGCAATTCACGTGTGAACGATAGTTGTCCCGAGTTCCGCCACGTCAAGCGGCGACCGGCGCGGCGACGCCGAGCGTCCCGATCGCCTCGGCGGCCCGCTCCATTGGCCGAGTATCCTCGGCGAACCGGGAGGCGACCGATCGGCAGGAGGAGCCCACCGTGGCGGAGTTGAGCAGTTCGCGGAGGGCATCGGCGACCGCGGGGCCGCGGAATCGACCGGGCAGGAGTGAGCGGGCGACCCCCAGGCGACGCATCCGGGCGGCGTTGTCGTACTGGTCGTGACCCAGGGGCATGACCAGATGCGGGATTCCGGCGGCCATCCCCTGCGCCGAGGTGCCGACCCCCCCGTGATGGACGAGGGCCGCCACGCGGGGCAGGAGGAGGCCGAACGGGGCGAAAGGGACGTGGCGAATCCCTTCGGGGAGGCCGGGAGGGAGCCCCTCGGGGTGGCGGGTCAGGAGCAGGCCGCGACGGCCGAGCCGGACACACGCGTCGACCGCCGCCTCGAAGAAGGGGCGGCCGTGCAGGTTCGCCGAGCCCGGTGTGAACGCGATCGGCGGCGGCCCCGACTCCAGGAAGGCGTCGAGGTCCGCGGGGAGCGGCGTCGCGTCGCGCTCGTCGTAGAGCGGAAACCCGACCAGCCGCACGCGGGGAGGCCAGTCGGGCTGGGGCGCGGCGAACCAGGAGGGGAAGAAGCCGAGCACCAGCTCCGGCGAGTGGAACCAGGTCCGCATCACGTCGTGCACCGGCGGCAGGCCCATCTCGGCGCGCAGGGCGTTCAGCCCGGGCGCGATGTGCGGATCGACGGCCCTGGCGAAGATCAGGTTGAAGAAGGGCCGCCTCAGCCACGTCGGCCACCAGCGGGGCGTTTCGAAGCCGGGATACGCGGGCGTCTCGTAATTGCTGTGCAGCACGCCCGGCTGGAGATGCACCGTCGCCGCGGGGATGCCGAGCTTCTCCTGCGCCAGCCGAACACTGAAGGCCAGCGAGCCCCCCACCGCGACCGTCTCGCCGGGCACATACAACTCCTCGATCCGCGGGAAGGCGAGCCGGGCATGCTCCAGCACTCCCCGGGCCACGACGCGGAAGCCC
>JAABUN010007644.1_pt1 | contig 11510 bp, 8 predicted proteins | sample 5559311 | NCBI WGS metagenome assembly JAABUN01 (sample SAMN10711877, study PRJNA513370) | rock metagenome | isolation source: Antarctica rocks | place: Antarctica: Victoria Land, Siegfried Peak sud | reverse complement strand
CGGAGTAAGGCGCGAACCGCGCGCCGAGCGAGAGGAGCAGTAGACGATGAAAGCCACGCCGAACACCCTTACTTCCAACCCCACCGACGGGGAGGCCCTGGCGGTGCGGCGTGTGTTCACCCAGCCCCGCGTCCATCCCTTCGACACGGTCGAATGGGAGCTGCGCACCGCCGCCGTCGGCTCCTTCCGCCAGGACGACGTCGAGTTCCCGTCAACCTGGTCGCAGAACTCCACCAACATCGTCACCCAGAAGTACTTCCGTGGGCAGATGGACTCGCCCACGCGGGAGCGTTCGGTCAAGCAGATGATCGGCCGCGTCTCCGGCACGATCGCCGACTGGGGGCGCCAGCGCGGCTACTTCGCCTCGGTCGAAGACGGCGACGCGTTCGAAGCCGAGCTGGGCTACATCCTGCTTCACCAGATGGCGGCGTTCAATTCGCCCGTCTGGTTCAACGTGGGCTTCGAGGAGAGCCCTCAGTGCTCGGCGTGTTTCATCCTCTCCGTGGAGGACACGATGGACTCGATCCTCGACTGGAACACGCGCGAGGGGCGCATCTTCCGGGGCGGCTCGGGCGCGGGCATCAACCTGTCGAAGATCCGCGGCTCGATGGAGCCGCTGTCCAAGGGCGGCACCGCCAGTGGCCCGGTCTCCTTCATGCGCGGCGCCGATGCGTGGGCCGGCACGATCAAGTCGGGCGGCAAGACCCGCCGCGCCGCGAAGATGGTCGTGCTCGACGTCGACCATCCCGACATCCGCGAGTTCATCTGGTGCAAGGCCAAGGAGGAGGACAAGGCCGCCGCGCTGCGCGACGCCGGCTTCGACATGTCGATCGACGGTGACGGCTTCATCTCGATCCAGTACCAGAACGCCAACAACTCGGTCCGCGTCACGGATGAGTTCATGCATGCGGTCGAGGCGGACGGCGAGTGGCGCACCACGTCCCGCGCGACGGGCGATCCGGTCGGGGAACCCATGCAGGCCCGCGAGCTCATGCGCGAGATCGCCGAAGCCGCCTGGCGCTGCGCCGATCCCGGCATCCAGTTCGACACGACGATCAACCAGTGGCACACGTCACCGAACTCGGGGCGGATCAACGCATCCAACCCATGCAGCGAGTACATGCACGTCGACGACTCGGCCTGCAACCTCGCCTCGATCAACCTCATGAAGTTCCGGCGCCCGGACGGCACCTTCGACGTCGGCCGCTTCGAGCACGTGGTCGACATCATGCTTCTGGCCCAGGAGATCGTCGTCACGCCGTCGAGCTATCCGACGGAGCCCATCGGCCGTAATGCGCGGGCCTTCCGCCAGCTCGGCCTGGGTTACGCCAACCTGGGCGCCTTCCTGATGTCCAACGGCATGGCCTACGACTCGGACGCCGGCCGGGCCACCGCGGCGGCGATCACGGCGCTCATGACCGGCCGGGGCTATCTGCAGTCGGCCAAGGTCGCGGCGGCGATGGGTCCGTACGACGCCTACGCGGTAAACCGCGAAGCCCACAACGACGTCATGCGGATGCACCGCGACGCCTCCCTCGCGATCCCGGATGCCGTCACGGGGGACACGGCGCTCGTGGACGCGGCGCGCGAGAGCTGGAGCGAGGCGGTCGCGCTGGGCGAGCTCTATGGCTACCGCAACGCCCAGGCCAGCGTCCTGGCACCCACGGGCACCATCTCGTTCCTGATGGACTGCGACACGACCGGCGTCGAACCCGACTTCTCGCTCGTGAAGTTCAAGGAGCTCGTCGGCGGCGGCACGATGACCATCGTCAACCGCACCGTGCCGATGGCCCTGCGCACCCTGGGCTACGGCGAGGACGACGTGGCCGCGATCGTGGCCCACATCGACGCCACGAATTCGATCATCGACGCTCCCGGCCTGCTCGATGACCACCTCGAGGTCTTCGACGTGGCGGTCGGCTCTCGCGCGATCTCGCACGAGGGACACATCAAGATGATGGGCGCGGTCCAGCCCTTCCTCTCGGGTGCGATCTCGAAGACGGTGAACATGCCGCAGACGGCGACGGTCGAGGACATCGCCGACGCCTACACCGAGGCCTGGCGGCTCGGCGTGAAGGCACTGGCCATCTACCGCGACGGCTCCAAGACCGCGCAGGCGCTGCGCACGGACGCCCAGGACTCCAAGGGAGAGGAGCCTGCGACTGTCGTGGTCGAGGGTTACACCGAGGCCGACCTCGAGAAGGCGATCGAGGCCGCGGTCGCCAAGGCCGTCTCCAACGACGGGCCAAAGCGCAAGCGCATGCCCCGTGAGCGTGAGTCGATCACCCACAAGTTCTCACTCGGAGGTCACGAAGGGTACATCACCGCCGGCAAGTACGAGGACGGCACGGTCGGCGAGATCTTCCTCACCGACATCGGCAAGGAAGGATCGACGATGCGCGGGATGATGAACTCCTTCGCGACGTCGATCTCGATCGCGCTGCAATACGGCGTGCCACTCGAGACGCTCGTGCGCAAGTTCGCCTACATGCGCTTCGAGCCCGAAGGCATCACCCAGAACTCCGAGATTCCCTTCGCGAAGTCGATGCCGGACTACATAATGCGCTGGCTCGCTTCGCGGTTCCTGGACGCCGACGTCCAGGAAGACCTCGGGATCCTCACCCCCGCGGTGCGCGCGCGGAAGTCGGGGCAGGATGCCGCGAGCTCGGCGGCCGGCGACTCTGCCGGCCCTTCCAACGGCGCAGGCAACGGCGGACCAGCGGCTGCCAAGCCGCCGATCGCCGGCGCGGCAGCCCCGGTGGCGGCGATACCGGCACCCCCCACGGCCGCGCTCACCGACACCCCGCCATCCCGCCCGGCGATTCTGCGCGGTCTCGACCTCGGGCCGGCCTGCAACCAGTGCGGCGGCATGATGCAGCGCACCGGGTCGTGTTACACGTGCTCGAGCTGCGGGAACAACACGGGCTGCGGCTGAGACCGCTCGATGATCGTCCGCTACGCGGCGGTCTCCCTCGTCCGGGACACCGCCTCGGCGAGCGCTGCCGCGTCACGGACTTGGAGCGCGATGATCGCCGTGTCGTCGCTCTGCGGCCCGATCTGAAAGCGGCTGAGCGCGGCGTCGATGAGCTGGACCAGGAGCTGCGGCTCCTTCGCCTCGCGGGCCACCAACTCGAGCAGCCGGGCACCACCGAACCGGTCGTCGGCGCCGACCGTGTCAAGGACACCGTCCGTGTACAGGATCACGGTGTCGCCGTCTTGGAGCTTTGTCGTCACGATCGGCCATTCGACGTCGTCGAAGGCACCGGCCAACGGCCCCGGCTCTCCGAGTTCGATCGGCTTCCCGGCGCGCACGAGCACCGGCAGCGGATGACCGCACGACAGAGCGCTGAGCAGGAGCTCGCCTCCCTCGTCGCGATGCAGGAGCAGCATCGCGATCGTGCAGAGCGACATCGCCGGCTGGTCCCGTAACGTTCGATTGACCTGGGCGGCCGCCGCCCCCGGATCGCCGGTCAGCTGCCCGACGGCGCGGAGCGTGAAGCGGGCCAGTCCCGTGAGCGCGGCCGCTCGCGCGCCATGGCCGGCGACGTCGCCGATGAGCGTCATCCAGCCCGCGGGGGTGGCGAAGGCGTCGTAGAAGTCGCCCCCGACGTCGTTGTGCTCGCCCGCCGGCCGGTATAGCGTCGCAGTCTCGAGTCCCGGTATACCGGCGAGGTCAGGTGGCCTGAGGCCCTCCTGCAGGTCCCTCGCGATGGTGATCCGCTCCGTGTACAGCTGGGCGTTGAGAACCGCGATGCCGGCGCGCCGACCCATTTTGATGGCCAGCCGCTGATCGGCCTCGGTGAACGGCCGCTCCGGGTCAGAGCGAACGAGGGTCAACGCGCCCAGCGTCCGCGTGCCGACGGTCATCGCGACGATCAGGATGGATCCGAATCCGACCCCGCGAAGCAGTGACAGATGGCGCTCGTCGGTCGAGAAGGCTACGAGGCCCTCGTCCCGAATCGACGACACGAGATGGCTGCCTCCGTGCGAGATGACCCGCGCGAGCTCCGTGGACGAGTCCATCCGGACCGGATAGCGCTCACGCAACTCTCGCCCGAGGGCCCGCTTGGCCGGGTCGAGGTGGGCGACCGCTACGGCATCGATCCGCCCGCCCGGTCCAGGAACGTCGACCGCGCACCAGTCGGCGATCCCCGGCACCGCAATCCCTGCGACGTGCTCGAGCGTCTGGTCGTAGTCGAGCGAGTCAGACAGCACCCGAGTCGCCTCCGCCAGCAGGCGCTGATCGAGTTCTGCCCGCTTGACCTCGGTCACGTCCTCGATGACGTTCACGACGCGGTCGACGGCGCCGTGGACGTCGCGGAGCACGCTGACCTTGTTGAGCAACCACCGCTCCTCGCCGGTGGCCCGCACGACGTTGCGCACCAGTGCCGCCGGTGGATTCTCCTCGCCGGCGAGCGCCTTGAAGGCCGGCATCGTCCGGTAGCTCACCGGCTCACCCCCTTCGTCATAGATCTCAAAGCGCGCGCTGATGTCACCCGGGGCCGCGTTGCAGAGTTCCGCAGCGCTCTCGGCTCTCAACAGCTCGACGGCTGCCTGGTTGGCGTACACGGTCCGGCCGTCGCGGCCGTTCATGGTCACCGCTTCCTCGAGGGCGTCGAGCGCGGCGATCATCCGTCGCTCGGTCCGCTCGGCCTCGCGCCAGAGGCCGGCGCTGTCGAGGACGATCGCCATGCGGCTGGCCACGAGTTCCGCGAACGAGAGATCGCTCACCGTGAAGCGGCGACCGGATCGCCCGACGCCCAGGGCGATCGCGCCGAACGGCGCTCCTCGCGTGACCATCGGCAGGAACATCGCCGATCGCGTCTCGAGGCTCCGCAGAAGCGCCAGGTCCGCTTCGTCGTGCGCCATCTCCTGCAGCTGGTCGTCGTCGAAGCTCTCGACGAATAGCGCCTCGCCGCTCGACATCGCGTGGGAGGAGCCGACGGGCGCCGGGCGTATCGAGGGAGGCCGGAGCCGCAGGCCAGCCGCCATCTGCTCGCCGTGGGGCCCGTCGACGCGGGCACCGAGCCGCCGGGGACGCCCGTCCGTGATCAGGTCCACAGCGCAAGAATCTCCCATCGCAGGAACCAGCAGATCGAGGAGACGGTCAGTGATCGTCTCGACTTCGGGCTCGCCGTTGGCGAGGTCGAGCAGGTGGCGCAGGAGCGCCACTTGACGTCGACTCACGGTCGCCGACACCCGGACCAGGGCCAGCAGCGTGGCGAAGACGCCGCCGGCGACCACCACCACGAGCGCGATCGTGTAGTCCGGACCCCATCCGTCCCAGAGCCCGCTGAGAGCGGCCACCACGACGGCGACGACCGCGGTCACGCCGGTGTCGCCACGGCATCCCCCCACTCCGACGATCAGCGCCACGACGGCGAGCGCGCTGGCGAGGGCCTCCTGGGAGCCGACCGCGATGTCGGCGGCAGCGACTGCCGCGACGCCGGCGATCCCTCCGGCCAGCCAACGCGACCAGAGGCCCGGTGCCATGACCGAGCGAGTCCACAGGCGCTTGAGCACTGGTGAGTCGGAGAGGTTCGGCAGCAGTGCCACTCTGGGGAACCCTACGGCGGTACGGCGGGGGTTGATCAAGTTCAAGTCCCGCTCGGGCGACGGGACTGCTGGCACTCGATCGCTCAGCTCATGGCTTTGGAGCCTCTTCGACCAGGGTGGCGAGATCGAGTACGGCATCGATCGCCATCGCCGCGTGCCCGTCGGCATCGCGCGGCCACTCCTCGAGGGGTCGATCCCACGCGAGCTCGAGATCGTTGCCGTCTGGGTCGGACACGTACACCGCCAGGTGAGTGCCGTGATCGGCGAGTTGTCGAAGGGGCCAGCCGGCGTCGAGCAGCCGCTGAACCGACTCGGCCAGTCCGGCGCGTGTCGGGTAGTTGAGCGCGACGTGATGCAGACCGGTCACGCCGTCGGGCTGCGGCGATCCGCCCGCCGATTTCCAGGTGTTGAAGCCGAGATGATGGTGATATCCGCCGGCCGACAGGAACAGGATGTCGCCGGTCGTTCCCCACCCCGGCACGTCGCGCACCTCGGTGACGACGTCGAACCCGAGAATGTCGACGTAGAAAGCCTTGACCCGGTCGATGTCGGCCGTACGGAGGTGCACGTGCCCAATCCTCACCCCCGGATCAATCGGTCGATCAGCGATAGTCTCGGGCACGATCGGGCCCTGCCGTTCATTCATGCCGAGTGCCCGTCCGTGACGACTCGCACGGAGATTCCCCATGGGTCGTCCACGACGAACCCGCCGGCGGCGGATTCGACGTGGATCGCGGCGGACTCGAGACGCCTGCGGACCTCCTCGACCTGTCCTACCGTGTCCAACACGATCGTCCAATGGCGCAGCCCGACGGTCCGTTCCGGCACCGGTCCGACCCCTCGACCGCGCCAGACGTTGAAGCCCAGATGATGGTGATATCCGCCTGCTGACACGAACGCAGCGGTCGGGAGCAGAGCCCAGACCTCGAAACCGAGGAGATCGCGGTAGAAGGCGAGCCCGCGCTCGATGTCGCCTACGTGCAGGTGCAGGTGGCCGACGCGGAGGCCGCCGGCCACCCGGGCGGCCGGCGGCTCACCCCTGACCGTGTCCAGCAGCGAAGTGACGTCGAGAGCCCGCGGGCCACCACGGGAGAACTCCTCTTCCGGGGTAGGCCACTCCTCGCGCGGCCGGTCGGCAGCCAGCTCGATGCCGTTGCCGTCCGGATCGGGAAGGTAGAGCGCCTCGTGCGTGCCGTGGTCAGAGGCACCCTCGATCGTCGTGCCGGTGGCCGACAGTCGAACGGCGGCGCGCGCGAGCTCCTGACGGGTCGGATAGAGCAGCGCGTAGTGATAGAGGCCCGCATGACGCCCGGCTGGTTGCGCCTGCGAGTCCTCCACCAGCACGACGACGTTGTTGAAGCCGTCGCCGAGCTCCGCGGTCGACTCCTCGTGACGTCCCACCCGCAAGCCGAGCGAGCGCTGGTACCAGGCCACGGACCGATCGAGGTTCGAGACGGTGAGGTGGACGGCGCCCAGGCGGAGGCCGGCCGGAAGGGGCGGGGCGGGCGTTTCACGAGCGTCCATGAGTGCGGTCATTCGAACGTTCCTAGGGTCGAGTGTCGAGCGGAGTTTGGCGCACACCCCTATGGGGCGGGCGAGGTGCCACTTCTCTGGGGCTTCAAGCGCCTAACCGCCAACTGTCAGCGCACCGTTTGCGGGCGCGTCGGGCCGTGAACGAGTGACGTATGCCCAAATTGACTGTTGGAGACGAGAACGGCACCCCGATTGAGCTCTACTACGAGGACCATGGAACCGGTCGACCGGTGGTGTTGATCCACGGCTGGCCCTTGAGCGGGCGCTCGTGGGAGTCTCAGGTCCCCGCGCTGCTGGAAGCCGGGCATCGCGTCATCACGTACGACCGGCGCGGCTTCGGCGCCTCCTCGCAGCCCTGGAACGGATACGACTACGACACCTTCACCGCCGACCTGCACGCGCTGCTCGAGCACCTCGACGTGCGGGACGTCACGCTCGTCGGCTTCTCGATGGGAGGTGGCGAAGTCGTCCGCTATCTCGGCACCTACGGGGCCGACCGGGTTTCGCGGGCGGTGCTCGCCGCGGCGGTCCCGCCCTACCTCTACAAGTCGGGTGACAACCCTGACGGCGGGCTTGACGACGCCACCATCGCCGCCTTCGAGGTCGGGGTGAAGGGCGACCGCCTCGCGTTCCTCGAGGACTTCACCAAGAGCTTCTTCGCCGCCGGCGACAAGACCGACCTGATCAGCGAGCCGCAGCGCCAGTACGCTCGCGACATCGCGGCGTTCGCCTCCCCGAAGGGCACGCTCGACTGCATCGCGGCGTTCGGGCGCACCGACTTTCGCGCCGACCTCGAGAAGATCACGGTTCCGACGCTCGTCCTCCACGGCGACTCCGACGGCATCGTGCCCTTCGAAGTCAGCGGCGAGCGGTCGGCCCAGGCCATCGCCGACAGCACCGTGGTCGTGATCGATGGCGCGCCGCACGGCCTCAACGCCACCCACCCGGAGCAGTTCAACAAGGCGTTGCTGGACTTCCTGGGCGCCTGAGCGGCGGACGTGCGCCGGTGCGTTGGCGCACCGGCGCGCTCAAGGTTCTCGCCCTGTCACCGATAAGACCCGGGTCACGTACCAGGAGGAGCGGCCCGGCTTCAGCGGGCGCCCCGAGTCATCGAGCTCCACGCCAACCACGGAGTGCAATCATGCCCCTCACCCTACGAGTCGCGGGCGTCGCCGTCGCGCTGCTCACGGCGGGCGTCTCGCCCGCCGCGGCCCAGTCCGTCGCACCTTCGGCGCCCACCCTGGCCGGAACCGATCTGAGCAGCCCGGCCGCGACCGTCGCGGCCGCGCGCTGTTCGCGATCATTCGGATTCGCCGCCTTCTCCGCCATCGGCACGGCGGTCAACGGCGCGTATTCCGGACCCTTCCGCGAAGACGCGACCGCACAGCTGGGAGCCGGCAGCGTCTCGCCGGACCTCGAGTACCGTTCGGTTCTCGCAGCCGGCCACCGGTTCAGCATCGAGAGCCCGCTGGGCCAGCTACCGCCCTTCCAGGTCTTTGGAACCCAACGAGCGATCGACCAGGTCGACGCGGCGTTCTGTGCGAAGCCCTTCTCGGAGACCACCAGCCTCTACCTCAGCTACTTCCCGAACACCCGCTACGCCGCCCGGATCGAGATGGAAGGCCGGGTCTACGTCGATCGCGGTGAGGGCTTCGTCCAGGTGGACATCACGGAGACCAACGGAGAACGCACCGCCAGGACTCAGACGATCCTCGACAGCTCATCGGATGAAGTCGCCCAGCTTCTGCGCCGGCGTGACTGCCGCCGGGGTCACTTCGCCGAACTGGCCTACTCGAGCAAGTCGGAGTGCCGCGCGGACGCTGACGCCAACCAGGACGCCGACTGAGTTTGCGCAACGAGGCGCCGTCGATCGCCGGCGCGGCGGCGGCGCCCGGCTACGTCGCGACCTTGCGCCACTCCACACGACGCATGGGGACGGCGACGCACTCGAAGTTGTCGAGCATCACCAGATACTCCTTGGCGTCGACGTCGATGCCGACGATCTTCCCAAATCGGCCGAGCTTGGAGCTCGAGCGATGGTAGTCCTGGAAGTTCACCGTCACCTCACACGCACGCGGCAGGGGATGGTCCTCCGTACCGATCTTGACGAAGGTGCCGTCGGGGACCGATGGCGGCTCGATCGCGATGCTCGGAACCGGGGCTATCGGGACGATGCGAGCGTCGGTTCCCGGAACCGGCTCGCGGCCGTCGGCCAGGACCTCAGGCGATAGGGAGGCGGAGACGGAGCGTGTCTCGCTCATGAACGGGCTGGTGGTGGGGGGTTGGCGTGTTTCCATTCCGTCCGTCACTCTAGACGCAAACCGCCACACGGATTTGCCACCCTTGCAGGGTCCACTCGAGGAGGCGGTCGTTATGGAGATCTTCAGCGCGAGAATCACATGTCGGGCGAGCTCGTGAGAACGCTGGCCGCGGAGCTGCACCTTCCGCAGGACATCGTCGTCCGGGGCGGTGCGGCCCTCGTTGCCGGCGACGTCGCGGCCGGCCTCGGGCTCTCACGAGCGCTCGTGGTCACGGACGCCTTCTTCGCCGACCAGGGCCTCGCGGGACAGGTGGCCCACTTACTGACCCGCGCCGGTGTCGAGACCTCCGTCTTCGCCGAAGTACAGCCCGACCCGACCGTGGCCAACGTCGAGTCCGGGCTCGCGGCACTGCGGGAGCACGGCGCCGACGGAGTGGTCGCACTCGGCGGTGGCTCGTCGCTGGATACGGCGAAGGCCGTCTCCGTGATGGCGACGAACGACGGCTCGATTCAGGACTTCGCGGGCTACCACAAGATCCCGGACGCCGGCCTGCCACTCGTCGCGATCCCCACGACGGCAGGAACGGGCTCGGAGGTCACCCGAGTCACGGTCATCACCGACACCGACCGCGACGTCAAGATGATGATCCTCGACAACCACCTGCTGCCCCGGGCGGCCATCGCGGACTTCAAGCTGACCCTCACCTGCCCGCCGGCGCTGACCGCCCACGTCGGCGTGGACTCGCTCACCCACGCCATCGAGGCGTACGTCTCGAGCAAGGCGAATGCGATGACGGACATCCTGGCGCTCGAAGGCGCGCGGCTCCTCGGAGCCAACCTCCGGGCCGCCTTCGATGACGGGTCCGATGAGCCCGCCCGCGAGGCGATGATGCTCGGGGCAACGCTCGCCGGGGCGGCTTTCTCAAACGCCTCGGTGGCGCTCGTCCACGGGATGAGCCGGCCCATCGGCGCACACTTCCACATTCCGCACGGGCTCTCGAACGCCGTGCTGCTGCCCACGGTCACCCGTTTCAGCCTGCAGGGGGCCGTCCCGCGGTACGCGACACTCGCACGCACCATGGACCTGGCGGACCCGGGCGGTTCAGACGACGACGCGGCCCAAGCGCTCGTGGCAGAGCTCGACGCCCTCAACGACCACCTCCAGATCCCTCGGCTCCGAGACTTGAAGGTGTCGGAGGAGCACCTGGGGCGGGTCGTCGACGACATGGCTGAGGCGGCGCTCGCCAGCGGCAGCCCGGACTTCAACCCGCGCAAGGCCTCCGCGGACGAGATCGTCGCGCTCTACAAGGAGATTCACTGAGTATCCGAAGCTCCCCTCACAATGGGCGACGTGGCCCTCAGCGCCCGCGTCGTCGCGCGGAACACCGTAGTCGTCGCGGCCGTCCTGCTGGCGATCTACGTCGTCTACCTCCTGCGCAGGCCCGTCACCTGGGTGGTGATCGCCGGCTTCATCGCGGTGGCGCTCTCGGGGCCGATCAACGCCCTCGCCCCGCGGGTCGGTCGTCGCGGCCTGGCGACCCTTCTCGTCTATCTCGGGCTGGTACTCGTTCCGGTCGGGCTCGGCGCACTCATCATCCCGCCACTCGTCACCCAGGCCGCCGATCTGGCCAACAACGCGTCGACCTACGCGCGCGACGTGACGGACTTCGTCCAGCGTAACGAGACCCTGGCCAGGCTTGAGAGGGACTTCGACGTCACCGGCAAGCTCGAGGAGCAGGCCGGCAAGCTCCCCAACCGGATCGGTAGCGCCGCGGGCACCCTGAGCAGCCTCGGCGTGGGTCTGGTGAACTCGATCTTCGCGCTGGTCACGATCCTCATCCTGAGCGTCTTCCTGGTCGGCAGCGGACGCAGGTGGATCGACAACGCCATCGCGATGCGCCCTCCGGCGCAGGCCGCGCGGCTGAGCCGGACGGCCGACCGGATCGCCATGGCGGTCGGCGCCTACGTGGGTGGGGCCCTCGCACAAGCCATCATCGCCGGGATCACGACCTACATCGTGGTGGCCATCCTCGGCGTGCCGTTCGCGGCGCCGCTTGCGGTCACCGTCGCGTTCTTCGACCTCATCCCGCTGATCGGCGCGACCATCGGCGGAGTGCTCGTCGCCCTCGTGACCGTCTTCACGGACTTCCCGACTGCGACG
>JAABUN010007643.1_pt1 | contig 11510 bp, 9 predicted proteins | sample 5559311 | NCBI WGS metagenome assembly JAABUN01 (sample SAMN10711877, study PRJNA513370) | rock metagenome | isolation source: Antarctica rocks | place: Antarctica: Victoria Land, Siegfried Peak sud | reverse complement strand
ACGGGGACCCCGTGCGCCTCGAACATGTCACGCGCCTGGTACTCGAAGAGATCCACGGATCGTCCGTCCCATTCTGGAAAGAGGTGCGGTCAGGCAGGAGGCTGGCTCCCCCGGGACTCTATCGGCCCGTCAGCGCCGCCGGCCTGCCGGTGCCTGGGACATTTCTCACCAGCGACTCGGTGCGGTCAGCCGACCTGGGCGGCCTGCCCCGACGGCACCAGAAGCACCCACACCGGGCCGGGGGCCATGGCGATGGGCTGGCCGTTCGCAGTGAAGGAGGTCGGCGCCTCCGCCGTCGGCCGGGACCACTCGCCGGTCCAGGCCAGACCGTCCCGGACGACGGTCGCCGCCCCGCCGCCCACGACGTCGACGACCGGCGTCTGGATGCCGTTGACGTCGCGGTTCTGTGACAGATGCGTGTCGACGACCTGGACGATCACCGTTGCGGCCGCGTGCTGGGTGCCGTCGGCATCGATGTCCGGTGTGCCGTCCGTCGTCACGAGATAGCGTCTGCGGCCCGGGTCCCAGGAGAGCTGTATGCCGGATGCCGGCCATCTCGTGGCGACCTGGGCGGCGGGAGCTCCCCCGGGCGAGGCCGGGCCGAACCGAAGTCCGACGTCGGCCGGTGGGACGCTGCCGCCCGCCCGGGCCAGCAACGCCGGCGGGCTGCCGATGACGTTGTAGGGAGCCGGGCGGTCACCGTCGCGGCGGTAGCCCTGGTGGGCCGCGTCGAACGAGAGGTTGACCTGGTGCCCACCACCGATAATCGGCAAGGTGACGGCAGACGCTCCGGAGAACGCGAAGGCCACCGGCCCGTAGTTCGCCAGCAGCTGGACGTCGGACTCGCGGGCACTGCGGACGGGGCCGACCTCACCCGGTTGCGCGGTCGAGAAGATGGCGAGGAGCCGGGTCAACCCGCCCTCGACCGGCTCCACGTAGACCACATCCGCCTGGTTGACCCCGACCCGCGGCCGGGACCCTCCCGTGTTGTCGACCTTGACGGCCAGGACCGGCCCACCAGTGAGTGGCTGCAGCGCGGGGGTGCTCGGCGCGAGCGATCCGGTGGTGGTTGTTGGCTGCGGCGTGGTCGGCTGCGGCGTGGTCGGCTGCGGCGTGGTCGGCTGCGGCGTGGTCGGCTGCGGCGTGGTGGGCTCCGCGGCGGAGGCCACCGCCGTCGTTGTCGCCCGCGGCGGCGGCTCCGAGCACCCACCGAGCAGCACCAGCGCAGCGAGGGCAACCGCCTGGCTCCCGATCGCCACGAGGACACGACCATGCGCGTGACGGCGCGTTCTTCGGCGGGCAGCGGGACGTCCGGGTCGGAGGGCAGGAGACGGGGGAACCATTGGTCGGGGAGCCTAGGTCACGAACCGTGGAGCAGTTGGTTTGGGGGGCGACCGCGCCACCAGCAGCGGCACTCGTGCTCACGGGCCCCCTCGGCTTCTCAGGGGTTGCTCAGGTCCGGTGCAGGACCGTACGGGTGGTCGCCCCTGTGCGGCCAACGACCAGCCGGCGCGCCGGACCACCGCGACCAAGGGCTCACGTGAACACGCACCTGCCGACCGCGGGACGACGGCTCGGGCGCCAGCTTGTCTGGCTGAGCAGGGTCGCCCGCCGCAGTGGCTGCCGCGGACCGTTGTCCCTGGTCCTGGTCGCCGTCCTGTGGCTGGTCGCGGCGGGCACCGGCAGTCTGCTGCGGGGACCCCACGACCGGCTCGCTCGAGCAACCCTCTTCGAAGGCGCCCAGTCCTGGGGGCACCCACTGTCTCTGCTGCTGTCGGCGTTCTGGGCGCCCGGCCTCGCTGCCTACGTCTGGAGCACGCTTGCCCTCCTGACCCTCGGGCTGTTCGCCGAGCGGCGCCTCGGTACCGGCCGCTACGCCGTGGCGCTGGTCGGCACACAGCTTGTCGCCACCGTGGTGGTGGCCACGGGTGCGTGGTGGGCGGGCCACCTCTACCCGTACTGGATACGGGACTTCATGGGCCTGCGGTACGGCGGCCCGGCCGCCGGCGTCGTCGGGGCCGTCTTCGCCGCGGCCGCTCTCCTGCCCACCTTGTGGCGGCGACGGATCCGCGTCGGAGGCCTGGCGCTGCTCGCAACCATGGTGCTGTTCGGGGGCGGCGGGGTCGCGCTGCTGCTGCTTACCTCGGCCACGGCCGGGCTTGTCCTGGGCCGGTGGATGAGTCCCCCAACCACCTTCACCAGCCCCGTCGGGTCGATCCATGAGGCGCGCACGCTCGGTGCGCTCGTCGTGGGTGCAACGGCTGTCGGTCCGCTTCTGGCCGCCCTGAACCCCACCCCAAGCGGACCGTTCGCCGTCCTGGGATACTTCATCGCCCCGGTCCGTGGGGTGCGTCCCGACGTCGCTGCTCAGCTGTGTGCCGAGGCATCGTCGTCCGTGGGATGCGCCGTCGCACGGCTGCATGTGCACCCCAGTCCCGGGGTCGCCGTGATGTCGATCCTGCCCGCCGGACTCGTGGTGGTGGCCGCCACCGGGCTGCGCCGGGGGCGCCGCTCAGCCTGGGTGGCAGCGCTGCTTCTCGAGGGAGTGCTGACGGCGGCGGTCGTCGGAAACTACGTCGGCACCCTCACCGACGCCGGAGCGGTCCCGCCAGCGACCACGACGACCGATGAGCAGCCGCTGGTGCTGCTGACCCAGCTGGTGGTGCCGTGTCTAGTTCCGCTCACGGTCGCCATTCTCGTGCTTGTCCTCGGCCGCGGGCTCTTCACGGTCCGCGGCCCCCGGGGTGCGTCGGCGGCGCTCGTCAAGCACCTCGGGTGGCTTGCCCTGGGCTGCGCCGCCACGTATGTCGTGGCGGGACTGACGCTGAGCCGGCAATGGTCCGGCGGCCCCACGCCGTGGTCGTTGCTGGTCGACCTCCCGATGAGACTGCTCCCGTTGGAGCTCGTCCTGGGAGTGCTGCCCCGCCATCTGCCTTCCGGGCCTGGAGCCCGAGCGCTGTCCGAGTGGGTCGGTGTCGCATTCTGGCTGGTCGCCTCCACCATCATCGCCCGATCCTTTCGCCAACCTCCGCAGAAGCAGCGGATCGAACGCACCCACGCCGAGGCGATCCTGCGCGACCATGGCGGGGGGTCCATCGCCTGGATGGGGATGTGGGACGGCAACAGCTACTGGTTCAGCAGCAACAACAGGAGCTACGTGCCTTACCGGGTCCTGCACGGTGTGGCCCTGACCACCGGTGACCTGGTCGGCCCGGCACCGGAGCGGGCAGCCGCAGTCCAGGAGTTCGTCGGCCACTGCGAGTCGATGGGCTGGGTTCCGTGCTTCTACTCCGTGTCAGCGCAGCTGGAAGCTCTGTGCGCCGGCCAGGGCTGGGGCAGCGTCCCGATCGCTCAGGAACCCGTGCTGCGGCTGGGAAGTCTCGAGTTCACCGGGAAGCGGTTCCAAGACGTGCGCAGCGCCCTGAACGCGGCCCGCCGCGAGGGCGTGCACACGGAGTGGATCGACTACCGCACCGCCTCGCTCTCGATGGTGCTGGAGATCCGCGCCCTGTCCGAGGAGTGGGTCTCTCGCCAGGTCCTCCCGGAGATGGGATTCACCCTCGGTGGCCTGGATCAGCTCGCCGACCCGCAGGTGCGCTGCTCGGTCGTCCTCGACCAGGCTGACCGGGTGGATGCGGTGGCCTCCTGGCTGCCGGTCCATGAGGGCGGCGAGGTCACCGGGTGGACCCTTGACTTCATGCGCCGCCGCCTGGACGGATTCCGCCACGGCATGGAACTTCTGATCGCGCAGGCGGCACTGGACCTCCAGGCCGAGGGGTTCAGGACCCTCAGCCTCTCGGGTGCGCCGCTGACACGCTCACCCAACCCCCCCGGGATGGGGCTGGCCCTGACCCGCATCGAAGGGGCCCACGACCCCCTCGAACGGTTCCTCAACCTTCTCGGGACCCGGTTGGAGCCGGTCTACGGGTTCCGGTCGCTCCTGCGGTTCAAGTCCAAGTTCCAGCCCGACTACCGAGTGCTGTACCTGCTGTATCCCGACGCTCTGGCCCTACCCGCGATCGGCAGAGCGATCACCAGGGCCTATGTCCCGGACGCGACGTTCCGGACACTGCTGACAGTGATCAAGCAGCTCTCCCGCCCCGGCAGGACCTCTGCGTCATCCCGACGGTCATCCCGACGGTCATCCATCAGCAGGGACGCCAGCAGGGTAGAGGACGACGTGCCCAGGACGCCCGGTCCACGCCAGCAGGTGCCCGCCCGGCCCGTGCGACGAGCGGGAACCCGATGAGCGGCTCCACTGACGCCCTGATGCGCCTGGCGATCCTGTCGCTCGCCGTTCTCATCCCGACGTATGCCGTGATCGCCCTCACCGTGGCACTGCTGCTGGCTCGCCGCCTGCCGTGCTGGCCGGTCTTGGTGGCGGCCGCAGCGTTGTCGGGTGCCGGCGTCGGTGCAGCCCTGCTCCTCGTCGTCGAGATCCGCCTCAACCTGATCGGGACCCCCTTGGAGTGGTTCACGCGGGCCTGGATCCTGGGAGCCTTCACCGTCCTCGGTGTCGCGACGGCAAACCTCTACCACTCGCGCGTGCGCCGCAAGGCCGGTGCCGTCCTCGGGGCCATCGTCATGGTCGCGGCCACCGCCCTCGTCGTGAACGCCCACTACGGACTCAACCCGACGCTGGGCTCGCTCGTCGGGATCAGCACGGAGCGGCCCGTGGCGCTGCCCCCTCCCTCACCGCAACAGCTGACCCATACCTCGAGGCCCACAGTGGGACCTCTGTGGCGGACGTGGAGCGCACCAGCGGGTATGCCACCTGTCGGAAGGACCGGATCCGCCGCGATCCCCGGCGTCGTCTCCGGGTTCGCCGCGCGGCCGGCCGGGGTCTACCTGCCACCGGCAGCTCTTGTCCCCCACCCACCAGCGCTGCCGCTACTGGTCATGATGATGGGCCAGCCGGGCAATCCCGACCCGCAGCTCGTCGCCGCTACCTTCGACCGCTTCGCCGCCGCACATCGCGGCCTCGCGCCGATCGTCATCGTCGCCGACCAGCTGTCGAACCCGACGGTCGACACCCTCTGTCTCGACACTGCTCGCTTCGGACACGTCGAGACCTACCTCAACACCGACGTCGTCGACTGGGCGCGAGCACACCTGAACGTTCTCCTTGACCGGGCGCAGTGGACCATCGCCGGCTACTCCCACGGCGGACAGTGCGCGATCTCCTTCGCCGCCAAGCACCCCGATCTGTGGGGCAACGTCCTCGACATCTCGGGTGAGGAGTATCCCGGAGCGGAGCACCCCCGGCGGACTCTGCTCGACGGCTTCTTCGGCGACGAAGCAGCATACGAGGCGCAGCGACCCGCGTCGCTGCTCACCCGCCGCCAGTACCAGGACACTGCGGCGATCTTCACGGTCGGCATGGACGACTTCACGTTCAGACCAGGTGTCCGGCGGGTAGCCGCCGCAGCCCGCAGTGCTGGGATGCAGGTCAGCTACCGAGAGATCGCGCACGGGGGACACCTGGTCGAGGCACTCAACGGAGGACTCGAGCAAGGGGCCGCCGAGCTCTATCCGCGGTTGGGGCTGAGCCGACCGTGAACTGGCCGGCACGCACGAGCCCGTCTCCAGGGGGCAGCAGGTCCCGTCAGCGGAGTCTCTCCGCCGCCTCGGACCGAGCCTCGCAGCTGCCTTCCGTTCTCCGGGCGTCTGGGGAGCGCACAAGGGTGGTCCGGACCCGGTCCGAACCACCCTTGGCCGTTGTGAGTGCCGTCGCTCAGCCCGTCGGGGTCGTGCCGCCGGCGCCCGGCGTCGCGGGAGTCGGTCCACCGTCATTGGTCTCGACGTCAGCTCCGGCGGCTGACGTCCCAGTGTCCGGGGCGTCGGCCTGGTCGGTGCCCGACATGGCCTCGGTGGCATCGTCAGGCTCGTTGGCCGCTTCGTGCTGTCCGCCCTGCGGGTCGGCCGGATTGTCGATCGAGTCGCCCACAGTCAACGGGTCCTGGGCACCGGAGCTGGCCGAGGAGGACGTCGTCGATGATGTGGGTCCGGGCGGTGCAGTGGCCGCGTGCGCCACAGCGGTCCCGCCGGTCAGTAGGGCACCGGTCAGGGCGAGGGCCACCACGGTGGCCTTGGTCGTGAATCGTCGCATGTGCAGTCTCACTTTCGTTCTTCGACCTACCGAGGCTCGGTAGGTCGTGCCACCCTCGCCGGTCCGCACTGAGGTGGCGCTGAGCAGCGCTGAGGAACCCACAATGGAGACCATGAAGCACCTGGGGAGCCGACGCCTTCGGGCGGGAGTTCGCTCGCAGGCCACCGTCGCCGCGGCCGTCGTCGTGGGGGTGGCTCTGGTCATCGGCGGCCTGGCGCTGGTGCTGCTCCTGCAGCGCTCTCTGACGGCATCGCTCGAGGCAAGCCTCCGTGCCCATGTGGCCCAGGATGCTCGGACGTTGGCCGAGGACGGGGTAGCCGGGCTGGCCTCCAGCGACTCCGACAGTGATGCCGGCGTCCTGATCCAGGTCCTCGACGCCCGGGGTCTCGCGGTGTACAGCTCGACTGGCGCCAAGCGCACTCCGGTCTCCTCGTTGCGGCCGGTGCCGGGACAGGTGCAGGTCAGTGGGCAGACCGTGCTCCCGCTGCCGGGAGATCTAGCTCGACCGTTGACCGTCGCTCACGGAGTGGCGTACGCAGGTCAGAGCTATGTCGTGATGGCGAGCTCGACCCAGGATGCGCAGGAGGAGGCGGTGGCCACCACCGGGCTGCTTCTGCTGGCCGGCGTACCCATCCTGATGGCGCTTGCCGCGCTGGTCACCTGGTGGCTGCTCGGGCGGGCGCTGAGGTCCGTCGAACTGATCCGGGCCCAGGTGGAACGGATCGGTGCCACCCGACTGGGCCAACGGGTGCCTGTGCCACCGAGCCGGGACGAGATAGCCCACCTGGCCTCGACGATGAACGACATGCTGGCCCGGCTGGAGGCGTCGAGCGGGGCGCAGCGCCGCTTCGTCGCCGATGCCAGCCATGAGCTCCGTTCGCCGCTTGCCACGCTGACGGCATCCTTGGAGCTTGCTCGGCAGGACCCGTCGGGGCGGGTCTGGCAGGACTTGAGCCCGATCCTCGAGGGCGAGGCGGAACGAATGCGCCACTTGGTGGACGACCTGTTGCTGCTGTCGAAGGTCGACGACCGGGGACTGGAATTGGCGGCCGGCGACGTCGACCTGGATGACTTGGCAGAACGGGAGGCTCTCCGTCTACGTCGTGTCGGGCAGGTCGGTGTCACGCTTCGGGCGGCCCCGGCGCGGGTCCTTGGAGACGAGCACCAGCTGGCTCAGGTGGTCCGCAACCTGGTGGACAACGCCGCCCGTGCGGCCACGTCGCAGGTGCGGCTGTCGGTGCGGCTCGACGCCGGGGAGGCGGTCTTGAGCGTCGAGGACGACGGGCCGGGTGTCGCCGTGGCTGACCGCGAGCGGATCTTCGACCGGTTCGTGCGCCTCGATGAGAGCCGCTCCCGCGCCTCTGGTGGAGCGGGCCTCGGCCTGTCCATCGCTCGCGAGATCGTGCGCGGCCACGGAGGCGTGTTGTCGCTCGGCGACTCGCCTCTTGGAGGTGCCGCCTTCGACATGCGAATCCCGCTGCCGCGTGCCGAGATCGACGCGAGCCGTCCGGCGACCAGAACGGTGCCGCGCTGAGCCCTCAGGCCAGCAGGGAGCCAACGGCGGGCTGTCGGTGGCCATGGGAGGTGCGCAACTGCCAACCCAGGACCACCATGGCCACGACGGCGAGGTAGGTGCACCCCAGGGCCCACCCCCCGAGCACGTCGGTCATCCAGTGGTAGCCGAGGTAGATCCTGCTTGCGCCCACCCCGAGGCTGACGGCAGCCCAGCACGTGATCGTGACCCACCGAGCCGCTGCAGACGACGCGACCTGCGTGAGCGTCAACGCTGCGACGACGCCGAAGAAGACGGTGGTGTTGAAGGCATGCCCGGACGGAAAGGCATAGCTGGCGTCCGGTTGCCCGAGCACCAACGCCGTCGACGGGCGTTGCCGTGCCACCACCGCCTTGAGGAGGAGGGTCAAGGCTGCGGACCCGAGCATGGTGGCGGCGACCGCTCCAGCGCTCTTCCATGCCCGACGGCGCACCCCCAGCCAGACCACCAGCGCCATCGCCAGCAGTGCCAGGCTGGGGGTGCTGCCCAAGAACGTCAAAGCCCGCGCGGCGCCTGTCAGCAGTGGGTTCCGCGCGCCGATGACGTTCGCGGTCACGCCAGGGTCATAGGCGGCGAGGTCCCCGCCCTCGCGGATCCCGTCGACCAGCGCGGCCACCGCCAGTGCGCCGGCCCCTGCCACCGCTGCCGCCGAGCTCAGGTGGAAGCCGCGCGAGAAACCCTCCGAAGCGCGGCGATGCCGCCCCGGAGCCCCGGTGTCGGGCGCCGAGCTGCGCCCACGGTGGCGGTTGAGCAGCATGACGCCGACGATCACGGCCAGGACGACGGCTCCGATCGACGACGTGCGACCCAAGAGGTCCTGAGCGTTCCGGACCGATCCACCGGCGAAGTACCCCAACATCACCGCGACCAGAGCCCACGTCGAGCCCCCGGCTGCGTTCGCGAGCAGGAACCGGCGGTACGGCATACCGGTGGCGCCGGCGACGGTGGGCACCAGCGCACGCAGCACCCCTACCCAGCGGGCACCCACGACCGCCCAGCCGCCGTGCCGGGTGACCGCCGCCTCGGCCCGGTCCCACCGGCCAGCACCGACTCTGCGGCCGAGCCGACTCGCACGCAGGTGAGGCCCGAACCGATGCCCGATGAGATAGCCGACCTGGTCCCCGCCGACCGCGGCCAGCACGGCGAGCGACAGCATGACCGGCAGCGAGATGTTGCCACGCGCGGCGAGGACCCCGGCGACCACCATCGCTGTCTCCCCCGGTAGCACCATCCCGATGAAGGCCGCGGACTCGAAGAACGCCAGAGCGGCGACGACGACGTAGACGGGCCATCCATTCAGACCCAGCAGCGTCTGGGCCAGCGAGCTCAAGAAGCCGAACATCTCAGCCGCCGCTCGTAGCGAGCCGGTAGCCGACCCCGCGGACCGTCTCGATCGACCGACGGTCGAACGGGACGTCGATCTTGCGCCGCAAGTAGCCGACATAGACCTCGACGATGTTCATGTCCCCGTCGAAGGCAGGGTCCCAGACGTTGTCCAGGATCTCCGTCTTGGTCACCACCTCCCCGCGCCGATGCATGAGGAACTCCAGCAAAGAAAACTCCTTGGGGGTCAGCATGATCTCCACCGGGCCCCGCTCGACCCGACGCCTCGCCGGGTCCAGGCTCAAGTCGCCGACCGTCAGGACGACCGGGCGCTCCGGCGCGCCGCGGCGGATCAGGGCCCGCAACCGGGCCAGCAGGATCACGAAGCTGAACGGCTTCGTCAGGTAGTCGTCCGCGCCGAGGTCGAAGGCGTCTGCCTGGTCGTACTCGCCGTCCTTCGCGGTGAGCATCAGCACAGGGGTCCAGACTCCGCGCTGGCGCAGCTGCTCGACGACCTTGTAGCCGTTCAGCTTGGGCAGCATGATGTCGAGGACGATGACGTCGTAGGCGTTCTCCGTCGCGGCCCACAGCCCGTCCTCGCCGTTGTGCATGACGTCGACGACGAAGCCGTCGCTCGCCAGACCGCGACGCACCACCTCCGCAAGGGACTCCTCGTCCTCGACCACCAGTACCCGCATCGTGCTGCTCCGCTCCTGGCCCATCACCGATTGTCATCGAAGAGTGGGGCTCGCTTGCTGAGATTGATCTGAGAGGCGAGCCGAAGCTCGCGGCCCAGCGATAGGGGCTGCAGGTCGGCCGCCGGGCGCTGTGCCTTGCGGTGTCCCCCGGCCCACGGGAGGCACAGCGCCACGAGGACGCCGATGCAGAACATCGCCCGTACGGCGCCGACCTGCTCCGGAAGCAGGAGGCGGCCGGCCAGGTCGTTGACGAGGTACCACGCCCCCGCTGCCGCCGACCACGCCGGAAGCCGGCCCCGGGAGCCGAGCAGGTCGACCACGGCGGCGCAGAGGAGCAGGCCCGAGCTGTAGTAGGGGTAGGTCTGCGGGTCCAGCAGCAACCGGGCCGTCACCACCGCCAGCGGCACGGCATACCAGCGACCCCGCCGCACGCAGACCGAGGCAACGAGGACACCGACGAGCAGCTGCGCGGGCCGGTCCCACGCCGGCGTGGTGGCGGCGTGGACTCCCAGGGCGCGAAGGGCGGAGTCGGGGGCGGAGTCGATGGCGAAGCCGGCGGCTCCCAGCGTCTTCGGAGCGGCGATGACGAAGGGCAGCCACGCGGCCGCCACACCGGCGCCGAAGAGGGCCGCGACACGCGACCGCTGCCAGGGCGGGAACATCAGGACGAGGGCGGCGAACCCCAGCGCCCAGGGCTTGCTGTCGACCGCGCCGGCGACCAGCAGCGCGGTGAGGTAGGGGTACTGCCTCGCCGCGGCCCACACCGCCCCGACGGCGAAGGCCAGCGCGAGGGCGTCATCGAGGTGGGCGAAGTGGGTGGCCACCTGACACCAGACCGGCAGCACCACGAGTCCGGTGACCAGGACCAGGCTCGCAGGGGGCCGCCGGCCGCTGAGGCCGGCCCGGGCCTCGGACAGGACTCGCATCAGGACCGGCCCCAGCAGTGCCAGGACCAGTTCGGCCGCGAACCGGCCGGCCGACGGCCCCAGGCTGTGGAAGGGGACCGCGGCGACCAGTGCGAGCGGGCCGATCTGCAGCTCAGGGTGGCTCGCATAGAGCTGCAGCCCCGCTCCGGGGGCCCCGGGATGGGTGAGCAGGTCGGCGCCCTGGGCGAAGTAGTGCCACGAGTAGCCGCCGCGTACCGCCGCGAGCGCCGCCCATACCGCGGTCCACGCGAGCAGGACCAGCCAGAGCGTGCGCTCCTGGGGGCCCGGCGCCCTCCCGTGCACCGCAGGAGCGGCCGCAGCCCCGGGGGTCCTGGGCCGGGCGGTGATGGTCGTGGTCATGGGCTCCCTTCCGTTGCCACCACGATCCCTGTGGCTCCTGAGAGGGGCCTGAAGGGTCGATCCGGAGCCACCCGACAGCCCACCCGATCAGCCAACCCGACTGCCAACCCGACTGCCAGGCAGGGCGGCAGGGCAGCGGGGTGGCGGGCCGCCTCACCGACAGCTCCTTCGATGCCGCGAGCCCGGCCTCGCCGCGCGACCCGGGAGACGCCGACCACCACGGTCTCGAGGGCGAAGCCGAGGTGGTGCGGGGAGCACGCCCGGCCGCTGCCCCGCCGGGCCCTGCTGCTGGTCGCCGCGGCGGTCGTGGCAGCCGTGGTGGCGGCGGCGCTCGGGTCCGCGGGGGTGTGGGAGGCGACGGCCCGCGAGCGGGGACCGGTCCTCAGCATCCGCTCAGGCTGGCCTGAGAGCCTTCACCGGTGAGCGCCGACGGTCCCCAGCCCGAACGCCGCACCGTCGTCCGGGCCATCCTCGGGGTCGCAGGAGCCGCCGCAGGGCTCGCGGTGGGTGGCTGCACGACTGGTGCGGGCAGCCAACCCGGC
>JAABUN010007642.1_pt1 | contig 11513 bp, 8 predicted proteins | sample 5559311 | NCBI WGS metagenome assembly JAABUN01 (sample SAMN10711877, study PRJNA513370) | rock metagenome | isolation source: Antarctica rocks | place: Antarctica: Victoria Land, Siegfried Peak sud | reverse complement strand
GCGGGATGGCATGGCGACTCCTGACGGCGAACCCGGATGTTTCAACATCAGCCAGTTTCGCTGCTCGGGTGGTGGTCATGCTGTCTCGCTCCTCGTGTCCGGTCACAAACTGTCGGGGAGAGAAGGGGGTCGGGGGGTGGGGCAGGCCGCTTGCCAACGACAACCTTTATGAGACCCACTCAGACGAAGGCAACTTCGGCCGAAACGACGACCGTGTTGTTCATCGGCAGCGCCGAGACACCAATCGCCGTCCGGGCGTGATGGCCACGCTCGGGGCCATACAGCTCCACGATCAGGTCCGAGAACGCGTTGATGACGACCGTCGTCCGGTCATAGCCCGGCCTGGCATTGACGAACCCCTGCACCGTCAGCCAGGCCGTCACCCGGTCGAGATCGCCGAGCTCCCGCTGAAGGCTGGCCAGCACCGACAGGGCCGCGCCTCGTGCCGCCGCGAGCGCGTTCTCCTGTGAAACCTCGTCAGGAACCCGGCCGAACGGCCCGGCCATGCTGCCGTCCTCTAGCTGGGCCGAGTGCCCGGAGACGTAGATCCGGTCGCCGTGAACGCGGGTCCAGGCGAACGACGCCGGGAAGCTGGCCGGCATCCGTGGCGCCTCCGGCAGACCCATCCCCATTGCCGCCAGCTGCTGCTCGATCTGCATCCTGTCCGCTTTCCTTTCCTGATCATCCCTGAACATCCGGCCTGGCAATAGTCGCCGCAATCTCCACAGCCCAAACGTTGAATCGTTACCATAGCGTGACACGCATTCATCGATGAGCGAGGAGGACCTCATGGCCAGTCACTGGGGAGCGGTCACGATCGATTGCGCAGACCCGATCCGCCTTGTCGACTTCTGGGCAGCGGCGCTTGGGAACATCGACGACCCCGTCGGCGACGGCTGGGCGAGGATCCTGCACCCTGAGCGGGCAAGGCCCAACCTCATCTTCCAGCGGGTCCCGGAGGGCAAAGTCGCCAAGAACCGCGTCCACCTCGACCTGCTGGCCGTGGGCATCACGCGGCTGGAGGAGCAGCGCCGACTGGAAGGGCTCGGCGCGACTCATGTTCGCCTCGTCGATGACGGTGACCCGGAGGACATCCACGAGATCATGCTGGACCCGGAGGGCAATGAGTTCTGCCTGCTCGGCCCGTCCTAGGCGTCCGAGCTGTTGTCAGGTGAACTGCCCGGCGGCGGAGACGACCTTTCCCCCGGCCCCTCTCCGGCTCACCTGCTCGCTCACCCGCTGAAGCGGCTTCGGCTCCGCAGGTGCCCGGAGAGGGGAGCAGACCCTCCAATCGAGAGCGGGTCCTTCCCATTAAACTCGCTGTAGTGGTCGTCAAGTCGTCACGGAGACGTGCGGTCGCGGAGCGGTCCGCTCCCCCGATTGAAAACGTTGCCGCGACGGCCTTGATGGGGCAAGCCCCACCTCTACTCATACTCACCCTGGTTCCCGACGATCAATGACCACGTTGTGCTGAATGGTGTCAGTCGATACGTCTCGAATCTGCGTTCATTCAGTTTCCAGCTCGGGCGGCTCGCACGTCAGCCGTGAGGTCGCTGCCGTTGTCGAAGACCTGACCGCCGGCCCGGGCGACGATCGGCTGGACCTGCTCCTGCCACGAGTCGCCGGTCAGCACGGCGTGAACGGCGACCTGTTCCCCAATCGGCGAGTCGTCGAAGGCGTCATCGACCAGCGCGATCTCTCCTTCGTTGGACTGGCCATCGGTGACGAGGATCACCGCGCTGAGCCGGTTCCCGAGCCCGGCCTCCTCGATCGCCCAGAGCCCACGCCGGGTCGTGTCATAGAGGTTGGTCCCACCGCCGGACTCCTGCTCCGCAAGCTGCCCGGCCAGCCACTGGAAGTCGCTGGGGGCGTTGCCCCGGATCGTCAGGGGCCGGCCGAGTTCCGCGGCGAACGGGATCACGATCGTCGTGTCCTCGGGCATCGTCTGGAGCCACGAGACCGCCGCCTGCTCCGGCAACAGCACCGCCTCCAGCGCTGCCTGGAGCCCGTCCGCCCCGGAGTCGGCCAGACTGCCGGACCGGTCGATCGCGAGGACGGTCACCGACGGCTTGCGCCAGGCGAGGCGGTAGCGCGTCATCGCCTCCCGCCAGGTCGCCGCGTCCGGCCGCCCGACGATCCGGTCTCGCCAGACCCCGCTGATTCCCCATTCCTCGACGTAGATCGCGGGGTCCGGCCGAACGCCTGCCATGACGAGCGGGTACCAGCCGGCGTCACTGATCGCCTGCCGCAGGTCGCTGCCACCCATCGCCTGCTGCAACGCCAGCGCCCAGTCCCGCCGGACTGTCTCGCCGTCGCTGCGCTCGATCGCGATCAGTGGGGCGTCCAGCACGCCTTGGGCATCGACCGGGTAGATCGCCCGGAGCGGTTCCTGTCCGGCGCCGACCAGCGCCCGGTTGGCGGCGACCATCTCGGTCTCGACATTGACCAGCAGTTCGAACTCGCTGTAGCGGCTGGCGACGACGTTCGTCAGCCCACGGGCCGTCGGGGCCGACCGCGTCACCGCCCGCAGCGTCGGGATCAGCGCGTCGGTCAGCTCGGCCCGGTCGAGGTCGGCGACGGTGATGGCGCCGTCGGCCCCCGCGAAGCCAGTCAGCAAACCGAGATAGGCGGCGGTCGCGGAGCCGACATGGGGGGCCCCAGCCATCGCGAATCGCCAGGCGTTCTCCTCGGTGGTGACGACGTCGCGCAGGTCGGCGACCCCGACATCGTCCCGGTCCAGCCAACCGGCCCCATCGGCGACCGATTCCTTGACGGCCCAGATGACCGGGCTCTGAGCGAACATCGCCGGCTCTCCCAGCGGCCGGGCCGGGGCGGCGAGATCGACCATCAGCGACGTCGAGGGCCAGACCAGATCATAGGGGTGATCAGGATCGGCCAGGATCGCATACATGGCGGCCTGGCCGCGGTAATCGGCGACGAGCCGGTAACCAGCCGCACTCGCCTCGTCCTGCGCCAGCCGGACGAGTGGGCTCACCTCTGGGGAGGCGAGAACGAGCAGCCCGGCCTCCGGCACGGTGTCCCGGCCGGGCAGCGTGCAGGCCGACAGCAGCGGCACACCCAGCGCCGCGCCGAGCAGCGTCCGCCGGGTGTGCCGTCCCCGTGTCGTATTTCCCCGCGGCCCCGTCGTCATTCGGCCATCCTCGTTACCAGGCTACCAACCCCGCCCCGGGTCACCGACGAACCGGGTGTCACTCCGGGCGACAGCATACGGCACCGTCCGACAACGCCCAACCGCCGCCCGATCCTGATTCCTATTCATCCCGACCCATCCTTGTGACCTACGGTCACCTCGCCCGACCGGAAACGAACATGAAGCGGACCCGCGGCCATCCCTTATGTCACCACGACAGGACCCAATGTCACAGACGTTCGTACACTTGCAGGGATAGAACATATGTTCTAATCTGCTCTCCAGTCAGCTGGTGCCGTTCCCCTGCACGGCCATCCGACCACGGCGACTGTCCGCGCAGCGCCGTCACCTGATCGGGTCTCACCATGGCACAGCCCAGTCCCCTCCTGCCGTTCTCATTGGACAACCAGCCATCCCGACCCGTGATCGCCTGCGTCCTCATTCCCCACTTCGCGCTCCGTGTCGCAATGCTGGATCAACCGCAGCTCGATGGCCTCGCCCTCATCCTCGGGCCGCGCCCCGGCGGTCGGCCGCTCGTCTCGGACACGTCGCTGGAGGCCACCGAGCGCGGCATCCGGACCGGCATGACCCTGCGCGAGGCGATGGCGATGGTGCCGGAGGTCGTCGTGATCGACCCCAATCCGGCCCGGGAGACCGACGTCTCCGAGGCGATCCTGGCCGGGCTCGCCGAGCTGAGCCCGCTCGTCGAGCCGGACCGGCCGGGGCGTTGCTACGTCGATCTGACCGGTTCCGCCCGGCAACTCGGTACCCCAACTCAGGCGGCGGAGCAGATCATCGCGGCGATCTCGCCCGCCCTCCGGCCCCGGGTCGGGGTCGCGCCGGGCAAGTTCGCGGCCTGGGTAGCGGCCCGCAAGGCGCCGCCCGGCCAGTCCCGGGTCGTGCTGCCGGACGAGGTCGCGACATTCCTCGCCCCGGAACCCAGCACGTCCCTCCCGATCACGCCGGACGTCAGTGACCTGCTGATCCGGCTCGGGTTGAAGTCGCTCGGTCAACTGGCCGCGCTCGCTCCCGGCGCCGTCGCCGCCCGGTTCGGCCCGGACGGTCGCCGGGCCTGGCTGCTGGCGACCGGGCAGAGTGACCTGGCCGACACGACGGTCCGTCCCCGCCAGCCCGTCCTGACGATCACCGAGCGGGTCGAACTCCCGGCCCCGTCGACCGGCCGCGAGATGCTGTTCCTCGGGATCGACGAGGGGATCTCCCGGGCGTTCGGCCGGCCGGACATGCGGGATCGCCACATCCGGCAGGTCACCGTCAGCGCCGACATCGAGGACGGCCGGTCATGGGATCGGCTCATGACGCTCAGGGAACCGACCGGCTACGAGCGGCTTGGGGACGTGCTGCGGCAGCGACTGGGCGACCTCGCGATGCCCGGCGCCGTCGAGCGAATCACGCTGTCCCTGACCGGGATCATCACCGCCCCCGCCCGACAGGAGGCGCTACCGGGGATCCGCCGCAAGCGTCCCCGCCCCCTGGTCGAGGCCGTCCAGCATCTCCGGCAGCGCTACGGCGCCTCGCCGATCTACCGGATCGCGGAGGTCGAACCATGGTCGCGGATTCCCGAACGCCGTCACGCCCTGATCAGCTACGAGCCGTAAGTGGCCCCGCATCGGGCGCCGCCCGGCCAGCCGCTCCCCGGCCGGGCGGCAGCCGGCGCGGCGCGAGTTCCCTGCGACCGGTCGATACGCCCGAGCGGCAGCTCCGGCAGCTCAACCTGCCGGAGCCGATCCGGGTGGCCGGGCAGCGGCCGGATGGCCACCCGGCGGCGATCATCGAGGGCCGCAGTGCCCGGCGGATCGTCGCCGTGACGGACGAGTGGTGGGTGGAGGACGAGTGGTGGCGGGATCCGCTCTCCCGGCACTACCTGGAGGTGCAGCTTGCCGACGGCACGAACCGGACGATCTACCACGACACGGTCGCGGATTGCTGGCACCGGCAGGCGTATTGAGAGCCGACTGGCCCCACCCCAACCCCTCCCCATCTGCGGATGGAGAGGGGCTCATGCTGGTCGTACAAGCGCTCCGGGCAACCCCGCAGCGACCACCGTTTGTCGGAAGGCGCTGGCGAACCCAGCCGTCGCAGCGGCCCGTGACGTAGGGTGACGGGCTTGCCCTGACCGGCCGCCGCAGCGGCCATCGCCCCGCAGGGCGATAACCCCGCGCTCCGGGTGCAATCCTGTTAGGGGACATTGACCCCGTGTTCCCGTGATCATGCGCACAGCGCAGAGGATATTGGGGAGGCAGGCGTTGCGCCCGTAGATACGGTTGAACCCGGCACACCATCTCGCCAGACGGCAAACGTCGCCCCAGCGGCCGGGCTCGCGAGCGTCGCCCTTACGAACGACGGCCGGCAGTGGCGGCAAGACGACCACAAGGGTCGCCCCTACGAACACTGCCGCGCTTCGTCTGTAAAGCCATGGCTTGTCTTGCTTGCTCCGCTGCCGCACCGTCAAACGCTATCTCGCCAACCAGGCGTTCTACTTCGGACCAGACCCTCGCGAGCAGCGGTTATCGCCCTGCGGGGCGATGGCCGCTGCGGCGGCCGGGCGAGGCAAGCCGTCGCCCCTACGACGTGACGCCGCGCAATGGCCATCTCAGAAAGGGGCAGCCGATCAGCATGAGCCCCTCTCCATCCGCAGATGGGGAGGGGTTGGGGTGGGGCCAGTCGCCACAGCGACGCACGCCAAAACAGCGCGGGGCGAATGGGAAAGGGGGGAGGGACGATCCGGTGACATGGCCACCACGACCAGTCGATATCGACCCGATTCGGCAGGACAGCAGCCCCCGTGACACGGGGCGACGCGGACCGTCGCGCCCGGAATCGGCCCCGCCCCGTTACGCCGAACTCCACCTCCACACCTCGTTCTCGTTCCTCGACGGCGCCTCCCACCCCGAGGAGATCGTCGGGCGGGCCGCCGAGCTGGGCTACACCCACCTCGCCATCACCGACCACAACGGCCTGCACGGCGCGCTGGAGTTCGCCCGGGCCGCCCACGACAAGGGCATCACGCCGATCACCGGCGCCGAGATGACGCTGACCGATGGCAGCCACCTCACCCTGCTGGTCGAGAGCCGGACCGGCTACGCCAACCTCTGCCAGCTCATCACCGCCGCCCACTACCAGAGTAGTACCCCGCCCCGGATCACCAACCCGACCGTCGCCATCGACCAGCCGCGCCTGCCCAACCTCACCCAGGAGGAGCGTGAGCCAGCCCTCGACCCGGTCCTCCTGCGGGACCACGCCGAGGGCCTGATCCTGCTGACGGGCTGCCGAGACGGGACCCTCAGCCGGCTGGTCGATGCCGACCGCCAGCCGGAAGCCCGGGCACTGCTCCGGCAGTACGTCGACTGGTTCGGCCCCAACAGCGTCGTCGTCGAGCTCCAGCACAACCTGACGCACGGCGACACGCGGAGGGTCCGCGAACTCTCCCGCCTGGCCGCCGCGGCGGGGCTGCCCTGCGTCGCGACCGGCAACGTCCACTACCACCAGCAGGATCGCCACCGCCTGCAGGACGTCATGGTCGCCATCCGCAGCCGGGGGTCGCTGGACGCCACCCATCGTCAGCGCCGGGCCAACAGCCGGTTCTATCTCCACAGCGCCGACGAGATGGCCGCCCGGTTCGCCGCGCACCCCGAGGCGGTCGCGATGTCGGTGACGCTGGCCGAGCGCTGCGCCGCCTTCGACCTGACCCGGAACCTCGACTACGAGTTCCCCGACTACCCGACCCCGCGACAGCAATCGCCAGACGACTACCTGGCCGAGGTCTGCTCCATCGAGTTCGCGGAGCGCTACCCGCCCGGCCACGCGCTACGGGAGAAGGCGGAGAAGCAGCTCGCCCAGGAACTGACGCTAATCCGGCACCATAACCTCGGCGGCTTCTTCCTGCTCCACCGCGATCTACTGGAACTGGCCAAACAGGTCGCCGCCGAGGTCCGGGAGGCGTCCGGCAACCCAGCCGCCGGGCTGCTGCCACCGGGCCGGGGCCGGGGCTCATCGGTCAGCTCGGTCGTCTGCTATCTGATCGGCCTGTCGCCGGTCGACCCGGTCGAGCACAAGCTCACGCTCGGCCGTTTCCTGAACGAGGAGTTGCGCTCCGTCCCCGATATCGACCTCGACTTCCCTCGCGAGATTCGGGAGAAGCTGATCGCCCGGATCTATGAGGTCTACCCGGACCGGGCTGGCCTGATCTGCGCCTTCTCGACGTACCGGCTGCGCTCGGCCGTCCGTGACGTCGGCAAGGCGCTCGGGCTGCCGACGGCCGATCTCGACCGGATCAGCCGCCTGAGCGAGCCGACCTCCGCCCGGCACCTCGCCGAGCAACTCGGGCACATCCCGGAGTACGCTGCCCGGACGCAGTCACCACCATGGAGCTTCCTCGTCGAACTGACCGGGCAACTGGCCGGGATGCCGCGCCACGTCGGTCAGCATTCCGGCGGGATGGTGATCGCCTCGCAGCCGCTGGTCGAGCTGGCCCCAATGCAGCCATCGGCGATGCCGGACCGCCACCTGATCCAGTGGGACAAGGATTCCTGCGACGATGCCGGTTTCGTCAAGATCGACTTCCTCGCCCTCGGCATGATGTCGCTGGTCGAGGAGTGCCTGGAGACGATCCACCAGACCCGGTCCGACGAGCCAATGGTCGACCTGAGCCGGATCCCGTTCGACGACCCGGACGTCTTCACGATGATCCAGCGGGGGGGCACGATCGGGACCTTCCAGATCGAGAGCCGCGCCCAGATCCAGACCCTGCTCAAGATCAAACCCGAGACGCTGGGTGATCTCGTCGTCCAGGTTGCGATCATCCGGCCCGGTCCGATCATCGGCGGCGCCGTCTCGCCGTACATGCAGCGCCGGACCAACCCGAACTACGAGCCGGTCTACGACCACCCGCTGGTCAGGGAGGTACTGGAGGACACGCTCGGCGTGATCCTCTACCAGGACCAGGTGATCGAGGTCGCGATGGCGCTGGCCGGCTTCACGGCCGGACAGGCTGACGGGTTGCGCCGCTCGATCACCCGCAAGCGCAGCAAGGAGGCGATGGCCGCCTACTGGGAGGAGTTCCGCGCCGGGGCGGCGAAGAAGGACGTCGACGAGGAGACGGCGAAGGAGGTCTTCCGCAAGCTGCTCGGGTTCGCCGAGTACGGTTTCCCGCGTGCCCACGCCGTCTCATTCGCGGTGCTGGCCTACCAGTCCTGCTGGTTGAAGTACCACTACCCGGCGGCCTTCACCTGCGCCCTGTTCAACAACCAGCCGATGGGCTTCTATCCGCCCCATGTCATCGTCAACGACGCGAAGCGGAGCGGCGCCCGCGTCCGCCCACCAGACATCAACGTCAGCGAGGTCCGCTGTACCGTCGAGCAAAAGACGATCGTCCGGATCGGCCTGAACTACGTCGCCCAGCTCAGCGAGGACGCCGCGAAGCGCCTCGTCGCGGAGCGGACGACGAACGGCCACTTCCGCTCGCTGGCCGACCTGATCCGGCGGGTGCCGCTCAAGCGGTCCGCGGCCGAATCGCTGGCGGCGGTCGGCGCCTTCGACGGCTTCGGGATCAGCCGGCGCGAGGCGATGTGGCAGATCGGCCTGTTCATCGCGCCGGAGTCGCACACCGACTGGACCATGCAGCCAGCTCAGGCGACCGATGCGCTCGGTCGGCCTGTCCGCCGTCGAAAGAACACCGGGCCGCGCGTCACCCAGCAGGCACTGGAGTTGCCGACCCAGCAGGACATGGTCGAACTCCCCGCGATGCCAGCCTGGGACCGGATGGCGGCGGACTACGCCGGGACAGGGCTGTCGGCCCTCTGGCACCCGATGGGTCTGCTGCGCAGCCAGCTCCCGAAGGGGATCGCCAGCACGACCGACTTCGAGCGCCTGCCCCACGGCATGACGCTGACGGTCGCGGGGATGGTCGTCTGCCGGCAGCGACCGGGCACGGCCAAGGGCATCACGTTCCTGCTGATGGAGGACGAGGTCGGGCTGATCAATATCATCGTCTACCCCGATCTCTACGATGCCGAGCGGCTGCTGGTCCGGGGCGAGCCGTTCCTGATGATCACCGGCACGCTCCAGAAGCAGCACGGCACGGTCAACCTGCTCGCGACCACCATCCGCCCGCTGACGGAGGCCCGCAACCGGCTGCCGCAGATCGAATCCACGCCGAAGCCAGAGGTCCCGGCCGAGATCCGCGTCCTCGACCCGATCCTCGTGATCGAGTCACGCAACGGCTATGACATCCCGGACGACGCCCCGCGCGAGCCCGTCCTCGCCCTGGACACCGAACTCCGCCGCATCCGCACGGAGTCGCACAACTACAGATAAGTGGTTTGTCGGAATCGAAATTCCAATAGGGAACAATACGGACAAAGGGCCGCGATCTCTCTACTATTTCAAGGAGGCATACGTGCACCAAGCACCTTCGCCTGAACAGATCCAGTCAATAATGAACCTCGTCGCGGAGGCGCGGGAAAGTTCATCCATACTGGATGATGGCAAACTGCGCGAACTCTTTACCCGAGCACGAGACATACATCAAGGCACTGGGGACGAGCAGCCAGCCCGACTGCTGCAGTACGAGGTGGAAGCTTGGAGCCTCATGCTCCATGAGCAACAGACTCCGGATTCCTCTCAGACATTTGGAGGAATGATGGGATTTACAGACGGGACTCAATGGCCGGACCTTCAAAGCTTTCCTAGGGAGCAGCTTGATCATTTGCAAGAGAGAGCCAGCGCATCTCACAATCCAGCAATCAAAGCGCGATATTACGAGATCTGCTGGGAAAAGCAGGGCAACCACCATCACGGTCGGCTGGCCATAAAAGCCTATCTTGATATCGCAGCGGTTTTGGCCACCTCAACAGATAGCGTCGAAAAATGGGATGTGATTCAAGCCTTATCCCGATCTCTTGTTATCGCCCATCAACTCCATGACAACTATTCTATTAGCGAATCAGTTATTCGGATAATCAAGCAGTTAGAGTTCGAATCGGTGTCCGAGAATCCTCGCTTTGTTATAGAGCTCGCGGAGGCGCTGGTCCATCGGGCCGCAAACTTCCCCAATGCTTTGCAAGTAGCCAAGAACGCATTGGAGGTAGGCATTCGTGTCTTCGACCAGAACCACAACCCAATGCTGGTTCAATCAGCTATCGACGTTCTTATCAAGGTTCACCGTCAGCTTCGAAGTCCTGAGCAGGACATCGTTGACGTGCAGGTACGACGGCTCTTATCGCTCGTTCAGGAAGCAGCTAACAGTGAGACTCACCTTGGCGCAATGCACTTCTATCAGGAAGCACTAATCTATCTCAGCAAACTTCCAAAACACGTGCAGCGTCAATGGAAAGATGACTTGGAGAAGCGTCTGACCGAGCAGGTCCGTTTGAGCGACTCTCAATTTGCGACGTTCAGTACGGAGATCGACATCGACACACCGTCTCTTGACACGTGGCTCGCTACCCTCCAGACGTTGAAACCCGCCGCACGATATGCCTGTCTACGAGATAGCCAACTGCTCGTTCCAGATGTCGACCAGATTCGACGATCCGAGCAGGAGACCAAAGAGGAGATTCCACTACTTCATCTGCTCTCACATCAGCCAATTCAAGATGAACGCATAGCGGACTCCTCAACGACTCCAGAAGACATATTCGAATCTAACGTGGTGCGTAGCTACCAACTACATCTTCAAGTCTACTCCTATCGATTCGATTATCTGATTCACCATCTGCGTCAGAAGAATCGTCTGTCAAAGCGATCATTTGTTAAAATGCTCAACCAAAGTGACATCCTCAATGGAATGGAGCTTGGTCCACTTCAACACGCTTTGACGCGCTATTTTATGCAGGATTATCGGTCAGCTGTCCCACTCCTCATCCTTGAAGCAGAGCGAGCCTTCCGGCACATCGCTAAGCAGCTCGGTGAGTCAATAACCAAGACCTACACCAAAGGCAAGGACCGTAGGACCGGAACAAGCGACTGTCGCAATCTTGATGAACTTCTTGCACTTCCTCAGATGATATCCACACTAGGAGCCAACAATTTCTATTTCCTGCGCCATGTGCTTACAGAACGTCGCGGATTGTCACTTCGTCACGAAACTGCCCATGGAGCACTCGACCCGAAACTCTGCAATGTACGAGTCGCCAATATGCTTTTCTACATCTATCTCTGGTTGACTGGGTTCAAAAAGCAACGGAATGATGGGAGCTCGTTCCAGTGCACCGCGATTTAGAGGACCGCTCCTATCACTTCACTAGAGCGGTTCTCACGGTACATGTCCGGGGACGGCGTAGCCACAGTGGCGATAGTAGGCGGTCAACTCGGCCGACGTCACGCGGTCGAGTGCCGCCCCAAT
>JAABUN010007641.1_pt1 | contig 11513 bp, 10 predicted proteins | sample 5559311 | NCBI WGS metagenome assembly JAABUN01 (sample SAMN10711877, study PRJNA513370) | rock metagenome | isolation source: Antarctica rocks | place: Antarctica: Victoria Land, Siegfried Peak sud | reverse complement strand
CAGGCGCGGTCGCCGCCAGCTCGACGACGATCCGCTGCGCATCGGCCCGGAACTGCTCGAGCGTGAGTCCTGTAGCCGGGGCAGGCAGGAGGGTTGTGGCAACCATCGGCGGCTCCTTGCGGGACGGAATGTGACAATGTCACCCACCAGGGCCGTCGATTATCGGCGCTCGCTGCGCGGCGCACAACCCGATTGTGGCCGCGCGGGGCGGGCCACCCCCGGCACAGCAAAAGATCGGGAGAGCCATATCAAGCGATCATTGACAGCCTGCTCGCCTTCGCGGCGGCGTGGCGCTTCGCCCTCTTCGATCGCCTGGTCGCGGGGGCACAACGGCTGGAAGGGCTGCCGGTCGACGCGCTGCTCGTGGCCGCGCTTGTCCTGCTGCCTGCCCTCACGGCCTACGCCTGGCGGCGCTGGAGAGAGACGCGGCGCGCGCTGGACGACCGGCTCCGGGCCGAGGCGGCGTTGGGTGCCAGCGAGGCGCGGCTGCGGCTGCTCACGCGGCAGCTGCCCGCCTTCCTCTGGACGACCGACGCGGACCTGCGCCTGACCACGTTCGCGGGCGGCGGCTTCCGCCGCGGCGGCATCGACCCGCGCGGGCGCGTCGGCCTGACGGTGGCGGAATTCTTCGGGGTCGCCGACCCGGCCTTCGCGCCGCTCGCCGCCCACCGGCGCGCCCTAGATGGCGACCCTGCCGAGTATCCCTTGCACCGCGACGGGCGGGTGTACGAGGTGCGGGTCGAGCCACTGCGCGACGCCGCCGGGGCGACCGTCGGCACCCTGGGGCTCGGCGTCGATGTGACCGAGCGCGTGCAGGCTACCGCAGCGCTGCGGGACAGCGAGGCGCGCTTCCGGGCGATCTTCGATAGGGCCGCGATCGGCATCGCGCTAGCCGATCGGGGGCGACGGCTCCTCGCTTGCAACCCGGCTTACGAGCGGTTCACCGGCTACGGGGAGGGCGAACTGCGCGGACGGCCCTTCCCCACGGTTACCCATCCAGACGACGCGGCTGCGGATCTGGCTCTCTACCGTGAGCTCATCGTTGGCGCGCGCGAGTACTACCAGATTGAGAAGCGCTACGTGCGTAGCGATGGCCAGCTCTCCTGGGGTCGGCTGACGGTCTCACTGGTCCCCGCCGACGACGGGACACCGCAGTATTGTGTGGGTATGGTCGAGGACATCACGGCGCGTAAGACAGCCGAGAGGGAGCGCCGCGAAGCCGAATATCGCCTGGGTGCGAGCCGGGAGCACAGCGCGCGCCAGGAGCTTGAGATCCGCTGGCATCATTCCGGATTGAGCCCTCGCGAGCGGCGCGTGGTCGAGCTCGTCGCATGCGGGCACACCAACGCGGAGATCGGTAGGCTCCTCTATATCCAACCCGTCACTGTTAAGACGCACATCCACAATGCCAGCCAGAAATTGGGCCTGACGTCGGGGGGGAGGGAGGCAGTTCTCGATGCCGCACGACAGCGTGGTTTGCTTGCTCCGGAGGAGGCGAGTGTACACCAGCCCGCAACGCCGCATACGACAGAATGTCTCGGGACAGACGCTGCGGGGATTGACCCAAGCGGGGGCGGTAAGTAGGGCGAGGGATTCACGGCATCGTCTTCCCCTAACGCATACCGGACCTTCCGAGATTCGCACGACCGGGTGGGGCCGGTATCCGCTCGCCCCATAGCACAGCGGGCACTACTCATAGGGGGGGCTATCCCTCAGCAGGAGGGGTATGCCAGTCAATAGTTGGGAGTTAATCAACCCCTAAAATCCCTCTCCAATGACAACCGACCAGCTTGTTCCTGAACTGTTCGTGCCTCGTTGCGAGGTTGCCCTCTTCTCTACCTGCGGTTGAACTGATCTCCCCGCTCCGGATGATAGCTTCTCATCTGTGGTGTCCTCTACGCTGTGGTCACTGCGGCACGCCCGCTTTCTTGTCCCCGTGTCGATACGCCGCAGCTCGGCCCTCCGATGCCGGTAACCCAGGAGGCAGCCTATTGAGTGCTGGAGCGTCGCCGCAAGCGTAAGACCGATGGGTATCCGGGTAGGTAGCGACGAGGATGCATGGACACGCCATGTAAAAGGAGACTATTCGATGAAGGCGATGCTCAGAATGTCATGGCACAAACTGGTGCTGGCAACGCTGCTGGTGCTGCCGCTCGCGGTCGCCGCCCCCCTCTCGGGGCTACCCGCATTCGGGGCACAAGCGACCGGGGGCTCGTGCTACAAGGGTGATTATGGCGACGGCTGGGATCATTGGGTCTACATGCGCAGCTATGTCGTTGCCTATGGTGGCCCGTACAATTATGCCAACGACCACGATCACTACGACTACTTCGGACAGCGGGGACCATTGCACACCGACTTCACCAACTGCACCTAGCAGTAATCGCTGACACGGGGCGCGGGCGATCGCCCGCGCCCCGTGTCGATCCGCTCAGTGATTCACCGCCAGCCCCGATGCCTCGCCAGCCGACGGTTGTCGGTGACGGCCGTCACCGGCGAAGAACAGGTACGCTTCCTCCAGCGAGGGCACGACCGGCATGGCCTGCGGGTGCGGGCGGGTGGTAGCGACGAGGCGGGCCTCAACCTCCTCGCCCCGCCGGATAGCCGCGCTCACCTGGTGCGTCACGCGCATCTCCTCGAACTCGGCGGCCGGCATCGTCAAGGCCCAGGTCGTGTCCACCGCGTCGGCGAGTAAGCCGGCGGGGGTCCCGGACCAGACGACATGACCGCCGATGAGCAGCGCCAGGTCGGTCGCGGCGACCTCGATGTCGGCGATGATGTGCGTGGAGAGGATCACCAGGCGGTCCTCGCCCACGGCGGCCAACGTCTCCCGGAAGCGCATGCGCTCGGCCGGATCCAGGCCGACGGTCGGCTCATCTAGCACCAGCAGGCGCGGCTCGGTCAGCAGCGCCTGGGCGATGCCGACACGGCGGATCATGCCGCCCGAGAAGCCGCGCAGGTGCCGTTCGGCCTCATCCTGCAACCGCACTATCGCCAAGACGGCTTCCACGCGGCGACGCAAGACCGCCCCCGTCAGCCCCTTGAGCTCACCGATGTAGCGCAAAAATTCCGAGGCGGTCAGTTGAGGATAGACATTAAAATCCTGCGGGAGATAGCCCAGCGTCTGGCGCAACGCCTGGGGCCGACGCGTGATGTCTCGACCATCCCACGTCACCGTGCCGCTGGTAGGCGCGAGCAGCGTCGCCAGGATGCGCAGCAAAGTCGTCTTGCCCGCCCCATTCGGACCCACTAGGCCCACGACACCGGGACCTAAGCGGAGCGAGACGTCGTGGAGCGCCCAATGCCCTCGCCGGTATCGCTTGCCCACAGCATCGATCACGAGTTCTGTCACCCCCTCACCCCCTCTGTTCATACGGCGGGATCACACCAGCGACCGACTGGAGCGACGGCATTGCGGTCGGGTCGCCCCGTCGCGCATGTTATCGGTCGCGATGCCACGCTGGCATCGACCCTACGTGTTGCCCTGCCTCCGCCCGGCGACACCGGCGATGAGGATACCGACCAGCGCCACGGTCAGGCTCAAGAAGAGCGCCCGATTCCAGAGGAAGACCGCCGGCAGGCGCGGCGGCACATCTTCGCGGACTATCTGGACAATGCGCATCTTGATCTCCTCGGGCAGGCGTCGCGGGTCGTAGCCCACCCGTCTCGTCTCCTCGGAGGCCAGATCGGCGGCGGCGGGGTTGATGTAGTGTGCACCTAGCCGACTCTGGGCGCCGAGGCCCGTCACGTCGAGCGCCGCAGGCCAATTGCTGACGAACAGCGGCAGGAGAAGCCAGAGCGCGAGCACACTCAATGACGAGGCCACGCGCCCGCCGGGTATCAAGGTGCCGACCGCCAGCGTGAGCGCGGCACCGAACAGCACCGGCACCACGACGAGCAACGCCCAGCCGATCAGGTAGGGGCGGCCACCTAACGCCGGAAAATAGCTCTCCCCGAGGAAGAACGGCGGGTCGGGCCAGTCGTCGAACCGATCGGTCAGCAGGGCGGCCAGCAGTCCGATAGCGGCCAGGCCAAGCAGCGCTGCGACGGCGGCGAGATACTTCCCGAGGACATACGCCGTAGTCGACACCGGAGTGCTCAACACCACGCCGTCGAGGCGGTGTTCGCCATCGCGGCGGATCTGACCACCGGTGATGAAAGCGAGGAGCAGTGTGACCAGCATGGCGATGAAAACGAAGTGATTCCAAACGCCCCAAGGTGTCTGGCGAACCATCGATGCCTGCAATGCCCCTAGCAGTGCGATGATGAGAGCGGCGGCCCACAACCCGCGCCCGCGCCACTGCAGAATTAACTCAAGCCGGGCGACCGTTAAAAGTGCTCCCATCCCGTATCCCTCCTCACCGTGCACCATCGTAGGAATAGCGGCGGATCTATCCCGAGCGCCGCGCGATACTCAGGTTCCATCGCGATCGAGCGCAATCGGGCACGACCAGGCGGGGCCGTGCATGAGGGTCAGCAGCAGGAGCAGGGCACCGAATACGGCGGCGAGCAGGTGAAGAGTCAACGTGGCGGTATCCTGTGGCAGGAGGAAGATTCCTGTCGGGCGGAAGGTCGCAGCGGCGACCAAGAGCAGCCACGGGACCCCGCCGATCAGGGCGGCGGGGCGGGCACCCCAGCGCAGCGCGATGGGGAGCGAGATACCGGTGAGCAGGAGCAGCGGCCCGAGCCAAGCGGCGAGCAGGGCGGCGAAAGGTGCCCAGCCAGCGATCGCTAGACCGATCGTCTCCACCAACCCGAGCAGACAATCGAAGCCGATAATGGCCAGGGCTAGCCCGGTGAGGGCTTCCGCCGCCACGACAGGGCTGCTCGCCTCTACCTCGCGCAGGCCCCGGTGCGGCGCGCGGAGCGCGTGGGCCAAGCCAAGCACCGCCGTCAAAGGCACCACGAGGACGAGCGGGGGCCAGCTCGCCGCACCGCTGGCGTGGAGCGGGAAAGCACTCGCCCCCGCGAGGGCCAGGAGCACTATCCCCGCTATCCAGAAAGACGGGCCGAGGAGGCGCATCCGCCAGCAGGCGATCCGAACTATCCGGAAGCCGCGACGACGCCAGGGGGCACTCGCCTCCGCCGCTGTCGCGCGCGCGCTGGGCTCCTCGGCCAATAGGCGTGCCACGAGCCGATCGGTATCCTCCGGCGTGGGCCGGGGGACTGGCCGCCGGGTGTAACGTCCGGCGACCTCACGGAAGTACGGGGGATGTTCCTCATCCCCCTCGGGGGGCACGACGTGCGGGGATTGCATGGGCCAGGGCTCCTCGTTCAAAGTCGTCGCGCTGCGCCATCGGCCCGAGCATCACCCTCGGTCGCACTATCCGGTTGCAGCAGCGCGCGCAGTCGGCGCAGCGCCGTGAAGGTGCGACTCTTCACAGTACCGACTGGCAGCCCGAGCACGGCGGCGACCTGTTCCACGGGCAACTCCTGGCCGTATCGTAGGCTGAGCACCTCGCGATGCTCAAAGGTCAGCGCGGCGAGGGCGCGTCCGATGCCGTCACGCCCCTCGAGTCGCTCGAGCCACTCGGCGGGATCGGCGGCATCTGTCCGCGCACTCGCTCCCTCGTTCCACGCTACGGTGCGACGATAGGCGGCGCTCTCCCAGTGATTGCGCGCCAAGTTGCGCGCGATGGTGCAGAGCCAGGGGACGAACGGACGCGGATAACGGTATGCGTGCGCCTCGCGGACCAGCCGCAGGAACGTTTCTTGGACCAGATCCTCGGCCAGGCAACGATCGCCGGTCAGCCGATAGAGGTGCGCGAGGAGCGGGGCATGATGGCGCCGCACCAACGCCTCTAAGGCGCCCGCGCTGCCCGCTTGCCACTCCCGGAACAACTCCTCATCTGTCACAGCGCTACCGCTTTCATATCGGGAACGACCGGCGGGATACCAGAGGCTAGGGTTCTACAGAGAAGTACAAGATAGTCCGTATTCAGGTTCACCTCATGGGGTGCTTTTTTACTGCGTTTATTCGACGAGAAGTAGCCCATCCGGCGCGGTAACAAGGCCTACGAGTAGCAGTGGAACGGAAACGTACGCGAGCGAACGCGCGGCAGCGATCTACCGCGTCACGGCGTCCGGGACGGTCGGATCGTGCAGCGGGCGCAACGCCCCTCGCGCCAAGGGTTCGGCGAGCGCGAAGGTGTAGCGGCCGAGCAGGTTGCTGTGGTCGTAGCCCAGCGGTGAGAGGCGCGCGAGGTCTTCCGGGTTGACGGGGACACCCGCGGCGCGCAAGTGCTCCAGCGCCACGCCCAGGTAGCGCGTGTTCCAGAGCACCAGTACGTTGACCACCAACCCGAGCGCCCCGAGTCGGTCCTCCTGCCCCTCGCGGTAGCGCTGGCGGAGCGCCCCTTTCAGCCCGTGGAAGGTCGCGCGTGCCAGGCTGTGCCGACTCTCCCCACGGTTGAGTTGCACCAGGATGCGCCGGCGGTATGCCTCGTCGTCGATGTAGGCCAGCAAGTAGCGGGTCTTGGCGATGCGCCCGAGCTCGCCGAGCGCCCGGGCGAGGGTCGCGGGTCGGCCACCGGCCTGCAACGCGCGCAGCAGCTCGGAGGCGCTGACGGTGCCCAGCGCGAGCGACCGGCCACCCGCTAGGAGATCGTCCCACTGCGCCGCGATCACGGCGGCGTTGATCCGGTGGCGTGCCACATCGTCGAGCGCGCCGTAGTCGGCCTGCGGATCGAGCCGCCAGAAGCGGGCGTCGCCGAGGTCGGCCAGCCGGGGACTGAACTGGTAGCCGAGCAGCCAGAACAGGCCGAAGACGATGTCGGAGTAGCCGGCCGTGTCGGCCATCAGCTCGACCGGGCGCAGGATCGTCTGCTGCTCCAGCAGGCCGTCGAGGATATACAGCGAGTCCCGCAGGGTGCCGGGGATGACGATGCCGTGGAAGCCGGTGAACTGGTCGGCGGTGAAGTTGTCGTAGGTGACGCCCCGTCCGATCCCGAAATACTTGGGGTTGGGGCCGGCGTTGAGCGTGCGCACCGGCACGACGAAGCGCAGCCCGTCGGCCGAGGCGACCTCCCCGCCGCCCCAGGCCCGCGCCAGCGGGACCCCCGCCTGCTAGGCAACCAGCCGGGCGTTCGCCGCGATCAACGTCTCGGCGCGCACGTAGTTCTGCTGCACCCAAGCGAGGCGACCGCGCGTGAGCCCCGGCACGTCCGCGCGCGTGAGCGGCTCCAGGCCGACGTTGCAGGCCTCGGCGAGCAGGACCGCGCAGACGCTCGTCGCCAGGTCCGCCGCCCGCGCCCGCCCCTCGCTCAGGTGCGTGAACTCCTCGGCGAAGCCGGTCCAGGCCTGCACCTCCAGCAGCACCTCGGGTAGATCGGCCCGCGGCAGCAGCGCGGCGACCCGCGCGCGCAGGGTCATGAGGCTCGCCGGCTCCGCCAGCCGATCCAGGCCCGTCAGCACCAGGTGGTCGCGGTCGGCGCCGCGCTCGACGCGCACGGCGGCGTTGTCCGGGAGCCGGGCGGCGACCCGGCGATAGGCCGTGTCGAGCTGCTCGCCCAGCGCGGCCAGCTCCGCCTGCGGGTCCGGTGCCCGCCCCAACATCCGCAGGATCTGCGGGCGGGCCGCCGCCCAGGCGGCACCGGCGAGGAGCTTCGCGCGGGGATCACCCCAGCGCGCGCTCGGGGCTACGAAGCGATCGCGCCGGCGCAGGGCGGCGTGCGCCTGCTCGAGCACACAGAGCGTGTAGGCCCGCCGGTCGATCGCGTGGTCGGGGCCGATGACGCGCCGCCGCCAGGCGGGCGTGACGACGCCGAGCGGCGCGTCGCTCAGATCGGGCGCGCGCCGCCGTTCCAACTCAGCGAGGAAGCGCAACGCCTCCAACACCGGCTGTCCGGCGGGCGTACCCTCGAAGGTGATGGTGCCGAACAGGGCTGGCAGGAAGCGGCGGGCGGTGGGGTAGCGCGTCAGGAGTGCCTGCTGGCCGCCCTCGCCGGGCGGGCGGGCCAGCGCGTCCACCGTGGCCACCGCTGCCGCCAGATCCTCCTGCGCGATGCGCGCGAACACCGCAGCGCGGACTTCGGGGTCGCGGTGGCGTGGCTCGAGGAGGATCGCGCAGGCTTCGCGCAGTTGCAACGCCGCCGCGTCCAGGTCGCGCAGCGTCCGCAGACGCGCCTGCCGCTCACTGCGCGCCGCGCCGCGGAGCAGGTCGGCGAGGAGTAGATCCAGCAGGTCGAGCGCATCGTCTTGCGCGGTCGACTCCAGGAGCCGGGCGAAGGCGAGGAGGGTGGCGACCCGGCGCTCCGGCGGCATGCGGGCGATGGTCTGCGTCTTGGCGGCGGCGGCATGGCGGGCGAGCGCCTGCACGCGGCCAGGTGGGACGGCGGTGAGATCAAGCGGGCCGACACCCAGGGCGCGCACCTCCGCCAACCGTTTGAGGGCCGCGACCAACGCGGCGGCGCTGACGCGCGTCGGGGCCTGCCGCAACCGATCGAGGGGCGTCTGCCGCGCGCCCTCCGGCACGACCAACAGCGCTTCCAGCCGGGCGTGTTGCGCCGCATCGGGCACCTGGGCGAGCCGGTGCCAGAGCCGTGCGGCGGTGCGGTCGCGCACGCCGGCCACGAGACGCGCCAGGGTCGTCACGCCCGGCAGGAGCACCTTGCGCTCGACCAGTCGGGCCGTGGTCAGGTCGAAGAGGACGCTGGGGCGCTCGGCACCGGCCCAGGCCCGCGCGTAGAGCCAGCGGACCAGCCGGAAGTGCTCGGGCTGGTCGGCGAAGTCACGATAGCCCTGGTGTTGGCGAATCTCGCCCGCATGCTCCCGCCAGGTCGTCGGCCGCGCACCGTAGCGCGCCAGACAGGTCGGGTCGGCGATGTCGAGCTGCGCGGCCAGATGGGCGACGACGCCGGGCGGCACGTCCGTCGGGTCGGTCAGGAATGTCCCGAGGAAGCGCACCGTCGCGAGCTGGAGGGCGAACCCCAATCGATTGTGCTCGCCGCGCCGATCGGCCAGCAGCCGCCGGTCGGCGTCGTCGAGGTGGAAGTAGCGCGCGAGCTGGGCGGCTGCCGGTTCACCGACGTAGCGGCCGTACCGCTGGGCCTGCTCGTCGGTCAGCAAGGCGACCGGCATGGCACGCCTCCCCCCACCATGCGCCCGCTGCCCACCGCGGCACGGACGCGTGCCAGTATATCCGCTAAGTGGTATTAGCGGACATACGACCGCCCAGGATGGCCGATCGATGTCTGCTAATACGCCCGCTACCCTCCTCCGGCAATGTCTGCTAACATTTCGTTGATGACGAGGAGGGCGGGAGTGGCGAAGCGCGCGGGCAATCCGACGCTGTCGGCCGGGGGCCAGGCGGCCCTCGCCGCGTACGCGCACGCCCTCCACCACGAGCAGGATCTGCGCGCCGACACGCGGCGCAATTACCTGAGCGATCTCCGGCAGTTCGCCGCGTGGTGCGAAGGGGCGTGGGGCGACGGGCAGGGGGACGCCGAGCGCTTCGCGCCGGCCGCCGTGACGACGCCCACCATCACCGCCTACCGCGCGCACCTCCAGGCGGTCGTCCGCCTCGCGCCGGCGACGATCAACCGCCACCTCGTCAGCCTCAAGCGCTACTGCGCCTGGGCCTGCGACCGGGGCCTCGTCGCCCTCGACCCGGCCCGGCCGGTGAAGCTGATCCCGCGCGTGCCCGCCCCGCCCCGCCACCTCAGCGACAAGGAAGAGGCCGCGCTGCTCGCGGCGGTCACGGCGCATGGCACCCCGCGCGACCGGACCCTCCTGGTCACGGCGCTGCACACCGGGCTGCGCGCCGAGGAATTGTGCAACCTGCAACGGGCGGACCTGACCATCGCCGCGCGCAGCGGCCAGGTCACGGTGTACGGGAAGCGGAATAAGTACCGGGAGGTCCCGCTCAACAGCACCGCGCGGGAGGTCCTCCGCGCCTGGCTGGCGACGCTGCCGCCGGACGCGGCCTGCCTGTTCCCCTCCAAGAAGGGCGGCGGGGCGCTCACCGCGCGGGCACTCGGGTACCTGCTCACGAAGTACGCGACGCTGGCGCGGGTCGCCGACGTCAGCCCGCACGACCTGCGGCACCGCTTCGGCTACCGCATGGCCAAGACCGTCCCGCTCCATCGGCTCGCCCAGATCATGGGCCACGATTCCCTCGATACGACCCGCCTCTATGTCGGGGGGACGAGACAAGACCTGCAACAAGCCGTCGAGGAGATCGCCTGGGCGTGATCGGCGCGCGCGCTAGCGTACGTTTCCGTTCCACTGCTACTCGTGGGCCTTGTTTCCCTCGTGCCCAGGCCAGTGCCTCGGCCCAACCTTCCGGCGTGTTCGGGATCGTCCGCGTCCCGAGCGGCCGCCCCTCGTCATCCAGGGCCACCAGAACGTGGACCCGTTTGTGCGTGTCGACGCCGAGCTGCATGTCGCCTCCTTGCCTGCTGCCTGCCGGATTTCGCAACGCACGCCGGCGGCGACATGTCTGTATCGAGTACGCGACACGCTCCCGTCCAGTCTGCCGACCAGGTGCTGTTGTGCGGGAGCGAGCGACATCTCACGTTCAAGCGTCAGTGCGCAGACAGTACCAGAGTCAGCCCGCTCCCACTCCTACCCTCATATACTGTCGGTACGTTCCAGGGCGGCGGTGAGGGCGGCTCCACCCTTGCGGCGCGGACCGCGCATGTTAGAGTGCCCCCCGCCGCCCGGGGCGGGCCCGAGTCTGCACCATATCCTGTGGCGTCGACCACGCATCATGAGGGTAGACCGTTAGGACCGCCGGGACGCACGACGAGCGAGCGATACACGGCGGGGGGGCACATGCGACAGGTAGACGTGCGACCGGACTACCATCTCTTCGTCGGGGCCGACATCGCCGCGGCCAGCGTGACCGTGGCGTGGCAAGTACCGGGGGCGGCGGTGAGCCGCCCGATCACGATCGAGCAGACCCCGGCAGGCTTCGCCGCGCTACGGCAGCGGCTGCTCGCCACTGGTGAGGCACCCGCCACGATCCTGGTCGTGATGGAGGCGACCGGGTCCTACTGGCTGGCGCTGGCACAGGCGCTCGCCGAGCACGGCTTCGCGGTCAGCGTGATCAACCCGCTGCAGGCGCACCACTTCGCCAAGGCCCTGCTCCGCCGGGCGAAGACCGATGCGATCGACGCGCAGACCCTCGCGCAGTTGGCCGCGATGTTGCAGCCCTCACCCTGGACCCCGCCGCCGGCGATCTACGAGGAACTGCGGCAGCGCCTGACGCAGCGGGACGCCCTCCTCGCGCTGCGCCAGCAGGTCCGCAACCAGCGACACGCCCTGCTCCACGGGCCGACGGTGGTCCTGAGCGTCCAGGCGCGGATGGAGGACCTGATCGACACCCTGACCGCCCAGATCGCCGCGGTCGAGGCGGAACTGGCCGCGGTGGCGGACCAGGACACGGCTGGACTTGATCCGGTTCCACGGACGGGTCACCATTAGGCGGCGGCTGTTTGGCGGTACCTCTCCTCATACTCGAGCGGGCTGCGGTAGCTGAGAGTGGAGTGGCGCCGACGGCGGTTATACCACAC
>JAABUN010007640.1_pt1 | contig 11513 bp, 8 predicted proteins | sample 5559311 | NCBI WGS metagenome assembly JAABUN01 (sample SAMN10711877, study PRJNA513370) | rock metagenome | isolation source: Antarctica rocks | place: Antarctica: Victoria Land, Siegfried Peak sud | reverse complement strand
GATCCTCGTCGCCGGTGATGCCCCGGTCGCGGTCGGGACGATCCGGGTCCGTACCTCGATTTGTCTCCATGATCGACCTTTCCCCGCATCCTTGACGGTGCAAACGGGCGCCCTGGCCGGTGCAAACAAGTCCCCAGCCCGCAGGCCGGCCGGCGACGTCGGCCGCGGCGCATGGTCCGACTGCTCGCGCTTGTGTGTAAAGTCACGATCGCGCACGCGCCATCCGCTCGCTGTGGAGTGATTGCGAGCCGCAAACGACGACGGAGCGGGCTCATCCCGCGGTAGCCAGAGGAGGACGTCTTGAAGTCGTTGAAGCGCAAGGCTGCAGGGGGTTTCGCGTTCTTGACGAGGACGCGACGTCGTGTGATGTCGTTCGGCTTGGCCTTGCTGGTTTTGGCCATCGGGTCGGCGGTGGCGGTGGCGCAGTCGGGTTCTGCGTCACCCAACGCCTTCGGAAAGCCGACTGCGGAAGTGCCGAATCCAGGCGACAACGTCACCGCGGTGCGCACCACGCGTCCTCAGGGCTATAGCGAGCAGACGCGCTCGGAGGTCCTCGCTCGCAACGGCATCGCCGCCACCAGTCAACCGCTGATGACCGCGACGGCCGAGCGCATCCTCATGGACGGCGGCAACGCGATCGACGCGGCGGTCGCGGCCGCAGCGACGGCTGGCGTTGTCGAGCCGATGGCCACCGGCCTCGGCGGCGACATGTTCGCTCTCGTGTGGTCGGCGCGGGATAAGAAGCTCTACGGCATGGAGTCCAGCGGCTGGGCGCCTAAAAAGTGGACGCCCGAGTACTTCAAGGACACGCTGAAGGTCGATCAGGTGCCCGCGAGCGGGATCAACTCGGTCACCGTTCCCGGCAGCGTCGCGGGCTGGGACGCGATCCTCAAGCGGTTCGGCACCATGGGCTTCAAGCAGGTCCTGGAACCTGCCCGCGCGTACGCGGAGGAAGGTTTCCCGGTCCACGAGCGCGTTGCGCACGACTGGAGGACCCTGGCCGACAACCTGAGGAAAGATCCTGACACGGCGCGCACCTTCCTGCCCGGCAACAAGCCGCCGCAGATGTACAGCACGTTTCGCAATCCCGACCTTGCCAAGACGCTTCGTCAGATCCAGCGGGGCGGGCGCGACGCCTTCTACAAGGGCCCGATCGCCCGGGCGATGGTGCGCAAGTCCAAGGCCGCGGGTGGCGTCATGGAGTTCGATGACCTCGCGAGGTTCGCCGAGACCAAGGGCGGCAAGCTGGTAAAGCCGATCTCGGTCGACTACCACGGCTACGACATCAACCAGCTGCCTCCGCCGGGGCAGGGCTTCGCCGCGCTCGAGATACTCAACATCCTCGACGTCTGCGCGCCCAAGGTGGGCTTCAACCTCGCCGACCTCGGGCCGAGGGATCCGAAGTACTGGCACTTCCTGCTGGAAGCCAAGAAGCTCGCCTACTCGGACCTCCTTCGCCACAACGCCGATCCGGCCTCCGGGAAGGTGCCGCTCGACCGGCTGCTGTCGAAGCGATATGCGGCGACCCTGTGCGACAAGATTGACCCGAGTCGAGCGCGGCCGGCCGAGGTTCAAGGCAACAGCCCGGGAGGCACGGTCTACCTGACGGTGGGCGACCGCTGGGGCAACATGGTGTCGTTCGTCGACAGCATCTCGGGCTTCTTCGGCTCCTACGTGACTGTCCCGGGCCAGGGGTTCATCCTGAACAACCGGGGAGCGAACTTCACGCTCGAGGAAGGACATCCCAACCAGGTGGCTCCGCGCAAGCGGCCGTTCATCACGATCACCGCCGGGTTCATCACCAAGGACGGCAAGCCGCTGATGGCTTTCGGGAATAAGGGCGGCACCACTCAACCCCAGGCCCAGGCCCAGCATGTCATCAACATGATCGATCTGGGGATGAACGTCCAAGCTACGGCTGACGCCGCCCGCTTCGACCACGACCAGTTGAGCGACGTCGCGGGGTTGGACACGGAACTGCTCGAACTCGTGGGCCCACAGCTGAGTGAGCTGGGACACAAGGTGGCGCTCGCCCGCGGCCAATCCGGCGTCTACCAGGGGCTCCTGTTCGAACGGGACCCGAGCGCACGAGCGGCGCGGATGCCGCCGCGCGGCACACCGTGTTGTGTAGGCGCGCAGGAAACGAACCGCGGCAGGAGCAAGCTCTTCGAGCAGCCGCTGAACGGTGTCTTCCGGGCCGGGTCGGATTCGCGGCAGGACGGACACGCCGGCGGCTGGTAGACGACAGCCCTGAGTGCGGTGAACATCAAGCGCCTCCGGGACGGCTCACGCCGATCGGGGGCGCTTGTGCGCTCTCGAGCAGGGTGTCGCAAACCCGTACGCCGCCCGCCCGGCGGCGCGCTCGTGGCTCACCGCGGGGAAAAAGAGAAGACCCAGCTGTTGAGCCGGTTCGCTCGACAAGACGTCATAATCTCTGTTATCGAGCGCAAGCGCAAGGGGCCGGCACGGTCCTTGTTTTGGGGTCAGTCGGTCAGGAGGCGAGGCAGCCGCCGGCTACGCGCCTCCGCGCCCCACGTGGCGAGTCCAGGTGTCGATTCCCACCATGGACGGCTCTCTGCTGTGGCCAGGATTTCGGCCGCGCAGCTCGGAGACGTGTCGCACGGCGTCGAGGCCCTTTGGCGGCGGTGTTCGACGTCCACGGCTCGTGGTCCGGGCCCGTGCTGGTTCCAGCAGCCGGTCACGGAGCGCTCAGGGCTTGGCCGTTTTTGCGGGCGCCGCACCGCCGTGCGCGCCTCATCGCCGCGTCCTCCACATGGGCGTGCGGAGTGGTGCTCGTATCAACGGCGACGCCGACCGAGAGTAGCCATCGGCGTGCCCGCCGCCTTCGTCCTCCTCATCGACGCTGGGGCAAGGTGCGTTCTGGCTGCCCGACGGCGGGGACGGACCGTAACTTTGCGCGACAGTCGCGGGCGAGCGACGAAGGCGGCGGTTCGCGCTGATCTTTAGATCCGACCACCTGTACTCACCTACGGTGCGGACGGGTGATCGGAACTGAAGATCAGGTCGATCCCGCCCTACGACGCCATTTCTCGAGCTGTATCCTTCCGACTGCCGGAGGGATACAGCAGCCCCAGGAGGCGCTCGCAAAGCAGCTTAGGACGATCAGAGGGGACGACGACACCGGCCGGCGCGGCATAGCCAGGGTTCCGCGAAATGCCCTTCGAAAAGGCGTGCGGTGGAGTGCTCCGGTGGAGGGAGATACGGCAGTCGCGCGCCAATCTTCGCTGAGGCGGCTGCGACCGATGCGCGGGCGGTGAGGCGCGGACGCTGCCGCCTGAGCCGTTGAAGAGCAGGGCCGCGCCGACACTGCTCGAAGCCTAGGTTGGGCGTTCATAGGTAAGGTCGGTTCAATGCGTGGATGTCTGCGCTGATGCTCGACCGGGATCTTCTGAAGTCCGGCGGGCGAGGCGACAGAACCGCGAGCTCGGTGGCCAGAGCGCTGACGCTCACGTCGCTCCGTCAACTGGATGGGCGCCGGAAAGGGCAGCTCGTCCAATTCCTGAGCGAGGCGCAACTGATCGGCGCGAGCTTTCGACCAATGGACGGCATCGACTCCGTTTTCGCCGTCTCGTCGCCCATCACACTCGAGGGGGCTGATCTCCGCGGTGCTGTCTTTGCTGGCCTCTCGTTGTTTGCAGCCGACCTCTCGGACACCGACCTCCGAAACGCACACTTCGACGACGCGCAACTGAAGTTTGTTGATCTTCAGGGTGCGAATCTACGTGACGCGTCCTTCGACCGTGCGTCGCTGGAGTCCGTCTACTTCTTTGCGGCCCGCTTGGATCGAGCGTCCTTCCAAGAAACTACCCTGACGGTTGGAGAACTTGCTGAAACCGCCTCCACGGTTGCCCTCGCGCGTTATTCGTGGAAAGGACACTGGCTTCGACGCTCGATAACAGGCAATACGTCCCCAAGACGTGACATCGCGGACAGAAGTGGTGTTGTAGACCCCTCGCTCCCAGTTGACGGCGTTGGCGGTGGACACGCGGGGTTCTTGACCACGCCGACGCACCCACAGCTTGCGATCACGTGCGCGACCGGACCCATTCCGAAGCCACCGATGTAGGTGGCGGGTATGCGATGTTGCCGAGAGCCGGCCACACGTTGCGTCCTACCCCTGTTCGAGCCGCACGCTGCAGGAGGGATGCCATCGCAGAGGACGCGCAGCCGAGTCGCGAGCGCAAGCGTGCCGACGAGCGCCGCTGAATGCTTCACGTGCGCACGGCGAGGATGCTTATCGAGGCTCGTGCGGATCAGCCGATCCCTGCCGTGACGGCGCTCCGGCCGGTTGGGGTAGGACCAGCGGACCGGCGAGGGTGAGGAAGTGCACGCCCTCGTGGGGCTGAGCGACGGGCTGAGCGCCGGCGCCAACACCCCGGCGCCGACGACGGCGAGCGCGAGCGCCAGCGCTCCCATGAGGCGTGGGTGCGACACGACGAACTAGGTCAAAACGGCGCCCCAATCCTCTCCTCCCGTCTGCTGGGAGCTGGCGGGTGTGGCGCGGCACGCACCGGGGAAGGCCGACGGCGTGCGGCTGCTGCTGATCCTGATCGCCCTCGTCATCGCCGTGGTGGTGGCCGACGTGCTGATCGGCCGCGAGGCGGAGGACCGCGCGACCCAGGCGCTGCGCGAGGAGCTCACGGCACGGACTGGCGCGGAGCCCGATCGCGTCGCAGTCGAGTTGGAGGGCTGGCTGGCCGGCTTACGCCTGCTCACCGGCCCCGCCCCCGACGCCACCGCCACCGTCCGCGGGCTCAAGCTGCCGGACACGGCGGGAGCGCTGACGCGCTTGCAGGTCGACCTCGACGGAGTTCGAGCGGACGCGAGCGAGGTGCTCAACGGAGCCCCGGAGGGCCAACTGCCGTTCAGCGCGCAGTCGGGCGCCTTCCGCGCCGTCCTCGGTGAGGACGACCTCAACCGGGTCCTCGGTGCCTCACAGCTCTTCGAGCGACTGGAAGTCGAGGAAAGCGGCATCAAGGCCATCCCGGCGGCGGCAGGCAATCGCGAGCCGGTGCCTCTGACCACCGACCTCAGCAGTGGCGCCGGCGGCGGAGATGTCCTGGTGCTGCGCCCGGAGCAGACGGAGGCCACCCGTCAGGCGCTCGGGCCGCTGTTGACCGGCTCGACGCTCACCATCCCGTTCGTACTGCCCGACGCCATGGACCTCCAGGAGATCCAGACCCGGTCGGACCGGCTGATCGGAACGGGTACGGTCGATGTGGAGGCTCTGGTGGCGGGGTCCGGGTCGGGCTGAGCACGGTCTGGGCGAACGGACGTCGGGTGCGTCCCCGCGCGGCGGGAGCGGCGAGCGCTCAGCCGTCGGAACGGGCGGTTGACGTACAACTCGTCCCGCGCGAACCGGACCATGGCACGCCGCCACGGAGGTACTACAAAAGAGGCATTCTGTAATCAGGTTGGCATAGCGCCATTCTGCGCTCAAGTTACACAACATTCCTTATCGAGCGTAAGAACGAATGCTGCGGTCGGCTCTCGACGGTGCTGCCGGAATGCGGCGCGCCACTCACCGCAAGTTCCGGTCAGGTCAGCCGCTCGACGCGACTTCCGCGTCCGATAAGGACTTCGGTGACGAGCGCAGGCTGGAAAAGGCCGTGGCTGATGACGCCGGGGACATCCGCGAGTCGTCTAGCCAGCTTGCTCGCGTCCCCAATGGTTGCGTAGAAGTCCGCAATCAGCCCGCCGTCCGGGCTGGCTGGAGTCTCTCGGAACTTCAAGGTCTCGAGGACACGCGCGGTTGCTTCCGCGCCGAAGCGGAGCACTTCGACAGGAACTGGTGGCGCGAGAGCCGCGACGAGTTTGTTCGATGAGGCGATCACGATGAAGCGGTCGGCCGCCGCGGCGAGGATTTTCTCTCGCGTGTGCGCGCCGCCGCCGCCCTTGATGAGCCAAAAGTAGGGATCGATCTGGTCAGCGCCGTCGATCGTGACGTCGAGGCGATCGAGCTGGTCAAATGGCTCCACGGAGAGACCGTGCGCGCGCGCCGCTTGCTCAGTCGCCGGACTACTCGCCACGCACCGGATTCGGAGCCGGCGTCGGGCAAGCGCCGGAAGCAAATGAGCCACGGTCGAGCCTGTGCCAAGCCCGACACGCGCTCCGTCCTCGACTAGTTGTGCGGCGTATTCAGCCGCCACCCGCTTTTCCATGTCGCGCGCGTTTCCGTCGCTTGGTTCTCGCGGGGCGTGCTGACGGTTTCTTCGGCTCAAGCTCACGTCAATCGGGTGGCGTCCACGCGACCTGGCCTCGATGCGCAGAAGCGGCGCGCCGCCAGCGAGGCTCAGCATCCAAGCGCGCGGCCATCATTGCACGGCGATGATGCCGCAAGCCCCCCTACTTCGATCCGACGGGCACGTGCTGGTGGCGTGGGCACGGCAAGCTCAACGTTGATGCCCGGCCATGAGGTAATCCTTCGCTTCCCGGGCTGAGCCTCGAAAGGCCGACCGAAAACCGCTGTATCCGCCGTCGGTCTATTGCTTGGGATGGTCGGCGTGGTTCGGTTTCGCGGGCAACCAACCGCCGTGGTGCAGCTCCGTGAGACCGCTGGGTCCCTCGTGGCATGAATCCTCGCGCTCGTGGGTCGGGTCGTACCGGCAAGCGAAGCGGAGCGGTGTCTTGCTGTGAGTGACAGAGTACGGATCGTCAAGGTTCTGCGATGGCTGCGTTACATGTCCGCGACGGCGCCGCCGTGGGCGCGCGATAAGAGCCGAGCGGCGCGGATCTCTGCCCCGGGCTTACGCCAAGCCGAGCGGGATTTCGCCACATCGTTTTCGCACGCGCCGATCGGCATGGCCCTGGTGGGCCCGACGGGACGCTATCTGCGCGTCAACGCGGCGCTGTGCGACTTGGTTGGATATTCGGAGACGGAGTTGTTGGAGATGGGATTTCAGGACATCACACATCCCGACGACGTGAATGTGCAGCTCCTGTTGCTCAAAGACGTCCTTGCGGGGCGTAAAACGCGGTTTGCGATCGACAAGCGCTATCTGCACTCGGGAGGGCAAAGCATCTGGGTGTCGATCTCGGTATCGCTCGTTCGCGACGAGGACGGGACGCCGGTTCATCTCATAACTCAGGTCCTCGACATCACGGCGCGGCATGAGCGCGAGAGCCGACTGCAGCAGCTCGCCGACCACGATTCCCTCACCGGGCTGTTGAATCGCCGCAGGTTCGAGGAGGACTTGCTGCGCCAACTAGACCGCTGCCGCCGCTACGGCGAGAGGGCCGCCCTTGCGGTCATTGACATAGATAATTTCAAGGATGTCAACGACAAGCTGGGCCACGTCGCCGGAGATCAGCTCCTGAGATTGCTCGCCGACGTCTTGCGCGGCAACGTGCGCTCAAGTGACGTCGTTGCTCGCATAGGAGGCGACGAATTCGCCGTCCTCCTGCTCGGCGTGGGATCGGAGGACGTCCGGGATGCCGCGAGTTCCCTAGTTGAAGCGGTTCGCGCCGCCGACCGGAGCGATGACCCAAAGATCACCGTCAGCGTCGGCTTGACCGTGCTCCAGCCCGACGACGTGCCAGACGTGGCGTTTGTACGCGCCGATCGGGCGATGTATGCCGCGAAGGAAGATGGTGATGCTTTGGCAGTCCTCTGACGCCGCCGATTGCTCCGGGACGAGTTCTGAGACAGCTTCTAAGCCTGACTCCGCATAAACGACGAACAACCGAGCGCAGGGCTACCGACCGGAGTCCGGGACTGATCGGGTCGCCACCCTGTTGCAGGCGGCGACCGTCGACACGACCGTTCGTGGGAAGTCCAGCCATCCTCGGTGGCAGGGGCCGCAATGGCGTTGGCACGCCCTGTCTTTCCACACAGCGGCATCTCGCGGTCATCGCGGTACTCAGGCTCGGGAGCCAGTCATTCGTCACGGCTGTCGAGGCGCGTCTGGATGCCCCCACCTCGCATGACTCGTCGAGGCCTATGGCCAAACATCCGCCACCAGTCCGGTGTCTGACAGGGCGACGAGGCCGCAAAGCCGCCGGGGTACTTAAGAGGCGTGGCTGTCGATCGCAAGCAGGGCGCTCTTCCATGCTGTCCCAGCATCTCTGGGCGTACGCTCGCTGGCCCCGAGGGAAGCGGAAAGTGAGTGACGGGACCCTTCTCCGCGACTCCGTAGGGCAGCGACCGCGGAGCCTCCTCGGCCGTCGGTGCCGGGCTTGAGCGAGCACCCGGTGGACGGACGGCGCGCTCGCGTGGCCGTCGTCACGCCGCTTGAGGCGGAGTTCGTCGCCGTCCTCGAGAACGTCGACGACCGCCTTGAGATCCTTCATGACGCTGACCTTCTACCGCCGGCCCGTTATCCAGGCGACCATCGCGGCGTCGCCGGCTTTCGCCGGTCCGCCGCCGAGAAGCGTCGCTGGCGCCAGTTGCTCGGCCAAGCCGATGTCCTCTTCGGCATTCCCGACGAGTCTCCCGCGGAACTCGCTCAAGTGATCAGAACCAATCCGTGCCTTCGCTGGGTGCAGGCCACCGCGGCTGGAGCCGGCGAACAGATCGCCGCGGCCGGTCTGACGGCGGCGGAACTGCGACGAGTGACCTTTACGAGCGCGAGCGGAGTGCACGCCGGCCCGCTGGCGGAGTTCTCTCTCTTCGGGCTTCTCGCCTTCGCGCGCGGGCTCCCGCGTCTGCTCGCCGACCAGCGCAGTCGCGCCTGGGAGCACCGCCCCGTCGACGAACTGCGAGGACGCCTCCTCCTGATCCTCGGGCTCGGAGCGATTGGTGCCGAAACGGCGCGCCTCGCGCACGCCTTCGGCATGCGCGTGACCGGAGTGACTCGTTCCGGGCGCTCCGGGTCTCCGGACGTCGAGAAGACGATCGGAATCGGCGAGCTCGACGCGATATTGCCCAGTGCCGACGCTGTCGTCGCCACCCTCCCCCTCACAGCCGAAACGCACGGTCTCATCGGCGCCCAGGCGATAAGCCGGATGAAGCGCGGAGTCGTCGTCGTCAATGTCGGACGCGGCGCCGTGATCGACGAGCCCGCACTCACTTCCGCCCTCCGTGCCGGACACATCGGCGGTGCCGCTCTCGACGTCTTCGCGACCGAGCCGCTGCCCGCAGACAGCGAATTGTGGACGCTCCCCAACGTCATCATCAGCCCCCACACCGCTGCTCTGTCAATCCGCGAGAACGAACGAATCATCGCCTTGTTCACCGACAATCTGCGCCGGTGGCTACGAGGACAGAAGCTTCGAAGCCAAGTCGACACGACGGCTTGGTATTGAGACCTCGGGCAGTGCTTCAGAAGACCGGACCGCCTCGCCGACGCTTGGACCGCGCGATGGAGGCGCTGTCTCACCTGCTCCGCCACCGTGACCGCCCGCTGCGGGCGGCGTAGGCGACTCCCCGCAACCTCGCGCCTTACCGCGAACCGCCCTGGACTCCCACGCCGCGACCATCGCCGTCGTCGCCGAAGTCCCCATCGAGCGACTAGCAGCCAGACGAACGCCAGCGAACAGCTGACGTCGTTGCCGGAGATCCCAGTTTCGAAAGCTCCACGAAGCCAGATCAGGGTGAGTGGCACGCGACCATCCCCGAAGAACGCGGTAGCCGCGGTTGAAGAAGACTTCCGAGTACTCGCGATAGGGTTCCGCGACGAAGCCGGGGTAGCCCGCGAATTCGGTTGCCGTCCACTCCCATACGGATCCGACGCCGTGCAGAAGCGCTTCGCCGCCCCCAGTCGCCGCCTTTGCCCATTCCGCTTCGGTGGGCAGACGCAGGCCGTGACCGCGAGCGAACGCGTCGGCCTCGAACCAGGACACGTGACACACCGGCGCATCGGGATGACCGCTCCTGGACGACGGACAGTCGCCGATGTCGTATTTCTCCTTCCACGACCAGCCCTCGTCGGACCACCATTCTCGGCGTCGATAGCCGCCGCCCTCCGTGAAGGCGAGCCAACTGGCGTTGGTCACCGGCGTACGCGCGATTCGGTACGGCGTGAGTTCCACGACGTGGCGCGGGCGCTCGTTGTCATAGGCGAAGCCGTCCTCGGACGCACCCATCCGGAAGCAGCCGGCGGGGACGTCGACGAGCTCGAGCCCCGTGCCGTCCACTGCTTCCGCCCCGGAACCGTGGGCCCCGTCGAGTCCGCTGAGCCTCATCGCCTGGAGCATCGTCTCGGTGTGCTGCAGCTCGTGGCGAAGCACCATCTCGTGGAAGACCGGGTGAGGGCCGCGGTCGGCCAGAGTCGCGAGAGTTCGGTCGCGTACCTCTTGCATGAAGGACAAGGCATCGCCGTACGCGAGAAGCGGCACGTCGACCCGGGTCGCGCGTGGCGTTTCGAAGGCGTCATAGACCGACGCCAGGTCAGGCCGCAGGAGCGCCGACCCTGCGCAGCGGTGGGACAGCCAAAGGTCCTCATAAGCCGCGATGTGGCCGAGATCCCAGATCAGCGGACTCATGAACGGGCCCAGAGGACGATGCAGCGCCTCCAGAGGAAGCCCGTCAATCAGGCGCAGAGTGTATGAACGCGCCTTCGTCAGCGCGGCGGCAACGCTCTCCGAGCTCAACTCGGCCCGAGGCCCATCTGCTTCGAACGGCCCTTCGAACCGCCATACCGCAACGTCAGACAAGCGCATCCCCTTCCGCGTGGGTCAAACATGGACTCGGCATTCGACCCTGATGGGACATCCGGAGATTCAGACCCATGAGCGCCGGCTGCTACGCATCGATGCACGCGGAGCGGGGCGCTGGTGTCCGGGCTCAGGGAGCGATCAGGGCGAGTCCTGATGCGTCGTCGTGCCGTTTCGCCAGACGGGCGGGGACTTCGTCGAGGATGAGCTCGAGCGTCGGACGGACGCGCCCGCGGATGAGGTGGCCGCCGCGGGCGTTGCCGTCGCGTCCGCTGACCACCACGTGGGCGTGTACGACGGGGAGGTCGGCTTTCAACGCGACGTCACCCGTGAGTGCGAGGACTTCGACTTGGTCGTCAACCGGGATCGCGCAATATTCACGCGCCTCCCAATCGAACCAGGCCAATACCGCGTCCTGAAATGCCCCGATCGCCGTGAACCGTGCTGCTGTGATCCCGCGGTCCTCGCACCAGCCTGACAAGGTCTCCACGACCTCGTCGCCCTGCGAGAAGACGAGCACGTAAGTCCGGCCGTGATCGCCGCGCGAGAGTTCCTTGGATTCCAATTGGGCCTGCCTCTCAACTCGAGTTGCCGCTAGGGGAGCCATTCGGATTTCGCCGTGTCGTTCAGCGCCGACGGTGGATCAGCGGAGGGGGTTCCTGCCGATGGCGTAGGTTCGAGATGTCGTCTGAAGCCCCCTGGTTACAGCGTCCTCCGGCGGCAGCCGACTGTCGACGGCGCGCTGGGCGATCGTCTGCTCAAACCGACGCCGGTGTCGAGGGATGGTGACCGTGTGTGTTCGCGTCGACGCGTTTGGCGATCAGTCGCTCGGCGAGCCGAGAGCTTTCCGCCATGATCGTCAGGGCGGGGTTCGCGGCGCCTTGCGTCGGCAGCGCGCT
>JAABUN010007639.1_pt1 | contig 11514 bp, 7 predicted proteins | sample 5559311 | NCBI WGS metagenome assembly JAABUN01 (sample SAMN10711877, study PRJNA513370) | rock metagenome | isolation source: Antarctica rocks | place: Antarctica: Victoria Land, Siegfried Peak sud | reverse complement strand
GACGTACTTGTCGCCGCGCCTGGTGTGCCGCCACACGTGCTCATCGACCCCGACCACGGTGACGCCCTCGAACCGGGCCGGGTCGCCGATCAGGACCCGTTTCCCCTCTTCCAGGACCGCGTCGTTAGCGGTGTTCCACGCCACCGCCAGGCCCTCGGCGACGCGGGCCACGCTCAGGTCTCGCAGCGGCCGGCCGCGGACCTGCGCAGCGGCCCCGGGCAGCGGCTGGGTGGCCTCCTGGTGGCCGGCGCCCCAGGAACGCAGCCACGGCCGGCCGGCCACCAGATACAGCCCCAGCGCCGCCGACAGGCCGGCGCCGAACACGCGGCGCAAGCTAGTCGGCTCGTCTCTTCTCACAGATGTTCCTTCCAGTCAGGTAGGCGCCTCATGCGGGACGGTCCTTGATGGCTTCAGCCATCCGTGGGGGGTCGCCGAACCTTGAATGCCGACGCGCTTCGCGTGTTCAGTTGGGTCGACGGGTGCCTCGCGATAACCGCCCGGGACATGGAAGCGACGCCCGGTCACGCCGGTCGGCTCGATCCGAACGAAGCGGAGTTTCGGGCCGTCGTGCCACGGGAAGATCGGCAGGCGCAGGGCGCGGATCGACTCCTGCATTTCACTGATCTCAGTTGCGTTGCCCTTAACGACCACACTCCACGCGACGGCGTCAGCGGGCTCGTACCCGTCCACCTCGAAGGCCACCTTGTGCCGTGCCGCGGCGGCTAGCTTCAGGCCACCAGCTGTCCGAAAGACGATGCTGGCATGGTCGACGGTGTGGTTGACGGGGAGGATGTCAGGTCCGTCCTTTTGTGCATACGGTCAGCCGGCCCACGACGGAGTCCCGCAGCAGGTCCAGCAGTCGGAGACCGTCAGGGTTTCGGTGGTGGGGGGTCTAGTGAATGGTCATAGCACCAGGCTGCAGTCAAAGGAGTCCGCAGGCCAGGGTCGAAGGTCCCGTCAGGTGGGACGATGCCGCGTCGCCCTCCGCCGGGGAGTGGCCGCGTAAGCCGCGGAGCGGGTGCGCTTTCCCAACCCGCACTTGTCGAGGACGGCGGTGGACGTAGTTCCTCGCCGGGACCTTCGACTCTGTCGCGCCCGATCCGGCCGGGGCAAGGGTGGTAGCAGGGCGTCACCCCGCGCGATGCCGGCTCACTGGAGACGGATGGTCGTGGACCCGCCCTCGACCGGGGAAAGGGTCTAGCCATGAAGGCAGCAGTCGTCACCGCGTTCTCGAGGCCGCTCCAAATCCTGCAGCGCGAAATACCCCAACCCGGCGTGGGCCAGGTGCTCGTCCGGCTCGAAGCATGCGGTCTTTGCCACACCGACATCCATGCCGCCCAGGGCGACTGGCCGGTGAAGCCGGTGCTTCCCATCGTGCCCGGGCAACGAGGGCATTGGTCTCGTTGAGCGGCTCGGCTCGGGGGTGACCAACCGCAAGATCGGCGACCGGGTCGCCATCGCATGGCTGGGCTCCGCATGTGGCGAGTGCTCTTACTGCGTGGATGGCCGCGAGACCCTGTGTGAGAAGCAACAGAACAGCGGGTACTCCATCGACGGCGCCTTCGCCGAGTACGCGGTCGCCAGTGCGACGTACGTCGTTCCCGTTCCCGATGGCATCACGCCAGTTGATGCTGCACCGCTCAGCTGTGCCGGGCTGACGACCTACAAGGCGCTAAAGGTCGCCCGGGTGGCACCGAGCGAGCGGGTAGGTGTGTTCGGGGTCGGCGGCCTCGGCCACCTGGCGGTCCAGTACGCCCGCATCATGGGCGGGGCCGTGGTGGCGGTCGACATCGAGCAACCCAAGCTCGACCTCGCCCGGGACCTTGGTGCAGAGCACCTGGTGAACGCGGCCACCGGCGACCCCGCCGCGTCGATTCGAGCGCTGGGCGGCCTCGACGTCGCGGTCGTTCTGGCGGCGTCTCCCCGAGTCTTCGAAGAGGCCTTCGCGTCGCTACGCCGCGGTGGCCGTCTGGTCTGTGTTGCCCTGCCCGCCGAGGCGACGATGAACATCTCCATCTTCGAGACGGTGATCAAAGGCATCTCGATCATCGGCTCGATCGTCGGAACACGCCAGGACCTGGTCGAGGTCTTCGCGCTGCACGCCGCCGGCAAGACCCGCGTCATTGCCCAGACCCGCGCCATCGAGGACGTGAACACCGCCATCGCCGAGGTACTCTCGGGAATGATCCCAGCCCGCCTCGTCTTCGAGTACGCCCCGGTACCAGCGGCGTCGTCGGTCGCCTAGTCCTCGGCTGGTCCGGCGAGCAGTCGACCGGTCGGCGTCGCAAGAGTCGTGAAAGGCTGACGGAGAACCCGTTCCCATGGTGGGTCGGCACGGAAAGCAAGGAGCCCGAGGTCTGGCGCCCCCTAGGTAGACCGGCCGATCGACCGGGCCAGCCCGAACGACCTGGTGGCCCTCGCGACCGACCGGGGTCCGGCGCCCATGGACATCGGGGCAGTGCTGCTCCTGCAGGACGCTGCCGATCTCGACCTCTCGACCGTCAAGTCCGCCCTTGAGGGCCGCCTCCCACGAGTACGACGCGTCGGGTAGTCGTTGGGACGTGCGCGCACGGCATACCATCGGGCTGTGCAGGCCTGGGAGCGCCCTGAAGATCCACAACCGGGTCTGCGGAATACTGCCGCGCCCGAGCAGGGCGATCCGGCGGAGCCGGGCGACCGGTCTCAGACCTCGGCCCGGGGCCAGCATCGTCTCAATGCGCTCCTTGACGCGGTGATGGCGGTGAGCGCCGGTCTGGACCTCGCGCAGGTGCTGAGTCGGATCGTGCGATCCGCGTGTGAGCTCGTCGACGCCAGGTACGGCGCCATGGGCGTTCTCGGGCCCGACGGGCAGCAGCTGGTCCAGTTCGTGACGCACGGCCTGACCACTATTGAGCGGGACGCCATCGGTGAACTGCCCCGCGGCCATGGGGTCCTGGGCTTGCTGATCCGCCAGCCGCAACCCCTGCGCCTGGACAACTTGGCCGATCACCCCGATTCCTTTGGCTTCCCACCGAATCATCCCCCGATGCACAGCTTCCTCGGTGCCCCGGTCCGCATCCGCGATGAGGTCTTCGGCAATCTGTATCTCACCGAGAAGGTGGGCACCTCGGGGTTCACTGCGGACGACCAGGCGATCCTCGTCGCGTTGGCGGCGGCCGCCGGGATCGCTATCGACAACGCCCGCCTCTACGAGCGCACCCGCCACCAGCGCCGGTGGCTGGAGACAACAGGCGAGGTGAGCCAGATGCTCTTGGAGGGTCGTGAGGAGAGCGCGACCATGGCTTATCTCGCTCAGAGTGCCAAGGATCTGTCTCGGGCGCAGCTGGCCGTCGTGGCCCTGTTCGATGACCGCGGCGACCTGGTGGTCTGCGCCGCAGAGGGGGAGGAGACCCACCAAGACCAGTGGCCGTCGGGGACAGCAGCGGGGGCGCGTTCTCTGCGCGACGACCGATGGCATCACCTCGTCCGCGCCCGCAGCCCCGTATTGCTCCTCACCAGAGCCGAGGACCCCGATGACGACACCCTTGCTACTGAGATACGGGCGCTGGGGGCCAGTGACAGGCACGGGCCGACTGCTGTGCTGCCCATCGCCATCGGCGGCGACGACCTCGGGGTGCTGGCGGTGGCGTGGAGCCCGCAATCCGAGCCGTTCGTTGCTGACCTGCTGGAACTTCTCGGCCCCTTCGCGGATCAGGTTGGTCTGGCCCTCGTCGCGGCGCGCAGCCAGCAGGCCCGGTCCCTGCTCGCTCAACTGGAAGACCGTGACCGGATCGCTCGGGACATGCACGACCACGTCATCCAACGGCTCTTCGCCACCGGCCTGTCCTTGCAAGCTGCCTCACGCGTGGCAGTTGCCCCCACTGTCCGCACCCGACTGGACGAAGCGGTCGAGTCTCTCGACGAGGCCATCAAAGACATCAGGCACGCGATCTTCGAGCTGCATCGCCAGCACGCCCCCGACGAGCTGCGCCTGGAGATCGAGAAGCTGGTGCGCAGAAGGGCGGACAGCCTCGGCTTCATCCCGCAGCTGAGCATCGACGGCTCGCTGTCCGAGCTGAACCCCGAGCTCGAGGCCGACGTCATCGCGGTGATCAGAGAGGCTCTAGCCAATGTCGCCCGCCACGCGCAGGCGACCACGGCCCACGTCCTCGTCCGCGCCCGGGACACGGTTCGGGTCACGGTGATCGACAACGGCGTCGGTATCACCACCCCATCAACCCGCAGCGGCCTGGCCAACCTCAACACCCGGGCGGCAGCCCACGGCGGCTCACTGACGCTGGAGCCAAACGATCCCTGTGGGACCATCGTGACCTGGGAAGCCAAGATCGGCGTCGCGGTTGGAGAATCGTCGCCCTGAACCTCACACGCCTCACCCTTCCAGTGGGACGGGGAAGGGGCACCAACGGCCGTGGATATGGCTTGCTCCCTTCTTGGCGGGTCCCGACGTCAGCCCCGTCCGTAGCCCTGCTCCAGGGCCAAGGCCGGGGCCACGTGGCCGTCCTAGCCAGCGGCGGTCAGAGGAGCACCTTGTGGTCCTGAACTTTGGGGAGCTTGCTCCACCAGTGTCCGAGCCCGTACTTGGAGCCAATGGCGAAGTAGGCGAAGACGATTCCGATGAGGGCGTAGGCCAGGTGGTAGTCCATGAAGGGGTTGCTGGAGCCGCTCGCTTTGCCGTCGGCTGCGAACCGGGCCAGGGGCCACTCGGCGGCCCACATGCCCACCATGAGGACCGCGTTGGCGATGGCGGCGATCCGCAGACCTGCTCCGATGATCAGTGCGACGCCGATGCACAGGAGAGAGGCCATGAACAGGACGTCGATCGCGGGGTTACCGGCGATGGTGTGGAAGAAGTCCTGCAGCGGGCCCACATGGACGTTGGACAGGAAGCCCTTCGTCGGTGACCCGCCGTTCAGGACAGATCTGGCCGCCGGTGTGGAGTATCCGAGGCCGAACATCTTGTCGAGGAAGGCCCATAGGAAGATGAATCCGACCCCGATCCGGGTGACGGCCAGCCAGCGGTGGCCCGGGCCTGTGTTCACCGGCTCGCGGGGTGCATCGTTGGCGACGAGGGGCGTGGGGGTCAAGGTGGCGGTCATGATGCGGGCTTCTTTCGGATTGTCGCGGCTTGGGCACCTTCACTGTGATCCCTGCGCTGGCCATCCAATAGGTCCAAAGGTCCTACGTTCGGTCCACATGCGGTCCCCGGGTTCTACGGATCGAGCCTCTCGCCCAGCCGCTGAACACCCTGAAGCCCAAAGCGACGGGACCCGTCACCGCCCTGGACTGCAGCGCGTTGCTGGCCTCCGTAAGAGCCTCCGGACCGCCCGACGGCTGTTCCCGGTGGCAGCGCACCCCAAACGGCCGGACGTTGGCCCGGGAGCCGGTGAGGGTAACCCATCAGGGGCATGGCCCCATGCGCGTCGAACCCTCCACAGAACGGACGGCGCCTCTACCGGTCGAGACGCACCGGATTGCGCCTTGCGGGTCGATTGGCTCGATGAACACGGTGGGCCGGACCTCGCCGCTGGCGCGGCCACCACGTGGCAGAGTGGCTAGCGATGACGATTCCCCGCTCTCCCCACACCGGCGCGGAGCTGGCGCCACGGGGCAGCACACGCGCCGATACGGGGTCACGGCTCGGAATCCCGGTAGCCGAGGCCGCTGCGGCCGCTGCCGGGGAGGTGCTTGACCGGCTGGGCAGTTCCCCCGCCGGGCTGGCCGTCGAGGAGGCGGCGCACCGGTTGACGGTGGTGGGCCCGAACGCGGTGCGCAGCCATCACGTGCAGCCGTTGCGGATCCTGGGTCGGCAGCTGCGCAGCGCGGTGCTGATCCTGCTGGCGGTCACGGCGTTCATCTCGTTCTTCCTGGGCCAACAGACTGACACGATCGTGATCGGGATCATCCTGGCAGCGAGTATTGGGCTGGGCTTCGTCAACGAGTACCGCGCCGAACGGGCCACGGAGGCGCTGCACTCCCAGGTGAGCCACCGGGCGGTCACACTGCGGGGCGGGTCGGCCGCTCAGGTGGATGTGACGGCCCTGGTGCCCGGTGATGTGGTTCGCCTCGCTCTCGGTGAGGTGGTCCCGGCGGACCTGCGCCTGCTCGACAGCACCGGTCTGGAGTGTGACGAAAGCGTGCTGACCGGGGAGTCGCTTCCCGCCGATAAGGCCGTCCCGCCAGTGGCTGCCGGTTCGGCGTTAGGCGACCTGACCTCGTGCGCGTTCATGGGCACCGTGGTGCGGGCCGGTGCCGGCACCGGGCTGGTGGTCGCCACCGGGGCACGCGCCGAGTTCGGACGGATCGCATTGGGGCTGGGCGAACGCCAACCTGAGACGGACTTCCAGGTCGGGCTTCGCCGCTTCTCGGTACTGCTGCTGCAGGTGGCGGTCGCGCTGACGAGCCTGATCTTCGTGGCGAACCTGCTGCTGCACCGGCCACTGATCCAGTCGCTGCTGTTCTCACTGGCGATCGCCGTGGGAATCACCCCACAGCTGCTACCTGCGGTGGTCAGTACCAGCCTGGCGACCGGGTCCCGGCAGCTAGCCAAACGCAAAGTCCTGGTCAAGCGGCTGGTGTGCATCGAGGACCTGGGCGACATGGACGTCCTCGTCACCGACAAGACGGGAACCCTCACCGAGGGCCGCATCACCCTCACCGCCGCGCTGGACCCAGCCGGTGACGATTCTGACCTGGTGCTGCGCCGCGGTCTGCTCGCCACCGAGGCTGACCCGGCCGGCGGCACCACCGGCGCCGTCGGCGGCAACCCACTGGACGCCGCCCTCTGGAACACCCCAGGCGCGGCAGATCACGTGGCCGGCTATGTCCGGCTCGGGCTGTTGCCGTTCGACCACGACCGGATGATGACCTCGACCGTGGTGCGCGGCGGCGACGGGGACCCGCTCTTGGTGGTCAAGGGGGCACCGGAGTCGGTGCTCGCCCGCTGCGCGAGCGTCCCGGCGGGCGCAGACGCGACGTTGCAAGCTCAGTTCGCCGCCGGTAGCCGCGTCGTCGCCGTCGCCAGCCGCCCCGCCGGCGACCTCACCGTCCCCCGGCCCGTCGACGAGCGGGACCTGACCCTGTCCGGTTTCCTGGTCTTCCTGGACCGGCCGAAGGCGGCGGCCGCCGAGTCCCTGCACCGCCTGGCCGAACTCGGGATCACAGTGAAAATTTGCACCGGGGACAACCCGCTGGTCGCTGCGAAGGTATGCACCGACCTAGGACTCATCTCCGGGGGCACGCTGACCGGCGTCGACCTGGCCGGCATGGACGACGAGGCGCTGACCGCCGCGGCGCAGGGCGCCACGATCTTCGCCCGGGTCAGCCCCGAAGACAAGGCCCGCCTGGTCACCGTGCTGCGCCGCCGCGGCCGCGCCGTTGGCTTCCTCGGCGACGGCGTCAACGACGCCCTCGCGCTGCACGCCGCGGACGTGGGCATCAGCGTCGACACCGCGACCGACGTCGCCAAGGACGCCGCCGACGTGATCCTGCTGGAGAAGGACCTCGCGGTCCTCGCCGATGGTGTCACCGAGGGCCGTCGCATCTTCGCCAACACCATCAAGTACGTCCTGATGGGCACCAGCAGCAACTTCGGCAACATGTTCAGCGCCGCCGCCGCGTCCGCGGTCCTGTCTTTCCTGCCGATGCTCCCCAGCCAGATCCTGCTGAACAACCTGCTCTATGACGCCAGCCAGCTCACCATCCCCACCGACCGGGTCGACCCGGAACAGCTGCGCGCGCCCTCGCACTGGGACATCGCCTTCATCCGCCGGTTCATGGTCTTCTTCGGCCCCATCAGTAGCCTGTTCGACTTCCTGACCTTCGCGCTCATGCTCGGGATCTTCCGCGCCGGACCAGACCTGTTCCGGGCCGGCTGGTTCGCCGAATCCCTGGCGACCCAGACCCTGGTGATCTTCGCGATCCGCACCCGCCGCAGCCCGTTCACTCGCAGCCGCCCGAGCCGCCCCCTGCTGTTGGCCGCGCTCGCCACGGTGATCATCGGTGTCGCGCTACCGCTGTCGCCGCTGTCCCCCCTCCTGGGGTTCACGCCCCTGCCGCTAGGGTTCTTTCTGGCCCTCGCCGGCATGGTCGTGGCCTACCTCGTCCTCATCGAACTAGCCAAGCGGCTGTTCTTCGCCGACCCCGAGGGGCGTCTGCCCCGGCCCCGTCGACGCGGCCACCACCACCATCAGCAGCGCCGCGCCGCCCGCTTCAGCGTCCCAACCCGGCTCCGCCACTAAGGGGGGCAATGGACAGATCTTCCCCTTCCCCTCCCCAGCGCGTCGCCTTCATGCTCCGCCCGGCCCGCGACAACCAGAGGGGTGCGCTACACGCGGCTCAAGCGTGCCATGGCCGGGCACCCCGGTAACCCGCCGCAGCCGCTCACGACGAGAAGCCCGCAACCCCGCATTGCCGGCATCGTGTAGAACGGCTGGGCCGTCGTCCAGGATGCAGTCCCCGGACCAGAGCCTGGCCACCCGAGCTGGTCGCGCCCAGTCGTGGCGCCCTTCACCACGGCGACCGCTCGTGCGGGGTACGGTGACCGCCATGGTCAGCGTCATGCTGGGCGGCTCCCCTGATCACTTGGCGCCGTCGCCGTCTTCATCCGATCGGGCCGGCCGTGGCTGACAGGTCGATTCCTGACACCGGCGCAGGCTCACTTGGTCATCCCCATCGTTCGAGCGGTGCTGTGCGCAGGAGCGCATCCGCTGCTGTCCGGCAACCTGCTGCTGCTCGACTACACCGGCCGTCGCAACGGAGACCGGCACGTCCTTCCGGTGGGCTACGCCGCCCTTGGCCAGGTGGGCGTCGCGGTAGGCGCGGGTGCGTTCGTCGTTGGTCATCCGGTTGTTCACGACGTGGTGCAGGGCGGCGTTCGCCTGCCGGTCACCGCCGCGAGACAGGCGGTGACGGTCGCTGCGGCCCGAGCTGACTGGAATGGGCGCCGTGCCGCACAGGGCGGCAAACGACGCCGATAAGCGCAACCGGTCGGGGTTGTCGCCGGCGGTGATCAGCAGCTGGGCGCCGACGCCCTTGATGGCCCTGCTCGGCGGCGCCTACGACGGAGACATGGCCGTCGTAGGCACCCGTCACCCGAGCCTGGCCACCGTCATCCTGTAGGGCCACCTGGCCCGCTCGGTCACCGAGCACGCCCATTGTCTGGTCGCCTTGTCCCCGAGTTCTGAGGGTTCGGAAGTCCTGAGGGATCCGGACGGGTCGAAGGACCCTGTTATGGTTGCTCGGCTTGGTGAAGCATGAGTGTCGGAGGCTCTAGGTGACAACACGATCCGGCGGCACCGTCCTGGTTGTCAACGCCGGCTCGTCCTCCGTGAAGTACGAGTTGGTCGACGTCGACACCGGCGAGCACACGGCCCGAGGGGTCGTCGGCTCGCTCGGTGAGACGGGCGGAACCCTGCGCCACGGATTCCCTGATGCGGACGCGGTCCGCCGGCCCGTCGGCGTCGTCTCGCACGCCGGGGCCGTCGGGCTGATGTTCGACTGCTTCGCCGCTGAGGGCCCCTCTCTCGAGGGCGTGGTCGGAGTCGGGCACCGGGTCGTGCACGGTGGCGCCAGCTTCACGGGTCCCGTGCTCGTCGACGACGACGTGGTCAGGGAGATCGGGCAGCTGGTCCCGCTGGCACCCCTGCACAACCAGGTGGCTCTCGACTGCATCGCGGCTGTGGCCGCCCGGCTGCCCGACACCCCGCAGGTGGCCGTGTTCGACACCGCCTTTCACACCACCGTCCCGGAGGCGGCAACGGCGTTCGCCCTCCCACGCGACGTGATCGAGCCCCACGGACTGCGCCGCTTCGGCTTTCACGGCACCAGCGTCGAGTACGTCGTGGGCCGCGCCGCCGCCGTACTGGGCAAGGAACCGTCGGCCACAGGGCTGATCGTGTGTCACCTCGGCAACGGCGCATCGGTCACCGCCGTGCGGGATGGTCGCAGCGTCGACACGTCCATGGGGTTCTCCCCGCTGGGCGGACTGGTGATGGGCACTCGCAGCGGAGACGTCGACGCGTCGGCTGTCCTCTACCTCCTCGACCAGCTCGGGATGTCCCCATCCGGGGTCGAGGACCTCCTTAACCACGGCAGCGGGCTCCAGGGGCTGACCGGAGACTCCGACATGCGACGAGTCCGGGCGAGGGCCGAGATGGGCGAGCCGCAGGCCCTGCGCGCCCTCGCCATCTGTGCCCACCGGATCCGCACGTACATCGGCGCCGCCCTCGCACAGGTCCCGCGCCTGGACGCTGTGGTGTTCACCGGCGGCATCGGGGAGAACGACGCTCGCCTGCGCGACGAGGTGTGTACACCGCTCGCCCACCTCGCCATCCCGCGCATCCTTGTCGTCCCCACGGACGAGGAACACCAGATCGCCCTGCACACCATCGAGCTCGTCAACCCACCGAAGGACCGCCACCATGTCGATCACCCAGCCACCTGAGACCGCCCAGGACCTGGCCACCCTCTCCGACAGCGACATCGAGGCGCTGGACGCCTGGTGGCGCGCGAACATGTACCTCACGGTCGGCCAGATCTATCTGGGCGACAACCCGCTGCTGCGCAAGCCGTTGCAGTCCGAGCACATCAAGCCACGGTTGCTGGGGCACTGGGGGACCAGCCCCGGACTGGCCTTCATCTACGCCCACGTCTCGCGGTTGATCCGCGAGACGGGCCAGCAGGCGATCTACCTGGCCGGCCCCGGTCACGGAGGCCCTGCCCTGGTTGCGGCGTCGTGGCTCGAGGGCAGCTACACCGAAACCTACCCCGGGATCACGCAGGACGAGGAGGGGATGCATCGGCTGTTCCGCCAGTTCTCAACGCCGGGTGGCATCCCTAGCCACGTCTCGGTGACGACACCCGGCTCCATCCACGAGGGAGGGGAGCTGGGATACGTCCTGGTGCACGCCTTCGGTGCCGTCATGGACAACCCCGACCTGATCGCGGTCGCAGTTGTCGGCGACGGCGAGGCGGAGACAGGTCCGCTGGAAGGGTCATGGAAGGGGACCTCCTTCCTCAACCCGGCGCATGACGGGGCCGTGCTCCCGATCCTGCACCTCAACGACGCCAAGATCAGCGGGCCGACCGTGCTCGGCCGCAAGGATCCCGCCGAGGTGCGGTCGCTCTTCTCCGGTCACGGGTACGACGTCGTCGAGGTCGGGGGAGACGACCTGCCCGGCATGCATCACCGGTTCGCGGAGGCGCTCTCCGGCTGCTGGTCCAGGATCCGGGCGATCCAGGACGACGCCCGGTCGCGCACCTGGGACGGCGTACGGCCGCGCTGGCCGATGATCGTGCTCCGCACCCCGAAGGGCTGGACCGGCCCACGAGAGGTCGACGGCGTGCGGATCGAGGGCACATTCCGGGCCCACCAGGTCCCGCTGTCCGGTGTACGCGAGAACCCCGAGCACCTTGCGATGCTCGAAGCCTGGTTGCGGTCCTACCGTCCTGAGGAGCTCTTCGACGCCACCGGCCGGCTGGCCGGCCCCGCAGCGTCCCTGACCCCGACCGGCAACC